>JADHED010000055.1_pt1 | contig 156336 bp, 133 predicted proteins | sample 8952041 | NCBI WGS metagenome assembly JADHED01 (sample SAMN16124423, study PRJNA663239) | bioreactor sludge metagenome | isolation source: sludge (control) | place: India:Bengaluru | collected 2018-09-08 | reverse complement strand
GGAAATGACTCCCCTTACACTGCGTTCTGTTGCACTTTGTACTTGAATCTGCAAGTTTATTGGCACTTCCCCAGCGTAGATAGGTGATAGTTTGCTATCTATTCATGACTCATCAGGCCGCCGACAATACCGCCGGATTCGCCAATCCGGGCCTCCATCCGGCCTCAACCCGGGCCGTCCGGCAGCCTAAACCGCGTCTGCAGCAGCGACTCGATCCCGAACTGCGCCAGGATCGCGCGCAGGCGTTCGGCGGCGCTGCGCTTTTTCTGGCCGGTGTAGCGGGCGATGATGAGTTCGTTCTTCAGGCTGTGCTCCCAGCCCACCAGTTCGGTCACCGTGACCTGGTAGCCACAGGCCTCCAGGTACAGGCAGCGCAGCACGTTGGTGATCTGGCTGCCCATCTCGCGGGTGTGCAGCGGGTGGCGCCAGAGTTCGGCCAGCGGGGTGCGGCTGAGGCTGAGCGCCTTGCCGGCATTGAGCACGCGCGCCACCTCGGCTTGGCAGCAGGGCACCAGCACCATGGCCTGGGCGTGCTTCTGCAGGCCGAAGGCGATGGCGTCGTCGGTGGCGGTGTCGCAAGCGTGCAGGGCGGTGACGACGTCGATGCGATCGGGCAGTTCGTCGGACCGGGTGGCGTCGGCCACGCTGAGGGCCAGGAAGCTCATGCGCTCGAAGCCCAGGCGCGCGGCCAGCGCGCGTGACTTCTGCACCAGCTCAGGGCGAGTTTCGATGCCGTAGATGTGGCCTGTCTTCAGCGCCTTGAAATACAGGTCGTAGACGATGAAGCCCAGGTAGGACTTGCCGGCGCCGTGGTCGGCCAGCGTGAGGCCACCCTCGCCCGCTGGCAGCTCGTGCAGCAGCTTCTCGATGAACTGGAACAGGTGGTAGACCTGCTTGAGCTTGCGCCGAGAGTCCTGGTTGAGCTTGCCTTCGCGGGTGAGGATGTGCAGTTCCTTGAGCAGTTCGACCGACTGCCCGGGGCGGATGTCAGGCGCCGGGGCCGGCGCGGCGGCGGCTTTGCGGGTCATGGCTGGCGCTTTCCGCCGTCGGATTCGTCGGGTGTGGGCCCGACGCCGAGCGCGGCCCAGCCTTCAGGGCCAAGCTTTTCCAGCGTGGCCATGTTGACCTCGTAGATCGCTTCGGCCTCGGGAAAGGCCTGCACCGCGCGGTCGATGCTGCTTTCGCGGATCAGGTGCAGCGTGGGATACGGCGACCGGTTGGTGCAGTTGGTGACGTCGTCGTCGCGCGTGCCGGCGAACACGAACCGGGGGTGAAAGGGCGCGATCTGCAAAACCCCCTCCAGGTCGAGTTCGGCCAATGCGGCCTCAGCTTGTTCCAGAAAGTCGTTGAAATCCAGGAAATCGGCGAAGGCATCGGGTGCCACCAGCAGCGTGGTGTCGCGCACCTCGGGGTCGCTGGCGGCCAGGTCGCGCAACTCGCGCACCAGGTCGTCCCGCAGCCCGGCGCCGTCGGTGGCGGTGCTGACTGCATGGTGCACCTGTCCCTTGACGTGCACCGACTTGGCGAACGGGCACAGGTTCAGGCCGATGACGGCGCGCTCCAGCCAGCGGCGGGTGTCGGCCATCACGGTGTCCGGATGCTTGCTCATGATTCGTCGTTTCCTTTCGCTCGCAGGGCGCCTGACACCTGCACGGCCAGCAGTGTGCCGACCAGCGAGCAGGCGCCGGTGACGGCCCAGGTCCATTGCCAGCCACCCACCAGGCCGGCGACCCAGGCCACCAGCGGCGGCCCGGCAAACTGGCCGGCGGCCGACCATTGTTGCATCCAGCCGACCGTGGTGGAGATGGTGTCGTCGCCCGGCGCCAGCCGAACCGCCAGCGAAAACAGCGTGCCCGGAATCATGCCGCCGAGCATGGAGAAAACCAGCACGCCCACGTAACGCAGGATCGGCTGCCCGGGCGCGAGTGCGAAGGCCATGAACGCACCGAGCGCCATCGCGGAAAAGCCGGCGATCAGCAGCGTCCGGGGCTGCAGCCCGCGCTGCAAGAGGCGCCCGGAACCCACATTACCGATGATGTTGACCGCCGCCGCGAGCGCTGTCAGCAGGCCCACGGCCGCGCCGCCGAGGCCCGCCTGCACGTAGATGGATGGCAGAAAACCGATCACGGCCAGCCACTGGCTGGAGTACACGGCAAAACTCAGCGCCACCAGCCAGGGCCCGCGGGCATGCAGCGTCCGGCCCAGGCGCTTGGGCCAGGGTGAGGCTGGCGCCGGGGTCCGGGGCAGCGCCGCGCCCCGCTGCCCGTCGGGCGGCACGCCGATCGCCAGCCAGAGCGCCATGGCCGCGGTCAGGCCACCCAGGCCCCACCACCAGCCCTGCCAACCGACGGCCCCCAGCACGAGCGGGCCAAACAGCAGGCCCAGGGCCGAGCCGAGCGGCATGTACGCGCCCCACAGCCCCAGCATCGCGCTGAGGCGGTTCAGCGGCACCAGCTGGCGGATCAGGCTCGGCGCCGGCAAGGCGGCCATCAGCAGCCCGAATCCTTCGAGGGCGCGCAGCACCAGCAGATCGTTCGGGCCGCGCGCCCAGCCCCCGGCCACGCTGGCCACCGCGAGTGTGCCAAGCCCCAGCAACATGCTGCGCCGCAGCCCAAAACTGTCGGCGGCCAATCCGATGGCCAGGCCCAGCGACATGCCGGCGAGCTGCACCATCGACAGCAGGAAGCCGGCCTGCAACAGGCTGACGCCCAGCGCGTCGCGCAACACCGGCAGCGCCGGCGGCAGCTTGCCCACATGCAGCGCCGCGCACACCCCCGCCAGGATGACCAGCAAGGCGGGATCGATGACGGGACGCTTCATGCGCTGCTGCGGGTTTCGGTCGAAAAGGCAGTCCGGTGCTCAGCCCAGAAGCCGCTGCCCGGTGAGCCGCTCGTGCTCGCGGGTGGCGAACCGGTCGGTCATGCCGGCGATGTAGTCGGCCACGGCCCGGGCCTGGTGCGCTCGTTCGGCCCCGGCTGCCATGGCGCGGCGGGAGAACTTCGGCGCCATCTGGCGCGGATCGGCGAGGTAGGCGTCGAACAGGTCACGCACCATCCGCTGCGCCTGCCCGGTGGTGTGCATGACTTGCGGATGGCGGTACAGGTTGGCGAGCAAGAACCGCTTGAGCGCCGCTGACTGGCGCCGCATGTCGGCGCTGAACCGCACCAGCGGCCCCAGCTTGCGCGCCGCGTCGGCCGACTCGGGGTTTGCGGCGGCAATCGCCTCGCGGGTCGCTTCGATGACGTCGTAAACCTGCGCGCTGAGCATGCGGCGGATGGTCTCGTACAACAAGCGGCGAACGGGCAGGTCGGGGAATTCAGCACGCACCGCCAGGCGATGCACCTCGAACAGTTCGACCGCCTGCATATGCTCCAGCGTGAGCAGGCCGGAGCGCACACCGTCGTCGATGTCGTGGGCGTTGTAGGCGATCTCGTCGGCCAGGTTGCAGAGCTGCGCCTCCAGCGACGGCTGCGAGTGGTCGAGAAAGCGCTGCGCCACGCCACCCGGATCGGCGGCCTCGATTTTGCGGGCGTTGGCCGGCGAGCAGTGCTTGAGAATGCCCTCGCGCGTTTCGAAGCACAGGTTGAGGCCGTCCCAGGCGGGGTAGCGCTCTTCAAGATGGTCCACGACGCGCAGGCTTTGCAGGTTGTGCTCGAAGCCGCCCCAGTCCTGCCCGGTCGCACTCATACAGTGGTTGAGCGCATCCTGGCCGGCGTGGCCGAACGGGGTGTGGCCCAGATCGTGCGCCAGCCCGATGGCCTCGACCAGGTCTTCGTTGAGCGCCAGGGATCGGGCGATCGACCGCCCCAGTTGCGCCACCTCCAGCGAATGCGTCAGGCGGGTGCGGAACAGGTCGCCCTCGTGGTTGAGAAAGACCTGCGTCTTGTAGACCAGGCGGCGAAACGCGGTGCTGTGCACGATGCGGTCGCGGTCGCGCTGGAACGCCGATCGCGTGGGCGCGGGCGCCTCGGCATGGCGGCGGCCGCGGGAGCGTGCCGGATCAGACGAATACGCGGCCAGCGCCATGAATATTTAGTGAAATCCGGCCTAGCCCATTACCAGAAGGCCACGGGACGCTATCTTTTTCGTACTCATTGAGCTTGCAGCGCGCAGGATTCTTCGATGACGGCGCGCACCAGGGCGTCTGGTGCGCCACGCATCGACGCGGTGCCCGAGCCGTCGACCACGACAAACCGGATTTCGCCGCCTTCCGCCTTCTTGTCGACCCGCATCAACGCGAGGTAACGACCGGCGTTGTCCGCGGCGTCGAGCACCGGCGCGACGACCGGCAGGCCGGCCCGCCGCACCACATCCGTCAGACGCTGCACAAAGGAGGCATCCACCAGACCGAGCTTGTGCGACAGGCGCACCGCCATGACCATGCCGCACCCGACGGCTTCGCCATGAAGCCACTCGCCATAGCCCAGACCCGCTTCGATGGCGTGGCCGAAGGTGTGCCCGAAATTCAGGATCGCGCGCAGGCCGGATTCGCGTTCGTCCTGGCCCACCACCGAGGCCTTGATTTCGCAGCTGCGCTTCACCGCGTGGGCCAGCGCGGCGGGCTCGCGCGCGAGCAAGGCGCCGAGGTTCCGCTCGATCCAGTCGAGGAAGGCGAGGTCCGCGATCGGCCCGTATTTGATGACCTCGGCCAGGCCCGCGCTGAGCTCGCGGTCGGGCAGTGTGCGCAGGGTGTCGAGGTCGCACACCACGAGGCGCGGTTGGTAAAAGGCACCAACCATGTTCTTGCCAAGCGGGTGGTTGATGCCGGTCTTGCCACCGACCGACGAATCCACCTGCGCGAGCAAGGTCGTGGGCACCTGCACGAAGGGCACGCCGCGCATGTAGCAGGCCGCGGCAAAACCCGTCATGTCACCCACCACGCCACCGCCCAGCGCAAAGAGCACCGTCTTGCGGTCACAAGCATGGCCCAGCAAGGCGTCGAAGATCGTGTTCAAGATCTCCCAGTTCTTGAAGGCTTCGCCGTCGGGCAACACGACCTGATGGACCGCGGCATACCGGCCTGCCAGCGAGCCTGCCAGGCGTTGCGCGTACAGCGGCGCCACCGTGGTGTTGCTGACGATCACGGCCGACGACGCCTGGGGCACGTCCTGAAAGACAGCGGGGTCGCCGAGCAGCCCGGTACCGATGGCAATGGTGTAACTGCGGTCGCCGAGGGAAATCGGCACGGTCTGGAGGTGGTCGGTCGGAAGCATCGTCTGAGTTTATGGCATGGCCGGCATGGCCGATTCCACTCGGCCCTTTACAGTCGAACGGATGCGGCGCCGTCCGCGCTCGTCTTGCCAAGCGCTCAGGGCGCTGGTGTCGATGGCGTGGCCGGCGGCTGCACGACACCGGCCAGCTCAAGCTGCATCAGGATCATGTTGACGAGCGTGGAAACCGATGGGCGCCCGGTCTCGATCACGTAATGGGCCGTTTCCCGGTACAGCGGATCGCGGATGGCGTACAGGTCGCGCAGACGCCCCAGCGGGTCTTTGACCTGCAACAGCGGTCGGTTGGTGTCGTGGCGCAACCTGCGAAAAACCTCCTCCGGACTGGACCGAAGGTAGACCACCTGGGTTCGCCCGCGCAGATGGGCCCGGTTTCTGGCGCGCAGCACCGCGCCGCCCCCGGTCGCGATCACCCCGCCATTGCTCGCTGTGAGCGCATCGATGACCGATTCTTCGATGTCCCGAAAACGGTCTTCGCCCTCGCGCTCGAAGAACTCACGGATCGAACAACCCAGTTGCTGTTCGATCACGTGGTCGGAATCCGCGAAGGGCACACCCATTCGGCGTGCCAGTTGCCGCCCGATGGTGGACTTGCCGCTTCCGGGCATACCGACAAGAGCAATCATCTGCACGAGAACAATTTTGAACCCGGAGTGACATTAATCAACTCGCACGTAACAAGGTCAGTACCCCGTACCTACAAAATCCTATGAACAGAATAAGTGGAGAACATTTTATGTCAGGGGCAAACGCCATTGTCCGCAATGGTTACCGTTGCCAGAGCCGAAGCTCCAGTTGAATCAACCACTGTAATAGTCACTGGTGTATTTGCCGCGACGCATCGCGAACCATTGGTGCCGGTGGTAACAGTTAGCTTGGAGCCGGTAACCGTGGCGCGAAGTAGGGCTATATCCGAACTGAACGCGGTAATCGAACCGGATGCCCCGTAAACAGAAAGTGTAATTGGTTGATCATCCTTCTCCGACACCGTCAATGCACTGGGTGATAACCGAATGCCAGGGGTTGCGGCGTTCGAAGTTACTGAATAAGGGGCGGACTGATTGTTCGCATCCAAAACGGTAACCACCGTTTGCCCAGTCTGCTTGAGTTGAATCGTCAATTGGTCTGTGTTCACAACAGAAGCCGTGGCGACCAAAATGTTTCCAACCGATGTTCGGTAAGGTGGTGTTCCACCGACAATCGTAGCAACCAATATATCGTCAATGATTCCAGTCGCGCTGTTCGGAGTTATCGACAGCGGTGTCATTCCGACCGTGACCGCGACTGTTACGCTAGCCCCGACCGCATCGCGGACCACGATACTCGCCGTTCCAGCCCTGATCCCAACCACTTTCAGACTGGTGCCCGCCAACAATGCGTCGGCCACGCTGACATTGCTGGAGGTCGCGGTATAGGGCCCCGTTCCACCGCCTACGCCATACGTCTGCGTCGAACCCATGGCAATTGTCACGTTCGGGGGCGCGGTAGTGAACAACGGAACCGCCGATGCTGAAGACACGGTGACCGCGACGGTTACCGTCGCGCCCTGGCTGTCTCTGATGACAATGCTCGCTGAGCCGGCAGAGACTGCAACCACCTTTATGCTGTTACCCGACAACGAAGCATCAGCTACACCAGAATTGCTGGAAGTTGCTGTGTAAGGCCCGGTACCGCCGCCCACACCGTAGGTTTGACTTGATCCAATGGCGATGGTTACGTTCGGAGGCGCGGTAGTGAACAACGGGATCGTCGCCGCAGCGGGTACCGTAACAGCCACGTTTACCGTCGCACCTTGGCTGTCTCTGATGACGATAGTCGCCGAACCGGCCGTAATCCCCGTTACCTTAAGACCGTTGCCCGCCAGCATAGCGTCAGCAACACTTACATTGCTGGAAGTAGCCGTGTAGGGACCAGTCCCTCCGCCAACTTCATAAGTTTGCGATGATCCAATGGCAATGCTTACATTTGAAGGTGCAGTTGTGAAAAGCGGAATCGTCGCTGCCGCCGGCACTGTCACTGCCACGATTATCGTTGCACCCTGGCTGTCTCTGACGACGACATTCGCTGACCCGGCCGTGACACCGGTGACCTTCAGGCTGTTACCGGACAGCCATGCGTCCGCTACGCCTGCATTGCTGGATGTTGCGGTATATGGGCCAGTTCCACCACCAACAGCATAGGTTTGCGACGAGCCAATAGCAATTGTCACATTCGTTGGAGCTGTAGTAAACAAGGGAGTCGTGGACGTCGATGGTACCGTGACCGTAACATTTACTATCGCGCCTTGGCTGTCTCTGATGACGATGCTCGCCGACCCAGCAGTGATTGCGGTCACTTTCAGATTGTTACCCACCAACAAAGCATCGGCGACACCTGCATTGCTTGAAGTTGCCGTATAAGGCCCTGTTCCACCGCCCACCGCATAGGTTTGCGACGAGCTAATGGCGATGGTCACATTCGCTGGGGCTGTTGTGAACAGGGGAATCGTCGACGCCGTGGGCACTGTGACCGCAACGTTTACTGTCGCACCCTGACTGTCTCTGATGACGATGTTTGCCGACCCGGCCGTGACTCCGGTCACTTTCAAGCTGTTACCCGACAAAGAAGCGTCCGCGACGCTTGCATTGCTAGACGTCGCAGTGTAGGGCCCAGCCCCACCGCCAACGGAATAGGTTTGAGATGAGCCAGTCGGGATGGTCACACTTGAAGGCGCAGTTGTATATAGAGGACCTGCCCCGCTACTCACGATCAGCACAACTTTTACTGAAGCGCCAGCGCTATCCCGGATGGTCACGCCCGCAGTACCCGCAGCTACGCCACCAATGGCAAGCAAATTGGCATTCACCCAAACCTCACCGATCGAACGATTGTCAACTGCACCGAAATAGGGCGCCTTCCCCCCCCCAATGGTGAACGCCGCCGACGCACCCGGAACTAAATTCAGGGTATCAGGAGCAGTCGTAAACAGCGCCGTGCTTGATGCAGGGCATTGGTTCCCACATCCATTGGTTGGCGTACCAGCATCGCCACCTCCACCACACGCGGCCAAGAACACCGCAAATGCCAAGCACATAAGAAATTTTGCTAGACGCATGGAACTCTCCGTTTTGTTCACTATCGACACGCCTCACCGGGCAATAGCACGCTCAGCAATCACTTTGGGCGTAATAAAGACAAGCAACTCCTGCTTGCTCGAATTGCGGGTTCGAGTCTTGAAAAGATTGCCGATATAAGGAACATCACCCAAGTATGGGACTTGGCTCACTGTTTCGCTCTCCTGAAGCTCAAAAATGCCACCGATTACAACGGTTCCTCCGTTTTCTACTAATACCTGTGTCCTCACATGTTTTGTATTGATCGCAATGCCCTGCGCCGTGGTCTCGCCACGACTGTCCTTCGTCACATCTACATCAAGAATTACATTTCCTTCAGGTGTTATCTGGGGCGTTACTTCCAGTTTCAGGGACGCCTTTCGAAACGCTGTTGAAGTGGCGCCGCTGGACGTCGCTTGCTGGTATGGATACTCAGTGCCTTGTTCAATCAAAGCTTTTGCTTGATCAGCAGTGACAACACGTGGACTTGCTACGATCTTGCCTTTGCCGTCAGCTTCCATTGCCGACAACTCCAAATTTAGGAACCGATTTGCCGCGTTACTGAACAGAGACATTGCGAAAGTGGCCGGACTGTACCCGCCTTGCCCAATGGCTGGTAGATTGACCAGTGTTGTGTTCAAATTAGTCAACGGGTTCGAAGACTCGGTTGTAGTAGAAGTCATTGCTTCGTAGGATCCCGCAAAGGCTACCCGATTGCTACCTCCGACACCATATCCGGCTTGCCCGCCTTGGATTCCGCGCAGATCAGCGCCGCCCAATCGCACACCCAACGATCGCCCAAATGTATCCTGCGCTTCCACGATACGGGCTTCTATCATCACTTGACGGACCGGAATATCCAGCTTCGACACCATTTCTTGGATTAATGCGAGTTTAGATGGTATATCGGTAACAAACAATTGGTTGGTGCGTGGCTCACCAAACGCACTTCCTCTCGGGCTCATGAACCGCTGCCCTTGCACTCCTCCTGGTCCGCCGGTATTGCTCTGGTTCAGTTGAATTAGTATATCCGATACCTTCGCGTAATTCAACTGAATTGAAACGCTGCGCAATGGCTCGAGATTTTGAATAGCCAAATTTGATTCAAGCTCTTGTTTTTCTTTTGCGTTTATTTCATCTCTGGGCGCAATCATCAGGACGCTCCCAACTTTGCGCATACCAAGATTCTTTGCACGAAGAATAATATCTAATGCTTGGTCCCATGGAACATCCTTGAGGCGCAAAGTAACAGAACCGCCGACTGTATCAGAGGTCACAATATTGAAATTTGTGAAATCGGCGATGACCTGTAAGAGTGCTCGTACTTCAATGTTTTGAAAATTGAGTGAAAGCTTTTCACCACTAAATCCAGCCCCCTGAGTAAGTTTGCCAGCGTCAATTCGTTGGGGGCGAACTTCCACCACGAATTGATTGTCACTCTGGTAGGCACTGTGCTCCCATGCGCCCCTCGGCTCAATCACCATTCGCACACGATCCCCAGCCTGGAAGGTGGTAACCGATTGAACAGGCGTGCCAAAGTCCGATACATCCAGCCGGCGCCTCATGCCTTCTGGCATAGAAGACTTCAAAAACTCAACCACTAACGTCTGTCCATGTTGCTTGATGTCAACGCCTACCTGACTATTTGCAAGGTCAACAATGACCCGCCCGGCTCCTTCCGCACCCCGACGAAAATCCAGGTCCTTGATTGCAAGAACGTCCTGATTGCGACTTTCTGAAAACACAGTCGCCGCTACAGAAGCCATTGCCGGCCCCGCAACCGGATCCAACGAAATAAAAAGGCTTTTGCCCTGAACCTCTGTCTTGTAATTCGTCGCTTGTTTTAGATTCAGCACCAACCGACTTTTATCTCCAGCTTGAACAATATTTACTGACCTGATATTTCCTTGGTTAACGTCGACCGTGGGACGCCCCAATCCGCTCACAACGCCCGGCAAATCGATTGCGATACGAGCTGGACTGTGGATCGAAAATCCAGTGGGCGAAATAGCCAGTTCCTGTGCAAGATCGACTCGGATAACCTCAACCCCACCCTGAACCGAAGCCGAAACCGCCTCTATGGTGTTCTGAGCATGGGCGACCGCCGCCATAATCGCCAACACAAGAACCGCCGCGCCATGGTACATGTTTTTCACAACCATGTTCTGCATCTTCATCATCTTGACCTCTCTTGCAATTGAAGTGTCGCAGCCCGTTCAATCCATTCACCTGCAGCGTCTTGAACAATCTCTCTTAGGACGAGTTCAGTCTCGGAGACTTTCATGATGCGCCCATAGTTCGGGCCTAGGTAATTACCGGCTCGAACTTGATGGAGCAGGTTGTCCACTTTGACAATGGCAACCAGTTGACCGCCTTTGTTGAGGCTCCCAACCATCTTGATGCTGTCCAAGGGCATACTTTCAAGAGGCTCTTTGCGGCGACTGAGTTCAGGTGCAACCAACGCAGCATTGGCTGTCGCCTTGCCAGACTCTTTCCGAAATGCCTGCAAGAGACGTCCGCTCCCAAAAGGATCAGCCCCAGGATCAGGAACATATTCCTGTGGAACAAATTTCTTCGGCGCAGGGATCGGTGTGACTTGGGCTTTGGTCTGGTTGCGTTGCTCAGTCATCCATTGCTGAAGCTCTTCGTTGCCGTCACTCATGCAACCAGCCATCCCAAGTAGCGGCAAACTAACAAGAATAATCACTCGCGCAATCATTTCTTGCCCCCCGCAGGTGCCGTTGCACGCCGTTGGGCTGCGATCTCTTCTGGATCCAGATACCTGAACGTTCTGGCCGTCGCATCCAAGGACAGGTTTCCATCTCTTGTTGGCAGGATCGTTAAATTGTTCAGCGTGACAATTCTCGAAAGATGGGCGATGTCCGAGGAAAAAAGGCCAATGTCGTTGTACCGGCCTGTCACCCTTATCGCGATGGGAAGTTCGGCATAGTATTCCTTGACGCTGATCTGCCCAGGGCGGAAGATATCAAACTGGAGACTGCGCCCGATTCCAGCTTGATTGATGTCTGAAAGAAGCGCGTCCATCTCAGCTTTGCTCGGAAGTTGCTTTTCGAGTTGTGTCACATACTGCAATACCTGCTCACGCTGCTTCTTCAATGCCTCAAGATTTACAGCCTTTATCAATTTCTTTTTGTAGTCGTCCCGAAGCGTCATTTCCTTGGCCTGCTCAGCCTGTAACTCCACATCAGAATCCCTCACCCACAAATACCATAAGCCGACAACAACAGCAATTGAAATAAACGCGCAAAGTAGGTAGCGCGGCAATGGCCCCCAAACCGCAGGATTATTGGGGTCAAGATTACGAAACTGCCGCTGAATGTCCACAAGGAATGGTTTCACCTCAACAGACTTGACTTTACGAGTCACCATATCAATTACCTTCTATGGCTTTGTTACGGTGGCAGAACCTGCGCGAACAGTTTCCATGGATGCCGATGCAGTTCCAACTGCAGCCATTTTTGCGTTCACTGGCTTCGATGCTGAGATCGGCGGCGCCAGAGTCATCGTCATTGGAGCACTAGTAGCTCCGATTGGTGCCGACCCCGCAATGGTTGGCGCCGATGCGGGCTTGACCTCGCTGGGCCGCCGCAACTGGACCCGCATCGTGAAATTCGCAACCCTTCGCTGGTCTCTGGGTGACAAAACCAGGTTACCGGCAACAATTTCAACCAGTTCAGGCTTGGTTAGCCAAGGGCTGTTGTAAGAAAAATTGCGCAGCAATTCCGAAACCCGCTCGTTAGACTGAGCCGTACCGGTTATCGTCACCGAAAGGTTCTGGTGGCGAAGCGAGCTGAGAAAAACACCCTCTGGCAGCTGTCGCACAATTTCATTCAGGAGATATACTGGCAAGTTTCGATCTGCTTGGAGATTTTCGACGGCCTGCTGCCTAGCCCTCAACGACGCAATCTCTGCCTCCAACGTCGCGACATCCTTGATTTGGGCCTCAAGCCTCTTGATTTCTGTCTGCAAGAACTGATTTCTGCTACGCTGGTTGGATATTTGTGCCTCATACCAAGCGTAAATCAGACCAGCCACCAACACGCCAAACAGGGCAGACGCCGCCAGCGTGATGTAAAACGTCTCCTGCCGCCGCTTGCGTGCAGCCTCCCGATGAGGTAACAGGTTGATGAGGATCACTGCAGAAACCTCCTCATGGCAAGCCCGCACGCAGTGAGATAGGACGCAGCCTCGCGACGCAACTTGTTCTCCCGCACGGCCCCGCCAATATCCATGCCAGCGAATGGATCAACCAAGTTGCATGGGAAAGAGGTCTGCTGGGTAACAGACGCAGCAAGACCAGTCAACGCGGCGGAACCGCCAGCCAACAAAGCATAATCAACCCGGTTATACGGCGTACTGGTAAAAAAGAACTGCATCGCACGGCTGATTTCCTGGGCCATACTTTCCACAAACGGCTGCAAGACATTGCCGCCATAATCATCTGGCAATTCGCCACTGCGCTTTTTTGCCTCAGCTTCTTCTGGAGAAAACCCATATTGACGGACGATCAGTTGGGTCAGTTGCGCACCGCCAAACGCCTGATCACGATCGTACAAGACTTCCTGATTGCGGATGACTTGCATACTCGTCGTAAATGCACCGATCTCAAACAGGGCGACAATCGCGTCGGTTCCGCTATTCGGGAGTCCGCCAATGAGTCGATCGACAGCGAGCCTGGACGCGTAGGATTCGACATCAAGTACGGCGGGTTTTAGACCTGCCGCCTCTGCGAGTCCCTGCCGATCCTGAACCTTGTCCTTCCGCGATGCAGCGATCAACACATCCACATCACCCGCAGAAGCCCCGCTGGGGCCGATCACACAGAAGTCCAGACTGACTTCATCCAACGAGAACGGGATGTATTGATTGGCTTCGGACTCGACCTGAACTTCAAGTTCCTGTTCGCTCAGGCCACCAGGCAACACGATTTTCTTGGTGATCACAGCAGACGGTGGAAGAGCCATGGCGACATTCTTGGTACGGGTGCCGCTTTTCTTCACCACCCGGCGAACCGCCTCCGCCACTTCATCGAACTTGTCGATGTTGCCATCCGTAATCCACCCGCGCTCCAACGGTTCCATGGCGCAGCGTTCCAAAGTCAACTGCCCAGAAGACCCACGGCTCAATTCGACCAACTTCACGCTGGAGGAGCTGACGTCAAGTCCCAGCATGGGCGCGGGCTGACGGCTGAATAAGGATCCCAATGAGATCAAGATGGTCCCCTGAACCCGACCTTGACGTGGTCGGAAAACTTAAGAAATCACTTGAATGCTATCAGTAAGCCCTTTGACCTTCAAAGGATTTCGCGTTTTTGTTGCCGCGAAACCGTTGCCAAAAGCCTACGCAAACGCCCCTCGACACCCGGTTCGGTAACCAACCACTGCTTAAGTGTTGCGACAAGTAACATGCCCATCCCAATCGTTTCGATCCCGCGATGATCGTTTTTTATAATGAATTGGCCCTATCAGGCAGAAGCTAGAGATGTCTCACCCTCCCCCAACAACGAACAAACCGGCAAACTCGCCCTCCCCGGATCGACCATTGAAGTCCCGGTTGGCTCGCCTGGTTGCAGGGGGCTTGGGCCTGATTCTGGCGTTGGCGGCGTCGGTACTGCTGGCAGTAGCGATCGCATTGGCTGCAGCCTACCCGAACCTGCCGGACATATCGGATCTGGCCGACTACCGCCCCAAGCTCCCCTTGCGCGTCTACACCTCCGACGGCGCCTTGATGGGCGAGTTCGGCGAAGAGCGTCGAAGCCTGACCCCCATCGGCGATTTCCCCAAAGTCATGAAAGACGCGGTCCTGTCTATCGAGGACGCCCGTTTTTACCAGCACGGCGGCGTCGACTATCTGGGCGTCATCCGTGCCGGTCTGGCCAACGTGGGACGCCTCAAGAGCCAAGGCGCATCCACGATCACTATGCAGGTTGCTCGCAACGTGTACCTGTCATCGGAGAAAACCTACACGCGGAAGATTTACGAAATTCTGCTCACGTTCAAACTGGAACATCTGCTGACCAAGGACCAAATCCTGGAGATCTACATGAACCAGATCTTCCTGGGGAACCGTGCGTACGGTTTTGCTGCCGCCTCTGACGCGTATTTCGGAAAACCCATCAAGAACATCACGATTGCGGAAGCGGCCATGCTGGCCGGCCTGCCCAAGGCGCCGTCTGCCTTCAACCCGATCAACAACCCGAAACGTGCTCGGTCCAGGCAGCTCTACATCATCGAGCGCATGGAGGAAAACGGCTTCATCACCGCCGCCCAAGCCGAGGCTGCGAAAAAGGAGCAACTCGTCATCAAAACGACGGCGGACAACACCCGGGTTCATGCGGAATACGTGGCAGAGACCGTTCGCCAGTTGATCTATGCCCAATATGGCGACGAAACCTACACGCGCGGCCTGAACGTCCACACCACCATCAAATCGACCGAACAAGAAGCGGCTTACCGTGCGCTACGAAAAGGCATCATGGACTACGAGCGCCGCCAGATCTATCGCGGCCCTGAACAGTTCATCAACCTGCCCGCCGACCCGAAAGAGCTTGAAGAGGCGATCGACGAGGCGCTGGCGGACCACCCCGACAACGACGACGTCCTGTCAGCCGTAGTCACCGAGTCCAATCCGAAGAAGATCGTCGCGATTCGCCAGAACGGCGAGAACATCGAAATCACCGGTGACGGACTCAAGCCCGCGCAATCGGGTCTGTCGGACAAAGCCGCGCCAAAAATCAGAATCCGGCCTGGAGCGGTCATTCGCATTGTTCGCACACCCAAAAACACCTGGGAAATCACCCAATTGCCCGAAGTTGAAGGGGCCTTCGTCGCTCTGGACCCACGCGACGGCGCGATCCGGGCGCTGGTCGGCGGCTTCGATTTCGCCAAGAACAAGTTCAATCATGGGACGCAGGCCTGGCGGCAACCAGGCTCCAGCTTCAAGCCCTTCATTTACTCTGCCGCGCTTGAAAAGGGATTTACCCCCTCGACCATTGTCAACGACGCGCCTTTGTTCTTCGACGCCGGCGTCACCGGAGGCCAACCCTGGGAGCCCAAGAACTACGACGGCAAGTTTGAAGGCCCGATGCCGCTGCACACAGCGTTGGCGAAGTCCAAGAACATGGTGTCCATCCGAATCCTGCAAGCCGTGGGCGCGCAGAACGCGCAGGAGTGGATCACGCGGTTTGGCTTCGACGCGGAAAAGCACCCGCCGTATCTGACGATGGCCCTGGGGGCCGGCTCTGTCACACCGATGCAGATGGCAACAGCGTACGCGGTATTTGCCAACGGCGGCCATCGGGTCAATCCTTGGCTGGTTGCGCGCATTTCGGACCAGAAAGGCAAGACTCTGGTAGAAATCAAGCCCCCGGTCTTGAATGCCTCGACACAAGCCATCGACGCGCGCAATGCCTTCATCATGAGCCGCTTGCTGCAGGAAGTGACCCGTTCTGGCACGGCGGCCAAGGCTCAAGCCCTGCTCAAGCGCCCCGACCTCTATGGCAAGACCGGCACGACCAACGATTCAATCGATACTTGGTTTGCGGGCTACCAACCCACTCTGGCAGCCGTTGTCTGGATGGGGTACGACACGCCTCGTTCGCTCGGCGACCGCGAGACGGGAGGCGGCCTCAGCCTGCCGGTCTGGATCAGTTTCATGGAGACAGCCCTGAAAGGGGTTCCGATCACCGAGGTCAGTCCGCCGGACGGCGTGGTGACCTCCGGTGGAGAGTGGTACTTCGACGAGTTTGCGCACGGCACTGGTGTCAGCAATCTCGGTCTGGATGACCGAAATGCCAAGCCTGGAACATCGAACACCCCCAGTCAGGATCTGCCACCAGCCGACGAACGCAAGCGCATCCTCGATCTGTTCAAGAACTGATCACGATCTGAAAGTCAGTTCGGCACCCGTCTGGGTGCTCGCATCACGGGAGAGGCAGGCGAAGAACTCCCCATTCCCTTTGGTGTCCATCCACCGGGTGCCATCGAACTGAAAATGATACCCGCCAGATCGCGCCGCCAACCAGACTTCATGAAGCGGCTTTTGAAGATTGATGACGATCTGGCTCCGGTTTGCAAATGTCAGCGTGATCATGCCGCCCACGCGCTGATTGTCGATGTCCGCGTCGGTCTGTTCATTGATAAGGTCGCACCCCGCTTCTACGCCTGTCAGAAGCGCTTCCGCGCGATCCATGAATTCCTGGTCGGTCATTACAATTTGCCTATGAACTTGCGAGCCCTGATTCTATTCAGCCCATTTGCCCTTGGCGTCGCCATGGTGAGCCTGGCGGGTTGCGGGCAGAAAGGTCCGCTGGTTCTCCCTCGCGCACCGGCCTCAGCGCCAGTTTCGATGCCTGCCAGCGTCCCCGCTGTCTCGCCGGCGCCAACTGTCTCAAGGAATCCATGACCCTCACCCAGCTTCCGGGCGCCCCCCATATTGCCTATCACGGATCTCAGTTGTGGATCGAGGGCGTCCGGCTCGGGGATTTGGCTCGGGTTCATGGAACTCCCCTGTTTGTCTACTCAAAGGCTTCGATGCTTTCGGCCCTCGCCGCCTACCAGCGCGGCTTCACCGGCCGAAACGTGCAGATCTGCTACGCCATGAAGGCCAACTCGACCCTGGGGGTGCTTCAAGTTTTTGCCCATGCCGGTTGCGGGTTTGACATCGTCTCCGGTGGCGAACTCCAGCGTGTGCTTGCCGCTGGGGCAGACGCGTCCAAGGTAATATTTTCCGGCGTGGGGAAGACCCGCGACGAAATGCGCCAGGCGCTTGAGTCTGGCATCGGCTGCTTCAATGTCGAGAGCGAGGCCGAACTTGAGGTCTTGAATGAAGTGGCACAGTCCGGCGCTCGGCAAGCGCCCGTCAGCATTCGGGTCAACCCCAACGTGGACCCCAAGACCCATCCCTACATCTCGACCGGGCTGAAGGGCAACAAGTTCGGGATTGCGCACGAACGCGCCCTGGCGACGTACCAGCGCGCAGCCGCGTTGCCCGGGCTTCGGGTGGTGGGAATCGATTGCCACATCGGCTCGCAAATCACGGAAGAAGGCCCCTACCTTGACGCCATGGACCGTGTTCTCGACTTGGTGGATGCGATTGAGGCATCGGGCATTTCCGTCCGGCACCTTGATTTTGGTGGAGGTCTCGGCATCAACTACAACGGCGAAACGCCGCCCGGCGCGGACACCCTCTGGTCGCACCTGCTTCAACGTCTTGATGCGCGAGGTTATGGCAATCGCCAACTGATGATCGAGCCGGGTCGTTCGCTCGTCGGCAACGCGGGTGTCTGCCTCACCGAGGTGCTGTACCTCAAGCCTGGCGAACAGAAGAGTTTCTGCATCGTCGACGCCGCGATGAATGACCTGCCCCGTCCAGCAATGTACCAGGCCTTTCACCAGATCGTTCCGCTTGAACGGCAAGATGGCGCCCTGACGACATATGACGTCGTCGGCCCGGTGTGCGAGAGCGGAGACTGGATCGGGCGGGATCGGGCCCTCCATGTTCGCCCCGGCCACCACCTCGCAGTGTTGTCCGCCGGCGCCTACTGCATGAGCATGGCCAGCAACTACAACAGCCGCGGTCGCGCAGCTGAAGTGTTGGTTGATGGAACCACAGTCCACCTCATTCGACGCCGCGAAACCGCCATCGACCAGATGCAAGGCGAAACCTTGGTCGCCTGACAAGTGCCGAATTCATAGCTAAGACCAACCTGCGGACGCTGGGCCCTTGCCGCTCTTCGTCATGAAACGGAGCAACCGCCACCCCAACAGCAGAGCGACGATCACTGCATACACCAAGACCTCGACCTGATCGTTCTTGCCGGCGCGCATCCAGAAGAAGTGCAACACGGCCAGCCCGGCAACCGGATACACCAATTTGTGCAGCGTATGCCAGCGCGCCGTTCCCAGCGCCCGAATTGCCCGGTTGAAGGATGTCGCCGCCAGTGGGGTCAGCAACAGGAATGCGGTCAAACCGACCAGGATGAACGGGCGCTTGCCGACATCCTTCAACACATCGGCAAGTACCAGCCCCATGTCGAAACCGACGTAGCTCAAGGCGTGCAAGACCCCATAGAAGTAGGCAAACAGACCCAGCATCCGGCGAAAGCGCGCGAGTGTCGGCACACCGAAAACCACGCGCAGGGGCGTCACAGCCAGCGTCAGGCACAAGAACCGCAACGTCCAATCGCCGGTCGCCCGAATCAGGTATTCCGCCGGATTCGGCCCCGCCCGGTCGGTCACAGCAGCGGCGAGCAACCAGGCCAGCGGCAGCAGCGAAAAGACGAACAACAACGGCTTGGCCGCCGGGTGCAGCAAGGTCCGCGCACCTACCATCAAAAATTCCTCTCCAGATCCATCCCCGCGTACAGTTGGCCAACCTGGGCTTCGTAACCGTTGAACAGAAGCGTCTTGCGCTTTCTGGCGAACAACCCGTCCTCGCCAATTCGACGCTCACTGGCCTGACTCCAGCGTGGATGATCCACATTCGGATTCACGTTGCCGTAAAACCCATACTCGGGGGCGGCGACACGGTTCCACGATGTTGAGGGCTGTCGCTCGGTGAACCGGATTTTCACCAGGCTCTTGGCGCTCTTGTACCCGTACTTCCAAGGGACGACCAGTCGCACCGGCGCGCCATTCTGGTTGGGAAGAACCTCCCCATACATCCCGAACGCCAGCATGGCCAGCGGATTCATCGCCTCATCCAGACGCAACCCCTCGGTGTATGGCCAAGGCAGTATCCGCGCGGCCAGGGCCGGCATGGCGTTGGAATCGGCCACGGTGACGAACTCGACGAAGCGCGCATTGCCAAGCGGCTCAACCCGCTGGATCAGCTCGTTCAGCGAGTAACCCACCCACGGGATCACCATCGACCAGCCCTCGACGCAACGGAGACGATAAATCCGCTCTTCAAGGGCGGACAGCTTGAGCAGATCCTCCAAGGTGTATTTGGCTGGCTTCTTGACCGCGCCTTCCACCTCAACGGTCCAGGGCGTCGTCTTCATCGTGGGCGCATACCTGGCCGGATCGGACTTGCCGGTTCCAAACTCGTAGAAATTGTTGTAGGCGGTGACATCCTTGTAATCGGTGATCCGCTCCATGGTCATTGCCCCGGCAACCGCGGACTTCGTGCCGGGCAAGGGAGCCAGTTTTCCAGGCCCCACGCCCACCGGCGCCTGGGCATGGGCGACTCGGGCTGCCCACGACGCCATGACCATCCCTGCGGCGCCGCCGGCCATCAGGCGCAGCCAATCGCGACGCTGCTCGTAAACCGCCTTCGGGGTGATCTCGCTGGAGACGGGATGAACAAAGCCGGTGTCGGATGACTGAATGATCATGGGGAGTTCCTCGGTTTCAGATGAAGATGAGTCGCGCCGCGCGAGCCATTCTTACAAAAAAGCCGGATTCAGGAGCAGCCACTTCGTCCAGCCCTTGCCCCGAAAATGGACGAAAAAAACCCCGTCGGTCGGACGGGGTTTCGCAAGGAGGAGACTCGACCGCTCAGCGCAAACCAGCGATGTAATCTGATACGGCCTTGATCTCGCGGTCGTTCATCTTGGCGGTCACACCCGTCATTTGTGCGTTGTTCAGACGCACACCGTCTCGGAACGCCAGCAATTGGGCCACGGCGTAATCGGCATGCTGCCCGGCGATGCGGGGGTATTGGGACGGAATACCCGTGCCGCTCGGTCCGTGGCAGCCGGCGCAGGCCGGAACCTGGCGGTCTGGGATGCCACCCCTGAAGATCCGCTCGCCCAGCAACACCGAGGCCTTGTCCTTGGCGAAACCTGGCTTGGCCTTCTTCGACGCCAGCCAATAGGCGATGTTTCGCATGTCGTCTTCGCTCAGCGACGCCACCATGCCGCTCATGATCGCATTCGCACGCTTGCCCGACTTGAACTCCTTGAGTTGCTTGACCAGATACTCCGGATGCTGTTGAGCCAGCTTGGGATTGGCGGGAATCATCGAATTGCCGTCGGCGCCGTGACAGGCCGCGCACACCGTTCCGTAGCTGGCTTCTCCCTTTGCGAGATCGGGCTTGGCGACCTTGGCAGCGGCTTTTTCGTCCGCGGCAACCGCAGAGACGGCAAACAAGGCGACCAGCAGAAAAGAGGCAAACAGCTTCATGGCGGGAATTCAGTTGAGTTGGCGCAAAACCGGGAGATTCTACAATGGGAGCTTGGGTTTGCCCCCATCAACCAAGGTCCACGGATGAACCCAACCACCCCGCTCGGCTTGCCCGACACCGCTGAACTTCCAACACCCGCCGTGGCGATGGGGTGGATGCACACGGCCCGATTCCTCACGACAGCGCCCCAATTGCAGTTTCTGCCGAAGCTGGAAATACCCGAAATCGCCTTCGTAGGGCGCTCGAACGCCGGTAAGTCCACCTGCATCAACACACTGACGCAGCAGAAACAGCTCGCATTCGCGTCGAAAAAGCCGGGGCGAACCCAGCACATCAACCTGTTTGCGCTGGGCAAGCAAGGCGTCACCGACGCCGTGCTGACCGACCTGCCCGGCTACGGCTATGCAGCCGTGCCCAAACAGGACAAGATCCGCTGGCAGCGGGTCATGGCGAATTATCTGGTCACCCGCGAGAACCTCACCGGCATCGTGTTGTTGTGCGACCCACGCCTGGGCCTGACTGAACTGGATGAAATCCTGCTCGACGTGATCCGTCCACGGGTGGAGGAGGGCCTCAAGTTTCTGGTGCTGCTGACCAAATCAGACAAACTGACCCGCTCGGAGGCAGCCAAGGCACTGTCCATCGCCCGCTTGCAGGCGGGCGGGGGCGAGGTAAAACTGTTCTCGGCGCTCAAAAAGCAGGGCGTTGACGACGTGGCCCGCTTGCTCTGGCAGTGGGCGCATCCACCGGACACTCCGGCGACGCCGCCGGCACCACCGGACGGTCCTGCGCTTGCCACAGCTGCCGATCCACTCACATCCGGCTGACCAACCGACCACCTTCAATACACCGAAGGCTCGCCGGGTGGGCGCGTCTTGAAGCGCTTGTGCACCCAGTAATACTGGGCCGGCATGGTGTCGATGAAATCCTGCAGACGCCGATTCATCAGCGCGGTGTCGGCCTCCAGATCCTGGGTTGGAAAGCCGTTCCAGGCCGGATGCAACTGCGCCTCGTAGCCCCATTCCGTCATGCGCGTGGTCATGGGTACAACCTTGGCGCGCCCCAATCTCGCCAGGCGTGACAGCGACGGCACGGTGGCCGCCGGAACGCCATAAAAGGGCACGAAGATCGACTCCTGCGGCCCGAAATTCATGTCCGGCAACAGGTACAGAACCTCGCCGTCGCGCAGTGCCGCAACGATCGGTTTGAGTCCATCCGCTCGATAGAACAGCCGCACCTGGCCAAACCGCTTCCGGCTCTGCTGGATCCAGAGGTCGATGGCCGGGTTGGGTTGCGGGGTGTAGATCGTCGTGTAACGCCGCTTGATCTGCTGGCTCAAGGCGGTCGCGCCAGCGTCCAGCCCATAAAAGTGCGGCGCAAAGATGATGGTGGGATCCTCCCCTTGAAGTTCGTGGACTGCACCGGTGATCTTCAGCCTGGCACGCACCACGTCGGGGTGCCCGTGCCAGAGCCAGGCCCGGTCCAGAAATGACTGGGTGAAGTACACAAAGGTCTGGCGGGCCAACGCCTTGCGTCGGGCCTTGCTGAGATCGGGAAAACACAAGGCCAGATTGGTCAATACCACCTTGCGCCGTGGCGCCACCAGCGGGTACAGCAAATGTCCCAGCACGGCACCCAAGCCACGAATCCAGGACAGTGGAAGTGGCGCCAGGAGCCGCATGAACAGAATGCCGGGATGGCCCATCAGATTTCCCTCACCGGATCGCGCCGAGGTTGCTTGTATCGACCATAGCCCCAGAGGTACTGCTGCGGACACTCGCGAATGAGTCGTTCCATTTCCTGGTTGATCTGCACCACGGCCTGTTCCTGGTTGTCCGAAAGCGGCTGCTCCAGTTCGCGAAAGCGTAGACAGAACCCGCGCCCCCAGGGCAGGCGCTCTCCCCAGACCAGCAAGACGGTTGCGCCGGTCTGCACGGCGAGCCGGGCGCCCAGCGTCATCGTGTAGGCCGCCTGACCGAAAAAAGGCGCCCACTGGCCCATGCCTTCGGGTGGAACCTGATCGGGCAGCAAGCCCACCGCGCGTCCGGCTCTCAAGGCCTTGATCATCTGGCGCACGCCCGACAGCGTGGTCGGCGCGGTTTCCAGCCCGGGCCGCTCGCGCGCGCCTTCCAGGACCTCGGCCATGGCCTGCTGGCGAGCCGGTCGGTACAACACTAGCAGCGGCCCATGGACCGCGCTGTACCGCTGCGCCACCCCCTGCGCAGTCACCTCAAAACATCCCAGGTGCGGTGTCAGGAAGACGATGCCCCGGCCTCGTGAATAGGCGCTGTCCACGCAGGACGAACCCTCCCATTGCAGCGGCGTCGGCCGCCCAAACCACAGCCTGGGCAATTCGGCCGCCATCCTTCCGGCGTGCGCCACGGCCGCCCGAACCTCGGAAAACGAATAGCCCGCCAGCGCTGAGTTGGCCAGAAAACGGCGCCGATAGGTGGGCGACAAGGCGAACACCACCCAGCCCAGAACCGCGCCGAAGGGATGCAGCAACCACAGGGGCCAACGGGAAAAGAACCGGAACAGGGCGGTCATCGAAACGTTGATAAACTACAGCCGTCGCCGAGTTAAATGAGCAACTTGCAGGGCGACTCAAAACAATTCTGCTAAAGCGTTCGCCGGAGCTCCAGAGCCGAAGGCAGCGCAGGAAATGCCAGCTTTCAGCCGACACAGGAGTTTATTCAAATGGCGAACGAATTTCTTTTCACCTCCGAATCCGTCTCGGAAGGCCATCCCGACAAGGTGGCCGACCAGATCTCCGACGCGATTCTCGATGCCATCTTCAAGCAGGACCCGCGCAGCCGCGTGGCCGCCGAGACATTGACCAACACCGGTCTGGTTGTGCTGGCCGGAGAGATCACCACCAACGCGCATGTCGACTACATCCAGGTCGCGCGCGACACCATCAAGCGCATCGGCTACGACAACACCGAATACGGCATTGATTACAAAGGCTGCGCCGTCATGGTCTGCTACGACAAGCAGTCCAACGACATCGCCCAGGGCGTGGACCATGCGTCCGACGACCACCTGAACACCGGTGCCGGCGACCAGGGCCTGATGTTCGGCTACGCCTGCGACGAAACGCCCGAGCTGATGCCCGCGCCCATCTACTACGCGCACCGCCTGGTCGAGCGCCAGAGCCAGCTGCGCAAGGACGGCCGCCTGCCCTTCCTGCGCCCGGACGCCAAAAGCCAGGTCACGATGCGATACGTGGACGGCAAGCCCCACAGCATCGACACCGTGGTGTTGTCCACCCAACACAGCCCGGACCAGAGCGAAACCCAGACCCAGATGAAGGCCAGCTTCATTGAGGCCGTCATCGAGGAAATCATCAAACCGGTGCTGCCCAAGGAGTGGCTGCAGAACACCAAGTACCTGGTCAACCCCACGGGCCGCTTCGTCATCGGCGGTCCGCAGGGCGATTGCGGCCTGACCGGACGCAAGATCATCGTCGACACCTACGGTGGCGCCTGCCCGCACGGCGGCGGCGCCTTCAGCGGCAAGGACCCGACCAAGGTGGACCGCTCTGCCGCCTACGCCTGCCGCTACGTTGCCAAGAACATCGTGGCCGCCGGCCTGGCGCGCCAGTGCCAGATCCAGGTGGCCTACGCCATCGGCGTGGCGCACCCGATGAACGTGACGGTCTACACCGAGGGTACCGGCGTGATTCCGGACGAACGCATCGCCGAAATCGTGCGCGAGGTGTTCGACCTGCGGCCCAAGGGCATCATCCAGATGCTCGACCTGCTGCGCCCCATCTACGAGAAAACCGCCGCCTACGGTCACTTCGGCCGCGAAGAGCCCGAGTTCAACTGGGAGCGCACCGACAAGGTCGCCGTCCTGCGCGACCTGGCAGGGTTGAAATAATTCCGGGCGCCGGGCCCGCGCGATGGGTGCAACCGGCTTTGGACATGGGCGGCGGATGACTGCCCTTTCTGTGCACGGTACAACCCGCACGCGGTCGGCGGGCGACGGCTCGTGCGACGGCTCACAAGGAGCCACTACACTGGTGGTTCCCCGCAACAGCTGCGCACGCCGCTCCTTCCGACATGGCCCTGTTTCCACAATCCGCCCTGATGCCTGGCGTGCGCAAGCGCGAGGTGTTCGGCTGGGCGATGTACGACTTCGCGAACTCGGGCTACACCACGGTCGTGCTGACCGCGGTGTTCAGCGCCTACTTCGTCGGAGGTGTGGCTGACGGTGCATCCTGGGGCACCCTGGCATGGACCAGCGCGTTGGCCCTGTCGAGCCTGATCGTGATGATCACCATGCCCGTCATTGGCGCCTACGCTGACCTGCGCGCCGCCAAGAAGCGCTTGCTGACGCTGTCCACGCTGGGCTGCGTCGCGGCCACCGCCGCCCTGGCCGGCGTCGGGCCGGGCGACGTGGCCTGGGCGCTGATTGCCATCGTGCTGTCCAACGTGTTCTACACCTATGGCGAATCGCTGATCGCGTCTTTCCTGCCGGAGCTGGCGCGCGAAGATCGCATGGGCAGCGTGTCGGGCTGGGGCTGGAGCTTCGGCTACCTGGGCGGAATGCTCACGCTCGGGCTCAGCCTGGGCTACGTGTTGTGGGCACAGGCACAAGGCCTGCCTGCAACCCACTTCGTCCCCGTAACCATGCTCATCACGGCAGGGATCTATGGCGCCTCGGCCCTGGTGACCTTTGCGCTGCTCACGGAGCGCGCACGGCCCCAATCCGACGCGATGCAGAGCGCCGGCGTGACGGCGTCGCTGGCGCGGCTGAGGCGCACCTGGAACGAGGCTGCCTCCTTTCCCGACTTCTCGGCCCTGCTCGCCTGCTCGGTGGCCTACCAGGCCGGCATCTCGGTGGTCATTGCGCTGGCCGCCGTCTATGCGGAGCAGGTGCTGGGTTTCAAGCAGACCGAAACCATGATTCTGATCTTCCTCGTGAACATCGCCGCCGCGCTGGGCGCTTTCGCCTGGGGCTATGTTCAGGATGGCATCGGTCACCGGCCGGCACTGGCCGTCACCTTGGCCGGGTGGATCGTCATGGTCGTGCTCGCAGCGCTTGCCACCGGGCCCGGGTTGTTCTGGGTTGCGGCCGTCATCGCCGGTCTGTGCATGGGAAGCAGCCAGTCGTCCGGTCGCGCCCTGGCCGGTGTGCTCGCGCCCGAGGCGCGCCGGGCCGAGTTCTACGGTTTGTGGACGTTCGCCATCCGCCTGTCGGCCATCATCGGCCCCATGACCTACGGCCTGGTCACCTGGTTGGCTGACGGGAACCACCGCATGGCCATCGTCTCGACCGGCCTGTTCTTCGTCGCCGGGCTGGTCTTGCTGACCAAGGTCAACGTGCCGCGAGGCATCGAGGCGGCTGTCGCTGCCGGCGGCCCAAAGACCGTCAACGCTGGCGCCACCTGAACCTCAGGGATGGGGCCCACCGGACCGGAAGGCCCCAACAGTGGTTCAGGCGTCGCTGTCCGACAAACCCCGGATGATCACCCGGCGCGCACGGTCGCGCAGCCGCACCGCGGCCGCAAAGGGATCGCTCGACGCGGGCTCCGTGAGCGCCGCGCCGACGTGCACGGTCAGATCCGCCGGGCGCGGCCACCACCGCCCATCGCCGAGCAGTTGGCGCGTGCCGCCCAGCGAGACCGGGATCACCGGCACCCCGGCATGCGTCGCCGCCAGAAAAGCGCCGAGACGGAACGGCAGCGTGCCGGGCGCCGCCACAAAGGTGCCTTCCGGAAACACCAGCAGCGGCGCGCCGCCTTGCACCCGCGCCGTCATCTGCTCGGCGTCCGCCACGCTGCGCCGGCGGTCAAATCGCTCGACGAACGCGGCGCCAAGACTTTTCAGGAACCGCCCGGCCACAAACTGCCCCTCCAGCTCGCGCTTGGCCACGAAGGTGTGGGGCTGCTCCAGCGCCGCCACGAGCACCAGCCCATCGAGGTAACTTTCATGGTTGCTCACCAGCACGCAGCGTCCATCCCCCGGCAGGTGATCCAGTCCGTTGACGTCCAGCTTCACCCCGGCCAGGCGCAGCAAGGCCCTGGCGGCCCGGTGGCAGAAACGCCAGACCAAAGTGGGTGTGGGCAGGACCACCGCAACCAGCCAGGCCAGCGGCGCCATCAACCAAAACAGAAGTTGTGCCCGCAGACCGAACAGCGCACCGCGCAGCAACCGCAGGCCGTGGCGACCGCGCAGGACGACCGCGCCCGCCGCCAGCCGCAACCACTGGGTTCGCACGCTGGCCGAACCCGAAACGAGGGCACCTTGCTCGACCATGGCGCGGCACGCCGAGCGGCGCACCTTGCCGCTGGAGGTTTTGAGCACCGTGTGGGGCGGCACCAGCAGAATCTCGTCCGCCGGCTCACCGATGGCCGAGATCACCGACTGCGCCACGGCCTCGCGCACTGAAGCGGCATCACGTCCATTCGGCGCCTTGGTTTCGGCCATGACCACGAGTCGCTCGGTGCCGCTCTTTTCGTCGCGGCGACCGAACACGGCCACGCAGCCCTTGCGCACGCCAGCCACCTCGCCCACCGCTTCCTCGATCTCCTGCGGGTACAGGTTGCGCCCGCCCCGGATCACGATGTCCTTCACCCGTCCGGTCACAAACACATCACCCTCGGCCCGATAGGCCTTGTCGCCGGTGTCGAGCCAACGGCCTTCTTCGTCGGTGAACAGGCGGGCGGTCAGTTCCGGTGCGCGCCAGTAGCCGGACGTGGCCGACGGGCCGCGGAACTCCAACCGGCCTTCGACCCGTTCGGGCACCAGCGCCCCCGTCTCGTCGACGATGCGCACCTCGTGACCGGGCAACGCCCGCCCACAGGCCACAAAGCGCAGGTCCGACGGCGCCTGACCGGGAACTGCACGACGCTGCGCCTCGAACACCTCCCGGACCACCGTGTCGACCCGCAGCCCGCGCCCCAGCGGCGGAAACAGCAGGCCGACCGACGCCTCGGCCAGGCCGTAGACCGGCGTCATCGCGGTCGGGCGCAGCCCACACGCGGCAAAGCGCCGGGCAAAGCGACTGACGGTGTCCGGGCTCACCGCCTCGGCACCATTGAAGGCCAGCCGCCACCGGCTCAGGTCCAGCGCGCTCAGCGCGTCATCGTCGATCCGGTTCAGGCACAGCTCGTACGCAAAGTTCGGGCCGGCCGACAAGGTGCCCCCATGGCGCGAAATCGTCTCCAGCCAGCGCCGCGGCCGTGCGAGAAAGGCCAGCGGCGACATCACAACCAGACGGAATCCCACCGTGAAACCACCGAGCCAGGCCCCGATCAGGCCCATGTCGTGGTACAGCGGCAGCCAGCTCACGAACACATCGTCGGCCGTGGCTTCGATGGCGGTGGCCATCGCGCGGATGTTGGCGAGCAGGTTGGCGTGCGTCAAAGCGACGCCCTTGGGTTGTCCGGTGCTGCCCGATGTGTACTGGATGAAGGCCACGTCGTCAGCCCCGACCGCCACCGCCTCGGGCGCACACCCGCGCCCGGTCGCGATCAATGCTTGCGGCGTGTGCAGTCCCCGCAGGCCCGGCACCCGGGCCTGCAGCAGGCGGGCCACCTGCATCGCCTCGGGCACGCTCACCAGCAGGGTCGCCTGGGCGTTGGCCAGAATGCCCGTGTGGCGCTTCACATGGTCTTCGAGCTGCGAGGGCCGGGCGGGCGGGTAGATCGGAACCGGAATACCGCCGGCACGCAAGATGCCCAGGTAGGTGAAGAAGTAGCCCGGCGAGGTCGGCAGCATGATGGCCACGGTCTGCCGCGGGCGCAGGCCGGCGCGCTGCAGGCCTGCCGCGAGCGCGGACGATTCGTCCCGGAGCTGCCGGTAGGTGATCGGGGTTTCGGTGTCGTCGGCCAGGTAGATGATCTGAACCTGATCCGGGTGAACCGCGACGTGGTGGTCAAGCACTTCCAACAGGGTCCGCGCCTTGTCGGCACCGACACCGTCCGGGCCGGCCGTCGGCGACGCAACCGGAGCCGATTGCACGCCCGGCCGCACCGCTCTCGGCACCGTCTGCGGGCGCCCGCGCTGAACGGCCTGCCAGAAATCGCCCACGGTTTCGGCGGTCTCCAGGGTTTCGGCGGGCAGGACCAAGCCAGTGGCGGCCTCGATGCGCAGCAACAACTCCATGCGCCCCAGGCTGTCGAATCCCAGATCACGGTCGAGCGAGCTGGACAACTCCACCGTGCTGGCGCCATCGGCGGCGTCGGGGTAGAGATCGCCCCGCGTGCGCGCGACCAGCGCCACCAGACTGGCCGCGTCGAAGCGGGGGTCGGCGTTTGAGACCGTTTCGCCGCTCATGACGACGCCGTCCGGTGAGTTGATGCCCATCGCATGCCGGGCCAAGGCAAGCCGACGGGCTCATCACATCCGGCGGCAGAACCGATCATTTGGCGGGCGGTACCTGCGACAGCAGCACGGCTTCGAGCTCACCCGCACCCTGCGGGTGCGTGGCCGGTCGGCTGACCAGGCGCTTGGCCAACACGATACCGGCGGCCGGCGCGGTCCAGCGGGTTTCGACCTCGCCGAAATTGTTCGTGGTAACCACCTTGTAGGCCTTGTAGGTGCCCGCCGGTACGGTGACGTCCTCCCAGGCCTCCACCTTCCAGTTCACTTCGAGCGGAACGCTGCGTCCGGTGGCAGGCGCGGTCATGGTGTGTTTCGACGTCCAGGTCTTTCCCACCTGCAACGGCCACTGGTAACCCATCGGTGGGTCAAAGACCATCGTTGTCTTGCCTTCGGGGTCCAGATTGGCCATGTAGGCATGGGTTTTCGGATCGAAGGCGACGCCGCCCAGCCGCGCCATCTGGATCACCGCCGACCGGCCTTCCCAGCTGCCATGGGAAAAGGTCCACACCACAGGCCCATCGAAGGTTCCCAGACTGCCCGTGCTCTTTCGATGAAAGGTTGTCACCATTCCCGCCGGTGTCGCTGCCGGCGATTCGGCGACCGGTTGCGCAAAGCCGGTGCCCGCCCACAGGGTCGCCACCAGCGTGGTTGCCGCAAACGCGAAAGAGATGGCCGTGTTCACGCGTTTCATGATTCTCCCCTCCGAAAGGTCTTTGCAATTCCCGGAGTCCGGATGACGCCGGAAAGGGCCGAAGCCCGTGGTTGATATTGAACCGACCATGTGGGAATGCCATGACCCTGATCAACTCCCTCACATCTCAGTTGAAACTCTGCTTGCCCTTCGGTTTGTCGCAGGCGGCGGTGCGCTCGCGCCGCCCGGTGGCCTCGTTCCAGACCAAGCGTTTGTCCTGGTAGGGCAGCGGCGCCTCGGGCTGCTCGCCGGGGCGGGTGCCGTGGCCCCATTCAGGTGGGCAGATGGCGGTGAAACTCGCAAACCCGCCGGTACCGCCCTTCAGGCGCGGGAATCCGATGGCCACCAGCGCACCGGTCTCGGGCACCTGATCCAGATGGGCCACGCCTTCGGCCTGCATATAGCCGTTGGCCATCAGCCAGTCCTCGGAGGCCAGCGTGGGCGTGGAATCGGTGTCCAGCGGCTCATGGCCGTGCAGCAGGATCTGCCGCTCCAGGTGCAGGAACTTCAGCGCCGCCAGCGACACGCCGGGAAACCGGCCATCGGCCGGCTGAAAACGCTTCGAATCCGGCCAACGCCGGTGCCAGTCCGAGCGCACCATCACCACCGAACCCGCCGGAATGCGCCCATGCCGACGCTCCCAGGCCCGCACCTCCTCCACGCTGAGCTGGTGGTTCACGTCGCGCGCCACCTGCTCGGCGATGGAGATCACCGCCAGCTTGCGCAGCGCCAAAGTGGGGGGCAACTCGTCGATGGCCGGAAAGCATGGATGCCAGTGCGCGGGCGGGTCGAGCTGAGTGCCGAACTGATCGGTGGCGAAGGTGTACGCCGTGGTCTCCAGCCCGGTCTTTTCGTAGGTGAAGGGCCCATAGGGCGCTCCCTCCTCCATGCGTCCGATGCCCTGCATGAAGCGGGTGGTGGGCGGAAAGCCTTTCCACACCGGGCTGTCGGGTTCCAGCACATGCGACAGCGACACAAAGCGCGCCCGGGCAAACGCCTGGTCCCAGACACCCCACAGGCCGCCCGCGCGGGTGCCCGCCTGAGCCGGCGCCATGGCAGGCAACGCGACGGCACCAGCGCCCACCACCGCCAGGCTGGTGAGTTTGAACAGTTGACGTCGTTCCATGGTTGGCTCCTGAATGGCGAAACGAATGGGCCCAGACGGTCGCCCGCGGGCGTTCAGCCCTCGGCCTGATGGCAGGCCACGCACAGCTTGTTGCCGTCCGGGTCGCGGACCGTGGGCCAGCGCCACGGCGTGCGCCTGGCGCACGACCTCGCGCGTGGGTGCCAGAAAAGCCACCATCTGCCCGTTTCCCGGCGCATGGGGCTGCTGGTTGTAGGGCCGGCCGATCAGGAACAGCGGGCGCGGGTCCGGTCGCGATTGCCAGCCCGCCCACGGCCGGCTGGCATCGACAAACCGGGCCTCAATGCCCGAGGCGCCCAGGACGGGCCGGTAGAACTTCAGCGCGCGCTCGAAGTCGCTGACGCCGACAAAAATATGCGAAAACATGCGATTTCTCTTCGGGGTGAAACGCCCGCATGGTGCCGCCATCCAGATCATGCCGCAATGCGGGTCCGCCCATCCCGGGCGTCCCCCTGAAAGCATGGGTTTGACAGTTGCACATGCCGTCTGCGGCTGCCCGGAACCTACGAGGTGCGATCCACGTCGGTCTGGCGACCACAAACTGTCGGGCTGTGCCCGGCTGCGCCTCAGGGCGTCGTGTGCACCGGAATCGACGAAAAGAAACGCCGGCCCGAAGGAGCCAGATAGGCATGGACGACGTAACCCGTGCGGGTGTCGATCACCGCCGGCCCCAGCAGGCGGCCCATCGGCTGCCCGTCTACGGGATGACGAGTCACGTCGCCGTCCACCTCCACGTAAGAAACAAACGCCTTCCCGGTCAGATCATTGGTAACAGCCACGCTGTGATTCTGGCTGGGCACCGTGAACGGCACGCCGGGCGGGTTGCCGCCCGGTTGGTTGCCCGGTCCACCCGGGTTGTACACCGCCCGGTAGGCGCCGGAGGACGGCATCTGGACTTCGACGATACGTGCCATGGCTGCCAGATCCCCATCGAGAATGATGTCGTACTGGTTGTCGTGATCTTCCACATAGGCTTCATCGTATCGGGACTGCGCGAGCCCGGTGTCGGCCAGACCGACCACGCGCACCGAGCCGTACCCGGGAACGTCGTACTTTTGACCGGCCTCTTTCAGCTCCACCAACCTGCCAGCCTGATCCCGCGCCTTGACCAGGAAATACCGGGCGTAATCGGTTGGCAGCAGGCTGCCGATGCCGTCCGGTGAAAATCCCGCGCTGGTGTAGATCCGCAGACGGAATTTCGCCGAAGTGCCATAGAGGTCTTCGCCACTGTTCGCGTAGGAGTTGGGCTGCGATTGAGGCCCGCCCTCCCCCAGGCTGGAGTAGATGTTGAGCTTGGCGGCCAGCATGCGCGGACCGTTTCCCGCCATATAAGGGTTTCGGCTTTCGATGCCCAAACCGGCGGCTGGAACGATTCCGGCCGGCGTCACCAACATCATCGGCGACGGCGTTGGCACCACGTCCACCCGGATCGGATACAGCGCGCCGCTCTGCCCTGGTTCCAGTCGATTTCCCCAGTAGCCAGTGAGCACCACGGTCTGGCGTTCGTTGAATTCCAGGTTGGGCAAAAAGCTGGCCGTGATCGGGGTGACAGTCTCTCCCGTGTTCAACGTGATCCGGAACGCCTCGGGGCGGACCGTCGCCGGCAGCACCGGATGGCTGAACACCACCGGGATGGTGTCGGCGCGAAGGGCGGGAACACCATAGATCGCCAGGAAAGCGCCCGTACCCACGGCCGAATAAAGCGCGCGCGTTGGCGCACTCAGGGCCGGGTCAAGCACCTGCCAGGCCACGCCCGCCGCATAAGCGGCGTTTCGCGCGGCCGCGTCGGTGCCGTTGAGCTCCGGCACGCCCATGTACCCGTCAAAACCATAGTTCGCGGTCATTATCCGCGGAAGGTCGCCATAGGTATCGGCCGCAAGCAGGATGTTGCGCGCCAACGCCGGGGAACTGGGCACCTGCTCTGCCTTCTGCTGGGCGAGATAGGCCAGCAGGGGCGCGGCAAGTGGCGTGTACACCAGTTGGCCTTCCGGGTCGGGGAGTCTGGGTGCATCGTCGCCACAGGATGTCAAGGCGACACTGGCCGCAGTGAAACAGGCCAAACCCATCAAACGTCGAAGTGGCAACACGGGAAAGAATCCTCAGGGAAAGTTCAACAGCAGCGTCAATAAAGTGAATAGGCTTTTGCGCATGCGCCGGTGTTGCCAGCCAGCAGTGCGCGGTCGGCGTCGTCGGTCAGCCCATCGAAATTCAGGTCGTAGGTGCTCGACAGGCCCCAAGCCTGGCTGATCATGCGCCAGTTGTCGAGATCCAGCGCGTTTACGACGCCATCCGCGTTGCCGTCGCCGACACAGGCCGGCTGCGAGGCCAGCATCCGATCGAGTTTGGCAGTCAGATCGTCGTAGATGGCCTGCAACACGGCACCGAGCGGCTGGGCCAGCAGGTTCTTGTCGGCATCGTCCAGCGCGGGCACGGGCACGGCCTCATCCACCGCGTAGAACTCGTTGACCGGGACGACCGCACAGCTGTCCGTGGCCGGGCTGTATTGCTGAACGGTGTTGCGCACCACCTTGTGCGTGGCGTTGCGGATCGCGGTGGACGTGTCCGGCATGATGCCGATCATGGGCTGGCCGGCCTTGTACAGCGCCTGGTTCACCTGGCAGCAGGTCTGGTAGCCCGTCGGCCGGTTGGGCACGCTGGCATCCGTGGCACCGGCACCCCACCAGACGCCGCCGTTGTCCTCACACACCCCCTTGTTGATCGGAATGTGCGAACAGGTGTTGCCGCCGATCACGCAGGGCCCGTTGCGGCCGCCGTTGCGCTGGATGTTGGCGCCACCCTGCGAAAAATTGATGCTGCGCACGCTGGGCTGGTCGGCCCGGTTGAGGTAGGCGAGCAGCGATGCCGAATCCAGTACGCGGGGCACGCTGGCGTGGACGTCCAGACCCGCGATCTCGCCGAACAACTGGTACACGTCGACCATGTTGACCATGTGCCGAACGTCGCGGTCTGGCTGGTTGACCAGCGGCCCCGACACGATCAACGGCACCCAGACGCCCGTCTGGTAGGCGGTGCCCTTGGCGCGCTGCGGGTTGAACGGCAGCTTGACCATGTTGCCCAGGGTACCGTTGTCGCCGACGATCACGATCATGGTGTTGCTGCCCGCCGGGGTGTAGGCGAGCGAGCCGTTGGCGCCGCGACGGGCCAGACCGGTTTCGACCAGAAGGCGACCCAGTTCAGTGTCCAGCGCCTCGATCATGCGGTTCTGCAGGTCGCGTTGCTCGCCCAGGCCGGTGCAACCGAGCGTGTCGCCACTGCCGGCCGAGCGCGGTGTCAGAGCGCTGGGCGGTTGCTGGATCGGCGTGTGCGCAGCGGTCAGGCTGAGCGTGGCCATCCAGGGCCGGTTGGCACTGCGCTTGCGGATCCAGTCGATGGCGGCATCCACCTCGACGCGGGTGCGGTAGCCGCGGGCGCGGGGGTCGGTCAGCGGCACGGTTTCGACGCCGGCCGGCCCGTTGATCACCAGGGGCGAGACATAGTAGGCATTGGCCTTGTTGAAATTCAGCGATGCCGGCGGCGTGGCCTGGCAGGCGGCATTCGGCACAAAAATGCCGCCGCGTGCCAGGCACTGCTTGCCCGCAGCGTCCTGCCCAGGTGCCGTGGCCACCAGCGGCTGGCAGGTCTTGTCGGGCTGGTAACAGGCACCGGCATCCGCCCCGCCCCGGCTGGCCGGCGGCACAAAACCGCAGGGATAGCTGCCTTCGGGTGCCACGCCGCCCGCGGTGGTGTCGATCGATGCCGGCAGACCGCCCACCCAGCCATGGAAGTAGTCCCAGCCCAACTGCGCCGGCGTACCGTTGCCGGCCTGGTTGTTTTCTGGTCCGGCCAAATGGAATTTGCCGAACATGCCGCTTTCATAACCCGCCTTTCGGAGCAGCTTTGGGGTGGTCATGTCGTCGGGTGTGAGCTGGGAGTTGGCAAGGTCGTTTTCACCGATCGCCTGGTAGATGTTCGTGCGCAGGGGGTAGCGCCCGACAAACATCGCGGCACGGCCCGGGGAACACTCCGGCATCGACCAGGTGTTGCGGAAGCGCAGACCCGATTGCGCCACCGCGTCGATGGTCGGCATGTTCGGTGGTGTCCCGCCGCCATACCCGAAGGCCGGCATCTGGTCGATGCCGACGTCATCCATGATCACGAACAGGATGTTGGGCGGGCGGACGGCGGGCTCATTCGATGTCCCGGTGCAACTGGCCAACTGCAGCGTCGTGACGATGAGTACGACAACCCACCGAAAAATTCGAACAAGCATGCGTGCCTCCGGCGCCAATTCCATCGAACTGAACAGATCAGTCAGACAATGTACCCGAGGGTGGATCCACCGGGTCAGCGCAACGGCTTCCAATCGGTTTCATGTTCCACCGTCGCGCCACTCGATCACCGTGCCCGCCAACAGCTTCAGGCCCATGCCACCGACCAGCAGGCCGGCGCCCCGGTTGAGGTTGCGGAAATGGGCCAGCCAGGCAGATCAGAACCGCCCAGTGCAACACCGCGATGGTGAGCAGGGTCAACATCATGGCCTGCAGCCCTCAGGCACCGTTCCCAGCCTGCCCGCTGCCTTTGCCGTCCATGGCGCGGACAAGCCGTCTAGCCCGCAATGTCGGGCTCCACCAGCGTGGCCAGTTGCAGCAGCGACTCCTGCCAGCCCAGGTAACACATTTCCAGCGGAATCACCTCGGGGATGCCGCTCTGAGTCACGCTCAGCTCGGTGCCGCAGGACACCGGCTGCAGCGACACGGTCACCTCCAGCGTGCCCGGCAGGTTCGGGTCGTCAAAACGGTCGGTGTAGCGCAGCCGTTGATCGGGCACGAGTTCCAGGTACTCGCCGCCAAACGAATGCCCGCCCCCGCCGGCGAAATTGTGAAAACTCATCCGGAACGTTCCACCCACGCGGGCCTCCAGGTGGTGCACGGTGCAGGTGAACCCGTACGGCGGCAGCCACTTGGCCAGCGCACCCGGCTCCAGAAAAGCGCGGTAGACGCGCTGCGGCGGCGCGCGCAGCACACGGTGCAGGCGAACGGTGCGATCGGACATGCGCAAGCCCTCAGACGGCGGCGGCCAAAGCCTGCATCTGCTGCCGGATCAATGCTTGCAGCTTCTCATCGACCGGATCGCCCGCCTCGTTGAAGGCGGCACCGAATGCATTGGAAAACACTTCCGGCCGGTTCAGCGGACGAAGGTCCAGAAAAACGCAAGTCTGGCGCAGGTGGTACTGTGCCCGCGACGTGCCCATGCCGCCGCCCGCGCCCATGATCGCCAGCGGCTTGCCGGCCAGCGGGCTTTCCGCCTCGCGAGAAGCCCAGTCCAGCGCGTTCTTCAGCGCCGGCGCCATCGAGTAGTTGTATTCCGGACACGCGATCACCAGCGCGTCGGCGCGCCGGAGTTGCTCCACCACGCGCGACACCGCAGCCGGCTTCTCGGCCAGGTCGGCGTTGTAGAACGGCAGGTCGCCCACCTCGGCCCGCTCGAAGCTCACACCGGCAGGCAGATGGGTAGCCGCAAAACGCAACAGCCCGGCATTGCGGGAGGCCTTGCGCAGGCTGCCGCACAGGCCCACAAATCTGATTTCTCTGGTCATGGAATCTTTCAGCGATTCGCCACACACCCCGCGTGGCGCGATCGGTCATTATGGCTGCGCCTCACCGATTGCGCAGCCACGGCATGGCCGCGTAGACCAGCAGCAGCGCCACGTAGACCGAGCCGGAAACCGGGTCGCGGCTGGCGACGTAGTCCCCCAGCGAACGATCCTGGATCAACAGGGCCAGACTGAGTTCCGCCGACACAAGCAGCCACAGCGCCACCAGCCCGACCGCCGCAGATTGGGTGCCCGTCCGGACCTCCGGAAAACGCCGCAGCACATGCCCCGCCGCCAGAACGATGACCGCCGCCATGACGGGCATTTCGGCCAACTCCGCCCAGCGCTCACCCAGGCGCGGCACCAGCAGGGGCACCCGGACCATGCCCAGCAGGAAGCCCGCGCCGAACACCAGTGCGAAATACGTGAAACCAGCGCGAAGGGTCCTGGACATGACACAGGTCTATTGGGGACTGCCCGGGCGCGGCCCGATCGCCGGGCGCTCCATGCCGCCGGACCGCATCGCAGCACCAGGCGCGCGCAGGCGATCGAACCGCGACGAGGCGATCACGGGCGACACGGCCTTCCCCTCGTCGTTGCCACGCGGTTCACATCACACCGACGACGCACCGGCTGGTACTGCGGCATCTGCCGCATTCGTGGCCAGCACCCAGTGGAAGGAAGCGCCGAGGCGATAGCTGCCGTCGTCCTGCCGGAACGGCGCCAAGGCTTGTTCGTGCGCCCGATCGACGGCCTCGGCGCCGACCTGTTCGATCGCCCGCGCCGCTCCGCCCGAGGCCCCCAGGCCGCGCAAGGCGGTGTGCAGGTCCGGGTAGGTCCAGTCGCATGCCAGGTCCGACACGGCCTGAACGCTCAGGCCGGCACGCTCGACCAAGGCCGTCAGCACCCGCCGGTCCGACAGCACGAACGGGCCGGGGGCGCCGGGCGGCGGCGGTAGCAGCAGCGGCTTGAGCGCCAGCAACAGCGTCGCCGCGTCCATGCCTTGGGGATCGCCCCAGGCCAGTACCACGACGCGTCCGTCCGGCCGCAACACCCGCCGGGCCTCGGCCAACGCGGCGACGGGATCTGCCGCGAACTGGAACGAGTTGAAGCCGGTCACCAGATCAAAACTGCCGTCCGCAAACGGAAGCGCCTGCAGATCGCCCAGGCGGAAATCACCGGCGGGCAGGCGCGAGCGCGCCAAGTCGAGCAGACCTTCGGCCGCGTCGACGCCACACACCCGCGCGCCACGATGCGAGGCCAGGAGCGCCGCCAGACCGGCACCGCAGCCGACATCGCAGCAGCGCGCGCCAGCACCGAGCCCGACGCGGTCAAACACCGCCTCGAAAGCTGGACGGCATTGGCCCTCCTGCACCTCGGCCCAGTCCCGTGCGCGCGCGCCCCAGAGGCGACCGTTCTCGGCTGACGCGCCGGGCGGGGTCGGTTCACTCATGGCGGACTCCTGAGAAAGGTGGTTGGCTGGCAAGCTTGTACCGAGACAGACGCGGCGTCAACCGTTGGGCCTCAGATCGATGCGGTCCCATCCCCCTCCGGCACGGGTTCCAGCAGCCGCAGGGTCTCGGGATCCGGCAGGCCTTGGTAAAACGCCCGCAACGCATCGGCAAAGCAGGGCTCCTCGGGCGCAGCCGCATGAAACAAGGTCAGGCACGAGCGCAACTTCATCGCATCGACCTCGCCGAGGATTTCCGTGGCTGCGCGATCGCGGTGGGTCAGCAAGGCCTGAACGCACGCCAGCAGGCGCGGACCCAGCACCGGATGAGCCAGATAGGCCACGGCTTCATCGAGCCCTTGAATCCCGTACTCGCGCGCCATCGCGCTGCGGCCCAGTTCCCGCAGTTGCGGCAGGATGTACCAGATCCAATGGGTGCGCTTGCGACCGGCCCGCAGCTCGGCCAGCGCCTGCTCGTAGCAACCGTGCTGCGCGTGCACGAAGCGCGAAAGATCGAACGAGGCGGGCGGGCTGGTCATGGCAGGCCTGCCGCCGTTCAACCCGCGGCCGCCGCCGTGGCCACCGTCCACGCCAGCACCAGCTGCGCGACGAAGTAGGTCGGCCAGCCCCAGAGCCGGTTGAAGAAACCCTCCTGAACGAACCGATCCCGTGCCACCGACAGGTCGGAGGCCGTGAACAGCAGCGCGCCCACCAGCACCGCCCAGCGCTGCGAGGCGAAGGCATGGCCGGCCGCCGTCACGCACATGAAGAGGATGACCACGACATAGGCCAGTACCGGGCCCTTGAATTCCTTGGGCGCATGCGGCATCAGCCAGCGCAGCACCCCGGCGCCGAACAGCATCGCCACCAGCGCCGCGCCCACCATGGCCTGCACCGACAACGCCCCGGACAGGAAAGCCACCGCGAACAGCACATGCGACAGCAGGAACGACGCCAGCCCGCCCATGAAGGCCTTGGGTGCGCGCGACAGCAGCAGCGCATCGCCCAGCCACCCGAGCACCAGCGCGCCCAGAATCAGCTTGCCGTAGGTCGACGCCAAAGCCCCGAGCGCCACCGCGACCAGGACGAAACAGGTGCTGGCGCCCAGTTTGGCGACAACCCGCCCCACGCCGCTGCCACGGCGGTCCGCCAACAACAGCAGCGCCACCGAAACCAGACAGGCGACAGACAGTGCGACAGGAACGGACATCGGTGTGCTCGGGGTTGGTGTGGTTGACGGCTGGAGCCGGTGCCACGGGGGTCAAGAGGCTGCAAAGGCCTCAAGATACACCATCCGGTGGCCCGATCCGGCCTCGGCGTCGTTCGCTCGGCGGATCAACCGTCTTTCGGTAGGACGGCCGACGTCGGCAGGGTGCCGGTCGGCACCGGGTCGTGGATGCCCAGCCGGGCACGAATCGTGGCCGCGGGGCGAACGACCTCACGCTCCAGCCAGTTGCGCAGCTTCACCGACTCGGCCTCGTTGGCCCGCCCCAGGTATGCGAGCAGCGCGTCGGCGTGGATCACCGTGCCGCCCGCCGCGGGCTCGTCGCGCACACCATCCGGGAACTGCCGGCGCAGCACCGCGTCGCGGGGCAGGCCCGGCATGATCCGGCGCACACCGGCCACACCGACCCAGCGGTGATGACGCTCATCCTCGACCACCCGCAGCCGCATGCCCCGGTGCTCGAAGTACTGCCCCTTCACATCGGCGTAGGCCAGCGCGCGGGTCGATGCGCGCAGCTCCGCAATCAGTTCGAGCAGCGGCCTGGCCAGCAAGGCGCCGAACAGCGGCGCCGACATCGCCAGCCCGAAAGCCCCCAGCAGGTACCAGAACAGCGCAGCAACCAAAGCACCCGCCAGCACGCGCAACGCGATGACCGTCAGGACGCGCGCCATGGCTGGCCCGGCACCCGTCCTCAGGCGCCGCCGCGCCGCCCGCGAAGGAGCGCCACGGCAACAGCGAGCCCGAAGCTGAACAGCAGCACCCATTTGGCGGACGCCGCGAGCGCGGCCAGCAGATACGGCAGGGGAACGCCGAATCGCGGCACCTCGGTCAACCAGAGATGAAGGCTGTTCTCCACCGCGTCGAAGACCGCCGCGAGCGGCAGCGCCCACGCCAGCCAGCGCCGATGCCGGCCCTGATAGGCTTCGAACACGCGGGTCTGCGTCGTCAGCAGGTAGCCGAACAGCCCGTAACTGGCCAGCAGCGCGTAGTCCACCAGCAGGTGCACCCGGTAGCGGTGCAGCGGCTCGCCGGTCCACTGGTGCACCACCTCGCCGAACGCGCGCGGCGTGAACGCGAACTGCAGCGCCAGGATGTTCGGCTTCAGCGGCGCGAGGTAGACGCCCAGGCCGCACAGCAGCCCCAGCGCCACGACGCCCGCCATCCAGACCCGGCGCATCCCGCCCGCTCCCATTCGGCGGGCTCAGCCCATCGAGTGAAGGCCGACCTTGTTGCCTTCGCTGTCGATGAAATGCGCGAAAAAGCCAAAGCCGTTGCCGATTTCGGTCTTCGGCACGGCGACAGCGCCACCGGATTGCACCGCCCGCGCGAGCATCGGCGCCAAGTCATCGCCGCCGTTCAGGTAGACGATCGTGCCCGCCTGCGACGGCGCGCCTTCTCCGTGCACGATGGCCCCGCCGACCCCGCCGGGACTCGATGACAGGAAACCCAGCGTCTGGGGGCCCATCTCCACGGTCTGGATCGTGGTGGCCAGCACCGCTTCGTAAAACGCCTTTGCGCGGCCGAAGTCGGCCACGGGAATCTCAAACCAGTTGATCGTGTTGGGATGGGCCGCCATGCGTGTCTCCTTGGTGCTGGGTTCCGGACCGGACTGCAGCCTGGGTTCGGGCGCCCTCATCGTGGCGGAAACCGCCACCAGGCGAGCACGACAGCCAGGCCGAACACAGTGTAAATCGCCCCGAACACCCAAGGGGCAGCGTCAAAGAAAAGGATCTGGTGCACCCAGTGTTCGATGAAGCTGCGGCTGTAGCCCGCGCCGCCCGCGCGCAGGCGCAACCACGACTCCGCCAGCGTGAGCGGGCACATCTGGCCGAGCCAGGACTGGAGCACCACGAATGCGATGGCGCCCAGGTGTGCGAACCGGAACACCCGACCATTGACCCAGCGCCACCCGGCGGCGTTGCCCGCCACGATGGCGAGCAGTCCGCCCACGACGAACAGCACGAAGCCGAAGTGCCCCAGCAGCACGGCGTCGGCCAGGAACTGATACGACATGGCGGCTTACGTCCGGTCCATCCAGGCGTGGCGCCTGCCCCCAACCCGGTAACTCATGTGGCCGTCTCCTGCGGCCCCGGTTGCAGCAGGCTCATGTACCGCGCGCCGTCGCCGTAGCTCCGCATGCCGCCAGCCGCCGCGTCCAATTCGGCGTCACGAAAGCCCAGGCGCTGCCAGAACGCGGTCGAACCGTTCACGGCGGTCAGGCAGGCTTGCGTGAAGCCCTGCTGCCGCAGCGCAGCCAGGAACGCCCTGACCAGAGCCTCGCCAACCCCCGCGCCCCGGGCGTCGGGATGCACCGCGAGGTCGTGCAGGTACAGGGCATCGGCGTCGCGTGGCACCGGGCAGGTGGACGCATTGAGCGGCGGCGGCTGTCCGGCCTTCACCGGGATCGCCACCAGGTAGCCCACCGATCGCCCGTCCAGGCGGGCCATGAAACAGGACGTTGGCGACGCCCGCCGCTTGGCGTCGAACGACTGCGCAGACTCGATCCGCGTCGAATCGTGGCAGCGCAACTGAATCGCCAGCACGGCTGCAAGGTCGTCGGCCTGCAGGGGCCGGATTTCAAGGTGCGTGGACGGTCGCATGGTGCGTGCTTCGAGGTAACGACGTTCGGGACCAGCGATTCCTTACGACGACCGTGCTCATCGTGCCAGCATTCACGCGACGCTCCGGGCGACCATCGCCTGAACGTCCGCCACATGCTCCGGCCGATGCCGGAACTTCGACAGGAACGGCGGACGTCGGTGGTACGGCGGCGACGACGCCAGCAATCGCTGCTCGACCTGCGCCAGGCCGTGGGTGGCCCAGGTCATCCACAGAAGCAGCAGAAGCCCGATCCTCATTGCAACCTCGCCAGGAATCTCGTCACATGCACCAGCCGCCATGTTAACGAACGGCCCCGTTCGATCGGACCGGGAGCGGACGGCAACCGTTGGGCGCGAAATTCCTACCGCCGGGACAAGAACTCGATCAGGCGCTTCCAGGCGTCGGCGGCATCGGCCTCCCGAAAAAAAGGCACCCGCAGGTTGAAGCCGTGTTGAGCCTCAGGGTACACCACCAGTTCGAGCGGCGCACCCCGTCGTTGGGCTTCCACGCGGAACTGCTCCATCGTCTCCACGAGGCAGCAGTTGTTGAAGGTGTCGCGGGCACCGGTCAGCAGCAGCACCGGGTAACGCAGGTCGGCCGCGGCCCGCGCCATGTCCTGCCCGGGACGGCTGACCATGGGATAGAACAGCACGGCCCGGGAAACCCGCTCGCTGTCGGCCAAGGCCCACTGGACCACGGCCCCGCCACCGAGCGAAAAGCCCACCAAGGCAGCGCGGGACTGGGTCGACCGGGGGTCGTTGACCGTCTCGTCGATCAGCGCGCGCAGCCGCAGCCGGCCCGCCGGATCGAACCCTGCGCCGGAGCGCTCCAGGTAGTCCTTGCCATCGACCAGCACCACAAAGTACCCGGACTCGGCCAGCCGCGCCGCGTGTTCACGGTAAAGAGCCACCCCGGTCTGACCGGACACCAAGACCACTGGATCGCCGCGGCCGTTCGCGGGCACAAAACTCTCTTTCACCGCCTGCGCCCAGCCCGCCCCGGCGTTCGCCAGCAGCACGGTCGCCAGGACGATGCACCTCCACAGGCCGCGCATCAGGTCGACCCCTTGTCGGTCGGCGGGGCCGGCAGCGTGGATCGATATGGGCCCTTCGGCTTCATGCCCAACAACGCAAGAGTGGCTGACGGCTGCCGGTCGGCCGTGCGGCGGAAAACCCTGGTCAGCAGCGGATGGGGCTCCCGACGCTCGCCGAACTTCGCCGCACATATCACCGACCCCTGCTCACCGCATGGCCGAATGGGAGGTCGACCCACCTGCCTTCTCATGGCCGGCGAGCACTTCGCCGGCAGGCTGCCGGAAGAACATGCGCAGCAGGCGCTCCTCGCCGATCGCCCGGCCGAGTTCGCGGATCACGCAGTAGTTGAAGATGATGACCAGCAACACGATCTGTATCGCCCAGAAATGCGGCCACACGATCGTGGCGAGCAGCTTCTCGTTGCCGGCGACGAGGCCGCCCGCCTCCTTGCCGAAGTCGTAGAGCCGCTCCAGGTAATGGATGAAGCTGGCCACCAGGTAATAGATGATGGTCTTCCAGGCGATGTTGAACATCAGCGGCTTCTGCGGAAACCGGTTGATCGCCGGCCACAGATCGGCCAGCAGCACGGCCTTGCCGATGATCAGCGCCGCCAGCGCGATCTGCGCCGAAGACATGACCGGTAGCCCGGTGCCCTGGGTCATCAGCACCCGGACGAGCCCGACGATGTGCAGGGCCACGAAAAAGAAAGCCGTCGGCGGCAGCACCGCGAGGAATTCTTCCTTCAGCTTTTCGACGGTCTTGTTCAACGCGGGGCTCCGTTCAGTGGCTGGCGGTGGATGACTGCACCGAAAAATTCACCCACCATGACACTACCAAAATAATAGCTGCTCGTGGCCATCGGACGCTGGGTAGAGGCCAATCAGGGCCAAAATTTGACCTGAAAACGCCCCCCAGGGCCACCAGCCACCGAAAAAAAAGGGCCGTTGCCGGCCCTCTGGGTTGTTACGAGGCCTCCTTGACCTCGGGGATCTTCCAGCTGCCGTCGATGATCGATGGCGGCTTTTCCTTCGGCCAGTACAGGCGCATCATCAGGATGAACTCGTCCTTGGGTGCGGGCAGCCAGTTGGACTCCTTGTCCTTGCCGGGCGACTCGGCCTGGATGTAGAGGTCCACCGAGCCGTCTGGGTTGGCCTTGAGCTTGTTGCGCGCGCTCAGGGTGTAACGGTTCAGCGGGTTGTCGACGAAGAAGTAGTCCTTGTCGTACATCGTGAGCGACCAGAAGCCGTCCACCGGCGGCAACTGGCCTTTTTCGAAGCGCATCACGTACTTCTTGCTGCCGTCGTACTTCTTCACCAGGTCGGGCCCGGTGGAGGTGGGGTAGATCGCATCCTGCGGCCGGTTGGCGCCCAGGCCGATGGCGGTGATCAGTGCGCGCTGCAGGTAGCTGGTGCCGTATTCGCCGGCCTTGGTGGTGAAGGCCCAGCCGTTCTCCAGCTTGAAGTCGCCCGCGGCGACACCTTCCTTGAGCCAGGCCATGATCTGCTTCTGCGCCGGTGCCGGCGCCTTGGCCATGCCCTTGACGACGGCCGGATCGAGCTTGGACGGGTCGAAGTCCTGTCCCGGCACGATGCCGATCTTGGCCAGCTTGGCCACCATCGGCGCGTCGGCCTCATTGGGCGGGTTGGTCTTCATCAGCTCGGCCAGCAGCTTGAAGTAGGCGTTGGCGTCGAGCTTGTCGACCTGCTCGCGCACCGCGGTCTTCGTGTCGATGGCCGGGTCCACTTTGCCGGGCTCGGGTGTGTAGGGCTTGCCCCAGCTCGACAGCGGCACTGCGGTGATCTTGTCCTGCAGCGCATGCACCTCCTTGTAATCCGCCGGGGTGCCGGTGCTGTAGATGCGGCCCAGCAGCCATACCAGGCCGGTGGGCGACTTGTACTCGGTCACGCCCTTGGGCAGTTCACCCTTCCAGCCCGGGCCGGTGATGGCGAAGGTCTGCGCCTTGGTGCCGGTGGTGCGCTTGCCGGGCACCTGGAACACGTCGGTCCAGCCGTCCAGCATGGGCAGCAGGAAGTAGCGGCCCTTCATGTCGGGAATGCTGACGACCCAGGGTTCCTTGCTCACGTCGAACCAGGCGGTGGTGTACAGCGTGTCGGCGTTCGGCGCGGTCACGTCGCGGTACTGCGCATTGGGGTACTCGCGCAGACGCACGAACTGGCCCATGGGTGCGTGGGAGCCCGTGGGCTTTTCGACGTTGGTCATGACGCGGCGCGTCATCTCCATCGTCACCAGCGGGTAGCCGTACACATAGGCCTCGGCCGCGATCAAGGCGGCCTCGGCCTCCTTGGCCAGATCCTGCGCCGCTTTGGCTGCCGCTTCGGCGGTGGCCTTCGCGTCGGACGCCGCCGTGGCCGCCGCCTTTTCGATCTTCTCTTCCTGCTTCCCGCAGGCCGCCAGCAGCGAGGCGGCGACCAGGGCCACCGATGTCATACGAGCCAGATTTTTCTTCGACATTGCATCTCCTGTACGTTTTCGGGTGCTGCATGGCGCGCGAGCCGCGCCGCGCGGAGGTGCCGCCCCACAAGCACCCCGGCATCCTGCAACTGGCGCCGAGGGTCGGCGAACGGGTGCATGAAACCTCGCGCGCATCCTAGCGCAGGAGCAGTGACATAGCGAGACCATCGCATCCATTTCTTGACAGTTTGTGCCAGAATTCCCCCAGCCCATTCGTCGCGAGACCACCGTTGCACCCTACAAGCGAAGCAAGACCCGGCAGGCCCCCGATCAGCGAACACGTGATTCGGGTGGGCGGCGCCATGGGCTTGGTTCCGCTGCTCCGGGAGCGCGGGGTCGATGTCGAAGCGCTCTTTGAACAGGCAGGGCTGCCGCTGTCAGCCTTCGAGCACCCGGACCACGTCATCCCATTCGCCAAGCTCTGCCGCGTGGCCGGACTCGCCGCCGAGCGCACCGGGTTCGCCGACGTGGGCTTGCGCGCCTGCCGGAGCGCCCGTGTCGGGTCGCTGGGCCCGGTGGGTTACCTGGTGGCGAACAGCGACTCGGTGGGAGCGGGATTGATGTGCCTGCAGACCTACCTGCACCTGCACGACGAAGGTGCGGTGATCTTCCTGCAGGTCGAAGACGGGATCGCCTTCCTCGGCTACGAGGTGCTGGAGCCCGGGCTGGAGGGCGCCGAACAGGTTGCGTTCGGCGCGATGGCGATCGCGGTGAACATGATGCGCGAGCTGTGCGGCGACGGATTTGTCCTGCGGGAGGTGACCTTCGCTTTTCGCGCGCCGCCCGATACGTCGGCCTTTCGCGCGCATTTCCTGGCGCCATTGCGCTTTGACGCGGTTCGCACGGCACTGGCGTTCGACGCGGCGCTCCTTCAGCGCCCCATCGTCGGCGCGGACGCGATCCTTCGTGAAGTTCTCATGTCGCAGGTCTGGAAGATCGCCCGGGTCGAGAGCGGCGACGTCGCCAGGGACCGCATCAAGCGGGTGGTGCGAACGCTGCTGGTCACCGGCCGTTTCAGTCTGCCGGAGGTGGCCCGTGCGTTCGGCATGAACCGGCGAACACTCTCCCGGCGTCTACAGACCGGTGGCGCGACCTTTCGCGACCTGGTTGCCGAGGCGCGTTATGAGGCGGCGTGCGGCCTGCTCCGGAACACCGCCGTGCCACTGGAAGACATCGCGCTCCAGCTGGGCTATTCGGACGTCACGGCGTTCACGCGGGCCTTCAGGCGCTGGGCGGGCACGTCACCGGTCGCGTGGCGTCGCGCTGGCTCTTCGTTGCCGCGATGAAGTCCATCGAACCGACCCGTCCATGCTGGTATTGAGCACCCGCGCGACAACGACCCACAGGGGAAAGACCCGACCGGCATCCACACGCCCAGCCGCGTGCACGCGTCAGACAAGCACCTGTGGCGCCTTGGTGCTCACAGGCCCAGTTCCTCGTCCGTGGCGCTGTGCCCGTATTTGTCCTTCGGCGGCCACGGACGGGTGCGCCAGTGCGGCTCGAAGACGAAGGACGAGCGCCGCCGCCCCGGCAACAAGGCCCCGTTGCCCGCCCCCTTGGCGTAGTCGTAGTAGAACTTGACGATTTCTTCACGCGACACCTGCTGCGCGGCGGGGTGCGCGAGGCAGGCGTCGCGCCACCGGCGCACGCGATCAAAGGCCGGCTCGCGCGGCAGATCGAAATCCTCGTAGTACTCGAGAAACCAGAAACGCATGAAGAACGGCGTGAACACCGTCTCGGCCCAGCCGAAATCGTCGAACAGGTAGGTGCCGTCCGGCGCGTGCTCCGTCAAAAAGTCGTTCAGTCGCGCGTACTGCTTCAGCATGCCCTCGCGCAGCGCCTCGCGCCGCTCCGGGTTCTGGTTCATCACGAACACATAGCCCTGCGCGCAGAACTCGCCTTCCAGGCGCGTCATCATGTGTTCCACGGCACGCCGGTAGGGGTCGGGCTGGGCGACCGCGGGTTGCGAAAACACATCCTCCAGGTACTGCAGGATCACCAGGCTCTCCTTGAGGATGCGCCCGTGGGGCGTCTCCAGGATCGGCAGTGCCGTCGTGCCCCGGGTCTTTTGCAGGAGCCATTCGGGCCGCGGCTGCGTGATGTCGACGACGCGGAAGTCGACCTGGTCCCGCAGCCCCTTGAGCGCCAGCAGGATCTCCAGCCGCTGGGAGAACGGGCAGACGGGAATGTGGTGGACGATGAGTCGGGCGGCGGGAGCAGACATGGGCATCGGTGCGGTGCGGGGGCCTGGTTGGAGCCCCGAGGTTATCCGGACGCAGGCCGGTGGCGCAACGGCCGGTCTGGCCTGCGGCGACAGGGCCGAGCGGGCTGAACGGCACCGCAAGGCTGCCGCCTGCGCCGCGGTCACTGCCGCGTGAACACCACGTGCGTGGCCAGCGGCGAGCGCTCGTGCCGGGTGCAGGCATAGCCCAGGGCCGGGAGGTTCACCCCGTCGAACAGGCGTTCGCCCGCACCGAGCAGCACCGGCGAAATCGCGATGTGCATCTCGTCCACCAGCCGCTCACGCAGGTACTGCTGGATCACGCTCACGCCGCCGCCCAGGCGAACGTCCTTGCCACCGGCCGCCTCACGGGCCCGCGCCAGCGCGGCGTCGATGCCGTCGGTCACGAAGTGGAAGGTCGTGCCGCCCTCCATGACCAGCGGCGCTCGCGCATGGTGGGTCAGCACGAACACCGGCACGTGGTAGACCGGGTTCTCGCCCCACCAGCCGCGCCAACTCTCGTCGGGCCAGGGCCCGCGCACCGGGCCGAACATGTTGCGCCCCAGAATCCAGGCGCCGATGTTCTGAAAGCCCCGGGCGGCAAAGTCTTCGTCGATGCCGTCCTGCCCGCCGTCGTTGCCGAACACGTTTTTCTGAAACGTCCGGGTGGACATGGCCCAGCCATGCAGCGCGGTGCCGCCCACGCCCAGCGGGTGGTTGAGGTCCTGGTGCGGCCCGGCACCGAAGCCGTCGAGGGAGAGGGTGAAGCTTTCGACGCGGAGTTTGGTCATTGGGCTCAGGATTGCTGACCGGAGGATGTTGCCCGAACCAATTAATCATTGGCTGCTACGCACACGAAGCACTCATGGGTGTTGCGCAAATGCGGTAATTCTTACCACCCATGCGGACAAGTTTTCGCAGTCCAAGGTTGCGGGTCTGGGCATCAAACATCTCTTTGCAGTTCTTCTTCATCGTGTCGTCGGTATAGCCAAATGGTTCAAGTCCTGTTGGACCAACCGTCCCCGACTCGATGGCATGCAGACTTTTCACCATTTTTCCCGGCACTGAAATGTGCAGCTCAAATGACTGGTCCTTCGTCCAAATTGAAGCCGGCAAGTTAAAAACGACTATCACATCGCCTCTTTGAGGTTTATCCGGCGGCAATCCGTACTTAAACATTTTCTCCGCGAAAAAGAGATGGCTAGGGTCGACCGACAATCGAACGAAGTGCCCCCTGACCGACTGAAGTAGCGGCAAGTCTGCCGAAACAAGTCGCGCTTCCAAGGCCGACAGCGCCGACTTCGCTTTTTCCGAATTGACCCTCAACCAGCCGCCAGGTAGAAGGTCGACGTGATCCGGGTCAGCCGTCAAGCGGAGACCTTTTCCCCACCCCCCTAGGAGTAACAAGAGTGCATGTTCCTCCATGGAAAACTCAACGGGTCTTATCTTCTCTTTTCCCGTTTCGCCAACCAGAACCGGCCTATCGGGCGAAACGGGAAGTTCAACCGCATAGCTCGGTGTATTGAACCTGTACTCCGTCGTACATGATGAAGGAACGCCTTGAAAGAAGGATTTGAGCCGCTCCTTATTGCCAAAATGAGCAGAAAGCGCATCGATATAAGCTTTCTTTCCATCGCTACGCCCGGTTGGATCGACCAGATCATCAATGCCGAACCAGACCAATTTTTCAGGTTCCGTATCAATTCGGTCGAGCAGGCGCGCCTCCCCCTCTGGGGTCAGCGAGATGACGTAAAGCGCAAGCAGATACTCCGTCAGCGCATGTGCGTTTTTCGTTCCTGAGATCTTCTGGAAGCCCTTAAGTACAAGGCTCGGCGTTGCGCTCCAGTCCTCCCTCGGAAGTTTGATTTCCTCGCGCAGTTCCCGGTCCAACGTTCTTTCAAGGGCGCCTATTGCCAGGCCCGAATCCGATCTGTGCAACTTTCGAAGTGTGGCCGCAACTCGCTCATCCGACGAAAGGTCCAAGGGCCTGAAACGCCCGCCAGGAAACGTCCAATTCTTGCCGTCCGGGCGCGGACGATCCTCACGGAGATGGAGAAGAAAATTGTCACCCAACCGGATGAGTCCCCAAGCAGCGTAAACATATCGAACGGGACTTGGCGAGCGGGTCGGGTGTGACTCCTCGCGCCGTTTCTCGAGTTCGCTAAGTAGGTGGCGCTGTTCTTCTATGTCGTCGTCAAGGTTCGAACGCCAATAGTTCCCCGGGAAAAGCTGCTGCCCAGGAGCCGCAAGCGTCTGAAGTAGCGAGTGCCCTAGAAGTGACGCCGGAAAGGAAACAAAGGCCCACTTTCCTTCGTTCAGCAGGCGAGCATCAAGAAGGCCACACGCTTCAAACAGCCTTCTGACGCACCGCACGACCCCTGAACCATCCAGCCCGGGCAGTCGCTTGATCAACTCAATTTCGGATATTTCCTCCCGAAGATCGTCCTCTTCGGAGTGCAGTGGCAAAGCCTCAAGCAGGCAGCTGAAAGGATTTGTTTCCATGTCCGGATGGCAGTTTGTCAGGGAATTCAGCATACAGCCAATCGCTTCACCAAAGGGTTCTCCCCTTGTTCTCCCCTGACACCTGTCGTGCGGAAACCTAGAGTCCGAACACCAACCACGCCAACCAGGAGAAAACCATGGCAAACATCCCGAACTCCAGCCGGTACCGCACCGCAGGTAACAAGCCTTCCGCAAAAACGGGCGCAGCAAACGGCACCGGGTCAGCGCGCAACGGCCACAACGCCCATGACTGGCCCGTCAATCAGACCACCGGCAACAACTGGCTGGTGGGGCTGGTAGGGCTGGTGGCCATCGGCCTGCTGATCGCCTTCCCATACCACGTGTTGGGTGTCATCGGCTTTGGCCTGCTCCTCACCTGGTTCTTCGGCAAAAAGTAGGTGCCACCAGATACCCCAACCCTTCCAACCAACATCCCGAAAGGAAAAACCATGGAAAAGATCGTCATCTTCCTCGACTACGCCAACACCAACGCCGCGCTCCAGCAACGTGGCGCCGCACCGGACTACCCCGGCCTGCTCTCCTACCTCTCCGAGGGGCGTTTTCTGGTCGAAGCGCACGCTTACGTGCCGATCGATCCGCGCAACCCACATGGCCGCGACCGCCAGATAGAGGCGCTTTGGCAGTCCGGCTGGCTCGCCCACACCAAGCTCGGCGCCATTGCCGGAGACAGTTACAAGTGCGACTTCGACGTCGAGATCACCCTAGACCTGATGCGCACGGCTGAAATCATCAAGCCGGACATCATCGTCCTCGTTTCTGGTGACAAGGACTTCGTCCCGGTCATGCTCGAACTGCGCCGGCGCGGCATTCGGGTCGAAGTGGCTGCTATTCCCGAGGGCAACGCGGCCAGGGAAGTGATCCTGAAGGCCAGCGGCTTCATCGACCTTCGGGAATACCTCGAGCAAGGCCAAGGCATCGAGCGCGACGATCCTGAATCTGCCCTTTGGGTAGACGAAGCCGATCTCGCCAGCCCCGACATCCCAGCGGACTCGGATGAGGATCTGGCCACGGACCAACCGGAAATGATGACGCGCCCCGTGCGCGGCGCAACCGGCTACCCCCGCCCTCCCGAAGCGCGCAACTGAAACCATCCACCACAACAGCCACAAAGGAGAACTCACCATGGCAATCATCATCAACGGCCGCCGCATCGACCCGAGCAGCATCGGCAACGGTGTTCGCGGTAGCGAACTCATCGCTCAAGCCCGGGCCAGCCACGGCCGCCGCCCCATCATCGAGAGCGGCGGGCGCGTATCGCAGATCGAACCAAACAAGCGCTATAGCGCCTCTGAGCTTGTCGATAAGCGCGGCCGCGGCGCAAAACTAACCTCGATGCCGGATCGCTCGAAAGGGTACGGCTTGACGGACGCCCGCTCCCGTGAATCCAAACAGATCATCACCGAGCAGGTCTACGACGTTGCGACCCACATGTTCCGGCAGGGCGTTGACTTCGACGAAGAGAACGCCGACTGGATGGTTGTGCCCGACTATCCCCTACCGCCCGCCTGGCAGGGGATTGCCCGGTCGACCGCACTGCTGATCGACTTTCCGAAGGATTACCCGATGCGACCGCCGGTTGGCTTTTACCTGCCGGCCGATCTTCCGAAGGCGCACGATGGCCATTTCCTTGACTTCGCGGCACACGGCGCTTCCCAAGCCCCTATCCGCGAAGGCTGGAAGTGGTATTGCGTCTATATCCACGCGGGCGCCTGGCGCCCCGCCAAGGACTGGCGCCACGGCGACAACCTCTTCACGTACTTCCACCTGATCGGTGAAGCGCTGGGAAATCGGGGGTGAGCATGACGCAATCTGTCCGCCCCTCGATCCGATTTCCGCAGGGCATGTTCCCGGAGTTGCGCAACAGCCTGATCGCGGACCTCGAACGGGAGACATTCGCACTACTCCTCGGAAAGCGGACGGTGATAAACGATCTGTGCGTGATCAAGGTCGTGGAGGTGGTTCATCCCGCGCCGGACGACTACGATGGCCAAAGCCGGATGTCCCTCCGTCTCAAGCGTGAGTTCGTCTATCGGCAACTGGTCCGCATGCAGCAGCAGGGTGACGTCGATACGTTGATCGACGTCCATACCCATCCTTTCTGCTGCGACGGTGCGGCCTTCTCTGGCGTCGACGACCGGGACGAACGCGATTTCGCGCGGTGGCTGAATGACACCTTGGACGACGTCGGGTACGCCAGCATCGTCCTCTCGCAGTCCGACTACTCAGCGAGGGTGTGGGATATGCGCGACGGGCACCCGGTGGCCACGCCCGCCCGGGTCAAGACGCAGATCATCGCGGAGGCCTGGCCTTGCGCTGATGCAATGCATGACGATGCTTCCAGCCAAACCGCGACCGACCTTGACGGGGGTTTCCTTGCTCGCACTACCTTGGCGCTGGGCCTGGACGCAATGCGCACAATCGTCTCGGACCAGACGATCGCCGTTGTCGGCGTCGGTGGCCTGGGATCGGTGATCGCAGAGAACCTGATCCACATGGGGTTTCAGTCGGTGCAGCTGATCGATCCGGATATCGTCGAGATCACCAACCTCAACCGCATCGTCGGCGCATCCCGCAGCGACGCGCTCGAATCCTGCCTCAAGGTCGAGGTGGTCAAGGCGCACCTCCTGAAAATCAATCCGACCTCATCAGTTGAGGCGTACCCTGTTGGCATTGAGGAGCCAACCGCAATGCCTGTGCTGATGCGAAGTGACTGGATCGTGGTCGCGACCGACAATCACTTCAGCCGATTTCACGCGCAGAAAATCGCACTGCAACTGGCCGTACCGTTGATTTCCGCCGGTGTAAACATCACGGTCGAAAAGGACCAGATTACGGATTGGAGTGGTGAGGTGATCGTCACCCGGTCCGGTGACGGTCTATGCCTGAACTGCCTTGGTCGCATCAACCCGACCCTGGTGGCCGCCTACGAACATAGGGCAGACACGATCGGTGCGGAACTGGTCAACAAGGGCTACGTTAGCGGGCAAGCGGTCAAGGAGCCGGCGGTGAAAACACTGAACTCGATCGTCGGAGCGATGACGGTTGATGTACTGGTCAACCAGTTCACCAGCCGCCAAGACCATGTTGCAGTTTCCGTTTTTGAGAACAATCGGCGATTTGCCATGTATTCGAACGACGAACGCGAAGACGCTTGGGCAACGAACTGCTACTCTTGCTCCTGACCGACATTCCGATTTCTGACAGATACCCCAATCACCTATTGATCAACTATGCGCCCCAACGACAGCGTGCTTAACGGACGGTATACGCTCACCGAAATGGTCACCATGCCCGGCGTCCCGGCGTCCGACCTGTGGGAAGCCACCGACAGGGAGGGGGGATTCCACACGCTGAAAATTACTCCCTACGCTGGCGACAAGCCACCGTCCGAGATTCGCCGCATGTGGGACAACGACTTGCGGGTGATGTATCGACTCAGCAGCAGCGCCGGCGCGACCGGGCAACTGGTGGTTATGACAGATGCCGGGATCGACGCCACCGAAAGGGCGATGATCCTCGTTTATGAAGGATCCCATTACGTAACCTTCGCCCAAGAGCTCAGGGCTCGTGAGGAAACAGACTGGCTTTCATTCAAGAAACTGCGGGAGCGTCACGTTCGGAGGGCCCTGTGGATTTCCCTATTGCAACTGGCCAAAGGGCTGAAATCTCTCCATGTCCAGAACTTGATTCACCGCAATGTCACGCCGGAAGCAATCTGGGGCCGCCGAGGTGAAGGGCCGGAATCACTGCGCATGAGTGGTTTTGACTGGAGCGCGCGCATTGGGCACGCTACGAGTACTTCGGAACGCAGCCCGTGGGCCACGCCCCCTGAACTGAACGAAGTCGGTTTTTCGTTTGCTTCGGATTGGTACGGCTTTGGCACTACGGTCGCCAGGTGTTTCTTCAACCTCGAACACCTCAACCTTGAAAGTCCCGGCGCCCTGGCAAATGCACTGTCTGCGGCCATTTCAAGGGAGAACCCCTGCAGGCTAGAACCACTGGAAAAAGACTTCATCAAGGCCATCACGGCCCCGGATCGGCTTGATCGCCTGCAACACTCAACGGCTATTCCAAGGCACATCGAAAAAATCATCGAAGTGCTCGACTATGGTCGCCAGTCGAATGCAGACGGTCGTCGCGTTCTGCTCTTTCTCGACCTCAAGCCACAAACGATCGATGCAGCAAAGCGGGCTGGTTTCACTCCAAATCCGAATGATCCTTTCGAGGCGTTCAACCCGAGTTCCCCCGAACACAAAGTGCTGCTTAAGGACTTTCTCGCCGATCAGCTTCGTAGTGCATCATTGAGCTGGAGCCTCGATGAGCGCCGATTCGAACTCAAGTGCAGCTGTGTTTTTATTCTCGGCGAAAGATGGATGGATTACGGCAATAGCAAGGAGCAGTCCTGGCGGGCCGCAAAAGCCTATCTCAACGGGACGACGCGTTTGTTTGAGTCGACACCGGCCAAGGGATTCGATCAGGCCCACATCGAAGTCGAGTTTGTACCCTCGGAAGTGAGCAAAAAAATTGAACCAGGTTCCGGATTCACCGCATGGGACACCTTTGCGCCAAAGGATGACGCAACCCAAGGCCTAGAACAGGATTCCGAGAACTTGAGGCAATTTCTCCATGCATCCAACCAGTTTGAGATTCTGCTTCGCGACGCCGAGTTGTTCAAGTACAGGATTGTCAACTGTACGGAGAACGGTGGCAGTACAAAAATCACCGTCGTGCCTGTTCAAGAAAGTCGCCCGGCGAGAAGCTTTTTCAAGGCCGACAAAAAACTGGCTGATTTCCTCCAACAGGAGTGGGATTCCGCAAAGCCGGATTGCGACAAAGTGTTGCTGACCGACACTGACTCCTTGTTCGTTTCACGGGCAGGCGCGAATTCCTCCAGCGAACGTTTCGATGTGGACAAGGAACAATGGACGATTTCTGAAATTGATCAGACAAACGAAACCATTACCTTATTCCGACAGAATTCTCCGGGAATAGCCGCGCCTCCCTCAGATGGATATATCCGCACTCGCGGCCACTACGGGCAGATCAGACTTATCGAACGACGCAAGCAATCCATAGATCGGCTTTCCTCGCATGCCTACCTGCTTCGCACTCTGGCATCGCCTGGCTTCACCCCAATCGATGCTGGGACCAGCGAACTCCCCTGGCCTCAGATCGAAGACGCCGAGAAGGTCATCGACACCAACAAACTGGTCACTATCAAAGACATTCTCCGGATGCGCCCGATGTACGCGTTGCAAGGCCCGCCCGGCACCGGCAAGAGCACCCTGGTCGCACATCTGCTTCGGCAGATACTGGAGGACGATCCGATGGCGCAAATCCTCGTCACGGCTAAAGACCATGCCGCAGTGGATGTGCTGTTCGATAAGGTCATCCATCAAGCCTACAAAGATGCTACTGAGGAGCAGCGTCCGCTGGCCATCAGATTGAACCGCCGTGACGGGAAGGACAACGCGCCAGAACTCATCATGAAGTTGATGCGCGCTGCTCGCGACGCGATACTCTGCCGGACGCCCCCCGCGGCCGATGGTATGAAAGATGACATCCAACGCAGGTGGCTTCGGCTACTTGACGAACTATGTAGCGATGCCGATTCAAGGCCGAAAGACGTGCAGGAATTACAGAACTCCATGCTGGATCTGGTACGGCGTGGCGCGAGCATCACATATTGCACGACCAGCGCTGGCGACCTTGAGGAACTGGCCAAGGGAGCGCGCTCGGTCGATTGGTCCATTGTTGAGGAAGCGGGAAAGACACATGGCTTCGATCTCGCTTTGCCACTCCAGGCCGGCCATCGTTGGCTTCTACTTGGCGATCACAAGCAACTGCGTCCTTTCCTGTACGAGGAGTTCGCCGATTGCTTCAACCGCCTCAAGGGGGATGAAGCATCGGGCGATGGCGTCATCGACATTTTGGACGCACTCAAGAGCAAGCCGGGCAATGCTCGCATTATTGACATCGAATGGCTCAGGGCCAAATTCGAAACTGATCCGAACTGGGCAAAATCTTTCCCGAATTTCGCACGCGGCTGGCTTGCCAGCTTCGAAAAAGTCTTCGAAGATCGTCGCAGGCTCAATGGAGTCACCGTGGTCGAATCCATCGGCGCTTCGGCGGGCTTGCTGACAAGTCAATACCGGATGCCGCCCGTGATTGGCGACCTCAACTCCACCGTTTTTTACAACGGAGAAGTGCGCAATGCGACTACCGATGCGGATGGTGGCCCTGACGCAGACCATTGCAACCCCTTTGTTGCACCGTCGTGGCTCGCCGGCGGATCTTTGGTCTGGTTGGATGTCCCCTGGACGCAGGAGTTTAAGGAGTACAAGAAGAAGGGCTATTCGAACAATGGTGAGCTTCTAACTATTCGCCGCTTCCTAGAAGTAGCGACTGTAGCGGTGGATGAATCGCGGCCAGCGCCCTACACCATTGCAGTTCTCACCCCTTACAACATGCAGAAGAATAGGATAAATGCGGATGCGATCAATGCTCCGGCGGGTTGCCAGTTCGGCAGTACGCAGGGCATTGATCGGGGTAGGTACAAGGCGTATTCAATCGATTCTTTTCAAGGTGACGAGGCAGACATCATCGTTGTTAGCCTCGTGCGTAACAAGTTGCAGGCGCAAGGCATGCCGACGGCAACCGACATCAAGTTCATTGCCCAACCCGATCGCCTGAACGTAATGCTTTCCCGACCCAAACGCGTGCTGGTTATTGTGGGATGCTGGGACTACCTTTCGGCCTGCGTAGCCGAGGTTTCAGCCGCCACGGACGCACACGGGAACTACAACGACCCGGAGTATGGGCCCTTCAAAAGGACGCTTGAAGAGCTCGATGCCATGTTCAAGGGTGGCCGAGCCTTGAAAATATCCGTGGCGGGGGCACTGAAATGAAAAGCACTGAAATACGGATTCCTCTGACTGAGATCCGGGTCAAATATCAGGCTAGCACACGACGCCCTGTTACCGAGTTGGATCAATTGGTGATGCAGGCAATCGCCGCTGGTGCCAGTTCGGTCGATAGCCTCAAACCGATCTTCCAACTTCCGGAAAGGCTGTTGGTCGAGTGCCTGGTCGACCTGATGGACATGGCTTTGCTTGCGCTGGACACTAGCGGCAGCGGGTTCCGACTTACTGAATTTGGAATGCGAAGCCTGGAATCCCAAGGCGTCATCTCCTTCAGCGAGCGATTGGATGATGCCGATGAAATGACTTTACTGCGTGAGGATCTGGCGGGTCGCATAGCACCGGGGGAAGTAGTTCGGTACGACCGTGAAAAGGGCGATTTGCAATCGCCAGATTTTCGAGCGAGTGTCCCGTACGGAGAAGTCGAGCAAATTCTGATCCAGAAGCTCAAGAGGGACGGCAAGCATCTCCACTCCGTCGAATCCATCGTTCCGGTGCGTGATGGCATTAGCTTCAAGGTGACGGTCGACAGGGCTGCCATCTCCGGTTTACCGAGTCAATGGAGCCACCTTAGACCACTAATCCAGGCCGAAGTCGAAGAGCGCACGGGCATCAGCCGTGCGGCATTTCAGCGCGTGCCCGAAAACGAACAGGTTTACGCGCTTTGGACCAAGGCCAGCATCAACGTATCTGATCTGTTGCTTAAGGCGTCAACTCATGAAGAGGTGTTGGTCAAAGCCATCGAACAGGCTCATAGCCGTTTGCTTATTTTGTCGGCACATGTCTCTGAAACAGTTCTGAACAAGATCAAGCAACCTATCAAAGCAGCAATTCAGCGCGGTGTGCGCGTGGATATTCTTTGGGGCCTTCCTTCCCTTGATGAAGGCGGTGTGTCGCATGCAAAGACGACCAAGAAGTGGTTGCAAGAAATACGCAAGTCATTGTCCGACAGCTCAGGGGATCAGCTCACCGTCAATGAAGAGCCGCTCAATACGGATGCCAAGGTCTTGGTTTGGGACGCCCGGGACGGTGCTTTCCAGGCTATCGTCGGGAGCTATAACTGGCTCTATGGACTGGACAGTCCTTCTGCCGATTGCCTTGGCTCAGAGGTCGGCATCCGACTGAACGATCTACGGCTAGTAGGTAACATCTGCACGACCCTGTCAGGGTGGCTCGAAGCCCGGGGCCAGCAATTGAGCGGCGTCGCCCTTCGATGGCGCAATATTGGTCTAGAGCTTGCCCAAAAGGAGCCACACTCTGCAGCAGATGATGACGCTGCAGCGACGAAGGTGCGCGTAATCTACGATGAGAGTCACGCTGAAATTCTCCGGGAGGGACTCGTGAACGCCTCCCAGCGAATTCTGGTGACTAGCCACAAGCTCAACCGTAGTGCCACAGGGAGCGCCAACAACGGTGGTGGCAAACTGGATTGGCTGCCTCGGAGAAATCCAATTTCCGAATTTCAGTTTGTACTTGTTGCCGGCAAGAACCCCAACAAAGATAGCTGGACTCCGGAAGACCAGAATCGACTTGAAGAATTGGTCAAGACTGTTGATGGCTCGATTAGCCTTGGAGAAGGGACGCATGCGCGGGTTTTGGTCTATGACGATGTAGCTGTCGTATCGGGCTACAACTTCCTTTCCACGACACACGATAAGCGGCAGGTCGGTGTAATGCTCCAAGGGACTGCCGTAGCAGATGCCCTCTGGAACGCGATGGTCCCCCACCAGAGTTCGGTGTAAGTCCCCTGCACAGACAAGCGTTCAGCGACTCACATCGGACAGTTGAGAGGAAATCACCTCCTGCAACACCCCCAAGCTAAGTCAGCCCCACCCTCGCCCTCCCCTCACCGGAAATCCCGGCTCCCTGTCATCAGATCGCCCAACAGCGGCGTCAGGTCGCGCAGGCGGGTGGCGATCAGGTGGCGGACTTCGCCGCCGCTTTCCACGTCGCGCTGCCAGGTGCCCTGCACCGCCAGCAGGCGGGCGCGCACCAGCTCGCGGCGCTGGCGCTCGCGCAGGGCTTTCCAGACGATGACGTTGACGGTGCCGGTTTCGTCCTCCAGCGTCACGAAGGTCACGCCCTTGGCGGTGCCGGGTTGCTGGCGCACGGTGACGATGCCGCAGGCGCGCACCGCGCTGCCGTCGGGCAGGTCACGCAGCGCGGCAGCGGTGCGCAGCCGCCAGCGGGCCAGTTGCGGGCGCAGCAGCGCCAGCGGGTGGCGGCGCAGGGTGAGGCCGGTGGCGGCGTAGTCGTGGGCGATGGCTTCGCCCTCGCCGGCCTCCGGCAAGGCCAAAGGGGGTTCGAAGGTGGGCGCTTCGCGCAGCAGCTCGGGCGAGCGGTGCAGGGCCGAGGCGTCCCAGACCTGCTGACGGCGGTGGCCTGAGAGGGCGGTCAGCGCGTCGGCCGCGGCCAGGGCTTTGAGGTCGCCGGCGTCGAGGGCTGCGCGCAGGGCGAGGTCTTCGGTGCTGCTGAAGGGGCGCACGGCGCGGGCGGCCATGATGCGGCGGGCGGTGGCTTCGGAGAGGGTGGCGACGAGGCGCAGGCCCAGGCGGACGGGGGGGTGAGGAGGGCTGGATGCTTCGGGGGGACGGAATTCGGGGTCAGAGCCCGATTCGGATGAAGGGCGGATGTGATTTCCGGCGAATGGGGCCGAATCGGGATCCGACCCCAAATTCCTCGGACCTGCCCCCCATTTCGGTGACACCGAGCCCTCCTCCAGCGTGCAGTCCCAGTCGCTGGTGCTGACGTCGATGGGGCGCACCTCGACGTCGTGGCGGCGGGCGTCCTGCACGAGCTGGCTGGGGGTGTAGAAGCCCAGGGGCTGGCTGTTGAGCATGGCGGCCAGGAAGGCGGCGGGCTCGTGGCGCTTGAGCCAGCAGCTCACCCACACCAGCAGCGCAAAGCTGGCGGCGTGGCTTTCGGGGAAGCCGTACTCGCCGAAGCCTTCGATCTGGTGGAAGATGCCCTGCGCAAACTCGGCCGTGTAGCCGCGCTCGACCATGCCGCCGACGATGCGGTCGTAGAACTTGTGCACGCCGCCCTTGCGCTTCCACGCGGCCATGGAGCGGCGCAGGCTGTCGGCCTCGCCGGCGGAAAAGCCCGCGGCCAGCATGGCGATCTGCATCACCTGCTCCTGGAAGATGGGCACACCCAGCGTGCGGCCCAGCGCCTCGCGCAGCGCCGCCTGCGGGTACTCCACCGGCTCCAGGCCCTGGCGGCGGCGCAGGTAGGGGTGCACCATGCCACCCTGGATGGGACCGGGGCGCACGATGGCGACCTCGATCACCAGGTCGTAGAAGCAGCGGGGCTTCAGGCGCGGCAGCATGCTCATCTGCGCGCGGCTTTCGATCTGGAACACGCCCACGGTGTCGGCGGCGCAGATCATGTCCCAGGTGGCGGGGTCGTCGCCGGGAATGTCCTGCATGCGCAAACCCGCCCCGCGGCGCGCGCCCGCCAGCGCCAGGCAGCGGCGGATGGCGCTGAGCATGCCCAGGGCCAGCACGTCCACCTTCAGCAGGCCCACGGCGTCCAGGTCGTCCTTGTCCCACTGGATGATGGAGCGATCGGGCATGGCGGCGTTTTCCACCGGCACCAGGCGCGTGAGCAGGCCCTGCGTGAGCACGAAACCGCCCACGTGCTGGCTCAGGTGGCGCGGAAAGGTGATCAGTTGCGCGGCAGCCTCCAACCACTGGCGCACGCGCAGGTCGTCGGGGTCCAGGCCGGCGTCGCGCACGCGCTGGGCCGCGCCCTCGCGTCCGTCGAACCAGTGGTGCTCCTTGGCCAGCGCGTCGATCTGCGCCGGCTCGAAGCCCAGCGCGCGGCCCGCGTCGCGCAGCGCGCTGCGGGTGCGCCAGCAGATGACCACGGCGGTCAGCGCGGCGCGCTCGCGGCCGTACTTGGCGTAGATGTACTGAATGACCTCCTCGCGGCGCTGGTGCTCGAAGTCGACGTCGATGTCGGGCGGCTCGTTGCGCTCGCGGGAGATGAAGCGCTCGAACAGCACGCTCATGCGTGCCGGGTCCACCTCGGTGATGCCCAGGCAGTAGCAGACCGCCGAGTTGGCCGCCGAGCCGCGCCCCTGGCACAGGATGCCGCGGCTGCGCGCAAAGCGCACCAGGTCGTGCACGGTGAGGAAGTACATCTCGTAGCGCAGCTCGGCAATCAGCGCCAGCTCGTGCTCGATCTGCTTGTGCACCGGGGCCGGTACGCCCGCGGGATAGCGCACGCGCGCGCCGGCCTCGGTGTGGTGGCGCAGGGTCTGGGCGGGCGTGGTGCCAGGCAGCACGGTTTCCATGGGGTACTGGTAGCGCAGCTCGTCCAGGGTGAAGGTGCAGCGCGCGGCAACCTCCACCGTGTGGGCCAGCAGCGCGCCCGGGTAGAGCGCGGCCAGGCGCAGGCGTGGGCGCAGGTGCGCCTCGGCGTTGGGCTGCAGGCCGAAGCCGCACTGCTCCACCGGCGTGCCCAGGCGCACGGCGGTCAGCACGTCGTGCAGCACCTTGCGCGAGCGCACGTGCATGACCACGTCGCCGGCGGCCACCAACGGCACACCAATCATGGCCGAGGCTTGTTCAAGCTGCGTGAGCCACAGGTCGTCGTCAAGGCCGTGCAGCAGCTCGGCTGCGAGCCAGAAATGCGGGCCAAATTGCCGCCTTCCAAGCGCCAGGCGGTCACAGAGCGCTTTCATAGTAATAGCGCTGCGGGTGAGCCGGTCGGGTGCCAGGATGAGCTCGCAGCCGGCCAGGCGCTCGGCGGTGACGTCCTGCCAGCCCAGGCGGTACTCGCCCTTGGGCGCGGCGCGCCGCCCGGCCGTGATGAATTCGCACAGGGCGCCCCAGCCCTGGAGGTTGCGCGCCAGCGCGATCAGCCGAAAGCGCCCGTCACCCCCGTCGAGCACGAACTCGCTGCCGGCCAGCAGCTTGAGGCCAAGCGGCTTGGCCTCGGCATGGGCGCGCACCAGAGCCGCCACCGAGCATTCATCGGTGATGGCCAGCGCGCTGTAACCCAGCGCATGGGCCCGCGCCACCAGTTCCTCGGCGTGCGAGGCGCCCACCTGGAAGCTGAAGTTGGTGCGGCAGTGCAGCTCCGCGTAGGCGGGAAGGCCGGGGAAGCCGGCGGGGGCCGGTGGCGGGGAAAACATGGCAGGGTTTCAGTCGGCGCCGGGCCGCCCCAAGCCGACTGCGGCCCCCTCGGGGGGCAGCGCCGTACACGCAGTGACAAGCGTGGGGGTCATCATGTCAAGCAAACAGCCCATGCAGAAACCACCCCGGCTGGGCCCCGGCCTGCGCCAGCCGCTCGCGGTAGATCCACAGCAGGCCGGCCTGCGCGCTGCGGGCGACGAAGTAGTCGCGTAGCGCGGCCGGTGCGGCGGCGGTGCCGCTGGCGTCGGGCTCCCACCAGGCGGCCTCGATGCGCTGCGGCCCGGCCAGCAGGGTGAGCGGGCCCTGGTACAACGGGCGGTGGCGCTGCACCATCAGCCGCTGCGGCGTGGCCAGCAGCCAGGTGGGGTAGAGGGCGTCGGGCTGCAGGGTGGCGCCAACCGCCGCGGCGGTGGCGGGAGCGGCACCGCAGGCGCTTGCAGGGGTTTGCGCGGGCTTGCGGGGGCGTTTTTCAGTGCCTTTTTGGCCTTTTCCCACCGTCGGATGGCCACCGGCAGCTATCAACTCAGGAGCATCCACCGCCGCCGACCAGGCCTGCATGCGCTCGGGCCGGTGGTCGGCGCGGGGCTCCACGCGCTGCACCTGGTCGGCGCCCAGGCGCGCGCTCAGGCGCTCGACCAGCTGGTGCAGGCTGTCGCCCTGGCGGCGGTCTTCCAGCAGCAGGCTGGCGCTGGCGCCGGGCAGCGGCGCGGTCTCCACCGTGGCCAGGCGCAGCGCGACGGCGGGCGCGGCCAGCGTGACGCGCGCCAGGTGCTCGGCCAGCAGGCGCTCGAAGTGGGCCATGTCCAGTGTCGGCTCGGCGGTGCGCACCAGCAGGTGGCCCTCGGTGGGGCCGTTGCGGCGGCGGTCCATCTGCCAGCCCAGGCGCAGCACCAGCGCGCCCTGCTGGCGGGCCTGCAGCCAGGCGTGCAGCAGCGTCAGCAGGCGGCGTGCGCCGAACAGCAACGCGCCGGCGCTTTCGACGTGGGCGGGCAGCTCCAGCGGCTCGTCGAAGGCTTCGGGCAGCGTGAGCCAGGGGTAGCGCTCGGGCTGCTCGCCGAAGGCCTGGTCCAGCGCGTCGAGCAGCCCCTGGCCGAAACGCCGCGCCAGCCCGCCGCGCGGCAGCGCGCGCAGCTCGCCCCAGGTGCGGCAGCCCAGGCGCTGCAGCGTGGCCAGATGGGGCCGGGCCGCCGCCAGCGCGGCCAGCGGCAGCTGCGCCGGCGGTGTGGCGGCGGGCCCGGGGGTGCCGTGCTGGCGCGCCTGAAGGCGTTCGAGCAAGCGCCCGATCGCTACCAAAGAAGTAGCGCCTTGTGACCATTCGACGCTGGGATGAGGCTGATTTTTTTCAAAAATTTGCCTGAGAAGGGCCCGGCGGCCGCCAAACAGCCGCTCGCTGGCGGCGATTTCGAGCACCACCGCGCCGTCGGCCCATGCCACGCGCGGCGTGAACTGCAGGGCGCGCCAGCTCCACAGGCGCAGGGAATCGTCCTGGCCTGGGATCTGGTCGGCCGGGGCATCAGCGCACGGCAGGGGCAACAAGGCGATCCAGTGCACCGGTGCCTCCGCAAGGGTCCGCGCCCGCGGGAACCCGGGTGTTGAGCAGCGCGCCCAGGCCGGCACCGGCCGGCGCGCTGGCAGCCGCATCGTCCCGCTGTGGCGGCACCGGTGCAAGCGGCGTCAGCAGCGCGGGGGACCGGGTGGTCGGGGCGGCCGCGCTGCCCTGGCGGCGGCGCGTGGCCTGCTGGCGACTGGCGGCCAGCAGCGCCTGCAGCCGCTCGGGTCGTGCCGGCAGCACCAGCGGCGTGCTCAGCGGCGGGCCACGGCGCTTGAGCAGGCGCACCGACAGCACGTCGGCGTCCTCGCCGGCTTCGAGCGCCAGGCGCAGCACGGCGGGCGAGGCCTCGTGCTGCGCGGCCAGCGGGCGCATCACGAACAGCTGCTGCTGGAAGTTCTGCGCCGCCATCTGCAGCCGGCGCAGCTGCTCGGGCCGAACCTGCGGCAGCCAGGCCAGCACCGCGGCGACGCCCGCGCCGCGCAGCGCCTGCTCACAGGCCCAGACGCGGGCGGCTGCGTCGCGCGCCAGCGTGGGGCCTTGCAGCATCAGCAGGCGCGCGGGGTCCAGCCCCTGCGCCGCCAGCGCCGGCACGAAAGGCCGGTGCGGCGGGTTGACCAGCACCAGCGCGCCATCCGTCCGCCCCGACTCGGCCCGCGCCGCCAGCGCCGGCGCCAGAAGCCGCCATTCGCCCTGCCCGGCCTGCGGCTGCAGCACCTCCACCAGCGCGCCCACCGGCCAGCCGCCGTCGGGCAGCACCGCATCGAGCGCCGCATGGCCGGTGGGGCGCGTGGCACCGGCCTGGCGCGCGAGCTCGTCGGCGCGCCAGACGGCGCCGATCGCCAGGGCCCCGGGCGCCACCGCGGCAGGCCGCGGTCGGTCCAGGGAAAAAACGGGTGACAACACAGGGGATGGCATGGCACAAGCCGGCAACAGGCCTCGGCAAGGAGGGGTGAAAGCGGTCCTAAAAACTGTATAAATAAACAGTATAGAGGGCTTTCGCGGGATTGCCAATCCGGGGCCAGACCCAGCCATGCGCCGGGGCAGGCTACAAGGTGGAGACCACGGAATCAGGCCGGCGGGGTGCTCGGCGCAGCGAAATCAAGGACGAGGCCAACGGCCGGGGGACATTCGCGGAGACGGGTACCCCGCCGGCCTGATCCCGGCCCACTGGGGGTCAGCGCACCCCGCTCACAGCAGCCCGGGCACCAGCCACCAGGTGCGCTTCTTGTACGCGGCCCACTCGGGGTAGCGCGACATGCTGGCTTCCTTCATGACCATGTTGACCGCGAACAACCCCAGCCACACCCAGGCCAGCACGAGCACCGGCAGCCAGTGCCAGACCATCAGCGCGAAGCTGCCGTAGATCATCATCTCGCCCAGGTAGTTGGGGTGACGCACATAGCGGTGCATGCCGTCGGTGATGAGCCCGCGCTTCACGCGCAGGGTGTAGAACTTCTGCGCGTCGGCCGCGATCATGATGACCGAGCCCAGCATGCACAGGCTGATGCACAGCGCGAACCAGACCTGATCCGGCAGCGGGTACGCCGGGCGCACCGTGCCCGAGATCAGCAGCCAGCCGAACACCCAGTACCAGCCCAGCACGCCCAGGAAGGCGTTGATGCCGCCGCCGATGGTGATCTTCACCTCCCAGTTCGGGTCGGGGAAGGCACGGTCCTTGACCAGCCAGACCAGCCCGTAGGTACCGTGCAGCGCCAGGTAGACCCAGGCCGCGGTGCTGGTGTTGCCATACCACCAGATCAGGAAACCGAGGAAGAAGAAGGTGCCGGCCTTCTGGAAATTGATGACCCAGGCGAACTTCCACGGCCGGGGGCCACCGCCGAAGTCGTGCGAAAGCCAGTCGGTGAAGCGGCGCATGGCCAGCGCCCAGGCGGGTGCGGGGGTGGTGGAACCGGCAGTTGCGGGGGCGGGGCTGGCAGGGTTCATCGGGCGTTCCTCGGCGCGGGCAGGTGGGGCAGCATAAACAGCCCCGCCACGGCCCGCAAGAAGGACAACCCGGATCAGGCCGATGGGGTGCTCGCGCCCACCTCACGCCCCTGCGCGTCATGGCGCACGATGGTGAAGGGCGGCAGGCCCTGCATCAGGCGCTTGCCGTAGCCGGTGCGGGTGAGGCGGCGGTCGTAGCAGTACACGAAGGCCCGGTCGGTCTCGGTGCGGATGGCCCGCCCGGCCCACTGGGCCAGCCGGATGGCGGTGGCGGGCACCACCAGTTCGCTGAACGGGTCGCGGCCCACGGCGCGCAGCCACTCGGCGCGGGCCTCGCCCACCGGGTCGTCGGGCGGGGCGAAGGGCAGCTTGGCGATGAACACGCTCTCGCACAACTCGCCCGGCAGGTCCAGCCCCTCGCCGAACGATTGCATGCCGAAGATGACCGAGGGCCCGCCCGCCTGCACCCGCTCGCGGTGGCGCGCCAGCAGCGTGGCGCGCGGCCACTCGGTCTGCACCAGCACCATGTCGCGCAGGTCGCCGGGCAGCGCCTCGACCGCCACGCGCAGCTGCTCGCGCGAGGTGAACAGCGCCAGCGCACCGTGGCGCACCTCGCGCAGGTCGCGGATCAGGGCCTGCGCCACCTCGGCGTTGAAACGTGCGGCGTCCTTCGGGTCGGCGTCGGTCGTGGCGGCGATGAAGCGGCCCTGCGCGGCGAAGTCGAAGGGGCTGTCCACCGCCAGGGTGATGGCCGCCGGATCGCCCTGCAGACCGGACTCGCGCAGGAAAAAGTCGAACTGCCCGCAGCTGGTGAGGGTGGCGGAGGTGACCACCGCGCCGCGCACCGCCGACCACAGGTGGGTGCGCAGCGTGGCGCCGGGCAGGATGGGACTGGCGTGCGCCTTGACCACGATGAACTCGCCCACCACCTCGCAGGTGAACCACTTGGCCACCGGGGCGTCGTCGGGGCCGGCGGCCTGCAGCAGCAGTTGCGCGGTGCGGGCCACGTCCTCCAGCCGCGGCGCCAGCATGCCGATCTGCGCGTACAGCGTGGACAGGCGGCGCGCCTCGTCGGGCTTGTCGCGGATTTCGGCGCGCAAGGCCTTGCCCACGGCGGCGACGCAGGCGAGGTAGCTCTCGGCGGTCACGCTCAGCAGGCGCAAGGGTTCTTCGAGGCTGTCGGGCAGCACGCCCTGCGGCAGACGCGCACGCGCCGGGCCCCAGGTGCCTTTCTGCGCCTTGAGCTGCTCGCCGTAGAGATCCATCACCAGTTTCGCCAGGTCCGACAGGGTCTGCTTGAGCTGGCTCGACAGCCGGTAGACGTCGGCCACTTCCGAGACGTTGACCAGGCCGCCGATGCGCACCACGCGCGCGGCCAGCCGGTCGAGCCAGGTGGTGCGCGAAAGGTCCATTGCGCAGGCAAACTGATCCAGTGCGGTGGCCGGCAGGTGGTGGCCTTCGTCGAGCACGAGCAGGCAGTGGTCGAGCTCGGGCAGCTGGCGCGAGCCCAGCGAGGACAGCAGCAGGTCGTGGTTGGCCACGATGACCTGCGCGCCGACCAGCTCCTTGCGCCGTTCGTAGTAGGTGCAGCTGCCGAACAGCGGGCAGTGCCGGCCGGTGCAGGAGCGCGCATCGGCGGCCACCGGGTTCCAGAGTTCGGGCTCGGGCGGGGTGGCCAGGGTGTCGCGGTCGCCGTCCCAGCTGGCGTGCGCGAGTGCGTGCGCCATGTCGGCGTACAGGTGCACGCGCGCCTCGGTGGCGGTGCGCCGCGCGAAGCCTTCGCCGGGTTCCTCGTCCTCGAACAGGTCGTCGTCGCCGCCGTCCGGGCCGCCGGCCACGCGGTTGAGCTTGAGCTTGCAGACGTAGCGCCCGCGCCCCTTGGCCAGCGCGAAGCGGAACGGCTGCGGCATCTGCGCCGCCAGGGCGGGCAGGTCCTTGTGGACAAGCTGCTCCTGCAGCGCCACGGTGGCGGTGGAGATCAGCACCCGGGTGTGGCGTGCCAGCGCCAGCGCGATGGCCGGCGCGCAATAGGCCAGCGACTTGCCCACGCCGGTGCCGGCCTGGATGACGGCGATCGAGCGCATCGGCTCGGCCTCGTCGTCATTTCCCTTGCCCAGGGTAGCGTCGGCAAAGGTACGCGCCACCTGCTCGGCCATCTGGCGCTGGCCCGGGCGGTCGCGAAAGCCGACATCCGCCGCGACGACGGCGTCGAAGGCCTGCAGGGCAAACTCGGCGAGCGGGGACAGGGACATGGCCCGAGTGTGGCATGGCGCGCCCCCTGGAGTTGTCGCGGGGACATGGACGCCGGCGGGCCGACGCGACGTGCGTCGGTTCGGGGGAGGCAGGGGTCAGCCGGTGAGAAGGCGCCAGGCCCACCAGACGCCGATGCCCATCTGGACCGCGAAAGCCGTGAACCGCAAGGTGACGGCCGTGGGGCTGAGGGACGTCAGGTGGATGCACGACTGCACGATGCGTGCCCCCAGGAACACCATCGCCAGCGGGTCGGTCACCGCGCTGCGGCCGGTGACCAGCGCCACCCCCATCAGCCCGCCGAACAGCGGCAGGCCCTCCAGGCAGTTGGCATGGGCCCGCGCCAGTCGCTGCATGAAGGGCGACAGGTTGCTGTTCTCGGGATTGAAGCCGTTGGCCGGCACGACGCCGCGCGCCACCAGCGCACTGCGGATGCCCTCCATCAGCACCAGCAGGGCCAGGGTCCATGCAATGAAGCCGGTCAGGGCGACGGCGGTGGGCGTGGTGGTCATGCGTGTCTCCTTGATCCGACCCGGGGCTGAAACGGCGGTTGCAGGCCGGATGCAACGTCCGCAATGTAGTGCGCGCAGGCCGCCACGACAACCCGGCCCCGCAGCTGCGAACACCGACAGCCCCCTCGAACACCCGGTTTCTGGTGGGTTTTGACGCCCCAGCCCTTGAAAGCCGGTCAAAAGCCCGTATCATTAGCACTCGTTGGGATTGAGTGCTAGCATCTCGATCCCACAAGTTAACAAGCGCCAACTTCTACATGCGTGTGCGGAGTCGGCGCTTTTTGATGACAACCCCTCGTTTCATATTCAAGGAGATCCCATGAAACTTCGTCCTCTGGCAGACCGCGTGATCGTCAAGCGCGTCGAAAACGAAACCAAAACCGCTTCCGGCATCGTGATCCCCGACAGCGCCGCTGAAAAGCCGGACCAGGGTGAAGTGCTGGCCGTGGGCCCGGGCAAGACCAACGACAAGGGCGAGACCAAGGCCCTGTCGGTCAAGGTCGGCGATCGCGTGCTGTTCGGCAAGTACAGCGGCCAGACCGTCAAGGTCGACGGCGACGAACTGCTGGTGATGAAGGAAGACGACCTGTTCGCCGTTGTCGAGCAGTGATCGACCGAACCCACCCATTCCCTTAATTTACTGAATCCGGAGAAACAGACATGGCAGCAAAAGACGTCATTTTCGGCGGCGACGCCCGCGCACGCATGGTTGAAGGCGTGAACATCCTGGCCAACGCGGTCAAGGTCACCCTGGGCCCCAAGGGCCGCAACGTGGTGCTCGAGCGCTCGTTCGGCGCCCCCACCGTGACCAAGGACGGTGTGTCCGTGGCCAAGGAAATCGAACTCAAGGACAAGCTCCAGAACATGGGCGCGCAGATGGTCAAGGAAGTCGCTTCCAAGACCAGCGACAACGCCGGTGACGGCACCACCACCGCCACCGTGCTGGCCCAGGCCATCGTGCGCGAAGGCATGAAGTACGTGGCCGCCGGCATGAACCCGATGGACCTCAAGCGCGGCATCGACAAGGCCGTCGCGGCCCTGGTCGCCGAACTGAAGAAGGCCTCCAAGGCCACCACCACCTCCAAGGAAATCGCGCAGGTCGGCTCCATTTCCGCCAACAGCGACGACACCATCGGCAAGATCATCGCCGATGCGATGGACAAGGTCGGCAAGGAAGGCGTGATCACCGTCGAAGACGGCAAGAGCCTCGAGTCCGAACTCGAAGTGGTCGAAGGCATGCAGTTCGACCGCGGCTACCTGTCGCCCTACTTCATCAACAACCCCGACAAGCAGGCCGCCCTGCTGGACAACCCCTTCGTGCTGCTGTTCGACAAGAAGATCAGCAACATCCGCGACCTGCTGCCCACGCTGGAGCAGGTGGCCAAAGCCGGTCGTCCGCTGCTGATCATTGCCGAGGACGTCGAAGGCGAAGCGCTGGCCACCCTGGTGGTCAACACCATCCGCGGCATCCTGAAGGTCGTGGCCGTCAAGGCGCCGGGCTTCGGCGACCGCCGCAAGGCCATGCTGGAAGACATCGCCATCCTGACCGGCGGCAAGGTCATCGCCGAGGAAGTGGGCCTGACGCTCGAAAAAGTGACGCTGGCTGACCTGGGTTCTGCCAAGCGCATCGAAGTGGGCAAGGAAAACACCATCATCATCGACGGCGCCGGCGCCGCAGCCGACATCGAAGCGCGCGTCAAGCAGATCCGCGTGCAGATCGAGGAAGCCACCAGCGACTACGACCGCGAGAAGCTGCAAGAGCGCGTGGCCAAGCTGGCCGGCGGCGTGGCCGTGATCAAGGTCGGCGCTGCCACCGAGGTCGAGATGAAGGAAAAGAAGGCCCGCGTCGAAGACGCCCTGCACGCCACGCGCGCGGCGGTGGAAGAAGGCATCGTGGCCGGTGGCGGCGTGGCCCTGCTGCGCGCCAAGCAGGCCGCTGGCACCATCAAGGGTGACAACTCCGACCAGGACGCCGGCGTCAAGCTGATCATGAAGGCCATCGAGGCGCCCCTGCGCGAGATCGTGAACAACGCCGGCGGCGAACCCAGCGTGGTCGTCAACGCCGTGCTGGCCGGCAAGGGCAACTACGGCTTCAACGCCGCCAACGACACCTACGGCGACATGATCGAAATGGGCATTCTGGACCCGACCAAGGTGACCCGCACCGCGCTGCAGAACGCGGCCTCCGTGGCGTCGCTGATGCTGACGACCGAGTGCATGGTGGCCGAGAGCCCGAAGACCGAAGCCCCGGCCGGCGGCGGTATGCCCGACATGGGTGGCATGGGCGGCATGGGCGGCATGGGCATGTAAACAGCCCTGGCGCCGCAGGGCTTCGGCCCTGCGCCTGCATGAAAAACCCCGCTTGGCTCGCGCCGCGCGGGGTCTTTTTTGTTGGGGCAAATTCAGCGTCGCTACGGGATGCGCATGTTGATCATGAACATCAGGAACGAGCCCCCCAGCAGCACCTGCCCGCCCCATACCGGCGTGAACTGGTAGGCCAGCGCCACGTTGACCGCCGGTGAGAACCCGTTGTAGTTCAGTGGCACCCGTTTCTTGTATTCGCCGAGGTAGCCGTAGAGCAGGCCGGCCGTCCACTTGAACGTCAGCTTCTCGATGCCCCAGATGTCGTGGTAGGCCTTGCCGAACGGAAAGAGGTACACCACCGGCTGGTCAAACGAGTTCTGGAAGAACGCCACACCGTCGAGCCAGTTGTCCTTTTTTTCACGTTCGATTCCGACCAGGAACACGTGCGTGTAGGTCTTGTCGGTGCTGAAATGGTACGAATACGGGCTGACCGACAGGGTGAACTTGTCATCCTTGTCGAAAAAGGGCGCCGAGGGCGCCTCCTGGGCCAGCGCGCTGGCGGCAAGACAGGCCACAATCAGGGCCACAAAGGTTCTGAGGAGTCTGGCGAAGGACATGAAAGCGGCAATGGTGCAAAGCGAAAAGCATCGATTATTGACGATCCTCAAAATTGCACGCCGATGGAAGCCCAGCCGCATCGCCGTGGGCCTGACGCTGGGCGTGTCCATGCTGAGTGGCTGCGCCTGGCTGGACACCAAACAGCGTCAGCTGATCTACCGGCCCACGCCGGGCGTTCCGGCCCATTTCACCGGGCTGCGCGCCGGTGACGAACAGTTCTTCCTGCCGGTTCCGGCCACGCCCGACACTTTGTCGACCGGCGAGGCGCCCATCACGTCCGCGACAGCGGCGAGCCCCCTGGCGCCCCAGCGCATCGAAATGTGGTGGCTGCCCAACGCCGACCCCGACGCGCCCACGCTGCTGTACCTGCACGGTACCTTCCGCACGCTGGTGGCCAACGTGCGAAAGATCGAGGCCTTGCGCACAGCGGGGTTTTCAGTGCTCGCGGTGGAGTACCGCGGCTGGGGCCTGAGCACGCCGATCGTTCCATCGGAAAAGACCATCCTGCAGGACGCCGACATCGCCTGGGCGGAGTTGGTGCGCCGCGAGCCGCGACCGCAGCAGCGCTTCATTTTCGGGCACTCGATGGGCAGCGGCGTGGCGGTGGACCTGACCAGCCGCCAGCGCCCGCAATCCGACTACGCGGGGCTGATTCTCGAATCCGCGTTCACCAGTTTCCCGGACATTGCCTCGGAGCTCAACAGCGTGGCCGGCGTGATCGCGCTGTCCAGCGACGAGCGCTTCGCGTCCATCGACAAGATCAAGCGGATCGACCGACCGTTGCTGATGCTGCACGGCAACCTGGACAAGACCGTGCCCATGGTTCTGGGCGAGCGGCTGTTCGCGGCCGCCAACCCGCCCAAGACCTGGGTCATGATCGAGGGCGGCCGGCACAGCGACCTCGATGACAAGGGACGGGAGCACTACCAGCAGGCGGTGCTGCAGTTCAAGGCTGCCGTGCTCGCGGGCGCCGCATCGCCCGACGCGGGGGCCCGCAGCGCCGCCCTGGGCCCCGGTGGCGGCCCCGCCAGCAACGACCGCCCGACCGGTCAAACCGCCCGGTAACTTCGTTTTTGATAGCGCCCCGTGGCCTGTCTGTGCTGGGACGCTGGCGTTTTGATCCCGAAAAACAGCCCTCAGGCCGCGCTGCGCACCACCGACACCCCGTGGTCGGCCAGCCCCAGCCCCACTTCGGCGCCGGGTTCCAGCACATGCGTGAGATCGGGCGACACGACGAAGATGCTGCCCAGCGGCGTGTCGAAGGTGTACTCGAAGAAGCTGCCCAGGTAGGCCGCCTTGCGCAGGGTGCCCGCCACCGTGGCTTCGCGCGGCACCTCACCGCGGTGGATGCGCCAGGCCTCGGGCCGCACCGCCACCTTCACCGAGCCGGGCGCGACCGCCTGGCGCGGCGCGATCGCCAGCGGGCCCAGCCGCACCACGCCGTCGACGCCGGCCTCGGCGGGGAACAGCATGGCCTCGCCCATGAAGCCGGCCACGAATTCGCTCTGCGGGAACTCATACATCTCTTTCGGCGAGCCGCGCTGCGCGATCAGGCCGTCGGCACTCATCACCACGATCTGGTCGCTCACCGCCAGCGCCTCGCTTTGGTCGTGCGTGACGTAGGCCACGGTCAGGTTCAGGCGCTGCTGCAGGCTGCGGATTTCCTCACGCATCTCGCGGCGCAGCCGGGCGTCCAGGTTGCTCAGCGGCTCGTCGAACAGCAGCACCGCGGGCTCCAGCACCAGGGCGCGCGCCAGCGCCACGCGCTGCTGCTGCCCGCCCGAGAGTTCGCTGGGCAGGCGGTCGTCGTAGCCCACCAGCCCGACGTTCTTCAGCGCCTCCACGCCGCGGCGGCGCGCCTCCTCGCGCGCCACGCCCGACATCTTCAGGCCGTACATCACGTTTTCCAGCACGTTCATGTGCGGGAACAGCGCATAGCTCTGGAACATCATGCTGACGTTGCGGTCGGCCGGACCCAGCGTGGTGACATCCTTGCCGTCCATCAGGATCTGGCCGCCGGTGGGAAGTTCGAGCCCGGCAATCATGCGCAGCACGGTGGTCTTGCCGCAGCCCGACGGACCGAGGATGGTGGTCAGCGTGCCTTTGGGCACCTCGAAACTGACCCCTTTGACCACCAGCGGCGCGGCTGCGTTCAGCCCGTAGCGCTTGGTGATGTTCCTGAATTCGACGCCGTGGTGCATGGTGTGTTTCGTTCGATGGGAATTCAGTGGGCCGGTGCCGCCACGGAGGTCGTACCGGTCTTGCGCCGGCCCAGCTTGCGCTCGCCCACGAGGAACTGGATCAGCGCGATCGCCAGCGACATCAGCACGATCAGCACCGTGCAATAGGCCAGCGCCACGCCGTAGTCGCCGTTGCCGACACGGCCGATGATGTAGGTGGTGGCCAGCTCGTTCTCGGCCGTGACCAGGAAGATGACGGCGCTGACGGTGGTCATCGCACGCACGAAGCTGTAGACCAGCGCCGCCACCAGCGCGGGCTTGAGCAGTGGCAGCACCACGTTGAACAGCGTCTGCGCGGTGGACGCGCGCAGCATCACCGAGGCCTCGTCGAGCGACTTGTCCAGCTGGCGGAATGCCGCCGTGCCGGCGCGCACACCCACCGGCAGGTTGCGGAACATGAAGCACAGCATGATGATCAGGCCGGTGCCGGTGAGCTCCACCGGCGGCACGTTGAAGGCCAGGATGTAGCTCACCCCCAGCACCGTGCCGGGGATCGCGAAGGCCAGCAGCGCGACAAACTCGAACGCGCCGCGGCCATGGAACTCGGTGCGCGCCAGCAACCAGGCGATCAGCAGCCCGGTGGCCGCGGTGACCGGCGCCGACAAGCCCGCCAGCTTGACCGTGGTCAGCAAGGAATGCCAGGCCGTGCCGGCCCAGACCAGGCCGAACTGGCCCCACTCCAGCGCGAACGCGGTCTTGAAGTGGTTGAGCGTGAGCGTGTAGTCACGCCCCCAGGTCTGCACGAAGCCGCCGGCAAAGGCAAACAGGTAAACCACCACGGTGAAGGCCAGCCACGGGTAGACCACCGCGTTCAGCACGCGGCGCACACCGTCAGGCAGCGGCATCGGGATGCCCGCGTCGCCCTTTCCGCTCACGGTGGTGTAGTTCTGTTTGCCCAGCAGCCCGCGCTGCAGGGCGAACACCGCCAACGCGAACAGCGTGAGGATCCACGCCAGCGAGGCAGCACGTCCCTGGTCGTACTGCGCGCCGACGATCGCGAAGAAGATGTCGGTGGACAACACGGAGAACTGGCCGCCCACCACGATCGGGTTGCCAAAATCGGCCATGCTTTCGATGAAACCCACCAGGAACGCGTTGGCCAGGCCCGGCTTGAGCAGCGGCAGCGTGACGGTGAGGAAGGTGCGGCGCCGGTCGGCGCGCAGCGTCTGGGCCGCCTCCTCCAAGCTGGGCGCGACGCCCTGCACCACACCGCGCATGATCATGAAGGCGATCGGGGTGAAGGCGAACATCTGCGCCACCCAGATGCCCAGCACACCGTAGAACCAGCGCGTGGGCTGGATGCCGAAGGCGTATTCGAGAAACTGGTTCACCACACCGGCGCGTCCGAACAGCAGGATCAAGCCCAGGCCAACCACGAAAGGCGGTGTGATGATGGGCAGCAGCGCGACCACGCGCAAAGGCCCTTGCAGCCGGGCGCTGGCACCGCGCTCGGCCATCAGCGCCATCATGGTGCCCAGCGCCGTGGTGCCCGCGGCGGTGCACAGCGCCAGGAACAAGGTGTTCCAGGCCACGCCACAGCGTTGGCCGCCCGCCAGGCACGCCAGTCCCCAGACCCGCTCGTTGCCGATGCGCTCCTGCAAGGCCAGCAGCGACCACCGGCCCTGTTCGTCGAGGAAGGCGCCATGCAAGGCCTTGACCACCGGAAAGGCGATGAACAGCACCAGCAGCACCGAGCAACCGACCACCGCCGAAGCCACGAACAGGTCGCCCTTGAAAAACCCGAGCCGCGCCACGCCGAACGACGAAATCATCACCAGCGCCAGCAGGGCGATGAACGCACCGACGCCGATGCCGAACTGGTTGCGCTCCAGTTCGCCAAGCCACTGGTTGAGGAATTCGAAGGACCAGCCCCGGGCACCGATCATGAAGCCGAAGGCCAGCAGGCCCGCAAACCCCAGCACCCCGCCGGCCAGCAACCAGCGCCCCTGGGACTTGCCCGGCGGTATCGCCAGGCCGATGGCCGCGATGCACAGCCCGGCCAGGCCCACCGCCAGCCATATGCGGCCGTGGGCCAGAATCTGGACCATGCCGCTGGCGGTCTCGGCGCCGCCGAAGATCTGCCCCATCACGGTGTACCAGGCCGTGTCCTGGATTGCGTACCAAGGCAGGATGACGTAGGCCAGTCCACCGGCGGCGAGCCAGAGGCGAAGGGCGCGATCGGGGTGGCGGTTCACAACAGGTGGCGCGGTCTCTGCGGCCCGGTGGTCGGCGGCATCATCGTACCGCTGGCGTCAGCGCGGCAGCGAGTTGATTTCTTTTTCCCACTTCGCGATCAGGCGCCGGCGCTCGGCGCTGGAGCCGTATTTCGCATAGTCGTAGTTGATGAGCTTGATCTTCTTCGGGTCGGGCATGCGCGGATCGATGGCCGTGTTCGAATTGCTGGGCAACTGGAACTGTTTGGCCGCCACACCGAACTGCTGGGCACCGGGCGTCAGCGCCCATTCGTAGAACTTCTTGGCCTGTTCCAGGTTGCGCGCACCCTTGACGATGCTCATCGAACCGATCTCGGCCCCTGTGCCTTCCGAGGGCGTGGACGATCCGACCGGAAAACCCTGGATGGCCTCGGTGGTGACGTCGTGCACGAAACTGATTGACACCATGGTCTCGCCGCGCGCGGCGGCCTTGATTGGGGCCGTGCCGCTGCGGGTGTAAGTGCTGATGTTCTTGTGCAGCGAACGCAGGTAGTCGAAGGCCTTGTCCTCGCCCATGATCTGCACCAGCGTGGCGATCACGGTGTACGCCGTGCCGCTGGAGGCAGGGTTGGCCATCTGGATTTCGCCCTTGTACTCGGGCTTGAGCAGGTCGGCCCAGGACTTGGGCGCCTGCGCCTTCTTGCGGGCCAGCAGTTCGGTGTTGTAACCGAAGCCCAGCGGGCCGAGGTAGACGCCCACGGTGCGGAACTTGGCGTCTTCGGCCTGTTTGCGCGCCCAGGGATAGAGCTGGGGCAGCAACGGCGACTTGTATTCGAGCGTCAGGCCTTGTTCGGCCGCCTGCAAGTGCGGGTCGCCGGTGCCGCCGAACCAGATGTCGGTCTTGGGGTTGTCCTTCTCGGCGATGAGTTGCGCCAGCGCCTCGCCCGAGCCCTTCATGCTCATGTTGACCTTGGTGCCGGTGGTGCGCGAATACACCGTGGCCATCATGTTGCACCAGTCGGCCTGCACCGAGCAGATGATGTTGACCTGGCCTTGCGCCGCGGCACCCAGAGAAACGGCCAGCGTGGCCGCAAACAGGATGGTCTTTTTCATGATGAACTCCTTGGGGTTGTCAGTTTGTCCGTCTCACGGCTGCGTCGTCCGGGCATCGATCGGGCGCCGGATCGGGCTTGCACCGCTTCAATTTGCAATGAATTGACCCGCAGCCCTTCGTCAAACGGCCACCAGCCGCTATCAAAATATGACCATTCGGAAGCAGGCTCACGTGTCGGTCCACTCAGATCCGTCCTTCTTCCACCGCATGGCAGGCAATGCGGATGCCCCCCAGCTGCATCAGCGTGGGCCGCTCGGTACGGCAGCGTTCGGTGACATGGGGGCAGCGCGGGTTGAAGGCGCAACCGGGCGGCGGATTCAGCGGGTTGGGCACCTCGCCCTGCACCGGCGTGCGCGCCCGCCCGGTGTCGTGCATCTTGGGGATCGCGTCCAGCAGCATGCGCGTGTAGGGGTGGCGCGGGCTTTCGAACAGCGTCGCCTTGTCGGCCAGCTCGACCAGGCGCCCCAGGTACATCACGCCCACCCGGTCGCTCACATGGCGCACCACCGCCAGGTTGTGGCTGATGAAGAGGTAAGTCAGGCCCTGTTGGCGTTGCAGGTCCTTCATGATGTTGAGCACCTGCGCCTGCACGCTCACATCCAGCGCTGAGGTGGGCTCGTCGCAGACCAGGAACTCGGGCTGGGTGGCCAGCGCGCGCGCGATCGAGATGCGCTGGCGCTGTCCGCCCGAGAACTGGTGCGGGTACTTCACCATGTCCAGCGCCGACAGCCCCACCGACTGCAACAGTTCGCCCACGCGGTGGCGCAGCTGGGCCGGATCGGGGATCAGTCCGTGCTCGCGCAGCGGCTCGCCCACGATGTCGCCCACCGTCCAGCGCGGGTTGAGGCTGGCGTACGGGTCCTGGAAGATCATCTGAATGCGTCGGCGCAGCGCCTGCCCTTCCGGTGAGCGGTAGGCGGTGTGCACGTCCTGCCCGTCAAAGACCATGCCGCCCCGGGTCGGCGCGTACAGGCCCACCAGCAGCCGGGCCACGGTGCTCTTGCCGCAACCCGATTCGCCCACCAGCGCCAGCGTCTGGCCTTTTTCGATGTCGAAGCTGACGCCGTCCACCGCGTGCAGCAGGACGCGCGGCTTGCGTTCGATGACCCGGTTCAGCCATGGTGCCGAGACGTCAAAGGTCATGGCCAGATCGCGGGCCTGGACCAGCGGACGCCCCGCAACGGGCGTGTTGCCTGGCGTCTGGCTCATGTGGCACCTCCCTCGTGCAGCCAGCAGGCGGCCTGCGTGGAGCCCGCCGCGCGCAGCTCGGGCCGCTCTCGCGTGCAACGATCGAAGGCGCTGGGACAGCGCGGGTTGAACGCGCAGCCGCTCGGAATGGCATTGAGCCGGGGCATCGCGCCATCGATCTGGTTCAGGCGCTCGCGGTCTTGCGTCATGTCGGGAATCGAGGCCATCAGGCCCTCGGTGTAAGGATGAACCGGCCGGTTGATCACGTCATGGACCGGTCCGATCTCGGCGATGCGCCCGGCGTACATCACGGCAACGCGGTCGCAGGTTTCGGCGATCACGCCCATGTCGTGGGTGATCAGCATCACGGCGGCGCCCCGCTCCTTGCACAGGCGCTTGAGCAGCGTGATGATCTGCGCCTGGATCGACACGTCCAGCGCCGTGGTCGGCTCGTCGGCAACGATGAGCTGCGGCTCGGCCGCCAGCGCCAGTGCGATCACCACCCGCTGGCGCATGCCGCCCGAGAACTGGTGCGGAAAATGGTCAATCCGTTCGGCCGCGGCCGGAATGCCGGTGTCCTGCAGCAGACCGATGGCCCGCTCGCGCGCTTCCTGCTCCGACACCGGCAGGTGCGTGCGGATGGTTTCGATCAGTTGACGCCCCACGGAATACAGCGGGTTGAGCGAGGTCAGCGGGTCCTGGAAGATCGCGCCGATCTTGCGTCCGCGGATGCCGCGCATGGCTTCGTGGTCGAGGTTGTCGATGCGCTGGCCCTGCAACACGATCTCGCCGCTGGCAACCCGCCCCGGTGGCTCCAACAGGCCGATGATGGACGCCCCGGTGAGCGACTTCCCCGCGCCGGACTCGCCCACCACGCCGAGAATTTCGCCGGACGCGATCTCGAACGACACGTCGTCCAGCGCCCGCAGGGTGCCGCGGCGACCCGGAAACTCGACGACCAGGTTTTTGACTTGTAAAAGGCTCATGTCGGAGTCGGCTCAGCGCAGGCGCGGGTTGAGCGCGTCGCGCAACCAGTCGCCGAGAAGGTTCACGGACAGGGCGATCAGCACCAGCATCAGCCCGGGGAAGACAGTGATCCACCACTCGCCGGAGAACAGGTAGTCGTTACCGATGCGGATCAGCGTGCCCAGAGAGGGCGAGGTCGGTGGCGCGCCCACGCCGAGGAACGACAGCGTGGCCTCGGTGATGATGGCGGTGGCCACCTGGATGGTGGCGAGCACCAGCACCGGCCCCAGCACGTTGGGCAGCACGTGGCGGCGCATGATCCGCATCGGCGCCACGCCGGTCACCCGCGCGGCCTGGACGTACTCCTTGTTGCGTTCGACCAGCGTGGAGCCACGCACCGTGCGCGCATATTGCACCCAGCCGGTCAACGAGATGGCGAGGATCAGGACCCCGAACGCCAGCGCCTCGTTCGCATTGGGAAAGATCGCGCGCCCGACGCCGGCGATCAGCAGCGCCACCAGAATCGCCGGAAACGACAGCATCACGTCACAAAGGCGCATCAACGCGCCGTCGATCCAGCCGCCCTTGAAGCCGGCCAGCAGGCCCAGCGTCACCCCCACCAGAACCGACAGCACCACCGAAGCCAGGCCCACCACCAGCGAGATGCGTGCGCCGTACATCAACGCCGAGAGGATGTCGCGGCCTTGATCGTCGGTTCCCAGCAGGTATTTCCGACTGCCACCCTCGCTCCAGGCCGGCGGCAGGCGGGCATCGCTGAGCTCCAGCGTCGCGAGGTTGAACGGATCGTGGGGCGAAACCCAGGGCGCAAACATGGCGCAGAAGATGCACACGAAGGCGATGACGCCGGCGACGACCGCCATCGGCGAGGTGCGAAAACTGTAGCCAATGTCGCTGTCAAGCCATCGCGCAAGAGGATTGGTCATGGTTCAGTGGAGACGAAGCCTGGGCACAGGGCGCCGCGGCAGTCGATCCAGGTTTCGGGATTGGATGAAAGGCTTTGAGGGGCGCCTGTGAGGGCGCCCCTCGAACGTCACTTGATGCTGATGTATCGGAACGGCATGAAGTTGTCAGCCTGCTGGACCAGGTCAACCTTCTTGTTGAGGCCCCAGGCCAGCGCCTGCTGGTGCAGCGGCAGGTGGCCGATGTCGGCGGAATGCAGGTCGAACGCCTCCTTGATCATGGCGTTGCGCTTGGTCTTGTCGGTCTCGGACTGGATCGCCTTGGTGAGCTGGTCCACCTTCGGGTTGCAATAGCTGCCCAGGTTGAACATGCCGGCACCCTTGTCGTCGACACAGGCCATCAGGGCATTGAGGGCGTTGTGGGAGTCATAGGTGGTGGGCGTCCAGCCGAGCATGTAGAAGCTGGTGTCACGCCGCAGCACCTTCGGGAAATACGTGCCTTTTGTCTCTGCCTGGAGGTTGACCTTGACGTTGATGCGCGCGAGGTTGGCCGACACCGTCTGGCAGATGCGCGAGTCGTTGACGTAGCGGTCGTTCGGGCAGTTCAGCGCCACCTCGAAGCCATTGGGGTAACCCGCCTCGGCCAGCAGCTTCTTGGCAGCTTCGGGGTCGTAGGGCAGGCGCTTGTTCTGGTCGGCGTTGAAGCCGTTGATCCCCGGACCGACCATCAGCGCGGTGGGCTTGGAGGCGCCACGCATCACGGTCTTCTGGATGCCGTCGATGTCGATCGCCTGGTAGAACGCCTGGCGCACCCGCTTGTCCTTGAACGGGTTCTTGCCCTTCACGTTCGAGAACTGCAGTTCGTCGCGCTTCTGGTCCATGCCCAGGAAGATGGTGCGCAGTTCCGGACCCTGCAGCACCTTCGCGTTGGGCGACGCGTTGATGCGGTCGACGTCCTGCAGCGGCACCGGCTCCATGACGTCGATTTCGCCGGACAGCAGCGCTGCAACCCGCGTGGCGTCGTTGCCGATGGGCGTGAAGATGACCTCGTTCACGTTGCCGTCGATCTTGCCCCAGTAGTTGCCATTGCGCACAAACGTGGTGCGCACATTGGGCTGGCGTTCACGCAGGCGGAACGGGCCGGTGCCGTTGGCGCGGAACGAAGCGGCATTCTCGATGCCCTTGCGGCGATCAACCGGGCGGGTTGCCTGGTTGGTCTCGCACCACTTCTTGCTCATCATGTATGTGGTGGACAGCGCATCGGGCAGGATGGGGAACGGCGCCTTGGTTTCGATCTCGACCACATGGTCGTTGACCTTGCGCACTTCCTTGATGTCGTTGACATTGCTCTTCAGGTCGGAGCCTTCGCCGGCGACCCGTGCCAGCGAGAACACCACGTCGTCGGCGGTGAACGGCGTGCCGTCATGGAACGTGACGCCCTTGCGCAGTTCAAACCGCCACACAGTCGGCGAAGTCTGCTTCCAGGACGCGGCCAGCGCCGGCGCGAGCGCCAGGTCCTTGCCGCGGCCCACCAGCGGCTCGTAGACATTGCTGGTGACGGACAGTTGCAGCGATTCGTTCAGCGAATGCGGGTCCATCGACAGGGCATCGCCCTGGTTGGCAATGCGGACCGTCTGGGCCCAGGCGCCGCCGCCGGCCAGGCACAGTGCCGCTGCGAGAGCGGTCGCGAGGGTGGATGGTTTGAAGTTCATCAGGGGCTCCTTGTTGAAACGGTGGGTGTCAGGGAAAAGATTGGCTGGAATCCGAGGGAAGCGATCGTTCGACCAGGCTGGCGTGCAAGGCCGCGCCGAGCGGAAGGATCTCGTCGTTGAAGTCGTAACGGCTGTTGTGCAGGAAACAACTGCCTTCGCCGCCCTGGCCGATGCGGAGGTAGGCGCCAGGCTTGACCTGCAGCATGAAGGCGAAGTCTTCAGAACCCATGCTGGGCTCCATGTCACGCACGACGTGCGCCTCGCCGACCAGCGACTCGGCGACATCGGCGGCAAACCGCGCCTCGTCCCCGGTGTTCACCGTGGCGGGGTAGATGCGCTCGTACCGGACCGTCGCGGCCGCGCCGAAGGCCAGCGCCACGGCACCGCACAGGTCGTGCAGCCGCTGTTCCACCAGGTCCTGGACCACGGGATTGAAAGTTCGCACCGTGCCGGTCAACGTGGCGGTGCCGGGGATGACGCTGAACGCGCCGGGATCACCGGCCTGCAGGGCGCACAGGCTGATGACGGCGCTTTCGAGCGGTTTGACATTGCGCGACACAATGCTCTGCGCGGCCGTGATGATGTGCGCGGCCACCAGCACCGGATCAACCGCCATGTAGGCATGGGCACCATGCCCGCCGCGCCCGGTGATCTCGATCGTGACGCGATCGGCGGCCGCCATCATCGGACCGGGGTTCACGCCGATCTCGCCCGGCCGCAAGCCCGGCCAGTTGTGCATGCCGAAAACGGCCTTCACCGGGAAGCGGTCGAACAGGCCGTCGCGGATCATCTCGCGCGCGCCGGCATAGCCCTCTTCGCCGGGCTGGAAAATCAACACGGCAGTGCCGTGGAAGTTGCGGGTTTCGGCCAGATAACGGGCCGCGCCAACGAGCATGGCCGTATGGCCGTCGTGACCACAGCCGTGCATCAGCCCCGGCCGGCCCGATTTCCAGGCGAAATCGTTGTGCTCGGTCATGGGCAGTGCGTCCATGTCCGCGCGCAAGCCAACGGCCTGTATCTGCCCTTCGGCATCGGTCAACCACCGCCCGGGATTGGCCCGGCCATGGATGACCCCGACCACGCCGGTGCGCCCGATCCCGGTGTGTACCTCGTCCACGCCGACGGCACGGAGCGCAGCAGCCACTCGGCCTGCGGTGTACACCTCTTCGAACCCCAGTTCCGGGTGGGCATGCAAATCGCGCCGAAAGGCCGTGAGCTCGGACTGCATCGCGGACAGGCGCGAAAAGGCAGGACCGCGGACGCGGTATCGCGGAGCCAGCATCAATGACCGCCCGCGGTGCTCACGCGCAGGCGCGGGTCCACGACAAAATACAGCAGATCGACCACCAGGTTGATCGCCACGAAGATGAAGGCGATCAGACAGAGGTAGGCCGCCATGACCGGCACGTCGGCGAACGTCACGGCCTGGATGAACAACAGCCCCATGCCCGGCCACTGGAACACGGTCTCGGTGATGATGGCGAAGGCGATCAGGCCACCGAGTTGCAGACCGGTGATCGTCATGACGGGCACCAGGGTGTTCTTCAGCGCATGACCGAAATGGATGGCGCGATCGGACAGGCCGCGGGCGCGCGCAAACTTGATGTAGTCGGTGCGCAGCACCTCCAGCATTTCGGCCCGCACCAGGCGCATGATCAGCGTGAGCTGGAAGATGGCCAATGTGATCGCGGGCAGGACGATGTGGTGCCAGCCGTCAGCTGTCAGCAGCCCGGTGCTCCACCAGCCCATCTGCACGGTCTCGCCGCGGCCGAAACTGGGAAACCAGCCCAGGCCGACCGAGAACACCAGAATCAGCAAGATGCCGATCAGGAACGTGGGCAGGGAGACGCCGAGCAGCGACAGCGTCATGAAGACCTGGCTCAGAAAAGACCCGCGACGCAGCGCGGCATAAACGCCCATCGGAATCCCCACCACCAGCGCCAGCGTTGCGGCGATCAGAGCGAGTTCCAAGGTCGCCGGAAAGCGTTCGGCGATCAGGCGCGATACCTTGGCGCCCTGGCGCAGGCTCAGACCAAACTCACCCTGCACCGCATTCGACAGGAAGTGCCAGAACTGAACAAAGAAGGGTTTGTCCAGCCCAAGGTCCGCCCGCAGCGAGCGGATCTGTTCAGGGGTCGCGTCCTGGCCCAGCAAAAAGACGACGGGGTCGCCAACGTACTGAAACAACAGAAATGCGATGAAGGCCACGGTGATCATCACGATCACGGCCTGAAACACGCGGCGGAGAATGAATGCGAACATGGGAAACGAAAGGGTGAACCGGGATGCTAGCAGAGTGACCGACCGGACACCTCGGGGTTTTCAAGGGGAACACACCCGCCGGCGCGACGCGGAACTGGCGCAAGCGCCAACCAAAAAAGGCCCTGACGGGCCTTTTTTGGTTGTGCGAGGGTTTTCCTTACTTCACCACGATGATGCGCCAGTCGAGCCGGTTGTCGGCGCGATGGACCACGTCCACGTCCTTCTTCATCGCCCACGGCACGATCTGGTTGTGCAACGGCAGGTGTGACACGGCGTTGTTGCTCGCCTGAAGCGCCTCGGTCAGCAGCTTGGTGCGCAGCTTGACGTCGGTTTCCTTCTTGGTGCGCTCGATCAGCGCGTCGATCTGCGGATTGCTGAAACGGCCCACGTTGTAGTTTCCGTCACCGCCCGCGCCCACGGTGCGTACCAATGACTGCAGCGAATACAGCGCGTCGAAGGTCGGCACGCCCCAACCGAGCATGTAGATGCTGGCTTCATAGCGCTGGATCATCGGGAAATAGGTCACCAGCGGCAGCGTGCGCAGCTTGGCCTTGACGCCGATCTTGGCCCACATGGAGGTGACGGCCTGGCAGATTTCCTCGTCGTTGATGTAGCGGTTGTTCGGTCAGGCAAAGTCCACCTCGAAGCCCTGCGGGTAGCCCGCGTCAGCCAGCAACTTCTTGGCGGCTTCCACGTCGTAGGGGAAGCGCTTGTCCACTTCCTTGGTCCAGCCATTGACCTGGGGCGCCACCAGCGCGCCGGTGGGCTGGCTCAGGCCGCGCATGGTGACGCGGTTGATCGTGTTGATGTCGATCGCCTGGTACAGCGCCATGCGCACGCGCTGATCCTTCAGCGGGTTCTTGCCTTTGATGTTGGACCCCGGGAGCTCATCGCGGTACTGGTCCATGCCGAAGAAGATGGTGCGGTTCTCAACCCCATCGATCACCTTCAGGGCCGGGTTGTTGCGCATGCGGCCCAGATCCTGCAGGCTGGGATCGAGCACGAAATCGACCTCGCCGGACATGAGCGCGGCGGCGCGCGTGGCTTCGGACTTGATCGGCGTGTAGATGATCTCGGTGACGTTGGTCTTGGCGTCTTTCCAGCCCCACCAGAGCGGGTTCTTCACGAGCACGAGCTTCTGGTCCGGCTGCCACTCCTTGACGGTATAGGGACCGGTTCCCATGGCGTTGCGGTGGGCGTGGCTCTCGTCCTTGGTACGGATGTCCTTGGGTTCCACCGACTTGTTCTTCTCCGCCCATGCCTTGCTCATGATGCGCAGCTCGGTCAATTGGTTGAGCAAGACCGGATTCGGCCCCTTCAGGATCAGGTCGACTGTGTTGTCGTCCACCTTCACGGCCTTGTCTATGCCCTGGGTGTAGACCGCGTAGTTGGAGGTCTTGGCCATCGCCCGCATGATGGAGAACACCACGTCATCGGCAGTGAGCGGGGTGCCGTCGCTGAACTTGACGCCGGGGCGCACCGTGAAGCGCACCTGCGTGGGCGTGACCTCCCGCCAGGACGTTGCCAGCAACGGCTCCACCTTGAACGTCTTGCTGTTGTAGTACACCAGCGACTCATAAATGGCGGCGTGCACGCCATTGCCCAGCGCGTTGTTCTGCGAATGGATGTCCAGCGTGGGGATGTCGCTGGCGCTGGACCACTTGAACGGCTTGGCCTGCGCCGAAGCCATGCCAAAGGCCAGCAGCGCCGCCGAGCAGAGAAGGGTGTACTTGAGTTTCATGATGTCCTTTCAAAAAGCGAAAACGTAACTATGCCTCAATCCGGCACGGGCAACAGGAAGGCTTACCCCAATGGGCTGATCGAATCCATTGGCAGCGGGGATGCACACGGTCTCGGCACGGCACCCGGCAGGGGTTGACTAAAAAAAAACCGCCCGAAGGCGGTTTTTTTTTGATCGCTCAACAGGCACTTGCGTGCCTGCGGGATCAGAAGCGGTGCGTCAGACCGAAGTCCAGACCCCAGACGCTCTTGTCCTTGAACGGAACATAGCCGGCCATGGTGTACGGAGCGGTCTTGCCATCGTTGTTGATGTAGGAGTAGGTGGTGTACAGGGCGGTGCGCTTGGACAGGTTGTACACATAACCCAGAGCGATCTGGTCACCCTTCAGACCGTCGTTGGTCGAATTGCCCCAGGTGTAAGAACCCTTCAGCTCGCCAGCACCCAGCGGCATGGTGGCGGCCAGCATGTACACGTTGCTGCGCAGCGTGGTGTTGGTGACGGTGTCGGCGGCTTCCTGGTTCCACAGGAACATGGCCTTGGCCACGCCGAAGTTCCAAGACGCGCCGATGTTGGTCACGAAGTATTGCTGCGACGGAGCAAACGTGGTCTGGCCCCAGCCCACGGCGATGTCCACCGGGCCGTTTGCGTAGCCGACGCGCACCGAGCCCACGTTGCCGTTGGACTTGTTCGGGTTGCTGAGGGTCGCAACTTTGTCCGTGTTCTCACCAAACGCCAGCATGGCCTGGCCATAGAAGCCGCCGAGGTTCGGCATGAAGTAGCCGATGCTGTTGGACGCACGAATGCCAGCGGCGCCGGTGTTCAGACCACCGCCGGAGATGAGTTGCATGCCGGCCAGCGTGAAGTTGCTGACAGCGCCGACGCCGTTGGTGCCGAACGGATCGAAGATCGTGGTGTTCCAGAAGTACGGAACAAAGTCACGGCCCAGACGCAGTTCACCCCAGTTGCCAGCCAGGCTGACGGTGGAGCGGCGGTTGAAGGTCAGACCTTGCGTGCCGGTGCCGGTGGAGCCACCAATCTGGTTGTTGGTGTTGGAGGCCGAGCCGGTGCCGTTGTCGTTGTTGACGCCGGCTTCCAGCCAGAAGCTGGCGCTCAGGCCGCCACCGAGGTCTTCCGTGCCACGGAAGCCCAGACGGCTGCTGTTGTAGCCAGAGTTGGCGAGACTCCAGTTGCCACCAACGGAGCTGGTGTCAACGTAGCGGATGGTCGCGTCAACCACGCCGAACAGCGTGACGGAAGATTGGGCCATTGCGGCGCCAGAGGCGGCCAGCACAGCCAATGCGATCAGTGATTTTTTCATTGCGAGGTTCTCCAAGGTTAAACAGAGGGCTCCGGATCGGGGGTTCGCCCTGATGCAACGCATCAGGAATGATCCCGCCGGTTCCCCGGGCCAACCTCCTTTTGGGAAGTTGGTGTTATTGCACCAGAGGATTGGCCGTTTCGCAAAAGAATTGACCGGGATATTTGCATTTCGTTGCAGCCCCGCAACAAATCAGACGCCACTGTGGAAAAGCTGCGACACCTGTCGCCGAATCCCTGGCGGCGGACTGGTTCAGAATCAGGCCGCCTATCGTTCTTTTTTCGCTGGAGCCCCCTGCCTTGGACGCCCTCTTGACCACCGCCGACCACGCACTGCGCACGCTGTTCGGCACGCCCCGCGCCACCCGGGCCTGCCCCACTTTGCCGGAGGGCCCTGACGCGCTCGATCCGGCAGAGGCCCGTCGGTCCGGCGCACTGATGCGGGTGAATCACGTGGGCGAAATCTGCGCACAGGCCTTGTACGCCTCGCAGGCGTTGGCCACCCAAAACCCTGCGCTGCGCGCGCACTTCGAGGCGGCAGCCCGCGACGAGACGGACCATCTGGCCTGGACCCGAGCCCGCCTGGTCGAACTCGGCGCCCGACCTTCTTTGCTCAATCCGCTGTGGTACGCGGGCGCTTTCGGCATTGGGCTGCTGGCAGGGCGCTTGGGCGGCGACCGCCTCAGCCTGGGCTTCGTGGTGGAGACGGAACGCCAGGTCGAAGCGCACCTGGTCAACCACCTGGAGCGCCTGCCGGCAGGAGACCAAGCCTCACGGGCCATCGTGGCGCAGATGCGTGATGAAGAAGCCCGGCACGCGGACGATGCCCAGGCGGCCGGCGCGTTACCGATGCCCGATGTCGTCAGGCACCTGATGCGCGGCGCAGCCCGGATCATGACCGTGACGGCATACCGGATCTGAGGTGGCTGGCGTCGTCCCGACCGCATACCGCCCCGACGACGAGGCGTCCGCGTGTCCATGCGCCCGTCGGACGAGCCGAATTGATCGCTACTGATTAAATAGCACCTTGTGGCCGCTTGACGCCGGGTTCAGGCCACTTTCAGGCTTCAATCAGGGTGAAACCGGTGGTGATGGCCGCCGTCTTGCCCAGCATGATGCTGGCCGAGCAGTATTTTTCGTGGCTCATCGCGATCGCGCGCTCCACCGCCGCCGCCGGAATGCCCTTGCCGGTGATGGTGAATTGCATGTGGATTTTCAAAAACACCTTGGGATCGGTTTCGGCGCGCTCGCTGGTCAACGTGACGGTACAACCGCGCACATCGTGACGGCCGCGCCTCAGAATCAGGACCACGTCATAGGCGGTGCAGCCCCCCGTGCCGGCCAGAACGGTCTCCATCGGACGTGGTGCCAGGTTCAGCCCACCGTTTTCGGGCCGGGCCGTATCGGGCGCGCCGTCCATCATCAGCACATGGCCGCTACCGGTCTCGGCCACAAAACCCATTCCCGAGCGCGTGCCGCTCGCGCCCGTCCAGCTCACTGTGCATTCCATCGTTTCCGTTCTCCGTCTGGTCAACCCCGCCTGGCGCCGTGGATATCAGGCCACAGCGCCCACTTTGTCGCAGTTTGAGACACCCTACCCTGCTGCGATGCAACAAATTATCGCTACACTGTCTGAACGCATGGATCTTTCCATGCACCGGTTGTCTCCTCCACCCCTCTGAAAAAGGTGGATTGGCCCCGAACCGCAAGGTTCGGGGCTTTTTTTGTGCCGGTGGTCCGCCCTCTATGATGGCGACCAAGGAAAGCCATGAACACAGATTCCACCCCCGCCGCCAGAGCGCTCCGGCCGGCAGACTACCTGAAAAAAATCCTCACCGCCCGCGTCTACGACGTGGCCGTCGAGTCGGCGCTCGAGCCCGCGAAGAACCTGAGCCGCCGCCTGCACAACCGCATCCTGCTCAAGCGCGAAGACCAGCAGCCGGTCTTCAGCTTCAAGTTGCGCGGCGCCTACAACAAGATGGCGCACCTGACGCCCGAGCAATTGGGAAAAGGCGTGATCTGCGCCTCGGCGGGCAACCATGCCCAGGGCGTGGCGCTGGGCGCGCACAAGCTGGGCTGCCGTGCCGTCATCGTGATGCCGACAACGACACCGGCCGTGAAAGTCGATGCGGTGCGGGCCCTGGGCGGCGAGGTGGTGCTGCATGGCGACAGCTATTCGGACGCCTACGCCCATTCGCTGGAACTGGAAAAAAAGCAAGGGCTGACCTTCGTCCATCCGTTCGACGACCCGGACGTGATCGCCGGCCAAGGCACCATCGCGATGGAGATGCTGCGCCAGGTGCAGACCCTGGGCGGCCAGTCCGGGCCCCGGCTCGACGCCGTGTTCGTGGCCATCGGCGGCGGTGGCCTGGTGTCGGGCGTGGCCAACTACATCAAGGCGGTGGATCCTCGCATTCGCGTCATCGGCGTCCAGATGAACGACTCGGACGCGATGATCCGCTCGGTGGCAGCGCGCAAACGTGTGACGCTGGACGACGTGGGCCTGTTCTCGGACGGTACCGCGGTCAAGCTGGTCGGCGAAGAAACGTTCCGCATAGCACGCGGTCTGGTGGACGAGTTCATGACCGTGGACACCGACGCCGTCTGCGCGGCGATCAAGGACGTCTTTGTCGACACGCGCAGCATCGTCGAACCGGCCGGCGCCCTGGCGGTGGCGGCGATCAAGCAGTATGTGGCCACCCACAAGACGCGGGGCGAAACCTACGCCGCCATCCTCTGCGGTGCCAACATGAACTTCGACCGTCTGCGGTTCGTGGCCGAACGGGCCGAGGTGGGAGAGGAACGCGAGGCACTGCTGGCCGTGACGATTCCGGAGGAACGGGGCAGCTTCCGTCGCTTCTGCGAACTGATCGGCAACCTGCCGGGCGGCCCGCGAAACGTGACCGAATTCAACTACCGGATCAGTGACGAGGCCCGGGCTCACGTGTTTGTGGGTCTGACCACCCAAGGCAAGGGCGAAAGCGCGAAGATTGCCGCCAATTTCACCCGTCACGGCTTCGACGCGCTGGACCTGACGCACGACGATCTGGCCAAGGAGCACATCCGCCACATGGTCGGCGGACACTCCTCGCTGGCTCAGGACGAACGATTGATGCGTTTCGTGTTTCCGGAGCGACCCGGCGCCTTGCTCAAGTTCCTGAGCCTGATGCCGCCCGGCTGGAACATCAGCCTGTTCCATTACCGCAACCAGGGCGCCGACTACGGCCGCATCCTGGTGGGGCTACAGGTCCCGCCCAGCGACAACGCGCTCTTTTCCACATTTCTGCAGACCCTCGGGTACCCCTGGGTCGAAGAAACCCAGAACCCCGTGTACCGCATGTTCCTGCAAAGCTGACGCCCGGTTACACAAACGGGCGGGTTTGCGCGGACCATCCACTAGAATCGTTCGCATGTCATTTTTCGGTTGGTTCAAGAGCGCTCCGAAACCCAACAACGACCCGATCGCGTTGGCGCGGGACGCCCGCTTCGGCGACCCGAAGGACGCGGCGGCCCGGGCAGCAGAGGCCAGTGCTGCGGAGCGCCGCAAGGACGAACGGGCTAGGCAACGCGAGCTGCTGTTCAAGGTGGTTCGGGAATCGATGGTGCGCGTCGGTGTGCTGTCGAGCAGCTTCAAATTCAAGGTGCTCGCGACCGATCCGCGAGGGAAAAAATTCATCGTGATGATGGATTTGTCGCGAGACTTCGGCGGTGAAGTCTCGCAGTTGGCCGAAATCGAAAAACTGATCTGCCAGTCAGCCAAGGCGCGCTACAACATCGCGGTGTCGGCGGTCTACTGGCGTGCTGAAGAGGTCACGCCGAGCCGGCAGCCCGACAGCGCGGTCCATCCAGCGCCAGCGGCGACGGCATCGGCATCGGCAGCATCCGCGCCTGCGGTGACCGCATCGGCGCCCGGTGTGGCCGCTCAGGCTGTGGAAGTCCATGCTTCCACGTCCCCCGGCACGCCACAGCGCGCTTACGAGCCGGTGCTGGCCGACGAAATCAGCGCACTCAAGCAAGCGCTCGCCGCCGGCGCTGCCCTGGCTGCCAATGCGGGACGAGTGGCTGCGGGCGGACCGCCGGCCCGAAAGCTCACCGGCTACGAAACCACCGAGATCATCGAGTCCGAACTGCCGGACACTCGCCTGCCCGACACCGAAATCGCGGAAACCGAACTGCTCGATGACGAGCCCACGTACCCCGCGTTGAGCGCAACCCAGTACGGCGAGCTTCGGTAGGAACGGGTGGCACGTGGCAGAAGTTGCGCAGGTCTGCCCGGCTCCGCGCCGTGCTGCGTGTGGCACTCGGAGTCGCCGATCACAGGTTCACTCGGAGCCGTTCGGATTGACTGGCGCCTTGGTGTTCTGACTTGATCGTCCATCGGCGACCACACGCCCGGCGGCGCTTTGCTGCTTTGACAACGGCAGTTCCAGAAAGATCGGCTCCCCGGCGCCCCCAACCGGGGCCAAGCGGGCTTTGCGCGGTTCGACGGCATCCAGCACGACGCCCTCGTCGACCTTGCTTCCCACACGAAAAGCCCGCCCCGGTTTACCGTCCACGGCAATCAGCGCAGAACCCAGCCTGGATGGGCTGGCCACCACACCGAGCAGGACAAACCGGTTTGCGGCGACTGGCGCCATGGCCGGGCCGGCCGGCGCGACCGCCCCGAGCAAGCGCGCCACCGCAGCCGGATCAGCCACCGGCGCGGGCGCCACGGCTGGCAGCGGTGCCGAAAACGACGCCTGCGACGCGCCACCCCACACACGCAGCCCCCACCAGACCACACTGGCGGCAGCCGAGGCCCACAAGACCATCGTGACCATGCGAACCCACCAGCTGTTATGCGCATTCATTGACATTGAATGATTATGATTGATGCGAGCCGAACCCTACGAAACCCATCCATGACCCATCACGCCCGTTTTCCGATGCACCTGAATCCCGCTCGAAATGCCCTTCGCGGTTTCACATTGATCGAATTGATGGTCGTGCTCGTGATCATCGGCGTGTTGGCCGCGCTGATCGTCCCCAATGTGCTCGACCGCGCCGACGACGCCCGAACCACCGCGGCCCGAACCGACGTGGCGAACCTGATGCAGGCGCTCAAGCTGTACAAGCTCGACAACCAGCGCTACCCGACGGCAGAGCAGGGCCTGCGGGCGCTGGTGTCGAAACCAACGGTCAATCCGGTACCGCCCAACTGGAAACCCTATGTCGAAAAGCTTCCCAACGACCCCTGGGGACGCCCCTACCAATACCTCAACCCCGGCGTCAAAGGCGAGATCGACGTGATGTCCTTTGGCGCTGACGGTCAATCCGGCGGTGAAGGCAAGGATGCGGATATTGGCAGCTGGCAATAGTGCAGGCCAGACGCCGTCTGCCCCGGGGGACACCAGGGCATGACGGATGCACGCCCGGGCTCGCACCGGGTCCTTTCGCGACCAACCGATCGCAGATTCCGGTCGTCGGGGTTCACCCTGCTGGAACTGCTGGTCGTGGTGGCCATCATTGCCATCGGAACGGCGACCGTCAGCCTGGCCTTGCGTGATGCCAGCGCGAGTTCGCTGGAACGTGAAGCACAGCGTCTGGCCGCGTTGCTGGAAGCCGGTCGGGCGCAGTCACGGACGACCGGTCGGGTCGTGTTCTGGCGAGCCACGGCTCAAGGCTTCGAATTCGTCGGCGTTGATGCGGGTTCGTTGCCCACCACCTGGCTCGGGACCGACACGGCGGTGCAAGGCACTACCTCCCTGCAGCTGGGCCCGGATCCCCTGATCGAACCCCAGGGCATCGTGCTGGTCAGCGCGAGCCAACCCGAACGGCTGCTGCGCGTGGCAACGGACGGGCTTCGACCGTTCACCGTGCAACCCGGAACGCCTCCATGACGGGCAAACGGCGCATCAGGGGCTTCACCCTGGTCGAGGTTCTGGTCGCACTGGGCATCGTCGCCATTGCGCTCACGGCCGGCCTTCGCGCGACGGCCGCGTTGACGAACAACGGCATGCGCCAGTCCGATATCCTGCTGGCGCACATCTGTGCCGAAAACGAGTTGGTGAAGGCGCGCCTGTCACAGCAGATGCCGGGCGTCGGGGACAGCGAATCGGGTTGCGAGCAAGGAAACCGACGGTTCGACGTCACCGTGACGGTCCGGCCCACCCAGAACCCATCCTTCCGGCGGGTCGACGCCAAGGTCAGCGAAAGTGGCGCGCCGCTGCTGACCCTGTCGACCGTGATTGGCCGGTACTGAGGCGCACCAATGGTCCGCACTTCACGGAAATCGTCATCGCGGCACTCCCGCCGGGGTTTCACGCTGGTTGAACTGATGGTGGCCATCGCGGTGATGGCGCTGATGGCGCTGCTGAGCTGGCGCGGCCTCGACGGCATGAGCCGGGCCCAGACCCAGACGCAGGCCCGTTCGGACGAGATTCTCGTGTTGCAGGCGGGCCTGGCCCAATGGAAAGCCGACCTTGACGCCATGGCCGACGGGCCTCAGATCACCAGCCTGGACTGGGACGGGCGGGTACTTCGAATCACCCGCCGCGGTAGCGCGGGCGCTGCCGATGGGCTGCGGGTGGTCGCCTGGACCCGCCGCACCGGCGCCGGGTCCAGCTGGCTTCGGTGGCAGTCGCCGCCCATGACCACCCTGGACGATTGGCAGGCCTACTGGGGGCAGGCTTCGATCTGGGCCCAGAACGCGGGGGACGAAGAAAAAAAGCGGGAGGTGGCGGTCTTCCCGCTGGACGAATGGCAGATCTTCTACTTCCGAGGCGGCGCCTGGAGCAACCCTTTGTCCAGCGATGGTGCCACCGCAGCGGGCCCGAAGTCAGCCATTCCGGACGGCGTTCGACTCGTGCTCACGCTCGCGCCAACCCAACCGATCGGCGGCATCCTCAGCGTGGACTGGGTGCGGGCAACCGTCGGAGGCGGCAAGTCATGAAGGCGCAGCGCGGCGCCGCCCTGCTGGCGGCCATGCTGACCGTGACGCTGGTAGCCACGATGGCCGCCACAGCCCTGTGGCAGCAATGGCGCAGTGTCGAGGTGGAAGCAGCCGAGCGAGCCCGGGTGCAATCGGCCTGGTTGTTGACCGGCGCGCTCGATTGGGCACGGTTGATCCTGCGGCAGGATGCGATCACCGGCGGCGCGGACCATCTGGCCGAGCCATGGGCTGTTCCGCTGAATGAAGCCCGCCTGTCAACCTTTCTGTCCATGGACACCAGTTCGGCGGACTCGGACCGGGACGCGTTTCTTTCCGGGCAGATCACCGACTTGCAGGGACGAATGAACCTGACCAACCTGGTCGAGGACGGCAAATTGTCACAGCCGGCCGCGCAAGCGCTGGCGCGCCTGTTCGATCAACTGGGCCTGCCGCCTGCCGAGTTGGGCCTGCTCACACAGGGCATGCTGGCGGCCAGCCAGATCGCCAAAGAGGGTCAGGCCCCGAACCCGCAACAGCCATTGATGCCACGAACCATCGACCAATTGGCCTGGCTGGGCATTTCGTCGGCGACCATAACCGCCTTGAGGCCCTTTGTGACCTTGTTGCCTGAACGCACCCCGATCAATCTCAACACGGCCAGCGCCGAAGTCATCCAAGCCACGGTGCCCGGGCTTGACAGAGCAAGCGCCGCGCGCCTGGTCAGCGAACGGGAACGGGCTCATTTCGCCACCTTGGCCGACGCCACGCGGCTGGTACCCGCCTTGGGCGATTCAGGTGCAGGCGCGCAACTCGCCGTCAATTCCCGGTTTTTCGAGATTCGCGGACGTGTTCGCCTGGACCAGTCCGTCGTGGAGGAGGTATCGATCGTGCAACGTGACGGCGTCACCGTGCGTACCGTGACACGAATGCGATAGCACCGGCCAGGTTTCTTCGGTTGCGCCCTCGCCCGCGCCGGCTGGCCAGCCTGCATGTCGTGCCGGTCCAGGCCCGGTCATGTTCTCTACAATGCCCCGCTATCCGCACATGAGCACGTTGATCATTGCCCTCCCGCCGTCCAGCGGCGACACCACCACCCGCTACGAGCATGTGCTCACGCCAGGTGGGGTGACCCTCGGCGTGCACGCCAGCGCCGAGGCCAGCCTGTTGCCGCAAGCGATTCGGGGCACCGACGAAATCGTTGCGGTGGTTCCGTCCGAGTTGATGTCGTGGCACCGTGTCGAATTGCCCAAGGGTGTGGGTTCGGGTTCTTCGCGGCTGCGACCGGTCCTTCACAGCCTGCTGGAGGACCGCCTGCTCGACGACCCTCAGGATATGCACCTGGCCTGTGAGCCGTCTTTTGCTGCTGGGGCTTCCATCTGGATTTGCGCCGTTGACAAGGCCTGGCTTCGCCAGCACCTGCAGATACTGGAAAGTGCCGGTCGGCCGGTCTCGCGTGTTGTTCCGGAGTTCGCGCCGAGGGGTGGCCCTTTGCGGCTGCAGGTGCTCGGCGAAGCCGAGCATCCCTGGACCGTGGTAACCGGCGACGCCGTTGCCGGCGGCGTCGCACGGTTTCCGCTGGGCGCCACGACGATGGGCATGGTGTTCGGCTTCGACCTGACGTCCGGGCTCGTCGAGCTGTTTGCCGAGCCGGCGACGGCCGAGCGCGCCGAAGCGGTATTCCGGCACAGAATTGAGCTCCAGCAGCGCGAACATCGCCTGCTGCTCGCCATCCAGACCCCGTGGGATCTGGCCCAGTTCGATCTGGTGAACACCAGTCGAACCCGCTCATTGAAGCGGGCTCTCGGTGCCGCGCAAGGCATGCTCCGCGCCCCCCGGTGGCGAGCGGCCCGGTGGGGCCTCGGCCTGCTGCTGGTGGCGAACCTGGTCGGCCTGAACGCCTGGGCGTGGAAAGAACAGTCATCGTGGCAATACCGTCGCCAGGCCATCGACGCCACCCTGACGCGCACATTCCCTGCGGTCTCTGTGGTGGTGGACGCCCCCTTGCAGATGGCCCGCGAGGTGGCGGCCTTGCGCCAGGCCACCGGTGCGCCGTCCGCGCGAGATCTGGAGGCCATGCTCGCCGCCGCCGGCTCGGCGTTGCCGCACGGGAAAAACCCCACGGCCCTGGAGTACGCCGCGGGAGAAGTCCGACTCAAGGGCCTCAGTCTGGGGCCGCAGGAGATGGCCGCCTTCACAGAAAAGTTGCAGCCCATGGGTTACGCCAGCCGGATGGACGGTGACAGCCTGCTGGTCCGCACTGAGGGCGCGCCATGAACGCCGCCAAGCTGAAGGCGCTGATCCAGGAGCGCTGGCGCGCCCTGGCACCACGGGAACAGACCCTGCTCGCCGCCGCAACCGCAGTGGTGAGCCTGGCGTTGCTGTGGTGGGTCGGTGTGGCGCCTGCCCTGAAGATCCTGGGACAAGCCGAAGCGCGGCAGCAAAGCCTGGACGCCCAGTGGCAACAGATGCAGGCGCTGGAGGCACAGGCCCGCGCCTTGCAGGCGCAACCCAAGGCCCGGCAAGACGAAGCCGTTCGGGCACTGGAAGCCTCGGTGAAACAAAACCTGGGAGCCGGCGCGCAACTCACGGTATCCGGCGAGCGGGCGACCCTCACGCTCAAGGGTGTTCCTGCGTCGGCACTGGGAGCCTGGCTGGCCCAGGTCCGCGCCAATGCGCGGGCCTTACCCACCGAAGCCCGACTGGTGCGCAGCCCGGCCACCACGCCGACTACCGGGGTCCCGTGGGACGGCGTGCTCGTTCTGGCCCTGCCGCCGCGCTGATGCGCCCCGGCGCCCTTCCCCACCGTGATCATGTCCCGCCGAAGCACCCGATCCGTCCAGAACCGGACGCAAGACGCGCCATGGGCCTGGGCCGGTTTCGGTGCGTTGGCGGGGATACTGGCCACCCTGGTCTTGCAGGCACCTGCCGCTTGGCTCGCGCTGGCGGTCGAGACAGCCAGCGCTGGCAAGATCAGCTTGCCGGAAGCCCGAGGCTCGGTATGGACCGGATCCGCCCGCCTGCAATTCTCAGGCGGAGCGGGCAGCAGCGACCGATCCATCCTGCCCGGGCGGATCAGCTGGTTGATCCGTCCATCGCTGAACGGTCTGTCCGTCCGCTTGCGGGCCGACTGCTGCACCCCGGAACCCTTGGCCTTGCGGGTCGCTCCTGGCTGGGGCGGTGCCACTGTCCAGGTGCAAGACGGCGCCAACGGCGCCCAAAGTCCGTCGGTCTGGCCGGCGGCCATGCTCGCCGGCCTGGGCACCCCCTGGAACACGCTGCAGATCGATGGCCGCCTGAGCCTCTCGACACAAGGGCTGTCAGTAGAATGGAATCGGGGCCGCCTGTCGGTGGGTGGCCGTGCGGAGCTGCTCGCCACGGGCGTTTCGTCCCGCCTGTCCACGCTCAAACCCATGGGTAGCTATCGAATCACCCTCGCCGGAGGCAACACGACCACCCTCGAAGTCAGCACGATCGAAGGCAGCCTGCAGATGGCCGGCACTGGCCAGTGGGTCGGTTCGCGCCTGCGCTTCAACGGAACAGCCAGTGCAGCCCCCGAACGCGAAGCCGCCTTGTCGAATCTGCTGAGCATTCTCGGACGACGTGACGGGCCGCGCGCCGTCATCAAGTTTGGCTGATCCGCCGCCTTCTCCCCCGAACCACACCCCAACACCTGGCCGATTCATGATCCACCGCTCCCCGTCTGTACCGCGCCCGGCCGCGTTGACTCTCAAAACAATAGCGTTCTGTGCTCTGTTGGCGCTGGGAGGTGCCCAGATTCATGCCCAAACCGGCGCCACGAGGCCTGGTGAACCGGTCACGCTCAACTTCACCGGCGCCGAAATCGAGGCGGTTGCCCGCACCCTGGCCACTTTGTCCGGGCGCAACGTGGTGGTCGACCCGCGCGTCAAGGGCACCATCACCCTGGTGACCGAGCGCCCGGTTCCACCGGCTGCGGCGTGGAACCAGTTCCTCGCCACCCTTCGCCTTCAAGGCTTCACCGTGGTGGAATCGGCCGGACTGTACAAGGTGGTACCTGAGGCTGACGCCAAGCTGCAGACCGACGCCGTGGCCACGGCGACGCCTGTAGCGCCGAGCGGCCAGATCGTCACCCAGATCTTCCGCCTCAATTACGAGAACGCGAACAACCTGGTGCCGGTGCTGCGTCCGCTGATCAGTCCGAACAACACCATCAACGTCAACCCCGGCAACAACTCGCTGGTCATCACCGACTACGCCGACAACCTGCAACGCATCGGCCGCATCATCGCCGTGATGGACGTGGCCAACGCAACCGATGTCGAAGTCATCCGCCTCAAGCACGCGATCGCCACCGACCTGGCGCCGCTGGTGCTGCGCCTGATCGAATCCGGCAGCGCAGCGCCCGCGGCCGGCCAGGGCCAGGCCGACACCTCGTTCAAGACCACGCTGGTGGCCGAGCCGCGCAGCAACACGCTGGTGTTGCGGGCCGCCAACCCGGCCCGCATGGCGCTGGTGAAGACGCTGATCGAACGGCTCGACCAGCCCAACGGTGGTGCCGGCGGCACCGCATCGCCCAGCGGCAACATCCACGTCGTCTACCTGAAAAACGCCGACGCGGTAAAGCTTGCGGCCACGCTGCGCGCCGCTCTCAGCGGCGAGGTCCGGTCCACACCGGCCCCGGCGACCACCACCGGTGCCGGTACGCCCCCTGGCGCCGCGAGCACGGCATCCAGCGCCGCCCAGTCGGCGACCGGTGGACAGATCCAGGCCGACGCCGCGACCAATTCGCTCATCATCACCGCGCCCGAGCCGCAATACCGGCAGCTGCGCGCGGTGATCGACCAACTCGACGCGCGGCGCGCCCAGGTGTTCATCGAAAGCCTGATCGCCGAGGTCAATGCCGACAAGAGCGCCGAGCTCAGCGTGCAGTGGCAAGGGCCGATCGGCGCGCCCGGCAGTTCGGTCATCGGCTTCCTCGGCACCAACTTCTTCAACAGCGCCAGCGGCAAGAACATCGTCAACATGGCGCAGACCATCGCGTCGGGCAACGGCGCCAATCCCAACCAGGGCGTAAACGTCGCCGCGGCGCGCAAGTTCGGCGGCGTCTACGTGCTGGGTTTTCTCGCGAATTTCCTGCAGACCAACGCCGACGGCAACATCCTGTCGACGCCCAACCTGCTGACGCTGGACAACGAAGAAGCCAAGATCATCATCGGCAAGAACATCCCGATCCCCACCGGCTCCTTCACCAACACCGGCGGCGCCGGAGGTGCCGTCAATCCGTTCACCACGGTCGAACGCAAGGATGTCGGCCTGACACTGCGGGTGAAACCCCAGATCAGCGAAAACGGCACCGTCAAGATGGTGATCTACCAGGAGGTCAGCAGCATCTCCCCGGAGTCCCTGGTTTCCAAGGACGGGCCGATCACCAACAAGCGCGCCATCGAAACCAGCGTGCTGGTTGAAGACGGCGGCATCGTGGTGCTGGGCGGCCTGATGGAAGACACCTACTCGGGCAACGTCGACAAGGTTCCCGTGCTGGGCGACGTGCCCTACGTGGGCAGCCTGTTCAAGAACGAGACGCGCACCCGCAAGAAGACCAACCTGATGGTCTTCCTGCGGCCCATCGTGCTGCGCGATGCATTGGCCACCGACGCCCTGACCCTGGACCGCTACGACCTGATGCGCGGCGTGCAGCAGGCCGCGCAGCCGGAGGATCGGACCTTGCTGCCCAATCAGGCCCCGGCGCTGCCCGCAGCGCGGGCCGGAACCGGCGCGGCGCCCGCCGCAGCGCCGACCGCCGCGGCACCGACCGCGCCGGCCGTCCGCTGAGCCGCACCCCCAGCCCGCTGCCCGCCCACCCGATGCGCCACCCGCTGCCTTACGCCTTCGCCCGCGCCAGCCAGTTGCTGCTGGAAGACGATGGCCACAGCCTCACGCTGTGGCATCACGGGCAACCCGACCTCAGCGCCTTGGGCGAGGTGCTGCGCAAGTACGGAACCGGCCAGCCGCCGTTGGCCTGGCAACAACTCGACGCCCCTGCGCTGGCCCAGCGCATCACCAGCGCCTACGCACAAGGCGAGTCCAGCGCCGCGGCGGTCGTCAGCGAGGTCGAAAGTGACGCCGACCTCACGCGCATGATGCAGGAACTGCCCGCTGTGGAAGACCTGCTGGAGAACAACGACGACGCGCCCATCATCCGCATGCTCAACGCGCTGCTGACCCAGGCCGCGCGCGACGGCGCCAGCGATATCCACATCGAGCCCTACGAGCGCACCTCCAGCGTGCGCTTCCGGGTCGACGGCACGCTGCGCGAGGTGGTGCAGCCCAACCGCGCGCTGCACGCCGCGTTGATCTCGCGCCTGAAGATCATGGCCGACCTGGACATCGCCGAAAAACGCCTGCCCCAGGACGGCCGCATCTCGCTGCGCATCGGCACGCGGGCGGTGGACGTGCGCGTGTCCACCCTGCCCAGCGCCCACGGCGAGCGCGCGGTGCTGCGCCTGCTGGACAAGTCGGAAAGCCAGCTGAGTCTGGAATCGGTGGGCATGCAGGGCCCGGTGCTGAAACGCTTCGAGCACCTGATCGCCCAGCCGCACGGCATCATCCTGGTCACCGGACCGACCGGCTCCGGCAAGACCACCACCTTGTATGCCGCCTTGCAGCGCCTGGACGCCGGCAGCAACAACATCATGACGGTCGAAGACCCGATCGAGTACGAACTGCCGGGCATCGGCCAGACCCAGGTCAACGCCAAGATCGAGCTGACTTTTGCCAAGGCCCTGCGCGCGATCTTGCGCCAGGACCCGGACGTGATCATGATCGGCGAAATCCGCGACTTCGAAACCGCGCAGATCGCCATCCAGGCCTCGCTGACCGGCCACCTGGTGCTGGCCACGCTGCACACCAACGATGCGGCCAGCGCGGTGAACCGCCTGATCGACATGGGCGTGGAGCCCTTCCTGCTCAGTTCGTCGTTGCTGGGCGTGCTGGCGCAACGGCTTGTGCGCAAGCTGTGCACGCACTGCCACGGGACAGTTGCCCCCACGGTCGGCGCTGACGCGTCCTCCCTGCCCCCCGAGGGGGCCGCGCCCGCCTTGGGGCGGCCCGGCGGCGTGCGGGGCTGCGCCGAGTGCGCGCACACCGGCTATTCGGGACGCACCGGCGTGTTCGAACTGCTGGTCACCGACGACGCGATCCGTGCCCAGATCCACAGCCGCGCCGCCGAAGCCGAGATCCGCGCCACCGCGCTGGCCGCCGGCATGACGCTGATGCGCGACGACGGCGAGCGACTGGTGCAATCGGGCATCACCAGCCGCGAGGAACTGGTCCGCGTGACCCGCGACTGACCCAGCCAGAGCGTCCATGCCGGCCTACACCTTCGAAGCGCTCGACGCCCAAGGCCAGACCCGCAAGGGTGTCATGGAGGCCGAAACCATCAAGGCGGCGCGCAGCCAGTTGCGCACCCAGGCGCTGGTTCCGTTGAAGGTCGAGCCGGTCGTCACCGGCGCGTCGGATGGCGTCGGGGGATCCAAACCGGGCTTCTTCGCGCCGCGCGTGTTCACCGCGACGAAGCTGGCGATCTGGACCCGGCAGATTGCCGGCCTGATCACCTCGGGCCTGCCGCTGGAGCGGGCGCTGACCGCGCTGGCCGACGAGGCGGAAGACGAGAAACAGCGCAACCTGATCGCCGCGCTGCGGGCCGAAGTGAATGCGGGCTCCAGCTTCGCACGGGCGCTGGGCCAGCATCCGCGCGAGTTTTCCGAGATTTTCGTGGCCGTGATCGGCGCGGGCGAGCAGAGCGGTCACCTCGGCGGCGTGCTGGAACGACTGGCCGACGACCTCGAGGAAACCCAGGCCCTCAAGGCCAAGCTGATCGGCGCCGCGCTGTACCCCGCGATCGTGACCGTCATTGCGATCGGGATCGTGCTGTTCCTCGTGAGCTATGTGGTGCCGCAGGTGGCCGGCGTCTTTGCGGGCACGAAACGCGCCCTGCCCTTTCTCACTGTGGCCATGCTGGCGGTCAGTGCAGCGGTTCGCCAGTACGGCTGGCTGATGCTGATCACAATGATTTTGATAGCGTTCGGTGGCCGTCTGGCGCTGGGTAACGCCCAGATCCGCGAGAAATTTGACGCTGCGTGGCTCAATCTGCCACTCGTGGGCCGCCTGTCAAGGGGTTACAACGCGGCGCGGTTCGCCAGCACGCTGGCGATGCTGGCCGGTGCCGGCGTGCCCATTCTGAAAGCCTTGCAGGCCGCGGCCCAGACCTTGTCGAACCATGCGATGCGCGCCGACGCGATGGATGCGCTGGTGCTGGTGCGAGAAGGCGCACCGCTGGCCTCGGCGCTGGCGCAGAAGAAGCGCTTTCCGGGCCTGCTGTCCATGTTCGCGCGCCTGGGCGAGCAGACCGGCCAGCTGCCGCTAATGCTGCAGCGTGCCGCCGCCCAGCTGTCGACCGAAGTGCAACGTCGCGCCATGGCGCTGGCAACGCTGCTGGAGCCGCTGCTCATCGTGGCCATGGGCGGCATGGTGATGCTGATCGTGCTGGCCGTGCTGCTGCCGATCATCCAGCTCAACCAGTGGGTGAAATAGTGAGCCCCCACGCTCCCTCACTGCGTGTGGTCGCTGGACATGCCCTCGCCAGAGGCGACGGCTCTTCCGCCCGTCCAACCCTGCGCAGGCAGGCTTGGAGCCGCGGGCCTCAGCCCCTCGGGGGCACGCCTTGCTTGGGGCGGTCCGGCGCGGCGGCGGTGAGCCCCCACGCTCCCTCACGGCGTGTGGTCGCTGGTTGCGCCCTCGCCTCAGGCGACGGCTCTTCAGCCCGTCCAACCCTGCGCAGGCAGGCTTGGAGCCGCGGGCCTCAGCCCCTCGGGGGCACGCCTTGCTTGGGGCGGCCCGGCGCGGCGGCGGGGCCGGGAGGCTGACATGGGTGTGACGCTGGAAGGCCAGCTCGTCGTTGCGATCTCGTCGCGGGCGCTGTTCGACTTCGAGGAAGAGAACGAGCTGTTCGAGCAGGGCGACGACCGCGCCTACATGCAGCTGCAACTGGACCGGCTGGAACAACCAGCCGGGCCCGGCGTGGCGTTTTCGCTGGTGCGCAAGCTGCTGGCCTTCAACGACGCGGGTGCCCAGCGGGTCGAGGTGGTCATCCTGTCGCGCAACGACCCGGTCTCGGGCATGCGCGTGTTCCGCTCCGCGCAGCACTACGGGCTGCCGATCCAGCGCGGCAGCTTCACCCGTGGCGCCCCGCCGTGGCGCTACCTGAAGCCGCTCAATGCCAACCTGTTCCTGTCGGCCCACCTGAGCGACGTGCGCGCGGCGCTCGACGCCGGGGTGCCGGCCGCGCAGGTCTATCCATTGTCGGCACGCGCCAGCGAGGCCCACCCGAACGAGGTGCGCATCGCCTTCGACGGCGACGCGGTGCTGTTCAGCGACGAGGCCGAGCGGGTGTTCCAGGCCGAGGGCCTGCGCGCCTTCCAGCAGCATGAACGGGAAAAAGCCACCCAGCCGCTGTCGGCCGGCCCGTTCAAGCCGCTGCTGGCCGCGCTGCAGCGCCTGCAGCGCGACGGCACGCCCGCGATGCGCCTGCGCACTGCGCTGGTCACGGCCCGCAGCGCCCCGGCGCACGAGCGTGCCATCCGCACCCTGATGGACTGGAACATCGAGGTCGACGAGGCCATGTTCCTCGGTGGCCTGCCCAAGGGCGAGTTCCTGCGCGAGTTCGAGCCCGACTTTTTCTTCGACGACCAGACCGGCCACATCGAATCCGCGGCCCGCCACGTGCCGGCCGGCCATGTGGCCAGTGGCGTGCGCAACGGCTGAGCGGCATCCCGCGGGTAAAGCGGCGCCCGACGGGCGATCCGGCGGGTACCATGCGGGTCCCCGACAGGAGTCTGCCGCATGCGTCTGATCCAGAAATTCACCACCTTCCGCGCCTTCGCGCGCCAGGCCGGCGCCTTGGCCATGCCTTATTTCCGCTCCGAAGAAAAATGGAAGGCGCGCGCCCTGCTCGCATCGATCATCGTGCTCAACCTCGCGGCCGTGTACATGCTGGTGCTGATCAACGACTGGAACCGGCTGTTCTACGACGCGCTGCAGAACAAGCAGCAGGATGTGTTCTGGACGCAGCTCGGGCGGTTCACCTGGATCGCCTTCGCGTACATCATCATCGCGGTGTACAAGTTCTACCTGACCCAGTTGCTCGAACTGCGCTGGCGCGCCTGGCTGACCGCCCACTACACCACCCGCTGGCTGGCCGGCCACGCCTTCTACCGGATGGAGCTGACGCGTTTCACCCAACCTGAGGCAGTGGCGGGCAACGGCCAGTCGCCCGACAACCCCGACCAGCGCATCCAGGAGGACCTGAACCTGTTCACCTCGTATTCGGTGTCGCTGAGCATGGGGCTGCTGAACGCGCTGGTGACCCTGGTCAGCTTCGTCGGCATCTTGTGGGGGCTCAGCGGCGCGTTCGGCTTCACCTTCAACGGCGCTCGCTACGAGATCCCCGGCTTCATGGTCTGGATGGCGGTGCTGTATTGCCTGGTGGGCAGCGTGCTCACCCATTTCATCGGCCGACCGTTGATTGCGCTGAACTTCCAGCAACAACGGTATGAGGCGGATTTCCGCCATCACATGGCCCGGGTGCGCGAGTACAGCGAGTCGATCGCGCTGGACAAGGGCGAAGCTGTGGAGCGCAAGCAGCTCGACCTGCGCTTCGGCAAGGTGCTGGCCAACTACCTGCGCCTGCTGGCCGCGCAAAAGCGCCTGACCTGGTTCACCACCGGTTTCGGCCAGGCGGCGGTGGTGTTTCCGTTCATCGTGGCGGCGCCGCGCTTTTTCAGCGGCGCCATCCAGCTCGGCGAACTGATGCAGATCGCCTCGGCCTTCGGGCGCGTGCAGGATTCGCTGTCCTGGTTCGTGGACAACTACGACCGCCTGGCCAGCTGGCGGGCGACGACCGACCGCCTGACCAGCTTCGAAAGCGCCTTTACCAGGAATATTGACGCCAAACCCAGCGCCCAATGGTCACACGATGCTATCGATTCAGGATCGCCCGAAGCCACCGACCTCACCGTTCGACTGCCCGGCGGGGCGGCTCTTCTGGCCGGCCAGACGCTCACGGTCGCGCCGGGTGAACGGATTCTGCTGCAAGGCCCCTCTGGCAGCGGAAAATCGACGCTGTTTCGCGCCCTGGCCGGCATTTGGCCCTACGCGCAGGGCCGCGTGCGGCTTCCCGCCGGCAGCATGTTCATCCCGCAGCGCGCGTACTTCCCCAACGGGCCGTTGCGCGACGCGCTGGCCTACCCGGAGGCACCCGAGCGTTATACCGACGAGGCCTTGCGTCAGGCACTGGTCGAAGCCGAACTGCCCGCACTCGCGAGCCGCCTCGACGAAGCCGACGCGTGGAGCCAGAAGCTCAGCGGTGGCGAGCAACAGCGCCTGGCCATCGCCCGCGTGTTTCTCAAGCAGCCGCAATGGGTGTTCGCCGACGAGGTCACCAGCGCGCTGGACCCGCAGGCCGAGCAGACCCTCTACCAGCGCCTCATCGCGCTGGTCAAGCGCACCGGCGGTGGCCTGATCTCGATTGCCCATCGCCCGACGGTTGCGGGTTTTCATGGGCAGACGTGGAGTTTGATTCCCAAGCCCGAAGGGGCGACGTCGCGCTACCGGGTGCAGGTCGCCACCACAGGCGACAAGCGCGCCTGAAAGCCGTTGCGCACGGCGAACCGGTTCCCGACCGGATCCCCATGAATAATTAGGCATCAAATTGGCACCATCCCAGCGTCGCAAGGTCTTTATTTGCTATATTTTCAATAGCCTTAAACACTCCCGGAGCGACGCCAAGGACGTGTGACTGACGGAACTTTCGGTGGAAATGACCGGCCGCACAGGCGGGGCAAATCAAAAGATGCACTCGATATGCTTGTTATGTGGGTAAACTGAAAGTCACTCCAAGTTCGACCACAAAGACCCGCTGCACCGTTCATGAAGAAGTCGTCGCGCTCCAGAATCATTCCGATCCAGCCGGTGGCGATGCAGACAGGAACAGCTACTCCCGCGGACGACGTGTTTGCGCTCCATCCGAAACGGGACAAGATTTATTCGCGCGCAGTTGTGGGCCTTTTTGCGCGCTTGCGCTGGGTCATGGTCTGGGTGACACAACTGGTCTTCTACGGCATCCCCTGGTTGCAGTGGAACGACCGGCAGGCCGTATTGTTCGACCTCGCGAATATCCGCTTCTTCATCTTCGGCCTGGTACTGCATCCACAGGATCTGATTTTTCTGGCCCTCTTGCTGGTGCTGGCGGCCCTGGCCCTGTTCTTTTTTACGGCGGTGGCGGGCCGATTGTGGTGTGGCTACGCCTGTCCCCAAACGGTGTACACCGCGATCTTCCTGTGGCTGGAGCGCATCACCGAAGGCAACCGGCTGTCCCGCATGCGCCTGGACGCTGCGCGCTGGAGTGCGGAGAAAGTCGCCCGCAAAGGCGCCAAGCAGCTGTTGTGGATCAGCGCCAGCCTGCTCACCGGGTTCACGTTCGTGGGCTATTTCACCCCGATTCGAGACCTGGCCGCGGGAACGCTGGCGCTGTCGTTGTCGCCGTGGGTGTGGTTCTGGGTGGTGTTCTACGGCCTTGCGACCTATGGCAACGCCGGCTACCTGCGCGAGCAGATCTGCATGCAGATGTGCCCGTACGCACGCATTCAAAGCGCCCTGACCGACATGAACACGATGGTCATCGCCTATGACACACAGCGCGGCGAGGCCAGGGGGGCGCGGGCGCGCAGCGCCGACCCGACGGCGCTGGGCCTCGGAGACTGCATTGACTGCACCCTGTGCGTGCAGGTCTGCCCCACGGGCATCGACATCCGCGACGGGTTGCAAAATGAGTGCATCGCCTGCGCAGCCTGCATAGATGCCTGCGACCAGGTCATGGTCAAGATGAACTATCCCAAGGGACTGATCCGCTATTCCTCAGCCACGGGCATGCAGGAACGGCTCAGCGCGCGGCAGATGATCCGGCAGGTCTGGCGACCCCGGGTGTGGATGTACGGCGCGCTGATGCTGCTCGTGGTTTCGCTCCTGATTGTCGGTCTGTCCGCCCGCAAAGGCGTTGCGGTCGACGTGATCAAGGACCGCGGCGCACTGGCGCGCGAGCAGGGCAATGGCGACATCGAGAACATCTACCTTCTGAAAGTCATGAATGCCTCCGAACACGCCAGCACCTACCGCGTGAGCGTGCAGGGTCTGCCCGGGATGACGCTGGTGACCCCTGCGGCACTTGACGTACCCGCCACAGGAATCGGCTCGCTGACGGTTCGTTTGGCGTTGGGGGCACAGGCTGCACAGGCGTACCGCGGCCGGGCCATACCGATCACATTCAAAGTCCAGAGCGCGGAGACCGATCGCGAAGTTGCGATCGAAGAAAAGTCCACCTTTGTGATACCGCGTTAAGCCGGGAGCGCCCATTGCGCGAGGGTCGTGAAACGCCCCCGCTCGTCAGGTGGGGCCCCCTCCCTCAGTGCTGGTCTCTGTCTTTGAACAACCGAATCATCAGTTTCCCGGCATCAAACGGTCGTTGCCAGCTATCGACTTCATATCATCGCGGCCCGCCTGCCATGCCCATACGGTGCTCGATCCATCCCCGGTAACCTCGGGCCCGCAATTCACACGCTGGGCAGCCGCCGCAGCCCCAGCCCCAGGCATGGCGGCGCACCCGGTCGCCCAGGTAGCAGGTGTGGGTGTGCCCGATGATCAGGTTCACCAGCTTTTCGCCTCCTTGCGCAACACCGGAGCGTTCACCGATGTCGTGCGCCATCTGCCAGGTCGCGGCCTTGTCGATCCACATCAGCGGGGTGTCGATCAAAAAGCGCCGGTCCATGCCCAGCGACAGCGCCAGTTGCATGGCCTTCATGGTGTCGTCGCGACAGTCGGGGTAGCCTGAGAAGTCGGTCTCGCAGACGCCGGTGACGATCACCTGCAGATCGCGCCGGTAGGCCTGCGCGGCGGCGAGCGTGAGAAACAGCAGGTTGCGCCCCGGCACGAAGGTGTTGGGCAGGCCCGAGGCTTCCATCTTGAAGGCGGTTTCGCGGGTGAGCGAGGTTTCGCTGATCTGCCCGAGAACCGCCAGGTCGAGCAGGTGGTCTTCGCCCAGGCGGCTTGACCATTGCGGGAATTGCGCGCGGATCTCGGACAGGACGTTCAGGCGCGCTTGCAGTTCAACGCTGTGACGCTGCCGGTAGTCAAAGGCGATGGTCTCGACGCGCTGGTATCTGGACAGCGCCTGCGCAAGGCAGGTGGTGGAGTCCTGGCCGCCGGAGAACAGGACGAGGGCGGTGGTGTGCATTTGCCCATGTTAATCAAGAAAATGGAGGGGGCCGAACGCTGCCCCGGCAAACCGGCATCACCCCTTCGCCAGTACGCTCACGTAGTTGTGCACGGCGGGTCGCTGCCGGGCGGGTTTGCGCCTGTGCGGAGTTCCGATGTTGATGAAGCACAAGGCCTGTTCGCCCGCGTCCAGATCAAACAACGTTCGCAAGGCCTGCGATTTCAAGGCTTTCCCACTGGTCAACGCAGCGCCAAAACCCATCGCATGGGCGGTGAGCAGGATGTTCTGGATGGCGCAGCCTGCTGAAATCAGCCGCTCGCTGGCGTCGATGTCCGGGTCGCCGCTTTCAAGTTGCCCGATGGCCAGCATCAGCAGCGGGGCGCGATGCGCCTTTTCCCGCGCCTGTTCAACCTGCTCGGGCGTGGCCTGGGAGTCCCGCTCGACCAGCGAAGCCGCGAAAGCCCCCGCCAGCCGGCTGCGGGCGTCCTCGGGAACGATCACGAAACGCCAGGGAGTGAGCTGCCCATGGTCTGGGGCCGCTGCGGCCGCGCCGAGGATCAGGGCGAGCTGCGCGGCATCGGGCGCGGGGTGGTCCAGCCGCTTGGGCAGCACGGTCTGCCGGGAATGAATCACCGCAGCGAGCAATTCCGCAGCGTCTGCGGGGGTGTCCCCCGTCATGCGGACTTCAACCGGGCTTGCCATCGACACGCAGGCGTCCGAACCAGGAACCATAGCGCACTCCCCACACCGCCATCACCGTCGCCCAAATCAAGGCCGCCACCAGAATCAACCCGCCCGGCGCGCCCGGCAAGGCGCCCGATATCCGCAGCACCGTCGCCAGTTGCAGGCCCCAGAACAGCCCCCAGACGGTGTTGTCGGCAACCAGGGCACGGCCACTGTGACCGCACGACACACGGGTGACCATGGCCAGCATGAGCGAGCCGAGACAACCCATGGACAACGCATGCAACGCGCCCAGTCCCAGCACCGGCGCACCCGATGCCAGCCCCAGCAGTTGCGAGGCACCCCCCAGGACAAAAGAAAGCCCGAGCCAGACGAAGCCGATATGAAGCATGCCCAGCAGGCGGATACGCAGGCTCTGAACCAGTCCCCAGGCCACGGCCAGCCACAGCACGATGCACCCAGCCACCAGTTCCAGCAACCCGCGCACCAGGACCCAGGCCCGACCCGCATCGCCGGCCGGGACGCCCGAAAGTTCGAGCGTCACGGACACCGCTTCCAGCGCCGCCGCCGCCAGCATCACCCATAGGGCCCAGAACGGCCGCCACACGGCCACCATGGGTACCGCGCTTGACGTGAAAAACGGAATCATGCGGTGCGCCACCGTCACATAGGTCACGACCACGAAGCCCCACAAGCCCGTCAGCACAAACGCCCGGCTCACCTCGGCGGCGTCCAGCCACATCGCGATGCAGGCCCCGGCAAGGCTCAGGCAGCCGACGATGCCGCCCACGCCGATGACCTTGGCATGCAGGCGGTCTTCGGCGGTGCTGGCAACGATCAGGCGCCAGAACAAGCCGACGATCCAGCCCAGGCCCAGCACCGCACCGGTCAGCCCGATGACCGCCAGCCGGGCATTCAAATGGCTCCCCGTCACCCAAAAGCCCCAGCTTGCCGCCAGCAGCACCAGCGGCGCGCGCAACTGCGGCGCCTCCAGGGGCCGGACGCCCAGCCATTTGGGGCCGGCCGTGAACAAAAAGCCGGTGAAGAACAGGGGAATGAATCCGTACGTCATGACCGTCGCATGCACCAGCGACGGCGACACCGCATAGGAAAGGTTCAGCAGCGCGCTGGCCCGATCCACCTGCACCAGCGCCCACCAGCCGCCCGTGAACACCAAAACACCCATGGCCAGGAAGAATCCCAGCCGGTGCGGTGCCAGCAGCAGGTGTCGCCAGCGCCATGCCGGATCAGGAGCCGGTATGGGCGCGGCTTTTCCGGGCACCACTCGCGTGGCAGGACGGATGGTGTTCGGCGCCCGCGTGTTCACCCACAGGTCCCGAGGTGGCCGCACTGGGTGCAGTAGTCGCAGCCGTCCTTGCGGATGACCGCGTGGGCGCCACATTCGCTGCACTTCTTGCCAGCCATCACAGGCGGCGTCAGGCCGGGCGCGGCACCGGCCTGTGGTGCAACCTCCTGCGCCCGGTGGAACGCGTGGCTGGTCCGGCGTCCAATGATGTTCTGCACCGCAAAGGCGATGGCCGCAACCTCCGAGTCGTGCCACATCGGCACGCGGGTGCCGTCGGCCTTTTCGTAGGTGCCCAGCCGAACCGGACCGCGGTCCCATGCCACCTTGCGCATGTCGCCCAGCGCCCGCTCCAGAAAACCGCCACGGGCGGCGAGCGACAGCATGCGCATGCTCGACGTGATCCATTGCTGCGACTCGCCGCTCTGGCCGACCGGCATGAAGAATTCGATCGCGCGTTCGACCGTCCCGGAGCCTTCGGCCGCCGGAACCGGCAGGAAGGACACGATCAGGTACAGGGTCTTGTGGCCCTCCTGCGTCCAGTATTCCACCTTCTCGGCCACCGCCGACAGGGCGCCCTTGGGGCGGCTTTCGATCACGGTGCGCATCGGATCCACCGGCGCAGATGCGACGGGTGCGGGACCATCCGCCTTGCCGCTGCCGGTTTCCAGCACCGCGCCCAGAATGCTGTTCGGCCGGTAGGTGGCCAGCCCTTTCAGGCGCGCGCGCCAGGCCTGCAGGTACAGACCCTTGAAATCGTCGTACGGGCAGTCCGCCGGCACATTGACGGTCTTGGAAATCGCGGTGTCGATAAAAGGCTGCACCGCTTCCATCATCGCGATATGGCTGGCCGCCGACATCTCCAGCGCCGAGACAAAATACTCGGGCAGCTTGTCCACGTCACCACCGAGTTCGCGGTACAGGCGCCAGGCGTGGTCTTCGACCGCGTACTCGGTCGTGCTGCCGTCGGACTCGCGCTTCTTGCGTCGGTACATCCACGAGAACGCAGGTTCGATGCCGTTGGAGGCGTTGTCGGCGAAGGCCAGGCTGACCGTGCCCGTGGGCGCGATCGACAGCAGGTGGCTGTTACGGATCCCGTGCGCGCGGATCGCCTGTTGCAGCTCGGCCGGCAGACGGCTGGCGAAGGTTCCCGGAGCCAGATAGCCGTCCGCTTCGAACTTGGGAAACGCCCCCTTTTCGCGCGCCAGCGACATGGAAGCGCCGTAGGCCGCGTCGCGCATGCGCGCGGCGATGCGCGCCGCCATTTCACGCCCGTCCGGCGCGTCGTAGCGCAGGCACAGCATGGCCAGCGCATTGCCCATGCCGGTGAATCCCACACCAATGCGCCGCTTGGCGGCGGATTCGGCACGCTGCTGCTCCAACGGCCAGAACGTGACGTCCAACACGTTGTCCAGCGCGCGAACCTGAAGACCCACGGCGCGCTCGAAAGCCTCGAAATCGAACGCGGGCACACCATTGAACCCGAACGGATGACGCACAAAGCGGGTCAGGATGATGGGGCCGAGGTCGCAGCACCCGTAGGGAGGCAGCGGTTGCTCGCCGCATGGATTGGTGGCGGCGATCGCCTCGCAGTACCGCAGGTTGTTGTCCTGGTTGATGTGATCCAGGAACAGGATGCCCGGCTCCGCAAAATCGTAGGCCGACTTCATCACCGTGTCCCACAACTCGCGGGCAGCCAGCGTCTGGTAGACCCACAGGCCGTCGGCACGCTGGAACGCGCCTTGCGCGATCAGGGCGGCGCTGGGGCGGGCTCGATGCACCAGTTCCCAGGGCTGGTCCTCGCTGAGGGCCTGCATGAAGCTGTCCGGCACGCCCACCGACACATTGAAGTTGTTCCACCGCCCTGGCGTGCGCTTGGCGGTGATGAAATCCAGCACGTCCGGGTGGTCGATGCGCAGCACCCCCATCTGCGCGCCTCGGCGGGCGCCCGCGCTCTCCACGGTGGAACAAGACTGGTCGAACACGTTGATGTAGCTGCACGGGCCCGACGCCACCGACGCGGTGGCCTTGACCTCGGCACCGCGCGGCCGGATGCGGGAGAAGTCGTAGCCGACGCCGCCGCCGCGGCGCATCGTCTCGGCCGCCTCGCGCAACGCCTCGTAGATGCCGGGGTAGCCGCCGTCGTCCACACCCTGGATGCAGTCGCCCACGGGCTGGACGAAGCAGTTGATCAGCGTGGCCTGGATATCGGTGCCGGCGGCGCTCATGATGCGCCCGGCGCCAATGGCGCCGGCATGCAGGTTCTCCAGGAACAGCGCCTCGTACTTCGCCCGATCCGCTTCGACCTCCACCGATGCGAGCGCGCGCGCCACCCGCCGGTACACGTCTTCGGCGCCGCTTTCGCCGGTCTTGAGGTATTTCTCCTTCAGCACATCGTGGCTGATGGGCTGGGTGAGGGTTGCATCCTGCGGACGCCCAAAGTTGTCGCGTTTCATCGGTCTTGCTCCTCAGGTCCAGGCGCCAGTGGGCTCACGCCCTATCCACCGCCGAAGGGTATGTCAATCGGGTGCGCTGAAAGCCGATCCTCGGAACAGCGCCGCAACCCGACAGCATAGCCAATTGGCGAACATGCCCGAGCGTTTCCGGTCTCAGTTTGAGATTCCTTGACCTGCAACAACCCTGACTCGCCAGTGAACGGGGAATCGGGTGGAAACGGCAAGGCCGTCCCTCTCAGCTCTGGGGCGGATTTCCGTCGGGTTCGACATAGGGTTGGTAAGGCCCGGTGCCGCTGTTCGACGCCTCGGACGCGGCCACGAAATCCCCTCGCCGCGCGTCGAAGACATGGATCTCACCATCTTCGATCACATAGTGCCACCCGTGCAGCGTCAGGCGTCCCTCTTCCACGGCACGCCGCACCATGGGGTACTCCATCAGACGTTCCAGCTGCAGCACCACCGCCCGCTGTTCGGTCCGGCGAAGCGCTTCGGCGCTGGGTTGAACGGGCAGCAGCGCTTCGTCGGCCAGCTTCAGCCACGCCTTCAGGTTGCGCGCTTCGTCGGGCACGCCCTCGTAGGCGGCCCGGATGGCGCCACAGTGGGTATGGCCGCAAATGATGATCCGCTCCACTTTCAGGCTCAGCACCGCAAACTCGACCGCCGCCATCGTGCCGTGCAGCCCGTGGGATCCGTCGTAGGGCGGCACAAAGGCGCCCACGTTGCGCACGATGAACAGTTCACCCGGCCCGGTCCCGGTGAGCAGGTAGGGAACCAGGCGGGAGTCGGAGCAGCCGATGAACAAGGTCTTGGGATGCTGCCCTTGAGCCACCAGATCCTGGAAACGCTGCTGGTGCAGCGGGAAGTAGTCGGAATGAAACGAACGAAGGCGCAGCAACAGATCGTCATGCTTGGGGACTTCATCCGTCATGGCACCAGCGCCGCAAGGGCTCCTCCAGGTTCAGTTTGGTCGCGTCCGCACCTTGCAGGCGCGCGTCGGCCAGCAATTGGTGCAGGTAGCGTTCCAATCCGCTGCGGCGCTTCTGGCAGATGAGCTGCAGCGCAATACCTGTCCGGGCCTCGGCGTAGGTCAGCTGCCGGCCCTTGCGCCGCCCCAGCACCTCGACGATGTGAAAGCCGCGACCGGTGTGGATCAGACGCGGGTGCACACCCATGCCCCAGCGGGAATGGCTGTGCTCGAACAGCTCGTTCGCCAGCTCCGGTTCGCAGTCGCCGGGGCCGACCCACCCCAGATCACCGCCGTTTACCCCGGTGGAACAGGCCGAGACCTGTGCGGCGATCTCGGCAAACCGGCCCGGACCGACACTCGGGCGTGACAGTTCCACCAAGGCCCGCTCGGCCTGGACGAGAAGATCGTGGACATTGACCTCCGGGGTCACCTCAAACAGGATGTGCCGCACGCGCAGCGCCTGCCCCCGCACATACCGCTGGGGGTTTTCGGCGTAGACGGCTTCACATTCTTCAGCGCTCGCATCGGGCGCTGCCACCTGCTCCGCCAGCATCGCCGCAATCACTTCGCGCGAGCCGGCATCGAGCGCTGGCGCCAGGCCCGTTCCCACATCGGCCAGCAGACCGGCTGCCACCGCGCGTTGTCTCAGCAGTTCGTCCACCACCCGGCAGGCGAGCGTGTCCGGGGCCGTTCGGCCTTCCAGTCCTGCCAGGCCGTAGCCATTGACCACGACCGGCGGCGTCGAAAAAGCGCCCGCAGCGCACTCGCAGCCGCTGCTGGCGCAACCGGTGACTGTCGTCGTCTGAAGCCTCATGACGGTCTCCTCGCATCCGCCGGGGTATCGGTCACTTTCGAAGAAGCGAAGTCCGAACGATGCGTCGGTGTGATGCCTGGTTCGTTACTGAACCAGCGGCGTCTCGGCAGCGTCCAGCTCGACTCCTTCGAGCTGCGCCTGGCCGGCCAGCAGGCTCAGGTACTGACGCAAGGCCGTCACGTAGGCCTGCTGCCGCAAGGCCATGGCCACCGCGCCGCGCACCGACTCGAAGGCCTGCTCCACCCCGGGCTCGCGTTCCAGCACCTCGACCACATGCAGGCCGAAGCGGCTGTGAACCAGCCGCGGCAATACGCCCACTTCCGGGTGCCCGAACAACTCGCGGGCGAACTCCGGCGCGCAGGCGTCGGCGGTCAGCCAGCCCAGTTCCCCGCCGCTGGCGCCGCTGGGACAGTTGGACAGCTCGGCTGCCGCGCGGGCAAACGCGCCATCCACCGCATCGGCATCCTGACAGCGCAGGTCCAGCAGCGTCGCCTCGGCGCGCTGACGCAGCGCGCCGACGTCCACGCCTTGCGTGACCGCGAACAGCACATGCCGGGCCCGCACGCGCTCGCCAGTCTGGTACAGCGCCCGATGGGCCGCATGGTGGCGCCGACAGGCCTCTTCCGACGGCTCCGGCACCGGCAGGTTCAGGTCCAGCAGCATTTCGATCGCCTGGCTGGCGGCTTCGCTGAGCACGCCGTCCTCGATGGGTTCATCGCCGCCAGCCAGCAGACCGGCCGCGATGGCGGCCTGCCGCAGCAGCTCCGAGCAGGCGCGCTGGCGCAGTTCCTCGTCACCCGGCGTCGCGTCGGCGCCATGGAGCGCCACGCCGTTGACGCGGGCGACGCAGGTTTGCCGGGTGGTCTGATGCGACATCATGCGACCTCAGACGCCCAGGCCCGAGCGGGGCTTGTTCTGACCGACCGGGACATTCAGCCGGCGCGCCCGGACCACCTGGTGTGGACGCACCAAATAGCCGGCGGTTGCGAACCCGCTCCAGACATGCACCAGCCGCGTGAACGGAAAGATCAGGAACAGGCTCATGCCCAGAAACATGTGCGCCTTGAACACCCAGCCCGCTTCGGCCAGCAGTTCGGGGGCACCCGCACGGAACGTGACAATCCGTTGCGACCACTCGGCCAGCTTCATCATCATGCTGCCATCCAGGTGCTGGGCCGACAGCGGCAACGTCGCCAGTCCCAGGGCCAGCTGCAACCAGAGCAGCACCAGCAGGACGATGTCGCTGGTGCGCGACGTCGCCCGGATGCGCGGGTCCGACAGGCGCCGGTGCAGCAACAGGCTGACGCCGATGAAGCCCAGCACCCCGGCGATGCCACCGGCCACCATGGCCCCGAGTTGCTTGGTTCCAGCGCTCACGAAATGCTCGTACACGACGTGCGGTGTCAGCATGCCGACAAAGTGACCGAAGAAGAGGAACAGCACCCCGATGTGAAACAGGTTGCTGCCCCACCGGAGCTGGCCGGCGCGCAGCAACTGCGACGAGTCGCTCTTCCAGGTGTACTGGTCGCGGTCGAACCGGATCAGGCTGCCCAGCAGAAAGACGGTGAGGCAGATGTACGGGTAATAGCCGAACAGGAAGTTGTCGAGTGCGTTCATGGTCATGCTCCTTGCTGCGCCACGGACCGGCCGTGGGCGGCAGCCTTTTCTGTTTTCACGAAATGGATGGGTTGGGCTTGCCCCGGCTTGCTCTGGCCCCGCGACGCACAGCCGTCAAACGCCATCGGCTCTTCCCAGGTGGCGTCGAGCGCCTCATCGGGCACGAAGCGAACGGCCTCGGCACGCTCGCCGCTGAGCTCCAGCAGCGCACCCAGCACCGCGGCATAGGCGCTCTGGCGTTGCTGCAAGGCGCTGAAGATGGCCTTGAAAATGTGGCTCATCTCGCCCAGAAAGGCGCGCGCCTGCGGCGCCGGCTGGGTCGACACGAACTCCAGCACCACCGGCAGGTAGTCGGGCAGCTCACCCGGCGCCAGCGCAAGCCCGGCCTGGCGGTAGGTCGATGCCAGGTCGATCATTGCGGGCCCGCGATCGCGCGAGTCGCCGTGCACGTGCTCGAACAGGTGCAGCGAGGTCGAACGACCCCGGTCGAAGAGGTGCACGTACTCAGCCTCGGTCTCGACCGGATCGCTTCGCTCCAGCGTATCCATCAGGGCTTCGAGTTCGGTCAGGCGGCCGCGCGATACAGCCTGTTCGGCACGCAGCGCCTGGCGCAGTTCGCCGACGTGGGCGCGCAGCTCGGCGTCGGGATACGACAGCAACCGGGCCAGGACCCGAAGGCTGAGTGGGGCGTGTATGAGTGCCATCGATCAGACCTCCGCCTTGATCGGAATGGTGCGCCGCTTGGCGCCGCCGAACAGGCTGACGTCGCTGGCACCATCGGAACACCCGTTGCCGAACGAGAAACCGCAGCCGCCGCGCAGGTCAAAGGCGTTTTCGGCGTACTCGCGGTGCGCGCTCGGAATCACGAAGCGGTCTTCGTAGTTCGCGATCGCCATCACGTGGTACATCTCCTCCACGTCGGCCTGGCTCATCTGGACCTGCTCGATCGCCGCGGTGTTGACCCGCCCGTCGACATGTTTCTCGCGCTGGTAGGCCCGCATGGCCAGCATGCGCTCCAGCGCGCGCTCCACCGGTTGGGTGTCGCCGGCCGTGAGCATGTTGGCCAGGTACTTCACCGGAATGCGCAGGGACTTGACGTCGGGAATCGTGCCGTTGACGCCGATCTGGCCGGCGTTGGCCGCGGACGTGATGGGTGAAAGCGGCGGCACATACCAGACCATCGGCAAGGTGCGGTATTCGGGGTGCAACGGCAGCGCAACCTTCCAGTCCACCGCCATCTTGTAGACCGGGCTGTTTTTCGCTGCCTCCAGCCAGGCGTCGGGGATGCCGTCGGCACGGGCCTGCGCGATCACCTTGGGATCGTTCGGATCCAGGAAGATGTCGAGCTGCGCCTGGTACAGGTCGCGATCACGTTCGACGCTGGCGGCCTCTTCGATGCGGTCCGCGTCGTACAGCAGCACGCCGAGGTAACGGATGCGGCCCACGCAGGTCTCGCTGCAGACGGTGGGTTGCCCGGCCTCGATGCGCGGGTAGCAGAAGATGCACTTTTCGGCCTTGCCCGACTTCCAGTTGTAGTAGATCTTTTTGTACGGGCAACCGCTGACGCACATGCGCCAGCCGCGGCACTTGTCCTGGTCGATCAGCACGATGCCGTCTTCCTCTCGCTTGTAGATCGAGCCCGAGGGACACGACGCGACGCAGGCCGGGTTCAGGCAGTGCTCGCACAGGCGCGGCAGGTACATCATGAAGGTGTTCTCGAACTGGCCGTAGATGTCCTTCTGCACCGCGTCGAAGTTCTTGTCCTTGCTGCGCTTGCTGAATTCGCCACCGAGAATCTCTTCCCAGTTGGGACCCCATTCGATCTTCTCCATGCGCTGGCCGGTGATCAGGCTGCGCGGCCGGGCGGTGGGCGCGGCCTTGGTTTCAGGCGCCGACTGCAGGTGATCGTAGTCGAACGTGAAAGGCTCGTAGTAGTCGTCGATCTGCGGCATGTTCGGGTTGGCGAAGATGCGCATCAGCATCTTCCACTTGGAGCCCTGCCGTGGCTCGATCTTGCCGTTGGCCTTTCGGACCCAGCCGCCATTCCAGCGGTCCTGGTTCTCCCATTCCTTGGGGTAGCCGATGCCGGGCTTGCTTTCGACGTTGTTGAACCAGGCGTATTCCACCCCGGGGCGGCTGGTCCAGACGTTCTTGCAGGTCACGGAGCAGGTGTGGCAGCCGATGCATTTGTCCAGATTCAGGACCATGCCGATTTGCGCGCGAACTTTCATCGTGTTCTCCTTGTTTCCTCAGGCCTGCGTGGTCGCCGGGCCTTCGCCATCGAGCCAGTCGATCTTGCGCATCTTGCGCACGACGACGAATTCGTCGCGGTTGGTGCCGATGGTCCCGTAGTAGTTGAAGCCGTAGCTGAACTGGGCGTAGCCGCCGATCATGTGGGTCGGCTTGGTGACGATGCGGGTCACCGAGTTGTGGATGCCGCCACGGGTGCCGGTGATTTCGGCCCCCGGGGTGTTCACGATCTTTTCCTGGGCGTGGTACATCAGCACCATGCCGGGGTTGACACGCTGGCTCACCACCGCGCGCGCGGCGATCGCTCCGTTGGCGTTGAACAGTTCGACCCAGTCGTTATCGACAATGCCGGCGCGCCTGGCATCGTCTTCGCTGAGCCAGATGACCGGGCCGCCGCGGTTGAGCGTGAGCATGTGCAGGTTGTCGCTGTACGTGCTGTGGATGCCCCACTTCTGGTGCGGCGTGATGAAGTTCAACGTGATTTCCGTGTTGCCGTTGGGCTTGCGGTTCATCACCTCGTCCACGGTCTTCAGATCGACCGGCGGTCGGTAGCTGGACAGCGCTTCGCCGAAGGCAAGCATCCAGGGGTGATCGAGGTAGAACTGCTGGCGGCCGGTGAGCGTGCGCCAGGGGATCAGTTCGTGCACGTTGGTGTAGCCGGCGTTGTAGCTGACTTTTTCGCTTTCCAACCCCGACCAGGTGGGCGAGCTGATGATCTTGCGCGGCTGGGCCTGGATGTCGCGGAAACGGATCTTCTCGTCCTCGCGGTGCAGCGCCAGATGCACGTGGTCCCGTCCGGTGACTTTCGACAGGGCCTCCCAGGCCTTGACCGCCACGTGGCCGTTGGTCTCTGGGGCCAGTTGCAGCACGACTTCGCAGGCGTCGATGTCGCTGTCGATCCGGGCCATGCCCTTGGTCGCGCCCTCGGCCTGGACCAAGCCGTTGAGGTCCTTGAGCTGTCCGACCTCGGTTTGGGTGTTCCAGGCGATGCCCTTGCCACCGTTGCCGACTTTCTCCATCAGCGGGCCCAGGGCCGTGAAGCGCTTGTAGGTGTTGGGGTAATCCCGCTCCACCACGCCGATCTGCGGCGCGGTCTTGCCGGGGATCAGGTCACATTCGCCCTTCTTCCACTCCTTGACGTCGAAGGGCTGAGCCAGTTCGGCCGGCGAGTCGTGCATCAACGGCGTGAGGACCAGTTCCTTCTCGACGCCCAGATGCCCCACACAAACTTCGCTGTAGGCCTTGGCGAATCCCTTGTAGATTTCCCAGTCGGACTTGCTCTGCCAGGCCGGATCGACCGCCGTGGACAGCGGGTGGATGAAGGGATGCATGTCGCTGGTGTTGAGGTCGTTCTTCTCGTACCAGGTGGCCGTGGGCAGCACGATGTCGGAGTACAGGCAGGTCGTGCTCATGCGGAAGTCCAGCGTGACCAGCAGGTCCAGCTTGCCTTCGGGTGCCTTGTCGTGCCACTGCACCTCGGTGGGCTTGGCGTCGTCGGCGCCGAGGTCCTTGCCCTGTACACCGTGGGTGGTGCCCAGCAGGTGCTTGAGGAAGTACTCGTGGCCCTTGCCGCTGGACCCCAGGAGGTTGGAGCGCCAGACGAACAGGTTGCGCGGCCAGTTCAGCGGGTTGTCCGGGTCTTCGCAGCTCATCTTCAGGCTGCCGTCCTTGAGCGCCCTGACCGCGTAGTCTTTCGGGTCCATGCCGGCGGCCTGCGCGTCGCGCACCACCTGCATCGGGTTGGTCTGCAACTGCGGTGCGCTGGGCAGCCAGCCCATGCGCTCGGCGCGCACGTTGTAGTCGATCAGGCTACCGCCGAACTTCGACTTGTCGGCGAGCGGCGAGAGGATTTCTTCCACACCCAGTTTTTCGTAGCGCCACTGGTCGGTGTGGGCGTAGAAGAAACTGGTGCTGTTCTGCTGGCGCGGCGGGCGTGCCCAGTCAAGCGCGAAGGCCAGCGCGGTCCAGCCGGTTTGCGGCCGCAGCTTTTCCTGGCCCACGTAGTGCGCCCAGCCACCACCGCTCTGGCCGATGCAGCCGCACATCATCAGCATGTTGATGATGCCGCGGTAGTTCATGTCGGCGTGGTACCAGTGGTTCATGGCTGCGCCGATGATCACCATCGACTTGCCATGGGTCTTGTCGGCGTTGTCGGCGAACTGGCGAGCCACCGCAATCACCTGGTCGCGCTTCACGCCGGTGATCTTTTCCTGCCACGCCGGTGTGTAAGGCGTGTCCTGGTCGTAGCTGGTCGCGCCGGTGTCGCCGGGCAAGCCACGGGACACGCCGTAGTTGGCCACCGTCAGGTCGAACACGGTGGCAACCAGCGCATAGCGTTCGTCACCCGCCTTTCCCAGCTTGATGCGGCGCACCGGCACCTTGCGCACCAGCACGTCGTCGGTGGCACCCGCCTGCTTGTTGGCGTTGAAGTGTGGTGTGTCGATCCCGCCGAAATAGGGGAACGCAACCTCTCCAACCTCGTAGGCGCTGCCCTCGCCCTCCATCAGGCTGAGCTTGAGCTTGACCTGCTCGCCGTCACGCGCTTCCTTGTCTTCCAGGTTCCACTTGCCGATATCGGCACGTCCCTCGGCGCCCCAGCGGAAGCCCACCGATCCATTGGGCAGCACGACCTTGTCGTCCTGGTCCAGTGCCACCGTCTTCCACTCGGGGTTGTTGTCCTGGCCCAGTTTGCCGTTGAAATCGCTGGCGCGCAGGTAACGGCCCGGCACCACGACCTTGCGACCGTCCGGCAAGGTGCGCTCTTCTAGTTGCACCAGGTTGGGCATGTCGGTGTAGCGGCGCACGTAGTCGTCGAAATAGGACGAACGCTTGTCGAAGTAGAACTCCTTCAGGATCACATGGCCCATGGCCATCGCGATCGCGGCATCGGTGCCCTGCTTGGGGTGCATCCAGATGTCACAAAGCTTGCTGATCTCCGCGTAGTCGGGTGTCACCGCCACCGTCTTGGCGCCCTTGTAACGAACTTCGGTGAAGAAGTGCGCATCGGGCGTACGGGTCTGGGGCACGTTGGAGCCCCAGGCGATGATGAAGGTGCTGTTGTACCAGTCGGCCGACTCCGGCACGTCGGTCTGTTCGCCCCAGATCTGCGGGCTGGCCGGTGGCAGGTCGCAGTACCAGTCGTAGAAGCTCATGCAGACGCCGCCAATCAGCGACAGGTAACGCGAACCCGCCGCGTAGCTGACCATGGACATGGCCGGAATCGGCGAGAAGCCGATCACGCGGTCGGGGCCGTATTTCTTGGCGGTGTAGACATTGGCGCTGGCGATGAGCTGGTTCACCTCGTCCCAGGTGCTGCGCACCATGCCGCCCAGGCCGCGCTGCTGCTGCCACTCTCGCCGGGCCGTGGTGTTTTCCACGATGCTGGCCCACGCATCCACCGGGCTCTTGGCCACGGCCAGCGCCGCGCGCCAGTGTTTGAGCAGTCTTCCGCGCACCATCGGGTACTTGACCCGGTTGGCCGAGTAGAGGTACCAGCTGTAGGACGCGCCCCGTGCGCAGCCGCGCGGCTCGTGGTTGGGCAGGTCGGAGCGGGTGCGCGGGTAGTCGGTCTGCTGGGTTTCCCAGGTCACGATGCCGCCCTTGACGTAAATCTTCCACGAGCAGGAGCCCGTGCAGTTCACCCCGTGGGTGGAACGCACGATCTTGTCGTGGGCCCAGCGGTTCCGGTAGGCATCCTCCCAGGTTCGGTCTTCTCCGGTGGTGACACCGTGGTCACCCGAAAAGGCCTCCCGGGGGCTCGAAAAATAGCTCAGTCTATCCAGAAAGTGGCTCATGGTCGTGATTTCCTTTCAGCTAACAATCGGGGCGCCGCCCAGGTGCCGAGCACCCGCGCGAGCCCCCTCCATTTCAAACAACCGACCCCCGTCAGCGCCGGCGGCGATGCCTTCAACGACGACGCGGTCCGCGGTCATGCCAGGCCCCACAGCGACCACGCGCCGTAGCCCGCCACCAGCGCCCCGAAGATCAGGTTCAGCGGGCGGGTGCGGTCGGACGCCTGGGGCAGGAACATCGCATCGACACGCAGCGCCTCGGTCAGCGGGTGGTTCACGAACGCACCCGCCGCGAGGGCCAGCCCATAGAACACGGCGCCGATGTGCACGATGTGGTTCATGTCGTGGCTCCGTCGTTCAGGCGGCCTGTCCGAGGTCAATGCGCTTCATGCGCTCTTTCTCGGATTCAGGCAGCTTGTCCCACCAGGTGCCGCCGCCGTTGCCGTAGTCGAAACGCTCGGCACCGTTGCGGGTGTAGTACCACCAGTTGATCAGCAGCGAGTACACGTAGAACACCGCGCAACCGATGAAGAAGGCGGTGACCGCACCGGTTTTCTCCAGCGACGTGGCGATCAGCGAATTCCAGACGAACGGACCGAAGGCCGCCCAGGCCCCGGTCCAGCCCAGCATCTGGGCGCCCTTGGCTGGCGAGTAGGCAAAAACGATGGGGTATTGGCGGAACGTGGCCGCGTTGTTGATGCCCGACATCAGGAAAATGAACAGCATGCCCCAGAGGAAGCCGTCGAACTGTGCAATGCTGGTCGGGGTCAGGTAGCCCCCGAAGACCAGGAACGCCACGCCGCCGATCTGCCCGACCGTGGTCCACTGCATGCCCTTGCTGCCACCGATCTTGTCGAAAAAGCCGCCGGTCAACATGCGCACCAAACCGCCGATCAGCGGACCGATGTAGGCATAGGCCAACGGATCGGGCGCCCCGTCAAAGCCGCCGTACAGCGTCTTGATCAGCATCGGGAACGCCGCCGAGAAGCCCGAGAACGAACCGAACGAGCAGATGTAGGTCATCGTGCAGTTCCAGGTGTGCACCCGCGCCCGGTTGCGGCTGCTCAGGATCTCGAACTGGCCCATGAAACCGCGAACGGGCAGCTGCAGGCTGCGCAGGAAGACCACCGACAGGATGAAGGCCAGCACCAGGAACGGCACCCAGATGAACGCGGCGTTCTGCAGCCACATGCCTTTCTTGATCACATTGCGCACCGCCACGTCGGTGATCTGACCAGCCGCATTGCGCTTGACGTCCACCGCCACGCCCTTGGTGGTGGCCACCTCGGTGATGACGCCCTTGTCGTCCTTCTTGACATCGGCCTTGATCGCCTTGACCTTGTCGGTGTCGCGCAGCACCACGTTCTTCAGCACGCCGTCTTCCTTGACGACGTCGATCGCCGCGGCCAGATCAGGCTGGTTGATCACCACGTCCTTGACGATGCCAGCGTCCTTGGTGAGCGTGATCGCGCCCTTGACCGGGTCGGCCTTGGTGAACACCTGCGGACCGCCCACCGCTGCGCCCAGCGCCGCAAAACCGATGATCCAGGGCGCCACGAACTGCGCCACCGAAACGCCGAAGTTGCCGATGCCGGCCTGGATGCCCATGGCCGTGCCCTGCAGCCGCTTCGGGAAGAAGATGCTGGTGGACGGCATGAACGACGAGAAGTCGCCACCGCCCATGCCGCACAGGAAGCCGATGATCATGAACGTGCTCCAGGGCGTGTTCAGGTCCTGGACCGCGTAGCCGAGCCAGATCATCGGAATCACCTTGAGAATCGTCGCGATGCTGACCACCGAACGGGTACCCAGCAGCGGGATGAAGTTCGAGTGGATGAGCCGCAGAATGCCGGCCGCCAGCCCGGGGATCGCCGCCAGCCAGAACAGCTCGGTGGTCGTGAACTTGAAGCCGATGGCCGGCATGCGCACCACCACCGCGCTCATGATGAACCAGGTCGCGAACGAGAAGATCAACGAAAACGTGGTGACGCCGCAGGTGCGCCAGGCCAGCGAACTGCCGGTTTCCTTCCAGAAGACCGGGTCCTCCGGCTTCCAGTTCTGAATCCTTGCCATGATGAATTGCCTTTCTTTGAATCGGGTCTGAAGGTTTCAGGCCGCGCCGGTTGCGGGCTTGCCGCCCATGAGGGTGGTGCGCCGGACTTCGGTCCAGTACATCCAGATGAGGGAGACCCAGACCACGCCGTACATCAGCATGAAGGCGCTGGAGCGCACGCCCGTCAGGTCCATCAGCGCGCCGAACATGATCGGCAGCACGAATCCGCCCATGCCGCCGGCCAGGCCGACGATGCCGCTGATCGCGCCGATGTTCTTGGGATAGTCGTCGCTGATGTACTTGAAGACGCTGGCTTTGCCGAAGGCCCAGGCGACGCCCAGGATGGCCATGAGCGCGGTGAACGCGTAAACGTTCAGGCCGATGTGGAAGGTCGTGGGTCCGTTGACCGTCTGGATCGTGAAATCAGTCTGCGGATAGCTCAGCAGGAACAGGCAGATCCAGCTCACCCACATCACCCACCAGGTCACGCTGTGGGCGCCATACTTGTCGGACAACACGCCGCCGATGGCGCGCAGCACGCCGCCGGGCAACGAGAAGCAGGCTGCCAGCAGCGCCGCGACGCGGATGTCCAGGCCGTATTCACCCACGTAGTACTGCACCATCCACAGCGACAGCGCCACGTAGCCGCCGAACACGATGCTGTAGTACTGGCAGTACTTGAGCACCTTGGGGTCCTTCAGTGCCTTGAGCTGGTCGGTGAACTTGACGTTGCTTGGCACCAGGTGCTTGGGATCGCTGTGGCTGAACAGCCAGAACAGCACCAAGGTACCCAGCATGATCGCCGCGTAGACCTGCGGCACGATGGTCCAGCCAAAAGCCACCAGCAGCACCGGCGCGACGAACTTGTTGACCGCGGCGCCCGAATTGCCGGCACCGTAGACACCCATCGCCATGCCTTGGCGGCGCGGCGGAAACCAGCGTGCCACGTAGGGCGTGCCCACCGAGAACGAGCCGCCGGCCAGACCGACGAACAAACCGATGAACAGGAAGTGCCAGTACTCGGTGGCGTAGCTCATCATCCAGATGGCCGGCACGGTCATGGCCATCAGGACGGCCATGACGATGCGGCCACCGTATTTGTCGGTCCAGATGCCCAACGGCACGCGGATCAGCGAGCCGGTCAGCACCGGCACCGCGGTCAACAGGCCGAATTGGGTGGCGTTGAGGTTGAGCGCCTTCTTGATCGGGATGCCGATGACGCCAAACATCATCCAGACCATGAAGCAGACGGTGAACGCCAGCGTGCTCACGATCAGGACCGACCAGGCCTTCTTCTCGTTTCTCAGTTCGGTAACCATGCTTTTTTCTCCAGAAATCTCACGCAGAGACTGTCGCCGGAGAGGGCGTGGCTGAACATCCACCGTTGGAACGCGAAGCCCGAACCAAAAGAACAATGGGGGCCTTCGCCCCCATCGTTCGAAAGAACTAATCCCGCCGGTTTATCGCCGGCTATTGATCTGCATCAACCGATGCCGTGGCTGGCCGCATAGACGGCGGCCTGGACACGCGAGCTCAGGTTCAGCTTGCGCAGGATGTGCTGGACGTGGATCTTGACCGTGGTCTCGGCGATGTCGAGTTCGCGCGCGATCACCTTGTTGCTCGCTCCCCGGGCAATCAGGGCCAGGGTTTCCAGCTCCCGAGCCGACAGCATGCCCAGCCCCTCGGCAGGCGCCGATGGCGTCGGCACGGACCCGGTTGCTGTTTCAGCAACGGGTTTTTGGGTCCGAAAAGCCGCGACCAGCTTGGTGGTCATCTCGGGGCTGATCACCGACTCGCCGTCCAGCACCTTCAGAATCGAGTCGCTGAGGTCTTCGGCGTTGATGGTCTTGAGCAGGTAGCCGTCGGCACCGGCCTTGAGCGCAGCCGAGAGGTCCTGCTCGTTCTCGCTCACCGTCAGCATCAGGATCTTCACCTGGGGCGCCACCTCCTTGAAGCCCGCGATGGCGTCCACGCCGCGCACCCCCGGCAGGTGGTTGTCAAGCAGGATCAGGTCGGGCCGGTCACGCTGGACGCAGCGCAGGGCCTCGCCCGCGTCGGCGGCCTCGTGCAACACGGCAAACCGGTCGTCCTGCGTCAGCAGGGCCACGAGGCCCCGTCGGAACAGCGTGTGGTCGTCCACAACCATCAGGCGAACAGGTGTCATCGAAGAACTTCCAAGGTGTTTTCGGCCGGTACGTGCGCCGTGTCCGCAGCCGTTCCGTCAGGCGGGTTCGGTGGCATGGCCGCTCCTTGTGCCAAGGCGACCGGGTTCGGCGGCAGGGTCAGGGTCACGGTCGTGCCGACGCCCGGCGCGGAGTCGATGTCCACCGAGCCACCGACGCGGGCGGCGCGCTCGCGCATGATCTTGAGCCCGACATGGGATTCGGCGCGGATCTCGTTGACGTTGAACCCGGTGCCGTCGTCCTGAACCGAAAAACGCCAGCGGTGGCCTTTGCGCACCAGCAGCGACACATGGGACGCACCCGCGTGCTTGCGCGCGTTGGACAAGGCTTCCTGCACCACGTGCAGCACCTGGACCTGGACATCCGGCGGCAGGGGCAGGCCATCGCCACGTACATCCAGTTGCGCCGCCATTCCGGTCTGGTGTTCGAATTTCTGCAAGGTCTCCTGCAACGCCTGTTCGATGTCATCGGTGTTGGTTCGGGTGCGGAAATGCACCAGCAGTTCGCGCACGTCGTTGATGCTCTCGCGCACGCCTTCATCGAGTTCATCCAGAATCTTGTTCACCTTGTCGGGTTGCGCCCGCTGGCTCGCGCCGCGCAGCAACTGGACCTGGATCTTCATGAACGCCAGCGACTGGGCGATCGAGTCATGCAGCTCGCGCGCCAGCAAGGCACGCTCCTCGCCCACGGCCGCTTCGCGTTCCAGGGCTTCGGCGCGCAGGCCTTCGAGCGCACTCGCCAGGTGGCTGGCCAGCGCGTCGAGCAGCTCGGTCTCTTCGGTGGTCAGCGTCACCGGCGTGCGGAAGAACAGGTCGATCTCGCCAAGCAGCCGGTGTTGCAGCCGGATCGGCACGCTGACCAGGCTCTCGAAGCCGACCCGCGCACAGCCGCGCACCGGTTCGGCATCATGCGCCAGGATCGGAATCACGCGCGTGCGGGCATCGGCGCGCAGGTTGCCGCAGGCGCAGGCGCCGGCCAGCAGGCAGCGTTCCTCCTCCAGCATCTCTTCGGGAAAGCTGTCGGACGCCAGCATCAGGTAACGCTGGTTGGCGTCATCGGCCCAGCGCACGGCCACCGCATCGGCCTTCATCACGGCGCGCACCTTGCCTGCAAACCCTTGCGTCAGCTCGTCGATGGTGTTGGCTTCGGACACGAACGCGCTGACCTCGTAGAGCGCGGCCAGCCGGGCCCGCTGGGCCTCGACGCGGCGGGTCTTGGCCTCGACCTGGGCCTCCAGCCCTTCATAGAGCGACTGCAGCGTGGCAGCCATGCGGTTGAAGCCGCCGGCCACCTGGCCGAATTCGTCCTGGGCCTCGACCTCGATCCGCGTGGAAAAGTCCCCAGCCTCCACCTGCTGAAGGCCCTGGCGCAGGTGAGCCAGCGGGTTGATCACGTACATGTAGCCGGTGAACAGCATCACCACCGCGCCGATGATCGCCAGCGCCATCATCACAAACTGGAACAGGTTGAGAATGGCCGTAAGCCGCGAGAGCTGGTGTTCGATGGCGAGCACCAACGCATCGATGGCCGTGACGAACTCGTCCGCGGTCCGCATCGAGTCGATCGCGCTCATCGCGGGCCCGGCGAGCCACTGCCCGCGCCGGTGGGTCCAGATCCGGTCCACCAAATCGAATTTGGCGTCGACCGTCTCATCCCAGGGCACGAAAAGGGGACGCGAGGCATCGCCGGAGCGCAACAACCGGATGCTGTCGTCGAACTGGCTCACCAAGGCGTTCAGCTCCTGCGCGGGTATGCCGGCCTGAAACGCGCTCGCCAGCCGCCAGGTCTGCATGCGCATGCGCCCGGCCTCGTTGACCGCCGCCGCGCCGCCTTCGAGCTGCCAGGTGACCCACAGGGTCAGGCTGATCGACGCGAGCGCCACCACCAGCAGGCTGGCGCCAATGCGGATCAGCTTGGTGGACAGGGAGGCGGTGCCGAACATGGCGCGAGGTTAACCGGCCTTTGGCGGTGCCGGAAGTGGGCGGACCCTAGGGCCTGTCATCAAATAATTGCTCCGTGATGGAATTGGATGACAGTCCCTATTCCACCGTCACGCTCTTGGCCAGGTTGCGCGGCTTGTCCACGTCGGTGCCGCGCGCGCAGGCGGTGTGGTAGGCCAGCAGCTGCAGTGGCACCACGTGCAGCAGGGGGCTCAGAGCCCCATAGTGCTCCGGCATGCGGATCACGTGCACCCCTTCGCCGCTCTCGATGCGGGTGTCGGCATCGGCCAGCACATACAGCACGCCGCCGCGCGCGCGCACCTCCTGCATGTTGCTCTTGAGCTTTTCGAGCAGGGCGTCGTTGGGCGCCACCGTCACCACCGGCATGGCGGCGGTGACCAGCGCCAAAGGCCCGTGCTTGAGCTCGCCGGCCGGGTAGGCCTCGGCGTGGATGTAGGAAATCTCCTTGAGCTTGAGCGCGCCTTCCAGCGCAATCGGGTAGTGCAGGCCCCGGCCCAGGAAGAGCGCGTTTTCCATCGTCGCGAAGTCTTCGGCCCAGCTGATCACCTGCGGCTCCAGCGCCAGCACGGCCGACAGGGCCACCGGCAGGTGGCGCATGGCCTTGAGGTGGGCGGCCTCGGCGGCATCGTCCAGGTAACTGCGCACCTGCGCCAGCGCCAGCGTCAACAGGAACAGCCCCGCGAGCTGGGTGGTGAAGGCCTTGGTGGAGGCCACGCCAATCTCCACGCCGGCGCGGGTGATGTAGGCCAGGCTGCATTCGCGCACCATCGCGCTGGTGGCCACGTTGCAGATGGTCAGCGTGTGCGTCATCCCCAGCGATTGCGCGTGGCGCAGCGCGGCGAGGGTGTCGGCGGTCTCGCCGCTCTGGCTGATGGTGACCACCAGCGTCTTCGGGTCGGGCACCGATTCGCGGTAGCGGTATTCGCTGGCCACCTCGACCTGGGTCGGTATTTTCGCGATCGCCTCCAGCCAGTATTTGGCCGCGCAGCCGCTGTAGTAGCTGGTGCCGCAGGCCAGGATCAGCACCTTGTCGACGGCCTTGAACACCCGGTACGCGCCGTCCCCGAACAGTTCCGGCACGATGCCTTGCACGCCTTCGAGCGTGTCGGCGATGGCGCGCGGCTGCTCGAAGATTTCCTTTTGCATGAAGTGCCGGTACGGGCCCAGTTCAGCCGCACCGCTGTGGGCCTGCACCGTCTTGACCGGGCGCTCCACCGGCCGGTGTGTGCGATCGGCGATCCAGTAGCGGCCCAGTTGCAGGTCCACCACGTCGCCTTCTTCCAGATAGACGATCTGGTCGGTCACGCCGGCCAGCGCCATCGCGTCGCTGGCCAGGAAGTTCTCGCCGAAGTCGCCGCCCACGCCCAGGATCAGCGGCGAGCCGGCGCGCGCGCCGACCACGCGGTGCGGCTCGTCCTTGTGGAACACGGCGATGGCGTAAGCGCCATGGAGCTGCTTGACCGCCGACTTGACCGCATCGAACAGATCACCGTCGTACAGGCTGTCCACCAGGTGCGCAATCACCTCGGTGTCGGTCTGGCTGGCAAAGACATAGCCGCGGGCCTGCAGGACCGCGCGCAGCTCCTCGTGGTTCTCGATGATGCCGTTGTGCACCAGCGCCACCCGGCCGGCGCGGGCTGGAGCGTCTGCGCCCGGCCCGTGGCTGAAATGCGGGTGTGCGTTGTGCACCGCCGGCGCGCCGTGCGTGGCCCAGCGCGTGTGGGCGATGCCGGTGCCGCCCTGCACGCCGTCGGACGCCACCTGGCTCACGAGCTCGGCCACGCGCGCGGTGCTGCGGGCGCGTTGCAGGCCCGCGCTGGCCGACCCGGGCAGGCTGGCGCCGTGCACCGCCACGCCACAGGAGTCGTAACCGCGGTACTCCAGCCGCTGCAAACCTTGCACAAGGATCGGAACGATGTTGCGCGTGGAAACCGCGCCGACGATGCCGCACATGACACACCCCTTGAAAATCAGGCTGTGGACTGTACGACCTTCATCACGAACAATGTGGTCGTTTTGTGAAATTTATTGAAATATCATTCCACATACCCCTGTTGTTGAATTAATCGTTCAAAATATCTACAACAATGGAATCTATGGACATCGACGAAACCGATCTGCGCCTGCTCGATGCCTTGCAGCGCGACGCCTCGCTCAGCAACCTGGCGCTGGCGGCGCAGGTGCACGTCTCGCCGCCCACCTGCCTGCGTCGGGTCAAGCGGCTGCTTGACGCCGGTCTGATCGAGCGCCAGATCGCCATCCTGAGCGCCGACCGCCTGGCGCCCGTGCTGGGCCATGGCCTGAGCGCAGTGGTGGAGGTCTCGCTGGATCGCCAAGGTGCTGAACTGCTCGACGCCTTCGAGCAACGCGTGACGACCGACGACGCGGTACAGCAGTGTTACCGTGTCTCCCCGGGACCGGACTTCGTGCTGATCGTGCACGTGGCCGACATGCCGGCTTACCAAGCGCTGGCGCAGCGCCTGTTCACCGCCGACGCCAATGTGCGCAACGTGAAGGCATTTTTCAGCGTCAAACGCGCCAAATTCGAGCCAAAACTGGCCATTCCCAGCGCCGGACGGCCATGAGGCGCTTCTGAAACAATAGCAACCGGATTCAGCCTTTTTGCTTCACGGGCCGCGCCCAGTGGCTCAGGCTGACCTGCTTGCCGCGCGCCACGCTCAACGCACCCGGCGGCGTGTCCTTGGTGATGGTGGAGCCGCCGCCCACCGTGCCACCGGCACCGATGGTCACCGGCGCCACCAGCACACAGTTGCTGCCGATGTGCACGTCGGCCTCGATCACGGTGCGGTGCTTGTTGGCGCCGTCGTAGTTGGCGGTGATGGAGCCGGCGCCGTAGTTCACCCGTTCACCCACCGTGGCGTCGCCCAGGTAGGCCAGGTGGTTGGCCTTGGCGCCTGCCGCCAGCGTGGAGTTCTTGACCTCGACGAAGTTGCCGATGTGCACTTCCCGCCCGAGCACCGCACCCGGACGAAGCCGGGCAAACGGCCCCACCAGCGCGCCCTCACCCACCTGCACGCCGGCTTTTTCGCCATCGATGTGGGTGAAGGGGTGGATCACGGCGCCGTCGGCGATCGTTGCGTTGGCGATCACGCAGTTGGCGCCCACGCGCACGCCATCGCCCAGCTGCACGGTGCCATCGAAGACGCAGTTGACATCGATGTCCACGTCCTGCCCGCAGCGCAGCGTGCCGCGCACGTCCAGCCGCGCCGGATCGGTCAGGCGCACGCCCTGCTCCATGAGGAAGCGGGCCAGGCGCAGCTGGTGCGCGCGCTCGATCTCGGCCAGTTGCGCCGGGCTGTTGATGCCGGCCACCTGCAAGGCGTCGTCGATGCAGTGCGCCACCACCGGCACCCCGTCGGCCACCGCGAACTTCACCACGTCGGTCAGGTAGTACTCGGCCTGGGCGTTGTGGTTGTCAAGCCGAGCCAGCCAGCCCTTGAGCAGCCGCGCCGGCACCGCCATGATGCCGCTGTAGACCTCGCGGATCTGTCGTTGCTCCTCGGTCGCGTCCTTCTGCTCGACGATCGCCAGCACCGGAGCCGCTTCCGCCCCGCCTGCGATGTCGTCGCCCGCCCAACCCGTGTGGCCGCGCACGATGCGTCCGTAGCCCGTCGGGTCGGCAAACTGGATCGTCAGCAGCGCCAGACGCTCGCCGGCGCACGCGGCGATCAGAGCGCGCAAGGTGTCGGCGGCAATCAGCGGCACATCGCCCGACAGCACCACCACCACGCCGTCATCGGGCAGCAGCGGCACCGCCTGCTGCACGGCGTGCCCGGTGCCGAGTTGCGGCTCCTGGCGCACACATTTCATGTCAAAACCGGCGTATCCCAGCGCCAGCCGGCCAATAGCTGCTTCTACTTCTGTAGCACCATGACCGGTGATCACGACGCAGGAGCGCGCGTTCAACCCTGCGGCCGTGTCGGTCACGTGCTGCAGCAGCGCGCGCCCGGCCAATCGGTGCAACACTTTGGGCAGGCGGCTTTTCATGCGCGTGCCCTTGCCGGCGGCCATGATGACCACGTCCAGGGGCGGTTGCTGCGTGAGGCGATCGGGGTGATTGAGGGATTCGGACATGCGGGTTGTTTCGAGGGTTTTGAGGATTATCGGCCTGTGCGCGGCCTGCCTGGCGATGGCCTCGTGCAGCGTGGTCCGGCTCGGGTACGGTCAGGCGCCCGACCTGGCGTATTGGTGGATCGACTCCTACATCGACCTCAACGAAGCCCAGACCCCCCGCCTTCGCAAGGAGCTCGATGAACTGGCGCAATGGCACCGCAGCCGCGAACTGCCGGAAGTGGTGCTGCTGCTGCAAAAGGCGCGGCAGCTGGCGCCCGGCCCGATCAGCCCCGCGCAGGTGTGCGCCCTGGTGGAGGACGGGCGCACGCGCTTCAACGCCGTCACCGCCCGCTCCGAAGGCCTGGTGCTGTGGCTGGCGCCCTCGCTCAGCCCCGCGCAGATCGACCACCTGGCGCGCCAGTTCGCCAAGTCCAACAAGGAATGGGAGGCCGACTGGCTGCGCGGCACGCCGGCCGACCAGCTCAAGCACCGCGTCAAACAGGCCACGCGCCGCTACGAGATGCTCTATGGCGATCTGGACGAACCCCAGATCCAGTTGCTGCGCGCCGAGCTGGCGGGGAGCAGCTTCGATGCCCGCGCGTGGCGCACCGAGCGCCTGCGCCGCCAGGAGGACATGCTGGCCACCCTGCGCCGCGTGAGCGCCGGCAACCTGCCGCCCGAGGCCGTCCGCGAGTCGATGCAGGCGTTGCTGGAGCGCCTGACCACGCCGCCGGGCGCGGCCGGCAAGGCCTATGCCGACACGATGCTGCGCGAAAACTGCGCGCTGTTTTCACGCATCCACAACAGCACGAGCGCGAGCCAACGCGCCCGGGCGGTGCAGACCTTGCGCGGCTATGAAGAGGATTTCCGTGTGCTTTCGACTGCACGCTGAGCGCGTTGCCGGATGAAGCCAGACCCGAAGAACACATCGGCAGAAAGAAAAACGGGCGACCCGCATTGCAGGTCGCCCGTTGATGAGGGCGTGCGCCGCCTGTGCCTTCAGTTTCCAGTCGGCAAGGAGATGTTGATGCCATCTTTCTGCAATTGCTCACGCACCCATTGGAACTGCTGGTACTTGGAAAGCTCGATCGGACCGTCGTAGCCCATGCTCTGCAGCTTGCGCGGCGGGTACTTGGCATAGGTCTTCATCAGCGTGGTGATCGCTTCGGTGATGGTGACCAGCGTCCACGTGCGCTCGGTGAAGTTGTTCATGAACAGGTCGTAACGCTCCTGTGGGTCCTGCCAGAGATCGAACACCTGCGGCACGGTGGCCACGTACTTGGATGCCCCCTTCCAGCCGAGGTTGGAGTCAACCGCGAGGCCGCCGGTCGCCTGGCCATTGTCGCCGCGCAGGTTGAAAACGGCCTTGTAGTTGCCGACCCGCGCCGCACCCGGCGACAGTTCGTTTTCGGTGAAATAGAACCACGCTTTGCGCGGCGACTTGCCGGTACCGAACAGCACGGGGCTCAGGTCGTAGCTGTCGAAGATGATCGGCTGGCCGGCGCGGTCGTTCTGCGGCAGCTTCACGCCGCCCAGGCTGGCAAAGGTGGCCATCAGATCCAGCCCCCCGACGATTTCGTGGTTCTTGGAAGCCGCCTTGATCTTGCCCGGCCAGATGGCGATGGCCGGAACCCGGTTGCCGCCCTCGCGCACCGTGCCTTTGGTCCCACGGAATGGCGTGTAGCCGGCATCGGGGTACACGTCCTGCCAGGCGCCGTTGTCGGTGGTGTAGACCACCAGTGTGTCCTTGTCCAGGCCCAGTGCGCGCAGCTTGTCCATGATGCGGCCGATGCGCGTGTCGAGCTCAACCACGGAGTCGGCGTACTTGCTCTTGGAGAGCGACTTGTACTGAAACTCGGGTGCCGGCAAATTGGGCTGGTGCACCTTCATGAAGTTGACGTTGATGAAGAAGGGTTTGTCCGGGGTCTTGGCTGCCTGCTCCAGATACTCGAGCGCGGCCTTTTCGACGTACCCGTCGAAGAACGGAATGCCGACCACGCCGTCAGGGTAAGTCACGCCATGCAGCGTGACCGGCTTGCCGGGCTCGTTGACGTACTGGCCGTTGATCTTGAAGTCTTCCTTGGGCTTCTGGCCTGCCTTGCCGGACATCGACCCCTTGGTCACCTTGTTGAACATGGCACGCAGCTCAGGGTCCATGTCGGGGAACCAGGTCGGGTCGCCATAGGTGTAGGCGTTCAGGTGGTACAGGCCGACGTACTTCATCACATCGTAGCCCTGCGCATTGGGCAGCGCATAGTCGTCCTCGCCCAGGTGCCACTTGCCGGTGAAGTAGGTGGCGTACCCGCCCTGCTTGAGCACCGAGGCGAGCGTCCATTCCGCCGCAGGCAGACCGCCGCCCTGCCCCTGGAAGGCCACCGTGGTCATGCCGCTGCGGTTGGGGATGCGCCCGGTCTGCATCGCTGCGCGGCCCGGCGTGCAGCTGGGCTGCGCGTAGAACGAAAAGAAGGTCATGCCATCGGCCGCCATCTTGTCGATGTTGGGCGTGGGCATGCCACGCCCTTCCCCCCCGCCGTAGGGGCCCAGATCGCCATAGCCCGTGTCGTCAGAGACGATGAACAGGATATTGGGTTTCTTGGCGGGCGCCAGGGCCTGCGCCGTTGAGGCAAGGCCCAAACCCAGCCCGACCAGCGCAAGCATGCTGCCCAGCATTCGCATCAGCTTCATTTCGCCACTCCTTCAGAAAAACAACGCCGGAATGTGACCGATTCGCCATCGGCCACCGCCCGCCCACTGGCCCAAACGCCGGAACGGATTCGCACCCTGAATCATCGGCTGGAAATCCGTTCCCGACACCCGGGAAAAAGGGCAATCGGAATTTCCCCAAGGGGCAAACTCGCAATGCAGCAGCCCGGCGCTGGCGCCGCCATCCCGTTCAGTCGGCCGACCCGCGCCGTAGCCGTTCGACCAGCGTGCCCAGTTCGGCGGACGTGGCGGCGCCCAGCTTGTCCATGCACTGGGCGCGAAGCGTCTTGATCGTGCGTTCAGAGACCCTCAGGGCCGCCGCGATCTGCTTGTTGAGCTTGCCGGCCACGACCTGCTCCAGCACGGTCTGTTCCCGCGGGCTCAGGAGCGCGAAGCGTTCGCGCAAGCCGGCGATATCGTTCCGCTCGCGGCGCTGGCGCGCATCGCGCGCGAGCGCGCGACCGATCGCGTCCAGCAGGTCCTGGCGCTGCACCGGCTTTTCCAGGAAGTCCACCGCACCGGCCTTCATCGCCCGCACGCTGGTGCCCACATCGGCATAACCCGTCATGAAGATCACCGGAAGATGGATCAGGTGCGCGGGCAGGGCAGACTGAAGGTCGAGCCCGGACGGACCGGGCATGCGCACATCGAGCAGCACGCAGCCGGGGCGATCGGGAACCGGGTGCAGCAGGAAATCGCCTGCGGACGCGTACCCGCGCGCCTCGAAGCCCGCCGCCTCCAGCAGGCGCACCAGCGCGGCGCGCAGCGACTCGTCGTCATCAACGACGTGCATCAAGGGGGGCGGGTTCGGTTCAGGCATCGCCATGATGGGGTCCGTCGACGTTTGGATCGGACCGGGGGAATTCAACCCGGAACCGCGCCCCGCCGTCAACCCGGTTCTCCGCCGTCACCTGGCCACCATGGGCCTGAACCAGGGTGCGCACGATCGACAGGCCCAGGCCCATGCCGGAGGTCTTGGTGCTGTAGAAGGAGTCGAACAAGACGGGCAGCGCCTGTGGCGAGAGGCCATGGCCCCGGTCCTGCACCGCCAGCCCAACCTGATCTGCATCCTGGAACACGCTGACGCCCACCCAGCGCCGCGCTTCGGGCAGGTCTGCCACCGCGTCCAGCGCGTTGAGCACCAGGTTGATCAGCACCTGCTGAATCTGCACCCGGTCGCCCAGCATTGGCGCGGCGGCGCCCGGGTGCTGGAATTCCAGCACGACCGCACGGCGTCGCGCCTCGACCCGCAGGATCGGCTCTACATCGGCAACGGCTTCGTCCAGGTCGAAGCGCTGGTGTTCGACCTGATGCTTGTCCAGCAAGCCCCTCAAGCGCCGGATCACCTCGCCAGCGCGCAGGTCGTCGCGACGAATGTCCGCCAGAATCTGCCGCAACCCGTCGAGCTGGTGCGTGCCCGAGTCCAGCATCATCTCGGCAGCCTCGGCGTTGCTCAGGATTGCACCCAGCGGCTGGTTGATCTCATGGGCGATGGCGCCGGTCAACTCGCCGACCGTGGCGACACGCGACGCATGCAGCAGCTCGGCGCGCTGTTGCCGCTCGGCCTGAACCGCGAGCTTGCGTCGGCGACGCTCGACCATGAACCCGGCGATCAAGCCTGTCTGCACCACCAACACGGCAAGCGACGCAAGCACGGCCACCCGGTGCGATTCCCACAGGCTGGGCTCCCGAAAATGCACGACTGCGTTGTCGGGAATCGCGCGCGGGCTGATGCCCCAGCGTCGAGCCTCGTTCCAGTCAACGTTCAACGTGGCGGGCACCGTTCGAACTGGCGCATCGGGTGACGGCTGCCCGCCTTCAAGCACCTGGTTCACAGCCCTCGCGGCTTGGCGCCCCATCGCTCGGAAATCCGCCATGTAGCCGCCCACCACACCGGCTCCTATCAAGGTGTTGAATACGCCATAGACCGGCGCACCGGACACGGCAGACATGCCCAGAACCGCTTCACGTGGCGTGAAATCAGTTCCGGCACCATCCCGGAAGTAGCCCGCGGCCAGGACAAGGCTGTCATCTCCAAGCCGGGACAGGCGCGCAAGCAAAGCCGGTGTTGGCAAGCCCGACAGGAACTCCGTCTCAATGCGACCACGGAACCGGGGCACTTCACTTCTTAGCTGGTCTTCCCAGGCCCGATCCTGCGGAGATGTCCCCGTGACCACCACCAGCTGGCGCGCCTTCGGGTGCCAGGCCATAGCCTGCTCAATGGTCCGCGAAAACTCGTAAACGATCGGGATACCGGTGACATCCGGCGGCAGTGGCGCCAGCCTCGAAAGAATGCCCTCAGAGACGACCAGGTAGACGATTGGAATGCCCGCAAACAGGTGCGACCGCGTTTGCAGGCAAAACGCCAGCGCATCAGGGCCGGCGGCGACGATCACATCCGGCGGATGCTTGGCGTATTTGCCGCGCAGGAAAGCACTCATCGTTTCGACAAATTCGGCGCCCTCGAACCGGGGCGCATCGAGGAACTCGTCGAACACATTGGCGTGTCGCCCAACGCCCTCTGCGAGGCCTTCACGCAGACCGCGATCGGCCTCCACGTTGGCCGGCAGCAGCCGCCCATTGGAGTAGATGACCAGCAAGTTCGCCGGTTTCGGATCGGCCATTGCGGACAGGGGCGCCATGGCGAAACTCAGCGCCAGGAGCCAAAGGCACGCGAACCGCCTTGTGGCCGATCGAAGCGGTCCGGCGGGCAGCATCAGGTTACTCCTCTATTCATAGCCAATAATGACCATCCCACGATGGAAAACAGCCAAAACGGCTTGAAGTCCGTCAAATCCCGGCGTGGATAGCCCTGGACGATGCGGGTGTGGTGATGGGGTGGCGCTTTCACCCTTCGTCAACAACACCAGAAACTGGCTTGCTTGACAACAAGACCCGTCAGATCCCCATCCCTCGTTGGCCCGGTCGCTGCTGCCGAGCCGCAAACAGAGCTTGACCGTGGCACAGGGATCGAAGCCTTCACTTCGGGAACATCAGCTGCACCTGGGCCCGGACCTGCCAGTTGGGGCCGTCATCGGGCCTGACGATGTTGTAGTACGCCGCCAGAGACGTGTTCACCGGCAGCTTGCCCAGATGGAAGATCTTGCCCACGCCGCCGCCGATCGGCACGGTCCACTTCTGGCCGCTGGCGGCATTCCAGTTCACCGTAATGACAGGCGAGCTGGTCAGGTAAAAGCCGGGGAAGTTGTAGTTGACGAACGGCTGGATCAACCCGTTGTTGTACGAGCCGCCGGCCTTGTCGCTGCTGAGCGACCAGACGTTGTTGACCAGCGCACCGTAGACCCAGGGATCGCCTTTTTCGAGTTTCAGCACCACGAACGAGGCTCCCAGGCCCCAGTTCTTGTTGCCCAGCCCGTTGGTGTCGGTGGGCAGCTGAACCACCGGGCCGACCCCCCAGATCAGGCCCTTGGGCGCGGCCGGGGACAGGAAAGCGGTGAAGGTGGTGTCGCCAAATCCATTGCTTCGGTCGTCGCCTGGGAACATGGCCGGCTGCGAGATCACCGGCACGATGGTGCGGGTGATGATGTTCCACTCCGGGTTGACCGAGACCGGGATCACCGGCTGAATGTTCAGGATGTTCTGGTTGCCCTTGAGCGGGCCGGTGTTGAGGTTGGTGTTGTTCTGGAACGGCACGCTGACCAGGTTCCCCACCGGATTCTGCGCCAGCTTGGCCAGTTCTTCGGCGCTCAGTTCGGCCCTCGCAGGCCCTCCCAGTGCGGCAGCGACTGTCGCGAAGAGCCAAACATACGGTCGACAACGATTCTTCATGAAACCCTCCAAAAAATCCCTGAGACTCAGTATCGAATTGATAGCTGACAATGGCCATTTGACGCTGGGCAGCAGCCAGAATACCTGGAATGCCGCCGTTTTTCGCCGGGTCAGTTCAGCGCATCGTCCTTGAAGAACCGGGTGCCGGTGGCCGTGATCTGGGCAGCGAGGCCGGTGTCGGTGATCTGGTAGACGAACACGCCCGGCGCCACCGACACGGCGCCGTTGAACATGCCGCCCTCGCCGCCCGCCGCGGCCGCCAGTGAACCCGAGGCACCGAACTCCCAACCCTGGTTGATGAAATTCTGCAAGGCGCTCTGGGTTTCGAACACAAAGATCAGCCGGGTGCGCGCAATGCCAATCCCCAGACCCGCCTGGACACCGATCATGCGCATGAAGGTTTGGCGATGGGTGCGGTTGTTGACCACCATGCCGCGGCCCTGGCGACCGCCGGCAAACAGCAGCTTGATGCCGGTGGCGCTGAAGACACCATAGCCGGCCGCATGGTCGATGGCGTAACGGGCCGAGGGCTGGAACTCATACAGGGTCGCCAGCGCGTCTTGCGTGGCCTCCCGGATTTCGTTACGGGTCTGGATCACCGCCGATTCGTCCTGGGCGTAGGCACCGAAGGACAGCGCCATCAACAAGGTCACCAGCGCGGCGTGAATCAATCGTGAGACTGTGAGCATGGGAGAACTCCTGAAAAAAGATCACTATAGAAAACCGAACGGCCAGGTGGAGGCTCTCGCCTCCAGCTGGCCGCCGGCGTGTTCGAAAAAGTCCAGATCAGGGCCGGCTGGCCGCCATGATGACGATCTCGACGCGGCGGTTCTTCGCGCGGCCCTCGGCGGTGTCGTTGCTGGCCACGGGACGGGAATCACCAAAGCCTTGCGCCGAGATGGTGTTGGCCGGAACGCCCTTGGACACCAGGAAGCGCAGCACATCGGTGGCGCGGGCCGACGACAACTCCCAGTTGGACGGGAAACGCGCCTTCAGGGCCGGGCCGATCGGCACGTTGTCGGTGAAGCCTTCGACCACGATCTGCTGGCCTTTCAACCCAGCCAGCGTCGGCGCGATCTTGGCCAGGGCGGCTTCACCCTTGGGGCTCAGCGTCCAGCCACCCTCGGCGAAGAGCACCTCGTTCACCATCGTGACCTTGAGCTGGTTCTGCAATTGCGTGATCTGGGCCTGATCGGCGCCGAGCTCACCGGCCAGTTTCTGGTTCAGGGCGTCGAGCTGTTGGTTCTGGGTGGTCAGCGTGTTGGCCTTGGCCACTTCGGTGTTGTAAGTCTGTTGGGACACACAGCCGGCAGCCAACAGCGTGGCGCACAAAAGAGTTGCAAGTTTGAAGTTCATGTTGTTTCCTAGGTACAAAAAAATTCAAGACTGGGTGGAAAGCGCCCAAGCGAGAGGGTGATGGCCTGACCGCTTCGGCCACCGGGTGTTCAGGCGTCAGGGGGCAGCCACCACCTGGTAATGCACCCCGTTGGCACCAAACTGCGGCAGGAACCAGGTGTTGCCGCTGAGGTAGTAGGTGGTGCCGTTCTTGTTCACCGCCATAGAGCCGGCCGGCAGGGCGGCGTAGCTGACCCCCATCGCGTAGCTGGCCGTCGTGGTGGTTACCGTGGTCACGGTGGCGCCGGGTGGCGGTGCGCTGGCAGCGGCGGCACCGGCTGCGTATCCGCTCGAGTAGGCCGTGCCGGTGCTCGCGCTGCCGGCCGCGACGCCCGCCGCATAGGCGTTGGTGGTGTTTGCGGTGCTGGCCGAGGCGATCGCAGCACCGGTGGCCACACCGACCACGGCGCCGGCCGCCGCCGCGCAGCCGTAACAACCGGTGCTGTAGGCGGGCACGTACGCGGGTGGGTGATACGCCGGATAGGCGCCATAGGCCGGCGGGTGATACGCCGTGGCGCCGTAGTAGGTGGTGTGCTCGGCACCGGCGCCATAGGCGCCCGCCGTGCTGCCCCCGTACATGTTGGTGTGCTCGGTGCCGCCGTATTCGCTGTGCGCGGTGCTGCCGCCGTAGGCGTTGGTGTGCTCGGTGCCCTCACCGGCGACGTGGGTGGTGCTGCCGCCGAACGCATTGGAATGCTCGGACGCGCCAAAGGTGTGGGCCGTGCCGCCGCCAAAGCGGTTGGCCGTGGCCCAGGCATGGGCCGAGGCGACCGGCCACAGCGCAGCGAGGCCCCCCGCCAGCGCGAGACCGGCCGTCAGCTTGCGGGACGGACGGACAAGTGTGTGGTTGGATGTCATCACGCTCTCCTCAAGGGCTCTTGGTCTGCGGTGCGGCGGCGGCGGGCTTGGCGGCCGCCTTCTTGGCCGTGGAAGGCTTCGCCGGTGGTGGCGGAGGCGGCGCCGCCGGCTTGCCAAACTTGATGGGCTGGGCGGCCTTTGCCTTGGCCGACGTGAAGGCGTCAGCCGGATGCGCCGGATTGAGTTGCCAGTTGCTCAGCTGCATGTCGTGGCGCAACTTGAGCGGGTCGTTGGCGAACATGGCCCGGATGCGACGGGGCAGCTTGTCTTCGGCGCCCACCCACATCTGGATGAAGGCGTCGTTGGTGGCCCAGGCCACGACCTCGGTCGGTACACCACCGACCGCGCCCGACGCTCCGACATGGAACGCGTGCAGCACCTTGTTCGAGAACGCCTTGTACGGATCGGCCTGCAGCAGATCGACAAAGGGGTAATAGATGGCCGCCTTTTCGTGGGCCTGCTGGATGGCGGCTTCCAGCGTGGGCGGTGCGTCGGCGATGGCAACCAGGTTGGCGTCCGGCAGGTAGGCCATCATGGTCTTGCCGTCGTAGTAGAACTCGTTGGATGCGCCGGCGCCGCTTTGCAGCACGCGCAGTTTGTCAGGCCGCTGCATCGCGACGTCGTAGCGCACCGGGAAAGACAACGGCGGCCCCAGTTTGCTCGGGTACTCGACATCGACGATAGCCGTGAAGCTCATCGCGTTTGCCGCGGCCAGCTTGTCACTGGCCGCCTTGATCACGTCGAGCGCGCGCTGCTCAATCAGCAGCGGCACGCGGGCCTTCTTGGCGGCGGCGGGCTTCTTGGCGACCGGCGCCGCCTTGGCCGCAGGCGCGCTCTGGGCCATCGCGCCATGGGTCAGCAACAAGGCGGCGAGCACGGCGGCCGAACTGCGCAGAAGTTTGAATGTCATGGGCTGGTGCTCCAGGGAAAGGATCCTTGCCATGGCCGCCCTTGCTGGGGCAACCACGGCTCGATAACGGGCATTTTGCCGCAACGGTTCAGGGAATCATCCCGCAGGTGAACATCTTGTTGGAGATCGGGCCGGCCACCTTGTTGAGAAAGGCCGCGCGCAACTGCGGATCGTTCTGCAGCAGCCCGATCAGGCGCTGCTCTTCGGCGCTCTTGGGTTGCTGCTTCTGTGCCCAGAGCTGCTCGCAGGTGGCGGCCTGGTATTTCTGGATCACCTTGTCGGCGACCATGTTCATCAGCGGAAAGTCGGCGGCGGCGTGGCCGCCAAAGGCCAGGGTCAGCGCCAGGACAAGAAAGTTGCGTTTCATGGGGGCTCCTTGGTTTCTGTTCGATGGCCCGCAGCGTGAACGCGCGGGCCTGCGCTTGTCAGTCCTTGGCTTTCATCGCCGCCTGCAGCTTGGCGATCTCCGCCGGCGACAGCTGCGGCCGATCCACCTTGACAGTCAGCTTGTTGAGCTTGGCGGTCAGCGCGAACGGCGGCTTGTAGTCCGCATCGTTCACACCGGTGAGCGTGTCGGAGCCGATGTCGAAGCTCTCGTCCCACTGCAGGATCATCGGCAGGGTCTTGGGCATCTGCTTGGTGTCCACCACCTTGCCATCCACCTTGAGCGTTCCCACGCCAGGTCGGCCGACCCCGCTGAAGTTGTTGAAGGCCAGCGTGCCGGCGCCCAAGCCGTCGTACTTGAAGTCGAACTCGATGGTGTGCCGGCCCGGGCTCAGTGCCTCGGCGCCTTCCCATTTCATGCGCTCCAGATCGACCAGGTTCCACAACCACACCGGCTTGCCCTTGAGCAGGTAAAAGCCGTAGCCGCCGAAGCGACCGCCGGAGGTCAGGATCATGCCCTCGCCACCGCCTTGCGGCACGTCGATGTCGGCCGTTACGGTGTACGAGGTATTGAGCAGCAAGGGCGAATCCCCCTGGGGCAGCCCGGTCATCGGACGGGTATAGACAAATTCGCTGCGCCCGGCGGTGATGTTGGGCCGCGGCGCGACGATCCGTGCGGCCACGGACGCATCCAGCGGCATGACCTGGTGCTTCTTCGCTTCGGCCAGGAACTTGGCACGCATCTGTTTGACTTTTTGCGGGTACTTGGCCGCGACGTCCTCCTCCTGGTTCCAGCTCTGGTTCAGGTTGTAGAGCTGGAACACCTGGTTGTTCAGCGGGTCGGTGTTGGCCGGACCAAACGCCTCCCAGGGCGCGCGGTTGACCTTGGTGCTCAGCAGCCAGCCGTCGTCATACAAGGCCCATTGGCCCATCATTTCGAAGTACTGCGTCTTGTGGCGCGTCGGAGCCTTGGCATTCTTCGCGTCGAAGGTGTACATGAAGCTGGTGCCCTCGATCGGCGCCTGCTTGATGCCGTCGACCATCTGCGGCGCCTTCAGGCCCGCCGCTTCCAGGATGGTCGGTACCACGTCGATGACGTGCACGAACTGTTCACGCAGCGCACCCTTGTCCTTGATCTTCGCGGGCCAGGACACGACCATGTTCTGGTTGATGCCACCCAGCCGCGACGCGTTCTGCTTGAACCAGTCGAACGGCGTGTCAAAGGCCCACGACCAGCCGGCCGACATGTGGTTGTAGGTCATCTCGGTGCCCCAGACGTCGTACCACTTCATCTGGACTTCGATCGGCAGCTGGTTCAGGCCGTTGAAGAAGGCCACTTCGTTGGGGGTGCCCATCGGCCCACCCTCGGCCGAGGTGCCGTTGTCGCCGTTGATGTAGATGATCAGCGTGTTGTCCAGCCGACCGGCCTGTTCGAACGCCTGGACAACGCGGCCGATTTCGTAGTCGCTGTAGGCGGCGTAAGCGGCAAAGACCTCGACCTGGCGAATGAACAGTTTCTTCTCGTCCGCCGTGAGTTGGTCCCATGGCTTGAGCATGTCGTTCGGCCATGGCGTGAGCTTGAGGTCGTTCGGAATCACGCCAAGCTTCTTCTGGTTCGCGAAGATCTGCTCGCGCAACTTTTCGTAGCCGCCGTCGAACAGCTTCATCGCGCTGATCTTGTCGACCCACTCCTTGGTCGGGTGGTGCGGCGCATGCGTCGCGCCGGGCGCGTACTTGATGAAGATCGGCTTGGACGGGTTGGTCTGGTGCATGCGCGAGATGTAATCGATCGCGTCGTCCGCCATGCCCGTGATCAGGTTCCAGCCCGGCTTGCCCTGGAAGGGATAGATCTGCGTGGTGTTGCGGAACAGGTTGGGCTGCCACTGGTTGGCATCGCCGCCGACAAAACCGTAGAAATACTCGAATCCCATGCCCGTAGGCCACTGGTCGAACGGACCAGACTGACTGGCCTGGAAGGCCGGCACGTTGTGGTCCTTGCCGAACCAGGCCGTGGAGTAGCCGTTGTCCTTCAGCATGCGGCCAATCGTCGCTTTGTCACGACCGATGATGCTGTTGTAGCCCGGGAAGCCGGTGGACTGCTCCGAAATCACGCCGAAGCCTGCCGAATGGTGGTTGCGGCCGGTGATCAACGCGGCGCGTGTCGGCGAGCACAGCGCGGTGGAGAACATGCGGTTGTAGCGCAAGCCTTCGGCGGCAAGCTTGTCCATCGTCGGCGTCGGGATCACGCCACCGAAGGTGCTGGGCACACCGAAACCCGCGTCGTCGGTGATGATGAGCAAGACGTTGGGGGCCTGCTTCGGCGGAACCACGCGCGGCGCCCACCAGGGCTGTGACTGCAATGCGTCGTTCTTGATCACGCCGCCGAACTTCGGATCGGGGGCCGGCAGTTGTTTGTTGCTGACGGTGGTGGTGGCATCCGGGCTTCCGGGCTTGCCGGTCGTCTGTTGCTGTGCAAGGGCCAGGCCACTGCCCAGACCCGCCGCGGCGCCGAGCAGCCAGCAGGCCAGTGTGCGTACATGCTTGTTCATGATCAATTTCCTCCGGTTGGGTCCGAAACGGTGCCTTCGGTGATGTCGAATGTCACCACCAAGCGGCGCAATCTAGCACCGAACCATGCCCCTGGTTTGACATCACGCACCGATAAATTGATACTTTGCGACACTAAATGTCGATGCTTTGAATCGAATGTCCAGCCATGAACGTCGCGCTTGAACTTCGCCTTCCGCAGCCGGGCATGATCCGCGCGGCCCCCTTGCTGGCGTTACCGGACGTGATGCGGGAGCTGGGTACCGACCTGGCGCCGATCACCCAATCCATGGGCCTTTCCAGCCGGGTTTTCGAAGATCCGGAAGAACCCGTCGCGTACCAGACGCTGTGCGCCCTGCTGGCGGCATGCTGCCGCGCCAGTGGCTGCCCCCACCTCGGTCTGCTGGTTGGTCAGCGCAGCGGCCTGGAGGCGCTGGGCGCGCTGGGCTACCTGGTGCAAAACGCGCCCGACGTGCGCACGGCGCTCGACACGCTGGTTGCCCACATGGACGTGCACGACCGGGGCGCCGCGCCGGCGCTGGAACTGCACGGCGACCTGGCCTTGCTGCGATACGACATCTTCCGGCCCGACGCCGACGGCTCGGGGTCGGTCAGCGACGCGGCGATGGCGATCGGCTACAACGCCCTGCGCCGGCTCTGCGGGCCGGACTGGAAGCCGCTGGAGGTGCATTTTCGCCATGCGCCGTCAGCCAACGTCCGCCCGTGGCGGCAGTTTTTTCAGGTGCCGGTGGTGTTCAACGCCGAGCGCACGGCGCTGGTCTTCCGGCGCCACTGGCTGGCGGCGCGGGTGCCCGATGCCGATGCCCAACTGCACCGCCATTTCGAGGCCTACGTCGCCAGTCTGGAACAACGCCTCCACGGCAGCTGGGAGGACAAGGTCTTTGCCGCCATCCAGCGGCTGGTGATGGAAAGCCGCTGCTCGCTGCAAGAACTGGCCCACGCGCTGGCGATGCACCCCCGCGCCCTCGAGCGGCGGCTGAAGGAAGGGGGCACCTGCTTTCGGGCCCTGCAGAACCAGGCACGCCACGCGTTGGCCCGGGAACTGCTGCGCGACGCGACCGGCGATGTGGGCACCATTGCCGCGCACCTCGGCTACGGCAGCGCCAGCGCCTTCGTGCGCGCCTTTTCCAGGCTCGAGGGCACACCGCCGGCGACCTGGCGCAAGGCGGCGCGACAGATGGCCGCGCCTCGCGACCCGACATCACGCCCCACGGTATCGGCAAGCCGATGACCCGCTGGAACCTGCCGGCTCAACGCCCGTCCTTTTCGGCGTTCGACGTGAACCCGGGCGATTCGGGACGCTTGCGGTTGTCCGCGCGGAAGCCCAGCCGGATACGGTGCTCGCGCAGCGCGCGCAACTGCTGCTCCTGAAAGTCCTGGGCCAGCGTCATCATCACGCCGGTGGACCAGGCAAAGCCGAGCAGCCCCGCGCTGGCGATCATGGCCTCCAGCAGACGCCAATGCCGGGGCAGGTTGAGCGTGCTGCCCACCGTGGTGTATTGAAGACCGGTGAAATAGATCGCGGTGCTGAAATTGGGAAAACAGTTCTTGAACTGCAGAAAGGCCGACCACATCAGGATTTCGAGGATGTGGACAGCCATGATCATCCAGCTGCCCAGGATGATGGCGCCCAGCCCGGCGCGGAAGGAGTCGGTCGGGCCCAGGTGCGGCTTGGCCCGGCTGACCAGGTGCAGCGTCAGCACCATGCCCAGGCCGTGGATGACCAGGCTGACCGCCATCAGCACGCAACCCCAGAGGACCTCCTCGAACCGGGTGACGTAGGTGATGGAGTCGACCGTTTCAATCATCGGTGGTGCGCGGCAGGACCAGGCGGTACGAGGTGCAGTGGCCGGCGACGGTCGCCTGCACGCGCGACACTAGCAGCGCACACGCCGGATGGCAAGCGAACCTCGCGCTCCAAGGTTCCGCAGTAACTCCTGAAATAATAGCTGCCCGTGGCCAATCGACGCTGGGATCAGGCCAATTTCACCCTGAAAACGGGCAAGAAAGCCGCCTCGGCGGGCCCGGGAACCTGAAAACCGGCGCCTGTGGCACCCGACGGTCGCGGCGCGGCGGCCTGTTCAGCTTTGCAGGGCTTGCCACATCTCCAGGTCGCGCTCGGCGGTCCAGATGCGGGGGTTCTTGATGCCACTGGCTTCGTCAAAGGCACGGCTCACGTCGAAGGGCAGGCAGTGTTCGTAGATGAAGACGTGGCCAAACACCGGGTCCATGCTCTTGCGGGTGTGGGCCATGGCGGCCTTGAGATCCATGCCGGCGGCGGCGGCTTCCTTGCCGGCGGCGAACAGCGTCTCGACCCAGCGTTTGGTGTAGTCCAGTGCCTTGTTGACATCGGCGGCGCCTTTCATGGCTTCGCCGCGCCCGGGCACGATGGCTTCGGCGCCCAGGGCACGCAGGGCTTCCAGTGTGGCGGGCCATTCCTGCAGCTGTGCGTCGCCGGTGTAGACACCGGCCTCAAATTCGACCAGGTCGCCGCTGAACAGCACTTTTTCCTCCGCGACCCAGGCAATGGTGTCGCCGCGGGTGTGGCCGGCGCCGGGGCTCCAGATCTGCACCTTCACGCCGCCCAGGTCGATGGTGAGCTTGCCCGGCAGTTCGCCCTTGAACGGGTCGCCGCCACCGATCACCAGGGTGGGCCAGGTCAGGCCGGGGATGCTGTCGGCGCCGCGGAACAGGCGCGGGAAGCGCTCCATCTCGCTCTTCATGTCCTGCGCGCCACGCTCGACGATCAGCTCGTAGGTGCCCTGGCTGGCGATGATTTCGCTGGCGCCTTCGGCGAAGTAGGCGCTGGCCCCGAGCACGCGCACCGCGTGGTAATGGGTCAGCAGCACGTATTTGATGGGTTTGTCGGAAACGGTGCGGATCTTGGCGATCAGGTCACGCGCCATGGCCGGGGTGGCGGTGGCGTCGCTGACCAGGATGTACTGGTCACCGATGATGACGCCGGAGTTCGGGTCGCCCTCGGCGGTGTAGGCCCAGCAGTGGGCGCTGAGCTGCTCGAAGGTGATCTGTTTGTCTTCCAGGTCGGCCTGGGAGGCGAAGGCTTTGGTCATCGGGGTCTCCGGAGGTACACGTGTCGAATGGGGTCTGGATTTTACCTAAACGAAACGAATTACGCTTAGTTAAATCGCCGGACGTGAATCGGAATCGCCGAGGCCGCGGTCCAGGAAACCGATCACGTCTTCGGCGAAATCGTCGTAGCTCATCGGCCCGCCGGGGCGCAGCCAGGTGAAGGTCCAGTTGATCATGCCGAACAGCATCATCGTGACGGCGGTCTGGTTCTGTGCGTCCAGGCGGCCGGGGTAGGCGCGCCGCAGCGCGCGGGTCACGGCGGCCACCACGTCACGCTGGCGGTTCAGGATCAGCTCGCGCGGCGACTCGCCCAGGCGCGCATCCACCTCGGCGCTGAGGAATTTGGTGTCGTGCAGCAGGGACACATGGCGCTCGGCCGAGGTCTGGTATTCGTGCAGGAAAGCGCGGATCAGTTCGTGCAGGGCGGCGCGGTCGTCGAGGTTGCGGCGTTGCGCCGTGGCCTGCACCTGCCCGATGATGGCCAGCAGCTTCTGGGTGTAGCGGTCGAGCACGTCGAACAGGATCGCGTCCTTGCTCTGGTAATAGTGGTACAGCCGCGCCTTGCTGGTGCCACAGGCGGCGGCGATGTCGTTCATCGTGGCCACCGGAAAACTCTGGCGCGCAAAACACTGCGCGGCCGTGTCCAGGATCTGGTCGCGTTTGATGTCGTGGGTGGCGGACTTGGGGCGGGCCATGGTTTGCATTATCGTGTCGGCCATGGCCACCACCACCCGCGACTTTGCCGACCATTGCCTGGAACTGCTCGCCGCTGCCGGCCCCTGTGTGGCCCGGCGCATGTTCGGCGGCTGGGGCATTTCCACCGACGGCCTGACGCTGGCGATCATTGCCGACCTGGGCGGGGGCGAACGCCTGTACCTCAAGGCCGACGACGACACCCGCGCCCGGTTCGAGGCCGCCGGCTGCCAGCGCTTTGTCTATGCCGCCAAGGGCAAGCCCATGGCGATGAACTACTACACCGCACCCGAGGACGCCATGGACACCGCCCATGCCATGGCGCCCTGGGCCCGGCTGGCACTCGAATCGGCCCTCAAGGCCCGCAAACCCGTCGCCAAACGGTCATCGTCTGCTCCGAAAACCAAAGCAAAGCCGGCCGCAGACGGCCCGCGTGCCACGGCGCCGCGCAAGAAGCCGTCGCGCGGCTGAGGCGGCCCGCAGTCACCTGCGTGCTGGACCGGTGCTGCCGCGCGTGCGTCAATGCGCGCTCGTCACGCCACCCGGAGGAAACCATGAGCGACACCACCACCCATTTCCGCATCTGCCCGCTGTGCGAGGCCTGCTGCGGGCTGGAGATCCAGGTCCGTGACGGCCAGGTGACCGGCATCCGCGGCCACGACGCCGACGTGCTCAGCGCCGGCTACATCTGCCCCAAAGGCGTGGCGCTGAAGGACCTGCACGAAGACCCGGACCGCCTGCGCGCGCCGCTGGTCAAGCGCGACGGGGTGTTCGAGGAAGTGACATGGGACGAGGCCTTTGCCGAGATCGAGCGCCGCCTGCCGCCGCTGCGCGCCACGCACGGCCGCCACGCGGTCGCGATCACCGTGGGCAACCCGTCGGCGCACAAGATCGGGCTGCTGACCTACTTCGGCAAGCTGGCGCGTGCGCTGGGGACCCGCAACGTGTTTTCCGCGTCCACGCTGGACCAGATGCCCAAACAGCTCGCCAGCGGCCTGATGTTCGGCCACTGGCTGACGGTGGCGCTGCCCGACATCAGCCGCACCGACCACCTGCTGGTGCTGGGCGCCAACCCGCTGGTGAGCAACGGCAGCATGTGGACCGTGCCCGATTTCCGCGGCAAGGCCAAGGCGCTGCGGGCGCGCGGGGGCAAGCTGGTGGTGATCGACCCGCGCCGCACCGAGACCGCGGCGGTGGCCGACGAGCACCACTTCATCCGCCCGAACGCGGACGTGTTCCTGCTGGCGGCGATGGTCCGCACCCTGTTCGACGAGGGCCTGGTCCGGCTGGGCGCCGTGGCCGACTGGGTGGCGGGCGTGGACGCCGTGCGTGACGTGGTGGCGCCGTTCACCCCCGAGGCCGTGGCCGGGCGCTGCGGCATCGCCGCCGACACCATCCGCACCCTCGCCCGCGAGCTGGCCGCCGCGCCGCGCGCCGCCGTCTACGCCCGCATCGGCACCTGCACCCAGGAATACGGCACGCTGTGCAGCTGGCTGGTGGACGTGCTCAACACGCTGACCGGCAACCTCGACCGCGAAGGCGGCGTGCTGTTTGCGAAATCGGCGGCGTTTGCCGCCAACACCGCTGGCAAAGCCGGCATCGGCAAGGGCGTGAGCACCGGACGCCACCATGCGCGCGTGAGTGGCGCGCCCGAGGTGTACGGCGAGCTGCCCGTCACCTGCCTGGCCGAAGAAATCGAAACCCCCGGTGAGGGCCAGATCCGCGCGCTGATCACCGTGGCCACCAACCCGGTGCTGTCCGCCCCCGACGGCCCGCGCCTGGCCCGGGCGCTGGAGCGGCTGGACTTCATGGTCAGCCTGGACATCTACCTGAACGAAACCACGCGCCACGCCGATGTGATCCTGCCCGGCCTGTCGCCACTCGAAGAATTTCACTACGACGTGGCCTTTCCGCAGCTGTCGTGGCGCAACCAAGCACGCTACAGCCCGCCGGTGCTGCCCGCGCCGCCGGGCCGGCCGGCCGAGTGGCAGACGCTGCTCAAGCTCGCCGCCATCGTGCGCGGCGAGGGCGCGGCGGCCGACGCCGACGCGCTGGACGAAGCCGAGTTCGCGCAGGACGCCGAACGCCTGTTTGGCCCCCATGCCGACGCCGTGGTCGCCGCCACCGCCGCCTACCGCGGCCCGGAACGCCTGCTGGAGGTGGCCCTGCGCAGCGGCCCGTACGGGGATCACTTTGGTCGCAAGTCGGAGGGCCTCACGCTGGCCAAGGTCATGGCGGCCAACCCCACCGGCGGCATCGACCTGGGCCCGCTGCAGCCGCGCATCCCCGAGGTCCTGCGCACGCCCAGCGGCAAGGTGGAACTGGCCCCGCCGTCGCTGCTGGCCGACATGGCCCGGGCGGCGGCCGATCTGGCGCGCCCGGCGCCCGACCTGGTGGTGATCGGGCGGCGTGACGTGCGCACCAACAACAGCTGGATGCACAACCTGCCGGTGCTGGCCAAGGGGCCGCTGCGCTGCACCGCGCGCGTGCACCCCGCCGACGCGGCGCGCTTGGGCCTGCGTGACGGCACGTTGGCGCGCCTGGCCAACGGGCCGCGCCAGATCACCGCGCACGTGCAGATCAGCGACGAGATGATGCCCGGCGTGATCAGCCTGCCGCACGGCTGGGGCCACGATCTGCCCGGCACCAGGCTGCGTGTGGCGGCCGAGCGCCCCGGCGCCAACCTCAACGCCCTGCTGGACGACCAGCAACGCGATCCGCTATCGGGCAATGCGGTGCTGGGCGGTGTGGCCGTCACCGTGCATGCGCTGCACGAATGAAAGAAGTCCGGCGACACGTTGACACCCCGACGCAGCGATGCCACGCTATGGATCCGGAAATCGCATCCATTCAGCCAACACCGCGTCTTCGCCCGTGTCCGCCCCGTTAACCCGCCTGCGCACCCGCCCGATCGGCGCCGGGAACCTGCGCGCCTTTGCAGCCGTGGCCCGCCACCTGAATTTCCGCGCCGCTGCCGAGGAACTGGCGCTGACCCAATCCGCGGTGAGCCGCCAGATCCAGGCCTTGGAAGACGAGGTGGGCATCGCGCTGTTCCTGCGCCACACCCGCGCGGTGGAGCTCACCGGTGCTGGCGCCCAGTTGCTTCGCGCGGTGGCCCCTTCGCTGGAGCGGCTCGACAACGTGGTGCGCCAGATCCGGCAGGCGGCCGGGCGCAAGACGGTGTCGATTTCCACCTGGGCGTCGTTTGCCTCGATGTGGCTGATCCCGCGGCTCGAAGCGTTCCAGCGCGCCCACCCCGACATCGACATCCGGATCGACGCGTCAGACACCCCGGTCGACCTGGAAACCGCCGATGTGGATCTGGCGCTGCGCTACGCGCCGAGCGTCAGCGTGCCACGCTCTGCCGAGCGTCTGTTCGGCGAACAACTGACGCCCGTCGCCAGTCCCTGGCTGCTGCGCAACGGCGAGCCCCTGCGCCAGCCCGCCGATCTGGCGCGGTTCACGCTGATCGAAGCCAGCGACGCGCACCGCACACCGTTTCTGGAATGGCTGAGCTGGTCGCGCTGGTTCAGGGAGCGCTCGCTGCCGCGCATCGAGCCCAAGCGCTGGCTGTACCTGAACTACGCGCACCAGATCGCGCAGGCGGCGCTGGCCGGCCAGGGCGTGGCGCTGGCCCGCGTGCCACTCGTGGCCGACGCGCTGGCCGGAGGGGACCTGATCGAGGTGCTGCCCGAGCAACGCATGGATTCGCCGCTGGCGTACTGGCTGATCGTCGGCCCGCGCAGCGGCGCTCGCCCCGAGGTGCAGGCGTTCTGCGACTGGATGCGGGAACAGGCCGCGCTCACGCGCGAGGTGTTGGGCGACGCGCAGCAACCCGATGCCGCGGCTGCACGAGCTTGAGTGCGGCATCCCGCCGCGCGGCGCCTACAACAAGGCGCTCGGCTTCTCGCCGCGCTCGTAGACCACGTGGGCGCGACCCACGATCAACTGATCGAGCTTTCCGATCAGGGAGGTGTCGCGATTGGTGTAGGGCAGCTTGTGCAGGATGTAGCGCATGGCGTTCAGGCGCGCGCGCTTCTTGCAGTCGCTCTTGATCACGGTCCAGGGGGAGTCGGCGGTGTCGGTCTCGAAGAACATCGCTTCCTTGGCGCGCGTGTAGTCGTCCCACTTGTCCAGCGAGGCCTTGTCGATCGGGCTCAGCTTCCACTGCTTGAGCGGGTGCGCCTCGCGTTCCTTGAACCGGCGGCGCTGCTCGGCCTGGCTGACGCTGAACCAGAACTTGATCAGGTGCACGCCGCTGCGCACGAGGTGGCGCTCGAACTCGGGCGCCTGGCGCATGAACTCTTCGTATTCGTCAGCGGAACAGAAGCCCATCACCCGCTCGACACCGGCGCGGTTGTACCAGCTGCGGTCCATCAGCACGATCTCGCCGCGCGTGGGCAGGTGTTGCACGTAGCGCTGGAAGTACCACTGACCCGACTCCAGCGGCGTGGGTTTCTCGAGCGCGACCACGCGCGCACCGCGGGGGTTGAGGTGCTCCATGAAACGCTTGATGGTGCCGCCCTTGCCGGCCGCGTCGCGCCCTTCAAACAGGATCACCACGCGCTGACCGGTCTCCTTGACCCAGGCCTGCAGCTTCAGCAGTTCCACCTGGAGGCGGAACTTCTCTTTTTCGTAGGTCGAGCGCCGCAGCAGGTTCTTGTACGGATAGCCACCTTCGCGCCAGTCGCCCGCGAGTTCCTCGTCGGGGTTGTGGGCTTCCTTGGCTTTCTTGTCATGACCCAGCAGGGCCTTGCGCAGCACCTTCTGGTCATCGGACGACGCTCCTTCGAACAAGGCGCGCAACTGCCGCGCGCGCTCGTCAGGGGCTCCCGGCGCATCGGGTTTCACGAGCTCGAGCGCGGCGGCGACGGCCTTGTCCTGGGCGGCCCGCACCGCGCGGTCGGTCACAAAAGCTTCGAGCGCATGCGGCCGGGTGGACGGGGCGGTGTCGCCTTGCTCGACCCGGCGCACCGGATCGTCTCGCTTGGCCGGCTGGGCGCGCGCGCGGCGCACCGGTACTGCTTTTTTCGTGGGGGCGGTCTGGGGCTTGGCTTGGGTCATCTGGCGTCTCTTCCCTGCAGGATGATGGAACGGTTCCACCGCAACGCCGGTAGCCGGTGCGCGGGGAGAAAAACCTCCACTGTGCGCCCGAGCGTGGCGGACAGGGTTGATGTTTGTCAAATTCCCGTCATGGCACGTTCACACCGGCCAGACGACGCCGTTGTCGTTGAGGATGGCGTCCAGCGGCTGATCGTGCGCCTCGGGCTCCAGGTCGTCCAGGTAGCCGTTGGTGTAGCCCAGACCGACGGTGAACGGTCGCGGTTGCAGCGACGCGAGCGTGCGATCGTAAAAGCCGCCGCCGTAGCCCAGCCGGTAGCCACCCGGCCCGTAGCCGACGCAAGGCACGAACAGCAGCGTCGGCACGATGACCTCGGTGTCCTTGGGCTTGGGAATGCCGTAGGCGTCTTCCTCCATTGGGCAACCGGGGTACCAGGCGTGGAAGGTCAGGGTCTTGTGCTGCTTGTTCACCACCGGCAGGCCGATGCGGCGCAGCGCGGGCTGATCGAGCAGTTCGCCGTCTTCTTTCCACCGGTGCAGGGCGGGCAACGGGTCGAACTCGCCCTTGATCGGCCAGTAGGCGCCGATCACGGTGTCGGGACGGCCCACGAGCCAGATCCGCATCACACGCTGCAGGAACTCGGCGCGCGCCAGCCGATCCACCAGGTTCAGCCTCTGTTCGATCAGGCGCTGGCGCAGAACTTTTTTGTGATCGGACTTGTCCATAATCTGCCAATGTTGTTTTCATTGATTCTGACACCGAAGAAAAAACCCGGTCTGCGTGCCCTGCTGTGCGGTGCGCTGGCCCTTGCCTGCGCCCTGCCCGTCGTCGCCCAAGGCAGGGCCGACGACGTGCTGCTGGAGATGCAGCAGTCCTTCAGGAAAGGCGACAGGAAGCGCCTCGCCGTCCTGCTGCCGCAGGCGCGCGGCCATGTGCTGGAGCCCTGGGCCGCCTACTGGGAACTGCGGGTGCGTCTGGCCGAAGCGTCGACCCAGGAGGTGCAGGATTTCCTGACCCGCTACGCCGGCACCTACCAGGAAGACCGGTTGCGCAACGACTGGCTGCAACTGCTGGGGCAGCGCCGCGACTGGACCAACTTCGCGGCCGAACACCCCAACTACCGCATGAGCGACGACCGCGAGGTGCGCTGCTACGCGCTGCTGGTCGATCACCTGAAAAACCCCGGCCTGGACGCGCGTCTGGCCGACGAGGTGCGCAAGCTCTGGTACGCGCAACGCGATGCCGATGATGGCTGCACGGCGGCCGCCGAACGGCTGGTCGGCAGCAAGAACCTCACGCCGGCGGATGTCTGGAAAAAAGCGCGCATCGCCACCGAGGCGAACCGCCCGCGCGCGGCGCGTGACGCGGTGCAGATCGTCGCGCCCGAAGCGGTGGGCCTGGTGACGGAACTCAACGCCAACCCGGCCAGGTTTCTGTCCACCAAATACCTGGCCCTGCGCAGTGTGCGCAAGGAAGTCATCACGCTGGCCTTGATCAAGCTGGCCACCACCGATCCCGATGCGGCCATTGAGCAGCTCAAGGGCAAATGGGCGCCGCAACTCACCGCCGAGGAGCGCAACTGGATCTGGGGCGTGATCGGCAAGCAGGCAGCCACCCGGCTGTCGGACGCCGCGCCGAGCCATTTCGCCAACGTGACCCGCGACACCGACCTCAACGACGAGCTGCTGGGCTGGAAGGTTCGCGCCGCGCTGCGGCAGCGCCAGTGGCCAGCCGTTCTGGAAGCCACGCGCGCGATGAGCGAGGAGGGCCGCGCCGATCCGACCTGGGCCTACTGGCGCGCCCGCGCACTGCTCGCCACCATCCCGCCGGCCGAACGTGCGCTGCTGGACACGCCTGCCGCCGCCGATCCCGGCGCGGCACCTTCATCGCGCCACAAGGCCGACCACCAGGAGGCCCGCCAGTTGCTCGAATCGATCGCATCGCCGCGCGGTTTTTATGAACAGCTCGCGATGGAAGAACTCGGCCAGCGCATCCCGGTGTCGCCCAAGCCGCCCGCGCTGACGGCGGCGGAAAAGGACGCTGCGCGCCAGAACGCCGGCCTGGCCCGTTCGATCTACGCCATCCGCATCGGCTTGCGCCCCGAGGGGGTGCGCGAATGGAACTACACCACCAACCTGCACACCAAGGGCGGCATGAACGACCGGGAACTGCTGGCCGCCGCCGACCTGGCCTGCCAGAACGAGGTGTGGGATCGCTGCATCAACACCAGCGAGCGCACGAAATCGGTGATCGACCTGGAGCAACGCTTTCCGATGCCGCACCGCGACGCGGTGGTCAAACGCAGCCGCGAGATCAACCTCGACCCGGCCTATGTCTACGGCCTGATCCGGCAGGAAAGCCGTTTCATTATGGACGCACGCTCGCACGTGGGCGCCTCGGGACTGATGCAGGTGATGCCGGCGACCGCCAAGTGGACAGCCAAGAAGATCGGGCTCGTGAATTTCACGCCGGATCAGATCACCGACCGCGACACCAACATCGCCATCGGCACCGGCTACCTGAAACTGGTGCTGGACGATTTCGGCGGCTCCATGCCGCTGGCCGCCGCGGCCTACAACGCCGGACCGGGACGCCCGCGCAACTGGCGCAACGGCCCCACCATGGAAGCCGCGATCTGGGCCGAGAACGTGCCGTTTTCAGAAACGCGCGACTACGTGAAAAAAGTCCTGGCCAACACCACCAGCTACGCCGCGATCCTGAGCGGGCAGCCGCAATCCTTGAAGGCACGGCTGGGAACGGTGGGGCCGCGGGCGGGCAACGGGGCGGCGGAGAACACCGATTTGCCGTGAGCATCGTTTTGGGCGGCTTTCAAGGCGATTTCAGGGTTTTTCCGGGATTGCTAAATAGGTATTGAGATATCTGCATCCCAGATTCGCCGACAGACGAG
>JADHED010000053.1_pt1 | contig 156478 bp, 139 predicted proteins | sample 8952041 | NCBI WGS metagenome assembly JADHED01 (sample SAMN16124423, study PRJNA663239) | bioreactor sludge metagenome | isolation source: sludge (control) | place: India:Bengaluru | collected 2018-09-08 | reverse complement strand
TATTGCTCAGGATGCGTTTCACCAGGAACACCGGGTCGTTGTCGAAGGTGAGGATGCGGCCCGCGAACTCCCATGCTTTCGTCAGGCTGGTTGCCTTGAAGACGATCATGGTACCGAGGATCACGCCCATGGTGAGCGACCAGCGCAGGGCTTTCGGCAACTTCGCCAGCCGCTTCTCGAAGGCCAGTTCCACGGCCATGAAGAGGCCGAGCAGGAGTCCCCAGGTCACGAAGGTCCACTGTGGGCCATGCCACAGGCCGCTGAGTAGGAAGGTGATGATGATGGCGACCATCACCCCCGCCAGCCCGCGGTTGCGCATGGCGTAGGAGATCGGAGTGAACACATAGTCACGGAACCAGGTGTTCAGCGTGATGTGCCAGCGCGTCCAGAACTCGGCGAGCGAGATGGAACTGTATGGCCGGTTGAAGTTGCGCGAGAGATCGATGCCGAAGAGTTTGGCTGCACCGCGCGCGATGTCGGAATAGGCGCTGAAGTCGGCGTATATGCTCACGGCGAAGAAGACCACGCCCATGCCACCGATCAGACCGCCGAAGAGGGTGGGGTGGTCGAAGATGGTATCCGCCAGGGGCGCGAAGCGGTCCGCGATGACCATCTTCTTGAACGCTCCGATCAGTAACAACCGCAAGCCTTCCACCAGCTGCGGTCGATGGTAGCTGCGCGGCTGGGCCAGTTGCCGCAACAGGTCCCTCCCACGTTCGATGGGGCCGGCGAGCAGTAGCGGGAAGAAGGATACGAACGTGAAGAAGACGGGGATATCGCGCGTGGGCTCTTGGTTTTCTTGATGAATGTCCAGGCAATACCCGAGCGTCTGGAAGGTGAAGAAGCTGATCCCAACAGGTAGTATGATATTGATCGTCCAGGGTACGCTATCCATGTTGAAGGCGTACTGCAGGCTATCCAGGAAGAAGTTGAAGTACTTGAAGAAGAAGAGCACACCGAGATCGACGATCAGGGTGAGGAGCAACAGGCGGTCCTTGGTCCGTTCCTTGGCCGCATCGTGTATGGCGATGCCCATGCGGTAGTTGAACCAGCTGCTGAAGAGGATCAGTGCCAGGAAGCGCACATCCCACCAACCGTAGAACACGTAGCTCGCGATCAGCAGTACCGGAATGCGGTGTCTGCCGTTCGTTGTGAGCGGTGCCCAGTACACGGCGAAGACGACCGTGAGGAATAGTAGGAATTGCGGCGAGTTGAAGATCATCGCAGCCGCGAAAGTAGGAGGGCGCCATTGACTGGACTCCGCACGTTCGCCACGGCGACCACGCTATCGACCCGCTTCAACCCCCATCCCGAACAGGGCGATATCGTATCTCACAGGATCTTCGGCATCGAAGGCCCGCAACGCCGCAGTGAGTTCCTCCACGGCCTTCCAGTCGTCCTGTTGGCGGGTGAGCAAGCCGAGTTCACGCGAAACGCGACCGGTGTGCACATCCAACGGCACCATCAGGTCGGCCGGGCGTATGCGTTGCCAAAGTCCCAGGTCCACGCCACGGTCGTTGGGCCTTACCATCCAACGCAGGTACATGTTGAGGCGCTTGGCGTTGCTCCCGCGCGTGGGGTCGGCCACGTGCTTGCGCGTGCGCGGCAGATGCTCCACCTCGAAGAAGCGCCTGCGGAACCGGGCGATCATGGAGGCCATGGCATCGGGCCGATCGCCTTCGAGGAAGGCTTGCTCCAGACCGCCATGCACCCGATAGAGATGCCGCAGGCCCAGCACGAAGTGCCGCAGGTCCACCCCTTGGAAGGTGCGGTGCACGAAGCGGTCGAGGCGTGCGAGTTCTCCGGGCGTGGCGTGCATGATGTAGTCGTGGGGCTGTTCGTCGAACAGCCGCACCATTTCCCAGGCGTTCCGTAGGATGGTCTTGCGCTGGCCCCAGGCGATGGTGGCCGTGAGGAATCCGATGGTCTCCGCATCGGCGCGGTGCACGGCGAACGCATGCGGTACCTGGACCGGGTCGTGCGCGATGAAATCCGGTAGGGCGTACTGCTGGTAGGCCTCGTCCAGCAACGCCTTCACCTCCGCATGGTTCATGGCCGCTGGTTGGGCCGGATGTTGCGGGCTGCCAATGCCACGGTCTCCCCGATGCGCTTCTTGCGGGTGGCCTCGGTACGGGCACTGGTCACCCACAGCAACACGTACTTGCGGGCACTGCGCGGAAAGGCGTCGAAGTGCCCTTGCGCCTTCTTGTTCTTGGCGAGGGCGCGCGCAAGGTCTTCGGGTACAACGAGCGATTCCACCTCGTCCAAGGAGTTCCACGCGCCGTTGGCCCGGGCCACTTCGATCGCTTTCAGGCCCGCCGGGGTCATCCGTCCTGCGGCGATCAGGCGCTCCACCCGCGCTTTGTTCACCTTGCTCCAAACGCTCTTCGGTTTACGCGGGCAGATCAGCTGCAAGGAGCGTTCATGGTCCAACGGGCGTGCCGTGGCATCGATCCAGCCGAAGCACAAGGCTTCTTCTACGATGGCCTCGTACGCTACGTATCGGTCGAGGCGCGCCTTCTTCCAACGCACCAACCAGATGCCCTCCGTTCGGGTGTGGTGTCGCTTCAGCCAGGCCCGCCATGCCGTGCGGTCCTCCACTTCCACGTGCTCCAGCAGGTCCAGCTTACCGGCCATGGTTCACCGGCTCGGGGTGGGTAGCGTGGGGAGTTCCATCAGTTGGTATCCCTCCAACGAGAACGCACCCTCATCCACCGTGCCCAGCTTCAGGTCCCGGATCGTGCAGGTCACACGCTCCTTGCCGTCTCTGCTCACCCATTCATACTCCAACGGAAAGCCGTGCACACCGGCCAGTGCAGCGTCGTGCATGTCGGCGCCTTTCCCGCGCATGTCCCGCATCACGCTGTGGAATGGCGTCTCGATGTCCTGCGCCATCCAACCGGTCCAGGTGCCGTCCTCGTCCTTGGCGATCATTTTCTTGCACAGGTGTCCGTCGATCGTCCGGGTCTCGTCCGTCACCCGGATATCCGCGGCGTTCTGCTCCGTCTCCTGGGTATTCGTCACCTTCATCTTCCTGCTTTTCATGGCCATCTTATTGCCCTGGCCATCATCCATCAGCATGTACTGCCATTTTCCTTTCTGGTCGATGATCATGCGCATCCGTTCCTTCATGTCCGGCATACGGCTGTCGAAGGCGAGCATGCTTTCGCTGCTGTGGATGGTGCTGGTGCCCGGACTTTGTTTGCTCTCCTTGCCGTTCTCGAAGAAGTGCATGTCCATCGTGAAGCTGCCGATGAAGAGGTTCGGCACGAAGGGGTCGGTGTCGGGCTCCATGCGTATGCCCGCGCTCTGTTGCAGAATGGCGTTCATGTCCACCTGAGCGGTGGCGGGTGGAACGAGCAGCAGCACACAGGCCGCCATAGGGAGAAGGTGGGTACGCATGGTAGTGTTTGGGGTGGGTGGTTGCCGAGTGGGTCGCCAAGATATCCCGGTGCGTTCGTCGTTCATGGCGACGCGACCAGCTCCGCGTAAGTGTCACGTAGCTGGCCCAACAGGTGTTGTTTACGCACCGCTCTTGTGGCATGCGCCATTTCCCACGCCAGCTCGGAGAGCGCGGACAAGGTGCGGTAGCTCGCGGGCCGGTATGGGCTGTCGCCGCTGTACAGTGCTGCAGCGCCCATCGCCCGGTACGCGGCGGCAAGCGCCGGTTCGCTGCAGCCCAAGGCCGCCGCCAGTCCATTGAACATGCCGAAAAGCATGATGCCGTCATCATCATCGGGGAACACCTCACGGAAGCGGCTGGCCAGCGCGTCGGTCCGTTCGGCGATCAGTAGGGCGACGCGTCGGGACTGTTCGGGCGTGGAGGCGTTATCCAGCTCAGCGATCCGCTGGCCCAGCCAGGGGCCGATCGTGTGGATGGCCTCCACCACCTCGGCGGAATCCCGGTGGAAGGACGTGGTGTCCGCGCCCTTCCCAAAGGCGGACGTCGCCCAACCGGTGATCACGAATAGAAGGATGAAGCGAATGGACATGCCTTCAAAGGTAGAGAAGGCTATCGCCAACTCTCCTTCGTGATCTGGAACAACTTCGGATCCACCGGGCCGGATCTCAGTTCCAGTACCTTCATGATCAGGTGGTCGCCGCCGGTATAGCGGTAGTCCACTTCCAGCGGCATGCCCTCGCTGGCACCGGCCACCATCATCGGGTAGAGTACGGCTTCCAACACACCCCATGACTTGCGGGCGGAGATCAGGTCGAGGAAGAGGGAAGGGGTGGCGGGATCGGTCCAGGAAGTGCGGGCGGTGTTGGGCTGCCGCATTCGGCGTTCCACCGTTGCACGGCCCAGGATCTTCTTGCCTCCGCCGGCCAAGGTGTCGGGATGCACGAGTGCCAGGCTCGACATGGAACGGGTGGCCAAGCGCTGTTCGGTGCTGGTCACGGAACTGTCCTTGAAGAGGAAGTAGCCCGTTTCATTGCCCGTGTGGCGGTCCAGGACGAATGCCTTGTTCCGCCGGGATGGCAATGGTTGATCCTCCTGCCCGATCACCACCATGCGGGTGCTGTCGCTGGCATAGCGCACGGTCCACCGAAAAACTTCGCCTGTGCTGTTGGTGAGCGTGTAGTGCAGGGTGGCCGTTCCGATGAATTGGTTGGTAGTGCGTGCCATCACACTTTCCATGCGGGGGCTGAGTTCTGCACGCCTCGAGCCGCTGCCGGTGCCACTGCCTACCCGTGGGCCTTCGAGCGCAGGCATCTCCACCATGGGCTTGGCCGCATCGTGCTGTGGCGGTGGCATGATCGCGCCGTCGGGACTGTCGGTCAGCATCACATCGGGGGTAGCTTCCACCTCGTTCGGTCTTTGCCACACCCGTCCCTCATCCGGACCCACCGCTGGCTCCACGGCGATGTGCATATCGTCGATGCTGATGCTCTCTTCCACCGGTTCGTACTCCGGATCCCGCCGCCGCTGGTCCAGCAGCCGGTAGTCGCGCACGATGTACTTGCTCAGGTCCACCACGGGCGGCTTCGCTTTGCCGGGCTTGTAACTGGTGAGGTGCGTGCCCATCGCGGCCATCGGCATGGGCTTGTCCGCCACACCGAAGAGCAGCAGGTCCTTGTAGCGCTGTGCCATGCGCTGTACCATCCAATTCTTCATGTCGAACACGGGGTTCAGCACCGGCTTTTCCGGGAAGAAGAAGTGCGAGAGGAAGCGTTCGCTGGTGGTGTGGAGTTCGCACTTGCGGCCAAGGATGGTGCGGTACTTCCCCTGCGGCGTGAAGTCCAGTTCCACCCCGCGCCCGAATTCATTCAGGCCCACATCCGCCAGCGTGGCGATCTCCACTTTCGGGATCACGTGGCTGTGCCCTTCGTTGTGCGTGCCCATCACCACGTCATGGTCAAGGTCCACGGCGTAGAGGAGGTAGCCTTCATCATCGGGGTCGTCCATGATCAATACCGCGCGACGAGCATCGGCCCAGTAGGTGTACTTGGCCAGATGGTGGGTGGTGTCGCGGCCCGTGTTCTTGTCGGGCAGGCCGATGGTCATGCTCGGCGTTTCCGCAGTGAGCGTGCCGATGAATTGGTTATCCGGTATACCCCGGTCCACGGCGGGTGGGGTGTAGGCCACGGGCAGTGTGTCCGGCGGCAACTTGCTCACGTACGCGCGCATCCAGGCAGGCAGCTTGCCGATACCGCTGTTGTTGATCCAGGCCAGACGCTCTTCGGCGAGCTGGGCACCGGCCATGTTGGGCAGTTCGGGCATCGGTGTCTTGCCGGGCGTGATCGCGATGAACTCCATGCCTCCTGCCGGTGGGCCGTATGCATGCTTGCTCCACGTGACGCGCAACGCAGCGCCTGCGTTCGGATCGGCGAAGGCGCAGAGGTGTTCCAGGTATCCATCGGTCAGCCAGCGCGCCCAGGTCTTCAGGTCGCTGAACAGATTCGGATGCGCGGTGGTGGTCCAGTACCACGAGCTGTCGCGGCCGTTGCTGGTGCCCAAATGCTCATGGCAGGTGTGGCCCAGGATCTCTGCGGTACGGACGGTGGCGGTGATGCTGTCGTTCCAGACATCGTGGAAGTAGCCGGCCTGCGGAATGTGCAGGTCTTCCACCTTGGCGCCCACCCGCTGTCCGCCCCAACGGGCCTCCATCTTCACGTTGTGCTCTAGGTCCAGCAAGAGGGCGCGTTGCAGGGTGAAGGGACCGTTCAATTCGCGGAGCACCATGCGATGCGTATCGCCCCAGTATTCGATCCGCCTCCCGCCCTGGAATTCCACGCTCCATGTGCCGATGAAGGCATTGGTGTGCAGAGGTGCGCCCATGGCCTTGGCCGACTTCTTGGGCTTGCTGCCGGTAACCAACGTGCCCATCCATTCGGGCAGGGTGGCGGGGTCCACGGGAAGGTGCGGCTGGGCGTGGGCGGTGGTGAAGAAGATGAAGAGGAGGGGAGCGAATAGGCGCATGCGGGGCGAAGATGCGGCGGCAAAGCAAGTATCGTGCTAAAGCGCGGGGTGGGGAGACGGCAGGGGCGCAGGTGACATGTTCAGATCACCCCGTCCTTCATCACCAATCTCCGGTCCGCCATTTCCGCCAGTTCCTCGTTGTGCGTCACGATCACGAAGGTCTGGCCCAGCTCCTTGCGCAGGTCGAAGAAGAGTTGGTGCAGCTCCTTGGCGTGGGCCGAATCCAGGTTGCCGCTGGGCTCATCGGCCAGCACCACGCCGGGGTTGTTGAACAGCGCCCGCGCCACGGCCACGCGCTGCTGCTCCCCGCCGCTCAGCTGGTTGGGCTTGTGCTCTTTGCGCGGCAGCACGTTCAGCCGTTCCAGCAGCTGCTCGGCACGCGGGGCGCAGTCTTTCATGCTGCGGCCGGCGATCAGGCCCGGCATCATCACGTTCTCCAGCGCCGTGAACTCCGGCAGCAGGTGGTGGAACTGGAACACGAAGCCGATGTGTTTGTTGCGGAAGGCGCTCAAGGCCTTGCTGCCCAGCTTGGTCACCTCCTCGCCGTTCATCCGCAGCGAGCCGCCATCGGCTTTTTCCAGCGTGCCCAGGATCTGTAGCAGGGTGGTCTTGCCCGCGCCGCTGGCCCCCACGATGCTCACCACCTCGCCCTTCGCGACGTGCAGGTCAACGCCCTTGAGCACTTCCAGGTCGCCGAAGCGTTTCTTGATGCCGCGTCCCTCGATCATTCCCGCAAAGGAAGCAAGTCCGGGGTATCGCTCAAGGGTTTACTTTCGCGCCCACAACGAATCGCCCACCCTCAGATGAACCTTCACGAGTACCAAGGCAAGAGCATCCTCCAGAAATACGGCGTGGCCGTGCAACGTGGCCTGGTGGCCTACAATGCCGACGAGGCGGTGGACCAAGCCAAACGGCTGAGCCAGGAGACCGGGACCAAGTGGTGGGTGGTGAAGGCCCAGATCCACGCCGGTGGCCGCGGTAAGGGGGGCGGGGTGAAACTGGCCAAGAACATCGATGAGGTGCGCGAGAAGGCCGATGCCATCATCGGCATGCAGCTGATCACCCCCCAGACCCCGCCCAACGGTAAGAAGGTGCATAAGGTGCTGATCGCCGAGGATGTGTACTACCCAGGGCCCAGCGAGACCAAGGAGTACTACATGAGCGTGCTGCTGGATCGTGCCAGCGCCCGCAACGTGATCGTGTACAGCACGGAGGGTGGCATGGATATCGAAGAGGTGGCCGAACACCACCCCGAGAAGATCCAGAAGGAGTTCGTGGACCCGCGCGTGGGACTGCGCCCCTTCCAGTGCAACAAGATCGCCACCAACCTCGGCGTCACCGGCGCCGCCAAGAAGGAGATGGTGAAGTTCGTGGCCGCCCTGTACAAGGCCTACGAAGGCAGCGACAGCGCCATGTTCGAGATCAATCCCGTGCTGAAGACCAGCGACGACAAGGTGATCGCCGTGGATGCCAAGGTGCGCTTGGACGGTAACGGCCTATACCGCCATCCCGACTACGTGGAGATGCGCGACAAGACCGAGGAGGACCCCACCGAGGTGGAGGCCGGTGAAGCGGGCCTCAACTACGTGAAGCTCGACGGCAATGTAGGCTGCATGGTGAACGGTGCAGGCCTGGCCATGGCCACCATGGACATCATCAAACTGTCCGGTGGCGAACCCGCCAACTTCCTCGACGTGGGCGGTACCGCCGATGCAGCACGGGTGGAGAAGGCCTTCCGCATCATCCTGAAGGACCCCACGGTGAAGGCCATCCTGGTGAACATCTTCGGCGGCATCGTGCGCTGCGACCGCGTGGCCCAGGGCATCGTGGACGCCTACAAGAACATCGGCGACATCCAAGTGCCCATCATCGTGCGCCTGCAAGGCACCAACGCCAAGGAAGCCAAGGAGCTGATCGACAACAGCGGCCTGAAAGTGCTCGGCGCGGTGGCCTTGCAAGAAGCCGCCGATCGCGTGAAGGAGGTGCTGAAGTGAACCGCGGACATTGAATTCGGAATCGCGAGCGGCCCGGGCCGGCCCGGGGGGGGGGGCGTGCGGGGGCGGGGGTGGTGAGGGGGGCACACCGGGGGATTGTTTTTTGGCCTGCCCCCCCGCGGGGCCCGGGCGGGGGGTTCCGCGATTCCTGGGCCTGGGTTGATCAGTGGGCCACCACCAGACGGGCGGTGCGGCTGGTCCCTTGCTGCTGGGTCCGGACCAGGTAGACCCCGTTGGGTAGCCCGGTCGTGTCGAGGGTGATGAGGCCACCCGACGCTCGGTGCCGGGATACTTCCTGGCCCGCGAGGTCCAACACCATCACCCACGCCCCTTGGGCTACATCATTCACGTGCACCATGTCCTGCGCTGGCGAGGGCCACAGAGCCAAGCCGTCGGTATCCCGTTCCGTCACGCTGCTGGGGCCGTTCGCATAACGCATCACCGTGCTCTTGAACGTGAACCCCGTGGCATCGCTGAAGACCACATACGGCACATTGCCCTGGTCGATGGCCAGGGAGACGAAGTCGGCCGCGCTCGGGGTGAAGCTGATGGGGCCCACGTTTTCCCAAGCACCGTTCACGAAGCGTTGTACCGTGGCCTTCTGTTCGGCATGGGAGTCCTTGTAGGCCACGTAGGGCACGTCGTTCCCATCCAGCGCCATGGTGTAGTAGTCCATGCTGGCGTCTTCATTGGTGAAAGCCACCGGCCCCACTTGTTCCCACGCGCCGTTCACGTACCGCTTCATGCTGCCGCCGAAGTCGTTGGAGCCGTCCAGGTAGGCCATGTACACGGTATTGTCGCTGGCGATGGCCAAGGACGCCGTGCTCGCGTTGTAGAATGAGCTATCCTCGCCCAGGAGCTGCCACGCACCGTTGACGAAGCGTTCGACCCGAGAGCCTCCGGTACCGGCCAGGGCCACATGTACCACACCATCGTGGTCGAAGGCCATGGAGAGGCTGCTGGCGTAGTAGGGGGTGTGCCCCGCGCCGCCCACAAGGCTCCATGCACCGTTCTCGAACTTCTGCGTGGTCACTTTGTATTCGTGGGCCGCGTCGCGGTAGCTGAGGTAGGGGGTGCCGTTGGGCGCTATGGCCACGCAGGTCAGCATCGCCTGGCCTTCGGAAAGGCCCGCTTGCCCTACCACCTGCCAATTCCCACCTTGGAATGACATCACCGTGGCCTTCTGGCTTTGGGTCATATCCCGGTACGCTACGTACGGCGTACCCTCCGGGCTGAAGGCCAGGCTCAGGTCCAGCGCGCTGCCGGCCGAGAACCCTGCAGTGCCCACCGTTTCCCAAACATCACCGATGTATCGCTTCACCACCACCTTCTCCAACAGGCTCATGTCAGTGTAGGCCACGTACGGGGTGTTGTCCGGTGCGAAGGCGATGTTGGTGTGCCGCGCCCAGCCATTGGAGAACTGCTGTGGCCCCACCAGTTCCCATTGAGCTTGAAGCGTTGGGCCGAGGAGCAAGGCGATGCCGAGGGGGAGGTAGGAGCGTAGTGTTCGATGCATGTCGTGGTGGTTGGTTCAGGGGTGGTCCATGGTGCCGGGTGGTGTCCCGGACCATGGACCACACGGGGCAGCGTTCAGGTTTGGTGGTGCCCGCAAAGATCCAAGGGCTGGACGGCTCTTGGAATAAGGGCTTCACCGTATTTCCGGTAGGGGGCCTCGCCCGATCCGGGCGGTACGGGCGTGGGTCAGGGATCCTGGGTATCCAGCTCCTGCACCAGCTGCAGCAGGTCTTGTTTCACCAGCTTGATGGTGGATTCCAACTGGTCGTACATCGAGGCCCGCGTGTGCAATTGTTCGGTGCTGTACGTACCGCCGTCGCCCAGGTACAGTGAGGCCTCGTCGCCCACGGTGGCGCCCTCTTCCCGCCAACGGTTCAGCAGTTCGGTGCGTAAGGTGCGGTCGGCAGGTGCTCCAGGGACGGGATTCACCAAGCAGTACCAGATGGATGCGGGGAAGAGGCCTTGTGGATCCGTGCCTTCATGGATGATCCGCAGGGCGTTCCGCCGGTGGGTGTACTCGGTGCGCTCGCGGCTTAAGAGCATGGCCGTACCCAACGCCGCTTCGGCCACCCCGAAACCGATGCCCAGGGCGTCCACATCGCTGTTGTCGTCCTGGCTCAGGTGTATCCCCGTGATCACCGCCCCCATCGCACCCACCACGATCGCGGCCACGTTCAGGCGCGATTGGGTGCGGGCTTCCACCTCTTCCATGTGTCGTGCCATTTGACTCACCTTTTCCTCTTCACAATCCAGTTCCGAGGCCACAGCGCTGATCTCCAACGAGGCCAGGTCGCAGTGGTAGGCGATGGTGCGACGGAGTTCCAGCAGTTGGATCCGTTGCTCCAGGCTCCGTTCGGTCGATGGCACTTGCATGTGGGCCATGTAATCATCCAACAGCGGTAGCACATTGATGGCGTGCGCGATGTGTAGGCTGTTCGGGCTGAAGTGAGCCTTGACCTCGGCCGGTACCGCGGCGGCATCGAACGGTGCCGGCGGGGTGGTGGCGATGGCCATGGTGGGTGTCCATTGGTTGCACTGGCTGCGGTCCAATTGTGCCTTGAACCGGGCCAGGTCCTTGGTGGAACAGCCGGCCAGCATACCGATGAGCAAGGCCAGTACCGTGGTTCGGATCGGGACGTTCACCCTCCAAATATGGTGCGTTCAGACACATCGCCGGGACTACCTCGGTCCTTTTCCGTCGTTGTGCGCATCGACCCCACTGAACGTTTGGTTCGGATCCGGCCTATCGCCATTTGCACGCCCTTGTGGACCCGAGGGATCCAACCTGGTGATCACCGGAACGCACGGGTGGGTCGATGCCAAGTGCCTTATGGGTGCCTCGAAGAACCTCGAACGGATGGCGCGCGCCGCTATCATACGTCCAGACGAGGCGCTCCGAAGAGAGGATACTGGATCGAAGTATCCGACTGAGGAGCAACAAAGTATGGGCGAATGAGAGCAAGCGATGATCGCTGTGCTTCTTTCTCATGAACGCCGCCGGAACGAGGTTCTTCGAGGTACCCTTATGATCGGTGCGCTGGTCCGGGCAGGGCCATCGCGTCTTACTGAGCCGGTGATGAAGATCCGGCCGAGCTCAGCGATCTGTACCACTGGGGTGATAGCGTGAAAGGGTGCGAGGCATTTCACCTTCTCACGCTTTTCACCCTTTCACCTTTTCACCATTGGATCGACCGGTTCTTTCATGCCGCCTCAGTATTTCTGCCGTCAGCACCGGGGGGGGGGGAGCCGGAACAGCAGGCCCAGCGTGCGGCGATCCTGTCCCCCTCGTGCCCGCTGAAAGGAGGGCTCAGGGTGAGGGGGCGGACCAAAGCGAAGCGGCGGTCCGGGGCGCAAGGAACGCTCGCTGGACCTGCTGTTCCCTCCCAATGTCGAAGTCTTGATCCTTGACGAACGAAGACGCGATAGCCCCGCTGGTCCGGGTGTATCCACCCTGTTCTTGTCGTACATTTCGGGCAAGTAAATCCGAATTAAGCCATGCGAACGCTCGGCATCGTGGTCCTCGCGACCTGTTTCCCCTTCTTCAGCTTCGGCCAGGTGGCCCCCAAACTCGCTCCGGCACCGGATCCCGGAAAGGAGTTGCGCACCGTTACCGCTTCCTGCGGCCAGTGCAACTTCGGTCTGCCCGGTGGCGATTGTGACCTGGCCGTGCGCTTCCCGCAGCAGGATGGTGCCGAAAAGGCGTTCTACGTGGATGGCGTGGACATCAGTGCTTTCGGACATCCGCACGATAAGGACGGCTTCTGCCTGGCGTTGCGTAAGGCCGAGGTGCAGGGCGAGGTGGTGGAGGGGCGGTTCAAGGCCAGCTACTTCAAGCTGCTTCCGCCCGAGAAGGAGGGGAAGGCCCGGTGATCGGAATGCCGCCGGTAGGCCGGTGGTCGCCCATCAGCGAACGATCAGTCGCTGGCCTTGTCGCGCTGTGGCCGTGGCTACTTCGATGTAGTACAGGCCGCTGGTGGTGAGTTGCAATGTCGTGGTGCTTCGTGCACTGCCGGTCCAGCGGTGGATCGACCGCCCCTGCGCATCGTACACCTCCAACCGTTGGGTGTGTTCGGGCAGTTGTACCGTTACCGTTCCCTCCGTGGGGTTCGGGAATACCGTGAACGTGGGCATCAGATCGGCCGTTCTTGTCCCCACCGAGCCAGTGAGCGCGTTGAATGCATTCACACGGCCGTGTCCGTGGTAGGGGTCCCATCCGGGGGTGTCTTCGTTCGCGGCTCCCACCATGTCTTCGGCAGAGGTCTCCACGATGGTCTTCACCTCGGCCGGCGAAAGCCCCGGGGAGCTCGCCAACAGCAGTGCGGCCAGACCGGCCACCAGCGGGGTGGCTTGCGAGGTGCCGCCCCAATAGGTGCTGTAGTTGCTGTTCGATAGGTGGCTGAGGCCGTAGATGTAGTTGCCGGGTGCCACCACGGAAATGTGCGCGCCAAAGTTGCTGCCGCTGGTGTTGCTCCAGAAGAACGGCGCCGAACGGGTGTCGTCCGGGTCGGTGGATCCCACGGCGATCACCCCGGGGATACCGGCCGGGTAGAAGGTGGTGTTGGTGTTGGTGTTCATCATACAGGCCACCACCACCACGCCATGGGACAAGGCGTAGTTCACTACATCGCTCAAGGTGCTGGAGCTGCTGGTGCCGCCGATGGACATGTTGATCACTTGGGCGCCATGGTCCACCGCATAGTGTATGGCCGAGGCCCACCACGAGTAATAGCCGTACGAGTCGCTGTCCAAGGCTTTCAGGCTCATCAGCTTGCAGTTCCAGTCCACCCCGGCGAAGCCGATCCCATTGTCGCCTTGTGCTCCGATGATCCCGGTCACGTTGGTGCCGTGCCCTTGGTCGTCCATCGGGTCGTTGTCGTTGTTGGCGAAGTCCCATCCCCGTATGTCGTCCACTAAGCCATTGCCGTCGTCGTCCACGCCGTTGCCTGCGATCTCTGCGGTGTTCGTCCAGATCCGACCAGCGAATTCAGGATGGTCCCATTTCGTTCCGGTGTCGATGATGGCCACGGTGATGGATCCATCGCCCTGTTCAACGGTCCAAGCATCCTCCATCTGGATGTCGGCACCCGCTACCGCCGGGGCCAAGGCGAATGTTCCCTGGTTGCTCAACCCCCACTGCAGGGGGTAGGAGGTGTCGGTGGGCACCACACCTTGTACCCCTCCGGCAAGGCCCTGATGGTCCCTTTCCACGTATTCCACTTCGCCGCTACGCCGGTATGCATCCATTAGCCTATCCGCATCGGTGTCCGGGGGCAGTTGGATCACGAAGGTGGAGGGTGGCGATTGGCGACCGGTGTGCACGCGTTCCACGACGGCCCCGGGAAGATCCCTCGTCAGGGCATCGATCATGGCGTTGCCCGTACCGTTGCCTTCACCGGGCGAGCGACCCGCCGCATGGTGTCCGGCTTTGAGTTTCACGATCACGCGCTCGGGAGTTCGAGGGAACAACGCCGTGCCCACGAGCAACAGGCCGATCAGCAGCAGGGGTCTGGTATACATGGTGGTGGTGGCGCAAGGCTCGTTACTCGGTGGGTGGGGGAGTGCGTTGTACCCCCATCTGTGTCCTTCGCCGGACGGAGTGTTGCTCAAAGATAGTCTGGCCGGTGGCCTCCACCGCCTCACCGTGGGCTCAGGTCCACATCGTCCATGCTCTCCAGGGTGATCCATTGTCCCATCTTCTTCTGGATCACCTTGAAGTGGTGCTGGTCTTCGGGTGTCACCAGCGTGAAGGCCTGGCCTGCATGTTCCGCACGACCGGTGCGCCCGATCCGGTGCACGAAGTCTTGGGGCGACCGCGGCAGCTCGTAGTTGATCACGTACGGCAGTGCTACGATGTCGATGCCACGGGCGAGCAGGTCGGTGGTCACCAGTACACGTAAACGGCCAGCCTTCAGGTCGGCCAAGGCTTGCTGGCGGGCATGGTGGCTTTTCTTGCCGTGCGTGGCACGTGCGTCGATCCCGTGTTTCCGCAGCTTGTCCGCCACATGGTCGGCGCCATGGCTGGTGGCGGTGAACACCAGCACCTGGGCCATGTCCATGGTGTGGATCAGGTAGCGCAGCAGCGGGCCTTTCCGTTCCGGCGTTATGCGGAACGCACGTTGTTCGATCAGCGTTACCTCCTGCGGGGCCGTGGTGCATTGGATCACCTCGGGTTTGTGCAGCACCAGGTCGCTGGTGGTGCTCACCCCGGCATTGAGCGTGGCGGAGTACAGCAGGTTCTGGCGTTTGCGCGGAAGAAGCTTCAACAACCGGCCCAGTTCTTCTTCGAACTCCCGGTTCAACATCTTGTCCGCCTCGTCCAGTACGAGCACCTGTACGTCGCCCAGGTGAACGGCTTTCGCCTCGATCAGGTCAAGGAGCCTTCCCGGCGTGGCCACCAGCACTTGTACACCCTGCAGGGCGATCATCTGGGGGTTGATGGAGACACCGCCGAACACCGCCTGGGTACGTGTGCGCTGGGGGAGGTGGGCACATAGCGACTGGAACACCGCCTCCACCTGCTGCGCCAGTTCCCGGGTGGGCACCAACACCAGCACCGGCACATGCCGGTTACGCACGGGGCGCATTCCCTCCAACAGCCGCTGGAGGATCGGCAGGGCGTAGCTCAGTGTCTTCCCCGAACCGGTATCGGCGATGCCCAATACATCCTTGCCGAACAGGATGGCCGGGATGGCTTTGGCCTGGATGGGCGTGGGCCGCGTATACCCCACGGCCTCCACGGCGTGCAGTAACGAGGGGGCCAGCCCAAAGGCTGAGAAAGGATCGGTGGTCGGATCCATAGGTCGCGTGTGGCCGTGGTACGGTGCCGCAAGGTACCGCTGCGCTCCAACGTAGGCCCGTTGGTGAACGGGGCAGCGGCCTCCTCATACCCAAAGCATCAGCAAGGTGAGCAGGATCCCCGCCGCCACGAAGTACATCCCTTTCTTGAAGATGCCGCTGCTGGGCATGTACATCCAGAACGCCGAGACCACGAAGAACAACAGCGATATGCCAAAGAAGATGTTCAGGAAGAACAAGGAGGATCCGGTGTTGGCCTTGTGCAGTTGCGTCAACCGGTCGATCAGCCACGGATACCGTTTGGTGGTGTAGTCCACTTCGCCGGTGGTGCTGTTGTAGGTGCCCTGCTCGAATCGCAGCAGTTCTCCGGCCGGGTCGTGGAACCGTAGGCCCTTGATCCGGATCTCCGCGCCCAACGCTTTTTCCGTGAGGCCGGGGGCCAACCGGCGGACTTCATGCACCTCCTGCTTCAGCAAGTCGATGTCGCGGAAGATCAGGATGATGCCGCTGATGGCGTACACCGCCATGATCCCCGCGAGGAAGAAGCCAAGATACCGGTGGTAGGTCCGCATCGTGGTTCGCATGGTGGGGTGGGGGGGTAAAGAGGAGCGTGGTTCAGGAGCCTATCCAACACCGCGTTCGGCGTAGCGGGATCAGCGGGGATGGTGGCAAGGCTGCTGGCCGGGTTGGAACCACCATGGTATCATTCGATCATGCCCTTGCCCCCTTGCATGAAGGTCTTCAGCTTGTCGCCGGTGCCCACCAGCCATAAGAGGTCGTTCTGTTCCACCACCATGGTGCTTTCGGGGTTGGCGATGCGTTGTTCTCCGCGTTCGATCCCCGTTACCAAGGCGCTGCCTTCTTCGCGGATCCGACTTTCGCGGATGGTACGGCCGATCAATGGTGAGCGCGGCGGTATCCGGTACTTGCGCACCCGCATGTCGTCCTTGCCGAGGTTCATCGTGCCGTTCTCGGGCAGCAGGCTGGCCAGTTCCGTGTTCACCAAGGCCAGTTGTTCGTCGGTTCCGATCAGCACCAGGTTGTCGCCGGGCAGCAGCCGATCATCGCGGCCGGGAACGGGTATGCTCAGCTCACCGCGTTCGATCAACGCGATGTTCACCCCGTACCGTTCGCGCAGGGCCAATTCGTGGAGGCTACGCCCCATGGCTTGGGAGCCCGCGGGCAGTTCGATCTCGGCCAGGTGAAGGTCCCAAGGGGTGAGGTTGGGGCGTTGGCGCATCGATTCGCGTTGCGTGAGGTTCAGCAGGAAGTGCCGTTCCACGCGTTGGTAGAAGTCCTGTAGCCGACGGCGGAAGAAGATGGCGGTGACGCTGATGAGCACCACGGCCATCAACAAGGCGGCACCGGTCTGGAAGAAGCGAGCCACCAGGATGGTGAGGACGATCACCGCAGCGGCGAGCCGGCCCACCTCCAAGGCGATCAGCGGCCCACGCAGGGCGCGTTTGTTCAGCCACAGGTGCCGGTAGGCACCCGCCCGGATACGCCGGAACGACATCGCCCAGATGAACGGCACCAGCAGGACCAACGTGGCGACGCCCGCCAGCATCTCCCCATCGAACCAGCCGATGCCCGCGCCGAACCAGCCTTCGAGCACCCTGCTCCCCAGCAGGATCACCGCCAGCGAGGCAGCACCCCAGATCGCCAGGTTCATCAGGTAGGCTCGCAACAGCACACGCCAGTCGCTGGTCACCGTGGCCCGCTCGGTCTGCTGGCCATATCGCTCCAAGGCGTCCAGGAATCGTCGAGGAAGTAGGCCTTCTATCCATTCGGCGAAACGTGGCGAGGCCTTGATGACATAGGGGGTGGTGAAGGTGGTGACCGCCGATACCGCCACAGCAATGGGATAGAGGTACGAACTGGTCACCTTCAACGAGAGTCCTAATGCCGCGATGATGAACGAGAACTCACCGATCTGGGTGAGGCTCATGCCTGCTTGGATGGAGCGCTTCACCGACTGGCCAGCGAGCAGTGCTCCAGCGAAGGTGGCGGTCAGCTTCCCCGCGATGATCACGACGGTGATCAGCAACACCGGTGCCCAGTGCTCGGCCAATGTCTTTGGGTCTATCAGCATGCCCACGGATACGAAGAACACAGCCCCGAACAGGTCCTTCACGGGCTTCACCAAGTGCTCGATCTTCTCGGCCATAACCGTTTCGGCCAGGAGCGATCCCATGATGAAGGCGCCCAAGGCCGAGCTGAACCCCGCTTCCGTGGCCAGGTATACCATGACCAGGCACAAGGCGATGGATACCACCAACAGCATCTCGTCGTTCATCAGCTTCTTGGCCTTGTTCAAGAAGGTGGGGATCACCAGGATGCCGCCCACGAACCAGAGCACGAGAAAGAAGGCCAGCTTCCCCAAGGCGAAGAGCAGGTCCCCTCCGCTCAACTGCTGACTCACCGCCAGCGTGCTCAGCAACACCATCACCAGGATCGCCACCAGGTCCTCCACCACCAACACACCGAACACCAGCACCGCGAACCCCTGGGTCTTCAGGCCCAGCTCCTCGAACGTCCGCATGATGATGGTGGTGCTGCTTACCGAAACGATGCCACCAAGAAATAGGCTATCCATCGTGCTCCAACCCATAGCGCGCCCGGTGAAGTAGCCGATCGCCAACATACTGGAGGCTTCCACTATGGCGGTGATGCCCGCTGTGCCACCGACCTTGGTCAACTTGCGAAAGCTGAACTCCAGGCCCAGCGCGAACAACAGGAAGATCACCCCGATCTCGCTCCAGGTGTGGATATTCTCCATGTCGCTCACCGAAGGCAACAAGGAGGTGTTCTGTCCAACGAGCAAGCCCGCCACCACATATCCCAAGACCAGGGGTTGGTGTAACTTTTTGAAGATCAGTGTTACAATGGCCGCAACGCCCAGGATCAGGCATAGGTCCAGGATGAGCGGCGGCAAATGGGTCATGGCCAGCGAAGATACTGGGCACCCGACCTTGGATACCGTACGCGTTGGTCATACGAGCCACTTGGGACCGGAGCCGGTATGATCGACCTCCGGTGGCACTGCGGTTCACGCGCTTCGCCGCCGCGGCAGGTCGGCGCGTCCAGGACGGTGGTCGGCCACCTCAGAACGGTGAGCGGTGCGGCGCTCGGTACTTCTTGTCATCGACCGGGTCGCCGTTCCTACTTCTTCCTCGTCTTATCGGCCTTGGCTGTTGCCCGCGTCCATCCGGCGATCACCACGTAGTGCCGTCGGTGCTCGGGGCTTGCCTGCACTTCGTCCGTGCGTATGCGGGCCATCGCATTCCGGCCACCCTTCAACCGCACCTGGTGGATCGCCAGCGTGAGTTGTTCGTTCCACGGGGTGAAGACCTCGCCCATGCTGTACGTGCCGAGCCGGACCGTATCGCCCGGCGCCATGGTCCAGGTGCCACCCGGCAGGCCCGGCGAGGGGTGCTTCGCCTTGGCCACCACGCGGCACGCGCGCTTGGTGGGGTTCACCACGAACACCTCGTTCACGAAAAGGCGTTGTTCCACCACGACCTCTTGTACGTACGGCCTGCCCGGAACCACCACCCCCGGTATCGGCCCATGGTCGTCTTGGCCCTGCTCGGCGAATCCCGTGCGCGTTCCCGCCTCATCGTACGTGGTGGTGCTCTGGTACCACTGTATCCCGCCATCGGGTGCGTCGCTGTATTCCACCCGGCTCACGGCCCCGTTGGCGTGGTACCGGTACTGCACCGAGGCATGCCCCGCGAAACGCCGCGTCTGGTGCTCCTCGAGCACGGTGCCGTCCAATTTGTACGCCCAGCTGCGGCCCCAGCGCTCGTCCTTGTCCGTCCACTCCTTGGTGCTCACCCCGCCACTGCGGAAGAAGTGCAGCACCACGGTTCCGGTATCGGTGCGGAGTTCCTTGCGGCCGATCTGGGCTTTAGCCAGCAACGGACACAGCAGAAGGGGGAGCAGAAGGAGCGAACGCATGGTGGGGCCAGGCCAAAGATCAGGCCAAGGCTTCGCATCTTCGCACTCCCGGAACCAACCGATGGCCAACCAGAAGATCCAAAAACTCCTCGTCGCCAACCGTGGCGAGATCGCCCTGCGTGTGATGCGCTCCGCCCGCGAGATGGGCATCAGCACCGTGGCCGTGTACTCCGAGGCCGACCGCAACGCGCCGTTCGTGCGCTTCGCCGACGAGGCCGTGCTGATCGGCCCGGCGCCCAGCAAGGAGAGCTACCTCGTGGTGGACAAGCTGGTGAAGGTGTGCAAGGACCTGAAGGTGGATGCCGTACACCCCGGCTACGGCTTCCTCAGCGAGAACGGCGACTTCGCACGGGCCTTGGAGCAGGTGGGCATCGTCTTCATCGGCCCTTCGCCCGAGGCCATGAAGGTGATGGGCGATAAGCTCGCCGCCAAGGAGGCCGTGCGCAAGTTCGATGTGCCCTTGGTGCCCGGCACCGAAGGCGCCGTGAGCGGCGTGGACGAGGCCATGAAGGTGGCCAAGACCATCAAGTTCCCCATCCTCATCAAGGCCGCAGCGGGTGGTGGTGGGAAGGGCATGCGCGTGGTGGAGCGCGAAGCCGACCTGAAAGAAGGGCTGGAACGCGCCATCAGCGAGGCGCAGAACGCCTTCGGCGATGGCAGCGTGTTCATCGAGAAGTACGTGGCCGGGCCGCGCCACATCGAAGTGCAAGTGATGGCCGATACCCACGGCAACACCTGTTACCTCTTCGAGCGCGAATGCAGCGTGCAGCGCCGCCACCAGAAGGTGGTGGAGGAGGCCCCCAGCGCCGTGCTCACCCCCGCGATGCGCCAGCGCATGGGCGAGGCCGCGGTGAACGTGGCCAGGAGCGTGAACTACGTGGGCGCAGGCACCGTGGAGTTCCTGCTCGATGAGAACGGCGATTTCTTCTTCATGGAGATGAACACCCGCCTGCAGGTGGAGCATCCGGTCACCGAGATGATCACCGGGCTGGATCTGGTGAAGCTCCAGATCCGCGTGGCGGAAGGGGAGAAGCTTCCCTTCAAGCAGGAGGACCTGAGGATCAACGGCCACGCCATTGAGGTGCGCGTGTACGCCGAGGATCCAGCGAACAACTTCCTGCCCGACATCGGGAAGCTCGTGACCTACCGCCCGCCACAGGGGCTGGGCATCCGCGTGGACGATGGCTTCGAGGAGGGCATGGACATCCCCATTCACTACGACCCCATGATCGCCAAGCTGATCACCCACGGGGCCACCCGCGAAGAGGCCATCCAACGCATGGAGCGCGCCATCGACGACTACGCCATCAGCGGTATTGAGACCACCTTGGGCTTCTGTCGTTTCGTGATGGGGCACGAGGCCTTCCGCAGCGGGAAGTACGATACCCACTTCGTGCGGGACCACTTCACGCCCGCCGCGATCGATGGCCAGGACCCCGAGGAGATGGCGGCAGCGGCGCTGGTGGCCGCAGCCCTGCTCGCCGACCGCGAGCATCGCCCGGCCTCCGTGCCGGATGCGCTATCAGGCGTAAGTGCTTGGAAACTAAAGCGCCGCTGAGCCGTTGTAGGGGAATAAAGGGCCGTATCTTGCGTTACGGTCACATACTGCGGCCATGGCTTGGACCATGTTCAAAAAGGCCTTTCTCGTTCTGGCGTGCATCGCCTGCGGTGGTGTGTTGCCCACATGGGCGCAGCATCCCGCATACGTGGTGCATGCCGTGGTGGAGGGCAGCGATACCATTCCGTTGATCCACCTGGCCGAAGCCGAGGTCTACGGGCGGTGGTCACCCAAGGGCCGCCGTGAGGCAGAGCGGTTCGACAAGCTGATGCGCAACGTGATCAAAGTATACCCCTATGCCAAGATCACCGGCCAACTGCTCGCCGAATACGAGACCGAGCTCAAGACCATCGAAGGGAAGGCCGATCAAGACCTCTACGTAAGGATCGCCGAGGCCGAGCTCCGCGCGGAGTTCGAGGCCGAGGTGAAGGACCTCACCGTGAGCCAAGGCAAGGTACTGGTGAAACTCATCGATCGGGAAACGGGCCAGACCTCGTACCAGTTGGTGAAGCAGCTCCGCGGTTCCTTCGTGGCCTTCGTTTGGCAAGGCCTCGCCCGCTTGTTCGACCAGGACCTCAAGGCGGAATACGACCCATCGGGCGCCGATGCCACCATCGAACTCATCGTGCAACGGATCGAACGGGGCGAACTGGCCGTTGCGGAGCGCAGCGCCCGAACCGCCAAAGCCCAGGCCAAGCTGGAGAAACGGAAAGCACGCCTGTACCGGAAGTACGGCCTTACCGCGGATCGGCCCACACTGAGCAACTGAATCGGCCCGGTCTTACCGAGCCCCCATGGATCCATAGGGGCTTGGATCAGGCCGGGGCGATCACCAGGGGCGGGATCGTCTCACCATCACATGGTCGTCCATCACGTGGCCCTGTCCGATGTCCAGCACTTCGTCGCGCTCCACCACGAAACCGTGGCGCTCGTAGAACGCCTTGGCCGGGTTCCGTTTGTTCACGTTCAGCTCCACGGCGGTGTCCCCGGCCTTCATGCAGGCCACCAGCACGGCTTCGAGCAGGGCATGGCCAATGCCCTGGCCCTTGTTGGCGGGCAGCACGTACAACTTGTGCAACCGTGAGCGGCCCGGCGTGTACCCGCGCTCGTAACCGGCGAAACCCACGGCAGTGCCCTCCGCTTCAGCCAGGAGGAAACGGTGCCCTTTCGGCCCCAACTGGGCTTCCAGCGCCGGTGTGCCGTACATCAGGTCCAGCATGTACACGATCTGTGCGTGGCTGAGGATGTCGGCATAGGCCACCGGCCAGGTCGCGTGGGCAAGGGCCTGGATCACCCGGATGTCGGCGGCGGTGGCTTCGCGCAGGTTCACCGGGCGAACGTCGGTGCCACCACCAGTTCTTTGCTGCCCGCGGTGTACCGGTAGAAACCTTCGCCGCTCTTCACGCCCAGCTTGCCGGCCGTGACCATCTGCACCAGCAATGGGCACGGGGCGTACTTCGGATTGCCGAAGCCTTCGTGCAGCACGCGGAGGATGGCCAGGCAGGTGTCCAGACCGATGAAGTCGGCCAGTTGCAACGGCCCCATCGGGTGCGCCATGCCCAACTTCATGATCGCGTCGATCTCGGCCACGCCACCCACCCCTTGGAACAGCGCCTCGATGCTCTCGTTGATCATCGGCATCAGGATCCGGTTGGCGATGAAACCCGCGTAGTCGTTCACGGTCACGGGCACCTTGCCGATCGCCGCGCTCAGGTCCACCACGGTCTTGGTCACCGCATCGGTGGTGTCGTACCCGCGGATCACCTCCACCAGTTTCATCACGGGTACGGGGTTCATGAAGTGCATGCCGATCACCTGCTGCGGCCGTTGGGTGGCGGCGGCGATGCGGGTGATGCTGATACTGCTCGTATTGCTGGCCAGGATGCACGCCGCAGGTGCGTTCGCATCCAGGTCGCGGAAGATCTTCAGCTTCAGGTCCACGTTCTCCGTGGCGGCTTCCACCACGAGCTCGGCGTTCTTCACGCCCGACGCGAGGTCGGTGCTGGTGGTGATGTTCCCGAGCGTGGCGGTCTTCTGCGCTTCGGTCAGCGCGCCTTTCGCCACCTGGCGGTCCAGGTTCTTGGCGATGGTGGCCATGCCTTTGTCAAGACCCGCCTGGGCGATGTCGATCAATGTTACCCGGTACCCGTACTGAGCGAAGACATGGGCGATGCCGTTGCCCATCTGGCCGGCACCGATCACGGAGATGTTCATGGAATGCGATCTTTTAGCGCGGCAATGTAGGGGGGATCCCGGATCCGTCCCTACTTGCCATCACCCTTCAGGACGATCAGGATGGTGTACGCCAGGATCTTCAGGTCCATGGCGATGCTCATGTTCTCGATGTACAACACATCGTACTTCAGCCGCCGCACCATCTGATCCACGTTCTCGGCATAGCCGAACTTCACCTGCCCCCAGCTGGTGATACCGGGCCGCACCTTATGCAGGTGGCGGTAGTGGGGGGCCACTTTCATGATGGCATCGATGAAGTGCTGGCGCTCGGGGCGTGGCCCCACCAGGCTCATGTCGCCCTTCAATACGTTCCAGAACTGCGGCAACTCATCCATCCGGGTCTTGCGCATCCAGCGCCCGAACGTGGTGATCCGTGCATCGGAACTGCTGCTCAGCTGCGGCCCGTTCTGTTCGGCACCACAATACATGCTGCGGAATTTCACGATCCAGAAGGGGCGGCCGTGCTTGCCGATCCGTTCCTGGGTGAAGAACACCGGTCCGGGCGAGGAGAGTTTCACCCCGATGGCCAGTAGCAGGTATACCGGGGTAAGCAAGATCAACGCCAAGCCGCTCACAGCGATGTCCATGGCGCGCTTCACACTGAACTGCCAGGCCGGCATGATCAAGGGATTCACCTCGATCAGCGGTGCACCGAAGATGCTGGTCATCTTCACCGATCCCGCCAGGATATCGTACATGTCGGGGATGATCTTGATCCGAACCCCGGTGCCTTCCAGCTCGTTGATGATCCGGCTGATGTGCGCGTGTTCGCTGGAGTCCACCGCGATGATGGCCTCTTCCACCGCGTGCTGCCCGATCACCTGCCGCAGTTCGTTCCACTTGCCCAACCGGGGCAGCCCCACCGAGGTGAGTAACTGGTCGCCACCGTTCACGTTCACGAACCCGACGAACCGGTTGCCCGGTGATTTGGGCAATCCCTCGATCTCCGCATGGATGGCCAAAGCGCTCTCGTTGCCTCCCACCAGGATCGTGTTGAACCCGATCCGGCGGCGATGGACCAGGTGTACCGTGCGACTGGTGAGCAGGAAACGAAGCAGGAAGTTCAGACCGAAGTGCAGCCCGAACAACACCAGGAAGGAGCGGTAGTAGTCCTTGTAGTCGGCCACCTCATCGTCCAGGAGCAGCACGAAGAAGATCACCACCACTCCGAGGAAGCTGACCAGCAGGGTCTGCCCGAGCTCCATGGTGCGGTACCGGCGATGGATCTCCCGGTAGCCCCCCATCATCGTGTACAGACCGAACCAGAACAAGGGGACCAGCACCAGCCCTTTGAAGTAGTTGGCGTCGAAGTCCACCGGTACCGCATACCCGAACTTCACCGGCTCCAACACGGCTTTCCGGTAGAGATAGAACAGGGTCCATGCCGTGGCCCCGCTCACCAGATCGGCGAGCACGTACCAAGCCACCAACACCCTGCGGTCCATCATGATGCCGGACGGATGATCTTGACGTTATCGAGATAACCGGCTGCGGAAGTACGACCTCCAGAGAGCTGAGCGCCGATGTAGATGTCACGTCCACTGAACCCCGGCTGGTAGAAGAAGTCGCTCAGGTCGATATAGACCTTGTTCCACTTGATCGCGCCGATGGAGGCCGTAGGGACCAGCACCACCCAGGGCTCCGATACGGCCGTTCCCTCTTCGGTATACAGCAGGCCGATGGTGAGTTCGATGTCGGTGCTATAATCCATCTCCAGATAGACCGGTCCCGATTCACCAGGGAAGTCCTGTTCCGTGTGCAGGATCACCCGGTCGTGGGCCGTATCCAGCACGAAACCTCCGCATTGCGTGCCATCCAGCGTGGCGTCGGGTCGCGCTGCAGCGGAATACAGTTGGAGGGTGGTGTCGCTCCCCGAACCGCGGATCAGTTGGCTTTCGGCCTCGTTGAACTGTTCCTTCCAGAAAGTGGCCGAGGTGTATTGCACCTGCGGCGCCACCACACGCGTGGCGGCGGGCTCCAGGTCCACGGTGGTGCGCCACGTGGTGTAGTACGGGTAGCGGACACGGTCGTCATAGGCGCCGTTGCGCCGGATACCCGCCGTTACGCCGATCGTGTGGCTCCCGGTTCCGATCACCGGCACCCGCGCCGGCAGTTCCCAAACGCCCACGCTGCGCTCATCCACCGTCACCCACGCTTCGGTGATCTTGCTCGAGCCGCCGCCCTGCTCGCCGGTGGCCGATACCGAGATCGTCGGTATCTCCACGTACGTGGGCACATCCTCGGTCTTTCGACAACCGACCAGCAGGAATAGCGCAATGAGAATGCCGAGGGTGGTGGTCATGCTATGCATGCAACAACGAGGTTCCAGCAAGATCAGTATGTGGCCGATGCACTGCGTTCCAATTCGGCGAGTATGGTGTGGGCCACACGTAGTGCAGCGGTCCCATCCTCGAGCGGGACCAAGGGGGTGTGTCCCTGGTCGATGCTTGCGGCGAAGGCCCGCAACTCCTCGCGGATGGCGTTCACCGGAATGATCTCGGGCTTCTCGAAGTTGATCTCGCGGAGCCCCTTTCCGGGACCAAGGTCCATGGTCACGGCGAACGGGTCGGGCTCGCCGATCACATCCCGCATGCGCACGATCTCGGTGCTCTTCTCCAGCATGTCCACCGCGATGTAGGCATCGCGTTGGAAGAACCGGCTCTTCCGCATGTTCTTCAGACTGATCCGGCTCGCCGTCAGGTTCGCTACACAGCCGTTCGCAAAGGCGATCCGCGCGTTGGCGATGTCCGGCGATGTGCTCACCACGGCCACTCCACTGGCCTGAACGTCCACCACCGGGCTTTTCACCACATGCAGGATCAGGTCGATGTCGTGGATCATCAGGTCCAACACAACGCTCACATCCGTGCCCCGCGGGTTGAATTGGGCCAGCCGGTGCGTTTCGATGAACATCGGAGAGGCGAAGTAGGGAAGGGCGGCTTGGAAGGCGGGGTTGAACCGCTCCACGTGCCCTACTTGCACCCGAAGCCCGGTGGTGCGTGCCAGCTCCAGGAGCGCTTCCGCTTCGTCCACCGTCTCGGTCACGGGCTTTTCTATGAACGCATGCAGCCCCAGGCTGAGGGCCTCCTTTGCCAAGGCCGCGTGGGTCACCGTCGGGGTCACGATGTCCACCGCATCCACCACAGCGAGCAGGTCTTCCCGACTGCTGAAGGCCTTCACGCCGAACTCACGGCTTACGGCATTGCGCTTCTCCTCGTGGGGGTCGAATATGCCTACGACCTCCCATGCGGGCAGTTCAGCCAACTGTTGCACATGGATCCGGCCTAAATGACCCGCTCCCAGTACTCCGATCCGTAGCCTATTCGACATCCGCGTTCGTATTGCGGTGGGCACCGCCCAGCAGGGTTATCAACAAGGCCGCGAAGGTAACAAGGAGCCTCGCCCACGATCATATCAAGATACCTTCGCCCGGCAGAACCATGGTGAAGGATGACTTTCGCCATCAAGGCCTCCGAAGGCGCTTGGTGGAGTTGCTTAAGGAAAAGAGGATATCGGATCCCGCGGTGCTGAAAGCCATCGGGGAGGTGCCTCGCCACCTGTTCATCGATGATAGTGCCTTCCTGGAACTGGCCTATCAGGATATCGCCTTCCCCATCGGGTGTGAGCAAACGATCAGCCAGCCCTATACCGTTGCCTTTCAGTCCGAGCTGTTGGGCATTCGGCCAGGAATGAAGGTGCTGGAGATCGGTACCGGCAGTGGATACCAGACCGCGGTCCTGGTGAAAATGGGCTGTAAGGTCTTTAGCATTGAACGGCACCGTCCGCTCTATTTGCGCACCAAGGAGCGCTTGGCCCAAATGGGGCTCAAGGCCAACCTCTACCACGGAGATGGATACCTCGGACTGCCCAAGGAGGCTCCTTTCGATAGGGTGCTGGTGACCTGTGGGGCCCCCTATGTGCCCGAGGACCTGCCGCTACAATTGAAACCCGATGGCGTGATGGTGGTGCCCGTGGGCGAGGGGGAGCAGCAGCGCATGCTCAAACTCGTACATCGGCCCGATGGCGAGCTTTCGATGACCGACCTGGGGGTGTTCAGGTTCGTGCCCATGTTGAAGAATAAGGCATGAATCAGGTGAAATGTCAGATGGATCACCCATATTTGCACCCTCAAATGAACGCGGCACGAAAATTGGCATGGTGGATCCAAGCGGCATCGCTGGATCAACAAAGCACTGTGCATAGTGTTGAAAAAGTTCATAATCTTGCACCGCGCTTCGCATAGATCTTCGTCCCGCGAAGTCGACCAAACACGAAATCAAAAACACGGACCTAAACAATCAACCATGAAGAAGCATGTACTGTTCTCGGCAGCCATGGTAGCTGCTATGACGGCCTCCGCTCAGACGGGGGAGATCACCAGCAACCGCGGAGAGAATTGGCTCAGCCAGAGCGGCGACTGGGGATTGACCTTCGACGCTACCCCGCTGGTGAACTACGCTGGTAACCTGTTCAACGGCAACACGAACAACGGTGGTGTTGGCCTGAACAATTTCTTCAACAGCACCAGCAACCGCGGTTCCCAAGTGGTGATCGGTGGTAAGAAGCTCATCGACGCCAACACGGCTTACCGTGGTCGTGTGCGCATCGGCTTCGGCAGCACGAAAGAGACCGACCTGGTGAACCAGATCCCGCAGCCTACCCCCGCTCCGAACCCTCCTGCTCAAGTGGAAGATGTGACCAAGAATGGTTACATGGCTGTGCAACTGGGCGCTGGCATCGAGAAGCGTGTGGGTAGCACCCGCGTAGTAGGTGTGTACGGTGGCGAGCTGAACATCGGCCTCGGCAGCGGCAAGACCACTTATGAGTACGGTAACGCACTGAGCGACAACAACCCTGTGAGCCGCCCGACCGAAGAGAAGGCTGGTAGCCTCTTCAGCGTGGGCCTGAACGGCTTCGTGGGCGTGGAGTGGTTCGCTGCTCCCAAGATCTCCCTCAGCGGTGAATACACCTGGGGCCTCGCTATGAGCAGCGAAGGTCACACGGAGAACACCGGCGAGGCTTGGGTGATCGGCACCAGCGGTAGCGGCTCTGTTGTGAGCACGACCGTGGAAGGTGGCACCAAGCGTAACAACTTCAGCCTCGACACCGGCGTTAGCGGTGCTCGCATCGGCGTGAACTTCTACTTTCAGTAAGTAGTTCCGACCTTCGCATGAGAACGGGCCGCCTTTGGGCGGCCCGTTCGCTTTTTCATACGTGTGTAGCCCAAACTCGGACCAAGAACGTTCTTCCGCAGCGAGGTGCACACGGTCCGGGTGGACCGAATGATCCGATCCGCATGAAAGCCGGTCATGGCCGGTTGACACTTTCTACGTGGGGCGTTGGAGACCAGTCCTGCATCATCTCCATTGGTCGTCGTGTACGGATCCAACGACCAAGCAGGTTATACCATTTCCCATTACTGAGCCGGTGATGAAGATCGGGCCGAGCTCAGCGATCTGGACCACTGGGGTGATAGCGTGAAAGGGTGCGAGGCATTTCACCTTCTCACGCTTTTCACCCTTTCACCTTTTCACCATTGGATCGATCGGTTCTTTCATGCCGTCTCAGTAAGGCGTAGGCTAAAGATGCGAAGGGCTCTTTTCGCAGGACGATACGGCGGGGCCGTTGCAAGGCCGAAGGCGTAGACCGCAGGGAGCAACGCTACCGAGGGCATGGGTTACGGTACGATCACGATGGAGAAGTCATGCGGAAAAAGACCGAGTGGATCGGCCTACTCCATAGTGCGAATTGGTAAAAGCGATGGGGAGTATTTCCGGTGCGCTTGTTCCTCGGTCTTTACCCAGCGGAATGCGAAAAGGGCCGCCCCTTTCGAGACGGCCCTTTTCTACGAGCTGGTTCGTGGGCTTCCTTATTCCCAGAACATCACTTTGAACTCTACACGGCGGTTCTTCGCGCGGCCAGCGGCGGTCTTGTTATCCGCTACGGGCACGGTCTCGCCATGGCCTTCGGAGCGCAGGCGGGCAGCGGCAACACCTTTGTTCGTGAGGTACGTGCGCACGGAAGCAGCGCGGTCATCGCTCAACTTCATGTTCTTGGCATCGTCACCCTGGCTGTCGGTGTGGCCGTGGATCTCCAGGTTGTAGGCCGGGTTCTCGTTCATCACAGCCACCACCTGATCCAGGATCCCGAAGCTGGTCTTCTTGATCACGGCGCTGCCGGTCTCGAACTGGATGCCGGTGAGGGCCTTTTCGAAGAGCTTCTTGGTCTCCTCCTTGATGCCGGGGCAGCCTTTCATTTCTGCGATACCAGCCACTTTAGGGCACTTGTCCACGTTATCCGCGAATCCATCCCCATCGCTGTCGGGGCAACCTTGCTGGTTCACTGGTCCGGCCAGATCGGGGCAGGCGTCCATCTTGTCGGCCACACCATCACCATCGCGGTCGGGGCAGCCACCAAGGGCCTTCACGCCTGCTTCATCGGGGCAGTTGTCCTCCTTATCGGGGACACCGTCCTTGTCGCGGTCGTCCTCCGGACGCAGGCGCAGGCTGATACCGTCGATGTAGTAGTAGGCGCGTTGGTTGTCGGCGCCTTCCACTGCCTTCTTCTTCTCCATGTTCGGGCCAAAGGCTCCGATCACCAGGAACTTCTCGTCGCCATCGGCCACGAAGGTGCCCTTCACTTCAACCCAGTCCTTCTTGTTGTCCAGCACCGCGTCGCTCTTCACGTCGGCCATTTCCGTCAGGTGATGGCGGTGGGTGTAGCTTAACTGGGAGGGAGAGCAGTATGCGCCGATGCCATTCACCGCGCGGTCGCTCTTATCGGCCAGCTTCACCCAGAACGTGATATCGTACTTCTGTCCGGGCGTCAAGGGCGAGCTGATCGCCGTTTGCAGGTACTCGCTGTACTGGTTCCAAGCGGCTTTGTACGGCTGTTCGTCGCGGCCATTACCCAGGCGCTTGAAGTTCGGGCGTTGGTCGTCCTTCCACGCTACGAAACCGGCGTAGTTCTCTCCTTCCTGGGCCGTGCTGGTTCCCAATTCATTGTCCGGGATACCCACGTTCTTCTTCGAACCGAGTTTGCTGAACACATCAACGGAACCACCGTTGGCGTTGCTCCAGCCGGAAGCGCGGCTCAGTTGGTCCCAGGTATTCACCTCGGGGCTGCGGCTCTCGAATCCGCCGTTGTTCACCAAGTTGGGGCCGGGCTCCTGTGCCAAGGCCAGACTTGGCAAAAGCGCACCTGCCAGAGCGATTTGTAGCGCTACTTTCATGTTGGGTTAAGTGTGGTTGGTTTGTCGTCGTGGTTGTCAATAAGTGCGGGAGAGGCTACGAAGGTAGGACTGACCGGGCGTTCGTTGGTGACCTTGGTCAGTGGTTTTCCGTTGTGCGATGTGTACTTTTTCTTTGTTGACCATGGCGTTCTGCTTCGCGTTCGCAGCCGTGTGTTCCGCGATCACGGTAGCATGTTCCGTGAACCAACCTGTTCCGCATGAGACCGATCTACGATAACACCACCTTTCGGAAAGCGGAGTCGGATACCATTGGCAGTGGCGTGGTGGTGGCACATGAACTGATGGAGAATGCGGGGCGTGGATGTGCCGATCGGATCCAGGCCATGGACCTGCCAACGGCGACACGCTTCCTGGTCCTGGCCGGACAGGGCAACAATGGTGGTGATGGCATGGTGATCGCCAGGTACCTGGCACTGGCGGGTAGGCAGGTGCGGGTCGTACTGGTGGACCACGGTTCCCAGCCGACGGAATTGAACGCGATCAATCGAGAGCGGCTGGTGGAAATGGCTGTTCGTTTGGATTTGATCAGTAGTTTTAATGATGGTATTGAAATAGCTGATAATGAATGTGTAATAGATTGTATTTTTGGTTCTGGTTTGCAGCGCCCGATAGCGGAGTGGATAGCTGGGGTGGCGGAGAAGGTGAGGCGCTCTGGAAGAAGGGTGATCGCCATTGATCAACCCTCCGGAGTGTTGGATCCCGCCTTGGTCCAAGCTGGTGGGGGCATGGTCCGTGCCCACCATACGCTGGTGCTGGAAGCGCTTAGAACGCCGCTATTCTTTCCGGAGACAGGAGAGGTCTACGGCCAATGGGAGGTGGTGCCAATTGGGCTTCCGGAGGGGGCGTGCCAAGGGTGTGCGCCTGCCATGATGTTGGTGGAGTTGCTGGATATCAGCGGCTTACTTAAGCATAGGTCGCGCTTCAGTCATAAGGGCACTCATGGCCATGCCCTGCTCCTGGCCGGAGGGCCTGGTTGCTACGGTGCTGCGTTGCTGGCTACCAAGGGGTGTGCCCGTAGCGGGGTCGGACTGATCACCCTGTGGGCGGTTAATGAGGTGTGTGAGCCAGCCATGGTGTTGTGGCCGGACGTGATGACAATTTGTGATAATGGTCTAATTGAAGATATTGAACTTATTGATCCTGAGAAATTCATGGCCATTGGTGTTGGGCCCGGGATGGGGCGCACGAAGCGCACCATGGACCGTGTCCGGCAACTCCTCACCACCTGGAGACGACCGATGGTTCTGGATGCAGATGCATTGAATGTCCTCGCTGTTGAACGTGACTTGTTGGAGCTTCTTGGTCCGCACGTGGTGCTGACACCGCACCCCAAGGAGATGGATGGACTCTTGGGTTCCAAGTCGTTGAGTTCCTATGATCGTCACCTGCGAACCCGGGAGTTTGCCATGCGCACGGGGTGTACCGTGGTGTTGAAGGGGGCGTTCACGGCCATCCATGCACCCGACGGCAGGGTGTTCATCAACTCGACCGGTAACCCTGGTATGGCCAAGGGCGGGAGCGGAGATGTGCTGACCGGGGTCTTGGCCGGTGTGCTGGCACAGGGATACGATGTGTTGAACGCCAGCTTGATAGCCGTTTTCCTTCACGGCCTTGCCGGGGATCTGGCCGCCTCGGTGTTGGGGCAGGATGCCATGCGGGCCAGCGACCTGGCCGATCATCTGGCGGAGGCATGGGTACGACTCAGAAGACCGTTGAACAATCCCGCCTAGAGCCAGATTGGGATCTCCTGAACGAAGGAACCCAAGGCTGTTTTTAGGTCAGGAGATCCCCAATAGGTTCTTCGAGGCACCCCGATCAACCAGTTCAACCGACTAACACGATGACCCCGCGATTGCGTTAATGACTTGAATCCGCCTTCCGGGGCCCGACCACCCGGTCAGAACAGCTCTTCCACCTCGCCCTTGCCAACACGCAGCACCACAGGCTCGCCCGTGGAGAGGTCGATCACGGTGGACGCCTCCAAGCCGCCGATGCCGCCATCGATCACCAGGTCCACCTGATGGCCGATGTGCTCGTGGATACGCTCCGGGTCGGTGGTGTAGTCCACCACCTTGTCGGGGTCGTGTACGCTGGCCACCACCAGGGCATGCCCCAATTCCTTCACCAAAGCCTGCGGGATCGGATGGTCGGGTACCCGAATACCCACCGTGCGTTTGTTGTTCTTGAACAGTTTCGGGATCTCGTTGCTCGCCGGTACAATGAAGGTGTAGGGGCCGGGAAGGGCCTTCTTCATGATCCGGAATGAGGCGGTGTCCACCGCTTTTGCATAGATGCTTAACTGGCTCAGGTCCTGGCAGATAAGCGAAAGGTTCGCTTTTTGAGGTTTGATCCCCTTGAGCCGGGCCACCTCTTCGATCGCTCGGGCGCTCTCGCTGCTGCACACATAGGCGTATACGGTGTCGGTAGGGCAAATCACCACCCCACCATCGCGCAGGGTCTCCACCACCGTGCGGATCTTTCGCGGCTCGGGGTCTTTCGGGTGTATGGCCACCAGCATTCGAAGCGGTCAGGCTTTGGGCTGAGCTGCCTTCTTGTGGTCGGCCAGGAATTTCTCCAGACCAATGGTCGTGAGCGGGTGGTCGAATAGAGATACGATGGCGCTCAGCGGGCAGGTGGCCACATCGGCGCCTACCTCCGCGCATTGGATGATGTGCATGGGATGCCGGATGCTCGCCGCCAGGATCTCCGTGCCATAGCCGTAGTTGTCGTAAATGGTGCGGATCTGGTCGATCAACCCTACGCCATCGGTGCTCACATCATCCAACCGGCCCACGAAGGGCGACACATAGGTGGCGCCCGCTTTGGCCGCCAACAAGGCCTGACCGGCGCTGAACACCAAGGTGCAATTGGTCTTTATGCCCTTGGAACTGAAGTGCTTGATCGCTTTCACTCCTTCCTTTGTCATGGGCAGTTTCACCACGATCCGTGGATGCAAGGCAGCCAGGTTCTCGCCCTCGCGCACCATGCCCTCATAGTCCGTGGCGATCACCTCTGCGCTCACATCACCGTCCACGATGTTGCAGATGTCCACATAGTGTTTCATCACGGCATCGGTGCCACTGATCCCCTCCTTGGCCATCAGGCTGGGGTTGGTGGTCACACCGTCGAGTACACCCAGTGCTTGGGCTTCTTTGATCTGTGCCAGACTGGCCGTGTCGATGAAGAATTTCATGGCGGAGGTTAGGGAGGCCAAAGGTAGATGCTCAGGCTCGGATGTTCACCTTCGAAGCCGTCTGATCGAGGGGGACGTGCCGTTGCTTCGTGATCGGCACAAGGCTTGACCACCACCCGTACTTTTGTCCTACCGATGTACCTGCGCCCACTTTTTTCCGCCGTTGCCCTCGGGTGGCTCCTGCTCGCCAGCGCCCAACCCACCACGGGCCTGGATCTCAACACCACCGATGCCAAAGGGCGCAAGCAAGGCAGCTGGTCCAAAGCATGGCCCAATGGCAAGACCAGGTACCTGGGCCAGTTCAAGGACGATAAGCCCGTTGGCACCTTCAAGCACTACGACCAGGAGGGACGGCTGACCACCCTCCAGGACCATGCACCGGACGGTAGGTCCAGCCGTGCACGTCATTTCCACCCCAACGGCACCTTGCTGGCCACGGGCAAATACCTGGGGCAGGAGAAGGACAGCACTTGGAATTACTACGGCGCCGATGGCAAGCTTCGCAAGGTGGAGCGTTACGCCGAGGGTAAGCTCCACGGCGAGCAGGTCGCTTATTACACCACTGGGAGTGTGGCCGAGTGCGAGAACCGCAAGGCCGGTGTGCTCCACGGTCCGCACAAGAGCTGGTTCGATAACGGTAAGCTGAAGTCCGAAGCGGAATACGTCAACGGCGAGCCGGAAGGGAAGATGGTCTTTTATTTCCCCGACGGCAAGAAGGAGATCGAAGGCACCATGGTGAATGGCGACCGCGATGGCACCTGGTACTACTTCAACAAGGATGGCACGGTGCAGTTGCAGGTGCTCTACGCCCGTGGCACCCTGGTGAAGGAACGGAAGGAGAACGGCGTGTTCAAGGAGTACTACGATGATGAGCAGCTTCTTTCGGAGGTCACCTACAAGAAGGGGAAGCGCGAAGGCCCCTTCGCCGAGTACTACGCCAATGGCCGTTGGGAACTGAAACCCATGAAGGCCGATCCGGTGATGGGCACCCCGGCCGATATGGAGCGGGTGCTGATCGGACAAACGAAGAAGAAGGAAGGGACCTACGTGAACGATCTGCTCGAAGGAGAGGTGAAGGAGTATGACGAAAAAGGGAAGCTGCTGAAGGTGACACGCTACCTTGGTGGGGTGGCCCAGTGATCGGACCCGGCAGGAAGGAGCAGGTAACAGCGCCCCCACGGGGCGACCCGAACGAAAATGAGCAAACACGGACGCATACTGGTGGCCATGAGCGGTGGAGTGGATAGCTCCGTGACCGCCCTGATGTTGCACGACCAAGGCTACGAGGTGGTCGGTGTGACCATGAAGACCTGGGACTATGCCGATGCCAGCGGAGGGAAACGCATCACCGGCTGCTGCGACCTGGACAGTATCAACGATGCGCGGAACATGGCCGTGAGCCGTGGGTTCCACCACATGATCATCGACATCCGCGAGGAGTTCGGCGATGCCATCATCGGCAACTTCACCAGCGAGTACCTCGCCGGCCGAACTCCTAACCCATGCGTGTTGTGCAACACCTTCATCAAGTGGGAGGCTTTGTTGAAACGGGCCGATATGATGGATTGTGAGCTGATCGCCACAGGGCATTACGCGCAAGTGCGCCAGCTGGCCGGGAACGGTCGCTGGGTGGTGAGCAAGGGGCTCGACCCCGCGAAGGACCAGAGCTACGTGCTCTGGGGCCTGGAACAGAAGAACCTGGCACGCACCCGGTTCCCCATCGGCGGTTTCCATAAGAGCGAGATCCGCCAGCGAGCCATGGACAGCGGCTTCCCCGAACTGGCCAACAAGAGTGAGAGCTACGAGATCTGCTTCATCCCCGACAACGACTATAGAGGCTTCTTGAAGCGCAAGGAGCCCGAGGCCACGGCCAAACTGGCCCATGGTAAGCTCGTCGGGGCGGGGGGCGATGTGCTGGGTGAACATGATGGCTATCCGTTCTTCACCATCGGACAGCGCAAGGGGCTGGGCATCGCCACCGGCGAACCACTCTACGTGACCGATATCCAGCCGGAGACCAATACCGTGGTGCTGGGACGAAAGGAGGACCTCCAGAAGACCACCATGTGGGTACGTCGTCCGAACTTCCAGCAGGTCGATGCGTTGAACGGTGAACTCGAGGCCGTGACCAAGATCCGGTACAAGGACAAAGGCACCCACAGCACCCTTTCCATGGACGGTGACCGTGTTAAAGTTGAGTTCCATGCACCGGTGGCAGGCATCGCCCCGGGGCAGAGCGCCGTCTTCTATGCAGGTGATGATGTGATCGGTGGCGGTTTCATCGATCGAGAGCGCCATTAGCCCATGAGGACCGGACTCCTTCTGCTCATCCTTGGCAGCTTGCTTTCCCTGGGTGCCTGCACCAAGAAGGAAGAGGTTCCTGCTCCGGACCTAGGCTCTGATCTTTTCCCAACGGCCATCGGTACCTGGGTGGAGTACCAGGTCGATTCGATGTGGCGCGATGACCTGAGCAACGTGCACGATAGTGTGAGCTACACGGTGCGCGTACGGATCGTGGATCATTTCACCGACCTGGAAGGACGAGCGTGCCAGAAGATCCATCGCTACGTGCTCGACGCGAACGGCGATTGGGTGGTGCGCGACGTCTGGTCGTCGACCGTGAACGAGTTCGCGGCCGAAATGACCGAAGAGAACTACCGGCGCCTGAAGCTGTCGTTCCCCGTACGGGCCTCGCGTCGGTGGGATATCCATGTCTATGGCACAGGAGCCACTGGAGATACGGGCCGCGACGACCAGCTTTTGGTGAGCTACGCAGAGGTGGATGCCCCCTGGAGCACCGACCTACTGAGCTTTCCGAAGACCGCACTGGTGAAGAACACCGTGCCACCGAACTTCATTGAAACGCGGAGGTTCGAGGAACGCTATGCCAAAGGTGTGGGGATGGTGCAGAAGTACTGGGAAGAAGGCTCCAACCGGGTGGTGAACAACCCCGATGGGAGCATCACGCTGAAGTACACGGGTTGGCGCTTACGAATGACCGCTACGGCGTATGGTGTGGACTAAAGGGACATCCGCAGGTCGTGTGCTCATGCTCCTCGGCCTTCTGGGGTTCGGTCGATCCGACCTTCGGGCCCAGACCGCACCGGACACGTACTGGGTGGCCTTCTCGGATAAGAACGGCACGCCGTACACGGTTTCGGAACCCGAAGCCTTCCTCTCGCCAAGGGCCATCCAGCGCCGGGCAGCACAAGGCATCCCCATCGATCCACTGGACCTCCCCGTGGATCCCGCGTATGTGGCGGCGATCGAGGCGTTGGAAGGGGTCTCCGTACACAACCGCAGCAAGTGGTTCAACGGGGTCACCGTTCGGGTGAGCGACTCCGCCGCGCTCGCCGCCATCCAAGGCCTGCCCTTCGTGCAGGAGGTGCGCGTAAGAGGGCGGGAGGCCACCATACAACCTGGGCATAAATTCGATGAGCTGGCCACCGGTGCGGGCCGGGACCTGGATACCGCCCGTTACGGCGGCTCCTACCGCCAGCTGAACATGCTGCACGGCGAGGTGCTCCACAGTGCCGGGGCGAAAGGCCAGGGCATGTTGATCGGGGTGCTCGATTCCGGCTTCGAGGGAGTGGACATGTCCTTGGCCTTCGAACCCGTGCGCCAACGCGGTGGCATCGTGGGTACCTACGACCTGGTGGACCATGATGGCGAGGTGTACCTGGATCATTGGCACGGGCGCTGTGTGCTCTCCTGCATGGCCGGGACGTTGGATTCCATGCTGATCGGTACCGCTCCGGAGGCCGATTACGTGCTGATCCGCACGGAGAACATCCACAGCGAGTTCCCCGTGGAGGAGGATGATTGGGTGGCGGGCGTGGAGCTGGCGGATAGCTTGGGCTGTGATGTGCTCAACACCTCCCTGGGGTACACCACCTTCGACGATAGCACCATGGATCATACCCATGCCATGCTCGATGGGCAGACCCTCCGGTGCAGCATCGCAGCCAACATCGCGGCACAGAAGGGCATGATCCCGGTGATCAGCGCCGGGAACAAAGGGAACGACGACTGGCACTACATCAGCGCACCCGCCGATGCCATCGATGTGCTCGCCGTGGGCGCGGTGGGTGCTGCGGAGGAGCACGCACCTTTCAGCTCTTGGGGGCCTACCACCGATGGCCGCGTGAAGCCCGATGTATGCGCCATGGGCTGGGGCACCCGGGTGCTCAACGTGGGGCAGGACAGTGTGGTGGCCGCCAACGGCACGTCCTTCGCCGCACCGATCATCAGCGGCTTGGTGGCGTGTCTGTGGCAGCTCCATCCGCAACGCACGGCCAGCGAGATCATGGATGCGGTGCGCCGAAGCGCGTCGCTCTTCCAACACCCCAACGACTCCATGGGCTACGGGATCCCCGACTTCAGCGCGGCATCCGCCTGGCTCGCCATGTCCACGGTATCCGATGGACCGGCCCCCCAGTCGGCCATGCGTGTCCACCCTGTGCCTTTCAACGATGTTCTCCACGTGCAGGTACCGGGCATCGGACCGGGCACGGCGCATGTGGCTCTTTTCGACGGCCAGGGGCGAGTCGTCCGCTTCACACGGACCATGGTCCTGGCCGATGATCGGCTCCAACTGGAGCCTGCCGGGCTGGCGGATCTGATGCCCGGCACGTACGTGATCATGGTGGAGCAAGATGGTGCCACTTACCGACAAAAGGTGGTCAAAGCGCCGTGAGCGGTGTTGCGGGTGATAGCGTGATCCCGGTGGGGGAGCTGCGGCGGATCTATCGTGCAGGCCGGTTCCCCATGCACCATGGCGATGGGCTCTACCTCCATGACCCCGACCCACGTGCGATCTTCCCGCTGGACCAGCTTCGCCCCAACGCCCGGTTGAGTCGCTACATCCGCAGCAACGGGTATGGCTGCACCATGGACACCGCCTTCGAGGCTGTGATGCGGGCCTGTGCCGATAGGCCGGAACGTTGGATCAGCGAGAGCATGGTCCAGGCCTATGTCGACATGCACAAGCAGGGCCACGCCCTTAGCGTGGAGGTGTGGCAGCAAGGCGTATTGGTCGGCGGACTGTATGGGGTGAAGTTGGGACGGGCCTTCTTCGGAGAGAGCATGTTCAGCCGGAAACCCAATGCCAGCAAGGCGGCCTTCTACCACCTGGTGGATCACTTGCGCGAGCACGGCTATGACCTCTTCGATACGCAGTACCTCAATGCGCACACCCGATCGCTGGGAGCGGTGGAGGTGCCGCGGTCGGTGTTCCGCCAGCGGCTGTACGCCGCGCTAGAGGATCAGCGTGCGTGCCGCACCACCTCCGGGATCGTCCGCTGACGCTGTTCCAGGTAGTGCTGGTAGGTCTCCGCGTACGCGGCGCGGTGCGCGATCACCTCGGTGCCGTTGCCCAGCAGCGCGATCATCACGTCCGTCGCTTCGCGAAGTCCATTGGCGCCACCGCTGTTGCCGGTCACCAGGTCCACTTCTCCGCGGGCCATGGCCTTGCCCACCAACCAGGCGGTCACGGGGCTTCCGATCATCACGCGAAGGCCACACCGCGCGGCCACGGGCAGGTCCAGCACATCATCGAAGAAGAACGCTACCTCGTCGGCCTGCAGGTCGTGTTGCTTCAGGAAGGCATCGAAGGCCTCGGGCTTGTTGGAAAAACCCATGTACAGGCCGTGCAGCTTCTCCCGCTGGGCGAAGCGTTCCGCGTACGGGTTGTGCTGGCCGGTGATCACCGCCGCCTTGGGCAGGGCGCCGTTCCGGAGCCACAGCGCGAACCGCAACAGGTTAACGCCCATACTGCCCACCTCGCTGAACGGGCTGCCGCCCTCCGCGTCCTTGAAGCCATCGTTGAACACGCCGTCCCAATCGAAGAGCACGGCTTTGATGCGGGCCAGCCGTTCCTGGAGTTCGGGTTCCGAGAGGGTGGTGCGGAGGCCGTGGCTGGTGAAGGGAAGGAGGAGGGACATGGAATGCGTTGCGTGTTGTGAGGGTTGCGCGTTACGTGTTGCGGTTTGATCCAACCCGCAACACGTAACACGCCAACACGCAACGTGCGCCGGGTTGTGCGCCGCCTACCCCGAGATCGCCTTGATCAGGTCCTGGATGTCGAGCATGCCGAGCTGCTTGCCGTTCTCGCTCACGCTCAACGTGTCCACCTTATGTTCCTTGAACGCCTTCTGAGCCTCGTCCAGCAAGGCTTCCGGCGAAATGGTGAAGGGTGCGTTGAACTTCAGGGTGCTTAGCTTCTTGGTGAGGAACTTGTTGCCCTCCTTCTCCAGCCCGCGGCGCAGGCCACCATCGGTGAACACGCCCACGTTCTTGCCCTTGGCATCCGCCACCATCACGGCGCCGAAGCCGTGCTTGGTCATCTCCACCAAAGCTTCGCTCACGGTCTTGCTGTCCTTCACCACGGGGTTGTTGCGGGTCAGGATGTCCTTCACCTTCATGGTGATCAAGCGGGTATCCACGTAGAACTGCTTGGTGCCGATGGCCGTGAAGTGGTTGTCGGTAAGCTGCTTCATCAGCTTCCAAGGCACGGTGATGGTGTGTACACCGAGCTCCACCGCGTTGCGCACATGCTCCACGGTGCGCACGCTGCTGAACATGATCTTGGTGTCGTAGCCGTAGTAGTTCACCGCACGCACGCATTGCTCCACGAGGGCGAGGGCGTCGTGGCCCTGGTCCTGCAGGCGCCCCACCAGCGGGCACACGTAGGAGGCTCCGGCCTGCATGGCCATGTAGGCCTGCTGCAGGGTGTACACCAGGTGCACGTTCACCATGATGCCCTCGTTGCGCAGCATGCGGCATGCACGCAGCCCTTCGAGGCTCACGGGGATCTTGAAGACGGTGGTGTCCTTCTTCAAGCCCATCTTCAGCTGGCGCTTGGCCTCCTTCACCACTTCCTCGGCGGTCTCGCCCAGGGCTTCCACTTGCAGGATGGGCACCTTCTTGGCCAGGTCCAGGATCATCTTGTCGATGTCCGTGACGCCGCCGCGGTGCATGAAGGTGGGCGTGGTGGTGAGACCGGTGAGGAAGCCGAGCTTGAAGGCTTCGTCGATCTCTTTGATGTCGGCGCTGTCGAGGTAGAGTTCCATTGGGTTTGGTTTGCCGCAGAGGCGCAAAGGCGCGGAGGATGCGGTCGGTTCTTCTTGGGTTTGCTCAGCGACTCTGCGGCTCTGCGGCGATTTGCCGGTACTTTACTTCCACCGCGTGGATATCGAGCAGGGGCTTGATGAATTCCTCCAGGTCGTACACGCAGAGTTGGCTGGCGGCGTCGCACAGGGCCTTGCTCGGGTCGGGATGGGTCTCGATGAACACACCGTCCACACCGGCGGCAACACCGGCCCGGGCGATGGTGGGCATCACGTCGCGGTTGCCGCCGCGCGGGTCGGCGCTGGGGATGCCGTACTTGCGGATGCTGTGCGTGATGTCGAACACCAGCGGGTAGCCCGTGCGGCGCATGTGGTAGAAGGCGCGCGGGTCCACCACCAGGTCGTTGTAGCCGAAGGTGTAGCCGCGTTCGGTGAGGATCACCTTGCCGTTGCCCACGCTCTCGCACTTCTTCGCCGGGTTGATCATGTTCTCCGGTGCGAGGAATTGCGCGTGCTTCAGGTTGATCACCGCACCGGTCTTCGCGGCTTCGGTCACCAGGGTGGTCTGCATCACCAGGTAGGCCGGGATCTGGATCACATCCACCACCTCGGCGGCGGGCTTGGCCTGGCTGGGGTAGTGGATGTCGGTGAGGATGGGGAAGCCGAAATCCTTCTTGATGCGGGCCAGCACCTTCAGCCCTTCCTCCAGGCCGGGGCCTTGGTAGAAGTCGGCGCTGCTGCGGTTGTCTTTGGTGAAGCTGCTCTTGTAGATCACGGGCACCTTCAGGCGCTCGCTCACCTCCTTGAGCTTCTCGGCGGTGCGCAGCATCACGTCCTCGGTCTCGATCACGCACGGGCCGCTGATGAGGAAGAGTTCATCGCTGCCGCAGGCGATATTTCCGACGTTGACGATCTTGGTCATGGTTCTTCGTCGCCTTGATGTGGCGAATATCGGCACAAAGGTATCCTATGGCCGGTCTGTACCTTCGACCATCAGGTCGAAGACGAGTTCTCCCAGAAGGAAGCCCTCCAGCCGATCGCCGGCGATCAGCGGGGCGACCCCCGCTGGGGTGCCGGTGAAGAGCAGGTCGCCCGGTTCCAGCCGGAAGTAGCGTTCCACATAGGCGATCAATTCCTCTACGCTGAAGCGCATTTGGCCGCTGTGGCCGCTCTGGACCACTTGGCCGTTCTTCTTCAGCATGAATTCGATGTGGTGTCCGGCGGGGAAGGACTCCACCGCCGTGCGCGCTTCGGCCACGTATGCCGAGCCATCGAAGGCTTTGGCTTTTTCCCAGGGTAGGCCTTTGGACTTCAGCGCTTGTTGAACATCGCGCGCGGTGAGGTCGAGGCCCAGCGTCATCTTGTCGGCGACCGCTCGGCCATTGCGGTGGCCGATCACGTACACCAGCTCCACCTCATGCTCCACCTCCTTGCTGAAGGCGGGCAGAACGATGGGCCCCGAAAGAGGGAGGAGCGCACTGGGGGGCTTCAGGAACACCACGGGTTCTTCGGGCATGGGGTTGCCGAGCTCCTTGGCGTGTTCGCTGTAGTTGCGGCCGATGCAGATGAGTTTCATGGCAAGTCAGGAGGTCCGTGTTCCGTAGGTGGATCAGGGACAGTTTCAGGTATGCAGATCCGCCAGGGCATTGCGCATCACGGAGAGGGTGCTGTGTGGGAGTTCGGCCTTGGTCATGAGCCATTGTAGATAGCCCGGGTCGTTGCGACCGATGTTCTCCAAGGTCCACCCGGCGTACTTGCCGAAGGCGAGGCAGATCGCCCCACGGTCATCGAACCTCAACTTACCTGCCGGGTCCGGGTTGCGCTTCAGGTCGCCGCTCAATTCGCCGAGGAAGGCGATGTCGGGCTTCAATAGGTCGGGATAGCGGTCCAGTTGGGCCAGGAGCACGTCGGCGGTGGCTTGCACATCGATCAAGGCGTCGTGCGCACCATGGAGGTCTTTGCCACAGTAGAACCTCACGGCGGCGCTCAGGTCGCGCGGTTCCATCTGGTGGAAGATGCGCTGTACATCCACCACGCGCAGGTCGTTGGTACTCCAGTCGTATCCGATGCGGCTCAGCTCCTCGGAAAGAAGGGGGAGGTCGAAGCGCAACACGTTGAAGCCGCATAGATCGCAGCCGGCCAGTTGGTCGAGTACTTCGCGTGCCACCATCGCAAGGGTGGGGGCGGAGGCCACGTCGAGGTCGGTGATGCCATGCACGGCGGTGGCCTCCGCAGGGATGGGCATTTCGGGGTTCACCAGGGTCTGGTACTGCTCGCGTGTGCCGTCGGGCATAAGACGCACGATCCCGATCTGCACGATCCTGTCTTTACCGATGCGGGTTCCGGTCGTCTCCAGGTCGAATACCGCGAGGGGGCGTTGTAGGTTGAGGGACATCGCCGAAATGTAGAATGAAAGAACCCCGGACGATCGCCCGGGGTTCCATGAGTTCTGAACGATCGCCCGATCAGCGCACCTTGAGCTTGGCGTATTGGAACTTGCCATACTTCTCGGTGTTCTGGTAATCACCTTGGTACCGGGGGCCCTGCACCAAGCTGTTCACTGCCTCGAGGTAGAGTTTGCTCTCATCCTTGCCACGCGCCTTCACGGCCTCCAGCAATCGGGTGCGGGCATCTTCCATGCGCTTGCGGCTCAGGACTTCGTTGGTGCCGAAGGTCTTGGTGGGGACTTTCGAAGCACTGGCTTCGATCACCACGTTGGCCTTGCCGTTCTTGTCGATCAAGCCCACCACCACATCGACGAACTCCTTCCAGCGCTGCTCGTTCTGATCGATGTCCTTTGCGTTGTACGAGTAGAATTTGGTGTACTCGTCCGCATAGCTCGCATCGGGGGTCACATGTTTGGCACCTTTCTCCTTCACCTCGGCATCGGTACGGGCCTTTTCCTTGGCCTCTACGACCTCCTTCTCTTCCTTCGTCTTCTCTTTCCCGGCCACCACGGTGCCCGGTGCGACCTTCTCTCCGATCTCCTTCTTACCGGGAGGCGATCCTTTCGGCAGGTCCACGATACTGGCCGGTCCGGCGAGTGATACGGGGCTGAGGTAGATCTCTTTGTTGATCTCCTGGTAGCTGCTTTCGCACTCCACGAAGATGTCCTCGGTGTGCACCGTCTTGTCGTTCACCCGGTAATCCAGGTTGTACTCCTTGCACGGGGGGAGGATGGCCACGTACACGCCATCGCGTTGCCTTGGTTTATAGCTCTTCACCTCGCCCGTGGCCTTGTCCGTGACATATAGGATGGTGGAGGGGGGGAGTGCTTCGCCTGGTGCGGGGATGATGTAGCCCTTCAGTACGGTGAGCCCTTCGGCCTCCATCTCGGTGGGCAGGTCCACGAAGTAGATGTCCTTCTCGCCATACCCGCTGTTCTTGTCGCTGCTGAAGTAGCCGCGGCGGCCATCGGCAGTGGTCACGAAGAACACATCGTCGTCGGTGGTGTTCAGCGGCGAGCCGAGGTTCTTCGGTGCGGTCCAGCTACCGTCGTCGTTCATCTCCGTGTAGAAGATGTCGAAACCACCCATGGAGTTGTGGCCTTTGGAGCTGAAGTAAAGGGTGCGGCCGTTGGGGTGGATGAAGGGGCCGTCCTCGTCGTATTTGGTGTTCAGCACCGGGCTGAGGTTCTGGGCCTTGCTCCATTCGCCACTGGGCAGTCTTACCGCGCGGTAGATGTCCCGGCCACCCAAACCGCTTTTACGATCGCTGACGAAGTAGAAGGTGTTCCCGTCGGCGGAAAGGGCGCCATGGGTCTCCCACGCCTTGGTGTTGATGTCGCTGCCCATGAGCACGGGATCGCTCCAGACCTCACCGACCAGCTTGCTTTCGTAGATGTTGCCGTCGCCACCATCGTCGCGGTACACGAACAGGGTTTGTCCGTCGGCGGCAACGTTGATCGTAGCCAAGTGCCCCACCGCGGGGTTGATGTTCAACACTTCGGGCTTCTGCCAGTTGCCTTCCCGATCCTTGTAGCTCACGTACACGTTCTCGTACGGAAGACCGGCGATCGGGTCGATCACCGCGCTGTTGGAGCTATCGGGCCGCACCCGGCGACTGGTGTAGAACAAGGCGTTGCCATCCACGCTGAGCACTGGGCTGAAATCCGGACCCGCCCAGTTGATCACCTGGCCTACGTTGGAGATCTGGTAGTTCATGGGCGAGGCTTGCAGCACCCGGGCGTTCGCCGTTTGCTCCTTGCCATGGCTGGCCAGTTCGCGCAGCTCGTGTTTGAGGTCGGAGCCATCCAAGAACTTCTGGTAGGCCACGTCGGCCTTGTCGAATTCGTTGTTCAAGTGGTACGCCCGACCCAAGTAATAATCCACTTCAGCGGGTGCGTTGCGTTCCCGTGCATCGAAGGGGTCGTAGCCCGCAGTGTTGAACGACCCGAAGTTCGCTTTACGCAGTGATGCCGCCCGTTCCAGATAGGGCAATGCCTTGGCTTTCTGGTTGTACGAGTTGAAGTAGGAAACGCCCAGCTTATAGTTCAAGTTCGCGTTCTCCGCATCCGTGCTCAACAACTGGCCCCAAATGTCCGCAGCCTGGTTGTAGAATTTCTCCTCCATGAGCTTGGAAGCCTCCTCGAACTTCCAATTGAATGAGGTGTTGTCCCCCTGTGCCAGCATGGGCGTGCTAACGAACCCGAGGAGGAGGGCGGTGATGGCAGCGTAGCCGTACTTCATGTCCAAGACGCTTTCGTTCTGATGCGGATCGCGTGGCTAAATGTAGAATTTTCCGGGTGCCTATGACCTAATGTTCAGAAGCTCTGGTCGATCGACCAGTTCTCGAGGATGTCGGCCACGCGACGGACGAAGCGCCCACCCAGGGCCCCATCCACGACCCGGTGGTCGTAGCTGTGGCTCAGGAACATCATGTGCCGGATCCCGATCATATCGCCCTGTGGTGTCTCGATCACCGCCGGTTTCTTCCGAATGGCTCCGGTGGCCATGATCGCTACCTGCGGTTGGTTGATCACCGGTGTGCCCAGCACATTGCCGAAGGTGCCTACGTTGGTAACGGTGTATGTACCCCCTTGAATATCATCGGGTTGCAGCTTTCCGGCACGGGCTCGGTTCGCCAGGTCGTTCACCTTCTTGGTAAGGCCCACCAGGTTCAGTTGGTCCGCATTCTTGATCACCGGCACGATCAGGTTGCCAGTGGGCAGTGCGGCGGCCATCCCGATGTTGATGTCCTTCTTCTTGATGATGTTCTGCCCATCGACCTGGATGTTGATCAGGGGCATTTCCTTGATGGCCTGGGCGATGGCCATGATGAAGATCGGGGTGAAGGTGATCTTCTCGCCTTCGCGCTGTTCGAAGAGCTTCTTCACCTTTTCGCGCCACAGGACCAGGGTGGTCACGTCGGCCTCGACGAAGCTGGTCACGTGCGGACTGGTGCGTTTGCTCATCACCATATGGTCGGCGATGAGTTTCCGCATGCGGTCCATTTCGATGATCTCGTCTCCGGGAGCGGGAACGAGCGTGGGGGCTGGAGTGCTGGTGGGGGCGGCCGGTGGTTGTGCCGGAGCGGCCACGGGAGCGGAAGGCGGCGCTGCGATGGGGGCGCCGGCGGTGGGGGCACCCCGGTTCGGCAGATAATCCAGGATGTCCTTCTTGGTCACCCGCCCACCTTGGCCGGTACCCGCGATGGCTTCCAATTCCTGTAGGGAGACGCCTTCATTCTGGGCGATGTTCCGCACCAAGGGCGAATAGAACTTGCCGCTGGGGCTGGTGCGTGTGATGGGTGCCGCATCGACCTTCGCACTGGCCGGGGCCGCAACGGCCTTCGGTGCGCCATTGGCCACGGCGGTCGCTGGTGCTGCATGCGCCGGGGCCGGAGCTTGCGCTCCCGCGCTGCCGATCTGCGCTATGGGTTGCCCCACCTTCACCACATCCCCATCGTTCACCAACCGCTTCAGCAGGATCCCCGCTTCGGGTGCCGGCACCTCGCTATCCACCTTGTCGGTGGCGATCTCCACGATGGGCTCGTCCGCCTCCACGCGGTCGCCTTCGCTCTTGAGCCATTTGATGATGGTGGCTTCGGCCACGCTTTCGCCCATCTTGGGCAGCAGGATGTCGATCTGGGACATGGGCACGTCTTCGCCTAAGGCGGTGGCCAAAGGTAGCCATGCGTGGCGATGGCCGCACGCTCAATCGCGACCCAGGTCGTGCAGGCCTTTCCAAACGGCCCGGAGGTCGATGCCAGCCTTGTAATCCTTGGCGTACACGATGTTGGCACGGTGCAGGGTCAGGCTGTCCTGCGGACCTTGGTCTGCGGTGGGGGGGATCACCCCCCGTAGCAGGGTGGGAAGTTTCAAGGGGCTTTCCAACATGGGGCCGTAGCTCACCCAGCTCTTGCGCCTGCGGACCACCTCCCACCAGTTCCGTACGAAACCGGGGCGATCCTTCACCACGATCAGCATGAGCGGGGCGGTGACGAGGAAGACACCGGCCAGGGCCAGGTCGGTGATGCGCTTGGTGCGTCGCCCGGCGGCGCTGTTCACCGCATACCGTTCCATGATGTACAGGTCGTTGAGGCTCTCGATGCTGTTGGGACCGATGATGAATTCGCGTCCCGGTTGGGCGATCTTGAACATGGCCCCCGTGGGCCGGAGCTTCTCCATCAGCTCGATGATGTGTGCCCAGCGCAGGTCCTTCGCGCAGAACACCACTTCGTCGAGGTCGTCCTTGGCGATGCGGCGGGCGATCTCCTGGGCGGCATTCGGTGCGAGGACCTCCTCCACGCTCATCTGCCGTTGACGACCCAAGCCGAAATGGGTCTGCCAGAGCAGCGCAAGGGCGGAGCCGTTCTCCTCCGTACTGCCGATGGCGAGCACCCGTTTCAGGTCGAGGCTTCGCAAGCTGTACCCCTTGAGGCCAAGGAGGTGCATGACGATGCGGCTGGCGATGGGGGCGAGGCCCAGGAGCAGGACGGCGGAAAGATCCAACAGGAATGAGGCGGGCATGCCGGCCCATGCCCTGCGCAGCAGGAAGTACAGGAGCCATAGCGCCATGCCCTTGGCCACGTTCAGCAGACGCACCGGGCGGTCGTACGCTCCGGTAAGTGCCATCAAGGCCACCAGCAACGCCACGTGGCCACCAATGGCCAGGAGGGAGCGTGCCGCTCCATCGGAACCCACCCACCACGAATAGGACCAGGCCAGGACCAGCATGAACGTGAAGTCCATGATCGGCAACAGGGCCCGGTTGAGGAAGCGCGAGACGATGGCGCCTGCGGCGCTCAGGTAGATGCTGCCGTTGATCAGCAGGCTGAAGAAGTCCGTGCCTCGCCGCGTGAAGTGCTTCTTCGCGAAGATCGCCATGGCGTTGTAGAACACGAACACGTAGTTCACACTGCTCTTCTTGGTGCTCTCCCCTTTGTAGTGGATGATGGGGGTTTCCGGAAAGTACCAGTTCTCGTACCCACCCAGGGTGATCCGGTAACTGAGGTCGATGTCCTCGCCGTACATGAAGAAGCTCTCGTCCAGCAAGCCCACCTTGTCCAGTGTCTCCTTGCGGAGGAACATGCAGGCACCGGAGAGGATCTCGATGCGTGCGGTCTCGTTGTCGGGCAGGTGTCCCAGATGATAGCGACCGAAGGTCCGGCTGCGCGGGAACATGCGGGTGAGCCCGATGATCTTGTTGAAGGCCACCGCCGGGGTGGGCAGGCCTCGTTTGCTTTCGGGAAGGAAGGTGCCCGTACCGTCGATCATCTTCACCCCGAGGCCACCGGCCTTCGGATGTGTATCCATGAAGGCGATCACCTTACGGAACACATCTTCGCCCACCACGGTATCGGGGTTCAGCAGCACCACGTATTCCGCAGTGCTCATCCGTATGGCCTGGTTGTTGGCCCTACTGAAACCCACATTCTCCGTATTCGCGATCAGCTTCACCCCGGGGAACTTCTCCCGCACCATCTCCACGCTGCCATCGGTGCTCAGGTTATCCACCACGTACACATCACCATCGATCCCCTTGAGCGCCTCCTGCACGGTGCGCAGGCACTGCTCCAGGTAGGCCCGGACATTGTAGTTGACGATGATGACGGAGATCTTCATGCGCTCATGGGCACCGGTGCGCCGGGGCACCTGGACTCATCGCTTCGCCCCTTGTTCATATGGTTTACGGTCCGTGATGCTTCGCCCAAGGGTTAGCTCGTCGGCAGTGCTCAGGTCGCCGCCAACGCTCAGACCACGTGCCAGGATGGTCACCGCCACGTGCTGTTCGGCCAATCTACGGTTCAGGTAGAATCCGGTGGTGTCTCCTTCCAAGGTGGTGCCCAGGGCCAGGATCACTTCGCGCACCTTGGTATCGCCCGAATGGATGCGGGCCATCAGTTGGCGCGTGTTCAGGTCGTCCGGTCCGATGCCATCCATGGGGCTGATCACACCGCCGAGAACGTGGTAGCGGCCCTTGTATTGCCGGGTGTTCTCGATGGCGATCACATCGCGGATATCCTCCACCACGCAGATGGTGCTGCCATCGCGGTTCGGATCACGGCAGATGGCGCAGGTCGGCTCGTCACTGATGTTGCAGCACTCCACGCAGAATCGCACCTCGTCGCGCATACGCCGGATGGCCTCGCTGAACCGGGCCACTTCGTGCGGCTCGCGCCGCAACAGGTCCAGTGCCAGGCGCATCGCGGTGCGGCGGCCAATGCCGGGCAGGGTGGCCAGCTGATCCACAGCGGCTTCGAGCAGGGCAGAGGAATGGGACATGGGGCGTGTCGCGGTGGACGGGGCGCAAAGATGGCCTCTTGGCGGTTCCCGCCGGTGCCATGATCGGTCCCTTGTTCATTTTCTGCGTCCTGGAGCCGGTCGATATGGCCTTGGCACCTGTTCCTTCGCCCCATGAGCCCAGCACTTCTCCTTGCCATCGTCTTCGGCTATTTCCTCCTCTTGCTCGGCATCGCTTGGTACACCAGCCGTGGCGCAGGTGAGCATGCGTTCTACAGCGGCGAACGGAAGAGCCTCTGGTGGGTAGTGGCCTTCGGCATGATCGGCACCAGCCTCAGCGGGGTCACCTTCATCAGCGTGCCGGGTCAAGTGGCGGCGAAGGGATGGACCTATTTCCAGCTCGTGGTGGGTTTCGCCATCGGCTACTGGATCGTGGCCGGGGTGCTTTTACCGCTGTACTACCGGCTGGGCCTCACCAGCATCTACGGCTATCTGCGCGGGCGTTTCGGCATGGTGAGCTATCGGACGGGCGCTTCCTTCTTCATTCTCTCACGCCTTGCGGGCGCCACCATCCGGATCTTCGTGGTGCTCAATGTGATCCAACTCTTCGTACTCGACGCTATGGGCGTGCCCTTTGAGGTCACCGCCTTCTTGGTGATGCTGATGATCGTGCTCTACACCTTGAAGGGCGGCGTGAAGACCATCGTGTGGACCGACACCCTGCAAACACTGTTCATGCTCGGCGCCTTGGTGGGTACCATCGTGTACATCGTGAACCATGCCGATATGAGCGACTGGAGCACCCGGTTGGCCGAAAGCGGCATGACACGCATCCTCGACCTCGATTGGCGCAGCGACGGTTTCCTCCTGAAGCAGGTCCTCGCCGGCGTGTTCATCACCATCGCCATGACCGGTCTTGATCAGGAGATGATGCAGAAGAACCTGAGCGTGGCCACGGTGGGTGGCGCGAAGAAGAACATGCGGGTTTTCAGCGTGATCCTCCTTGGTGCCAATTTGCTCTTCCTCTTGCTTGGTGCGCTGCTCTATCTCTATGCCGATAAGATAGACATCGGGCTGCCCGCAAGGCCGGACGATGTGTTCCCTACCCTGGCGTTGCAGCATTTCCCGGTGTGGCTGGGCCTTTTCTTCATCATCGGCCTCATCAGTGCGCTCTTCCCCAGTGCCGATGGCGCGCTCACCGCCCTCACCGCAAGCACCTGCATCGACCTGATCGGGATCCGTGATCGTGGCTGGGACGAAGTACGGCAGAAGCGTGTTCGCCAGCGCGTGCACCTGGGCATGGCCGCGCTCTTCATGGCCTTCATCCTGTATTTTCACTGGTTGGCCACACCGAGCGTGATCAAGACGCTGTTCGATATCGCAGGGTTCACCTACGGGCCGCTGCTGGGCCTCTTCGCCTATGGCCTTTTCTTCAAAGGGCGTCCGCAGGAACGGTGGGTGCCGGTGGTGTGCGTCGCCGCGCCGGTGCTCACGTATTTACTGCGCATGTACTCGGAAACGCTGCTTTTCGGATATAAGATGGGTTTCGAAGTGCTGTTGGTGGTGGCTGGCCTCACCATGGTGGGGCTGCGGCTCATCGGCCAGCGCCGTGTGGACCAAGCTCTGGTGGAAGAGGTGGCGTGACCCGTACGGCCGATCGTGGCGGCAAGGCGGAGCGCGAACCCAAGACAGGTATGCTCGATCCGTCGCGCTTCCGTCCCCAGCATGTCATGATGCCTTCTTACTCAAGGTAGGCCGCGCACGGCTTACCCCCGGTGTATCGGTTTCCGATGGCGTCGTGCGGTTCCGCCGCACCGCGTTCCTTGTGGTTCGTAGGCGGCCCTTGCCGCTCAGTAGAGCAGGAATGCGTCCAGGACCATCAACACGCACATGCTCTTGTTGAACGATCAGTTCCGTTGACGCCCGAAGGCCGGGCTACAGGGTAGGGGAGGCCTCAGAAACCGGACACGCCCGGCCCCGCTGCAACACTGCCGTTGAGGTGTGCCTGTAACGCCGCTTCGTTGGGGATGAGTACCCGACGGGCCTTGCTACCCTCGAAGGCCCCCAGGACACCCGCGGCCTCCAATTGGTCCACGATACGCCCGGCCCGGTTGTACCCCAGTTTCAGCTTGCGCTGGATCAACGATGTGCTGCCTTGTTGGGTCTGTACCACCAACCGGGCCGCTTCCTCGAACATGCTGTCGCGATCGCCATCGTCCAGGTCCACACCGCCTTCACCATCCTCGGTGGGCACTTCGGGCAGGAGCAGGGCGTCCGGATAGCCGCGCTGGGCACCGATGAAATCGCAGATCTTATCCACCTCGGGGGTGTCCACGAAGGCGCACTGGATCCGGATCAGATCATTGCCCGTGCTCAGCAACATATCTCCTCGGCCGATCAACTGGTCGGCTCCACCAGCGTCGAGGATCGTGCGGCTGTCGATCTTGCTGGTGACCCGGAACGCGATGCGCGCAGGGAAGTTGGCCTTGATGGTGCCGGTGATGATGTTCACGCTCGGCCGTTGCGTGGCGATGATCAGGTGGATACCGATGGCACGCGCCAGCTGGGCCAGACGGGCGATGGGCGTTTCCACTTCGCGCCCTGCGGTCATGATCAGGTCGGCGAACTCGTCCACCACCAGAACGATGTAGGGGAGGTAGCGGTGCCCGTTCTCCGGGTTCAACCGGCGTTGGATGAACTTGGCGTTGTACTCCTTGATGTTGCGGCATTGTGCGTCCTTGAGCAGTTCGTACCGCTCGTCCATCTCGATGCACAGGCTGTTCAGCGTGGCCACCACTTTCTTGGTGTCCGTGATGATGGCCTCACCCTCGCCGGGTAGCTTGGCCAGGAAGTGCCGCTCGATCTTGTTGAACAGGGTGAGTTCCACCTTCTTGGGATCGACCAGTACGAATTTGATCTGGCTCGGGTGCTTCTTGTAGAGCAACGAGACGAGGATCGCGTTGAGCCCAACGGATTTGCCCTGGCCCGTGGCACCGGCCATGAGCAGGTGGGGCATCTTGGTGAGGTCGGTGACGAAGGTCTCGTTACTGATGGTCTTGCCCAGCACCAACGGAAGGTCCATGCCGCTGTTCTGGAATTTATCGCTGGCGATCACCCCGCGCATCCCCACCACCTGTGGCTTGCTGTTGGGCACTTCGATGCCGATGGTGCCCTTGCCCGGGATGGGGGCGATGATCCGGATCCCCAACGCTGCCAGGCTCAGCGCGATGTCGTCCTCCAGGTTCTTGATCTTGCTGATCCGTACACCGGCCTGTGGTACGATCTCGTACAAGGTGACCGTGGGGCCGATGGTGGCCTTGATCTTGTCGATACCGATGTTGTAATGCCCCAGCGTCTCCACGATCCGGTCCTTGTTCGCCTCGAGCTCTTCGCGGGTCACGGTGAGTTCGCCGGTGCCATGGTCCACGAGCAGGTCCACCGGAGGTAATTCGTAGCTGCTCAGGTCCAACGTGGGGTCGTATTCTCCGAATTCCTTCAGCTTCTCCTCGATCTGGTCTTCCGAAAGCACCACGTCCCCAGGGCCGGTGGTCACGCTCATCCCGCTCACCTCGGTCTCAAACCCATCGGCCGTGGCGATCACGGGTGAGGCCACCGGTGCCATGACTTCCATGGGTGCGGTGTCCAATTCAAGGGCCATGGGCACGGTGGCCGGTTCTTCAATGGCGTTCTCCTCGGGCTCTTCTTCCACTTCCTCCTCCTCCACTTCTTCCTCTTCCATCACCTCTTCTTCCACAGCCTCTTCCTCTTCGGACACGTCCTCCGCCTGCTCTTCCTCTTGAACCAGCGCAACGGGGGCTGGGGCAGTGCGTAACCGAACTCCCTTGGGAGCCACCTCGGCGGGGGCTTCTTTCACCTCGTGGCGTTCTTCTTCTTCACGCGGTGCAGCCTTCAGGCGTGCGAACAGGTCGCCCAACCAGTGGAATTGCGTGTTGAAAGTGAAGGTGATGAATGCGCCTAATGAGAAGAGGATGAGGGCGCCCGTTCCGAAGTTGCCGAGTAGCGCGGTGAGATGTTTGGTGATGGTGAACCCGATGCCTCCCCCGAGGAACACATATTCGCCGCGGAAGAGGAAACCCAGCACGGCAGGGAACCAAAGCATGGCCATGGCGGTCCAGCCCAAGGTCCGCTTCACGGGGAGCAGCCAGGTGCCGAGCAGGATGCGCACACCGGCCAGGAAACTCCACAACACCAGGCCGAAAGCGGCGATGCCGAACCACTTGTAGATGAACCGGTTCGCCGTAAGGGCACCGACCTTGCCCAGCCAGTTCTCCGCTTTCACTTCCGGGCTGAAGATCTCGGACCAGGAACGGCCGATGAGGTCTTGGTCGATACGCCAGGTGAATAGGAACGAGGTGAAGGCCACCAGCAGATAGGCGGAACTCAGCAACAAGAACAATCCGCCGATCCTATGCGTACGTTCATTGGCCAGGAATGCCTTGAATCGGGCCCAACGCCCTGCGCCAACAGGCGCCTGCCCCCGCGACCGCTTGGTGGATGTGGAGGTTCCGGTATCCTCGCGGACGGTGTTTCGTTTCGTGTTGGCCAAGGTGCGTGCGGCTTGCCGGACCGCGCCTCAAGGCAGCGACCCGCGTACTGGATCCGGTCAAAACTACCGGGAGGCCAGAGGACAACGCACAGGAGAGCGGGCCTATTATGAACAGGCCGGTGGGGAAGATCGCCGGAAGATCACGGCGTACTCACATGGAGAAGGTCGCCAGGACTTCGCTCAACTCGTGGTGTAGCACCTCGGGCTTTACGGATTCGAAGTCCTTCTTCACCATGAAGCGGGAAGGATCCACTTCGCCGGGCTGTACGCTGATGGCGTTGAGCCGCATGCGCATGCCGTACTGCACGATATCGTAGCGCAGGAGCACACCTGGCACTTCGGCGAAGGGGCTGAACCAGTTGGGATGCTCCAAGGCGATCCGGTCCGTGTACCAGAGATCGGTCTCCGGGTGGTCGATCCGATCGAAGATGGCGATGGCCCGCTTGCAGGGAAAACCAGCGATGGTGTCACGGTCCGAGGTGAAGAGGATGGTGGGTTTGCCACTGTCCTGGTTGAAGAGGCTGAGGTCTCCAGGTTGTAGATGGGCCACCATTTTCTTGCTCATCAAGCTCAGGTGGTAGTCAAGCACCTGGTCGATACCATCGATCACCATGGTGGTCCGAAAGACACCCATGCCTGCGCTCAACTCGGCTATTTGCTTGTCGTCCGAGAAGAGCAGGGTGGTCTTTTCGGGCAGCATGCCCGCCATGATCCCGTTCGGGTCGTAGTCCGGAAAGGAGAGGGCATACTCGATCACGCCTTCCGCCAAACGCCGTTCCAATAGGCCCGACGAACAACCACTGAGCAAGGGGGCACTGGTCAAGGCCAGGATCGTAAGCTTTTGTGCCAAGCGCGGCATGGGGTCCGAGTGTTTGGATGAAGGTGGCCTTCGTACGAAGCAGGTGGCGGTTGTGTTCCGTGGTGGTCAGGTTGTTCTCATCGTTTAGCCGCTGAATAGGGGTTTGAACATGGAATTGAAATGATTGATTGCGTGTCGCAATGCCTTGATACTTAGGGAGTCGAAGTCGGGGCGGGGGTGCTCGGTCGCCTCGGCGTACCTTCGTCATGCCATTTCCGGATTGTTGCATGGAACTACGATTGATCGAAGCCGCCTCGGAGATCGGGGCGGGAAAGCGGGGAGCGAGCATGGGCATGGCCGCATTGCGCGTGGCCGCATGGAAGAACGGGAGTGAGCTATTCGGTCACGCCGAGGAAAGCATCCTGCGCGATGAGAACGATGTGCTGTACGAGGATGATGATTCGCCCAATGCGCACCATATCGATGGCCTGATCCGCTTCGAGAGCGACCTGGCGTACGAGGTGTATAGGTACCTAAGGAACAATATGTTCCCCATCGTTGTCGGAGGCGACCATTCGATCGCCATTGGCTCGGTTAGCGGCACCAAGATGGCCTTTCCGAACGAGCGCCTGGGGGTGGTGTGGATCGATGCGCATGCCGATCTGCACAGCCCGTGGACCACGCCCAGCGGCAACGTGCACGGCATGCCCCTGGCCTTGCTCATGCATATCGAGAAGAAGGGGCGGAATAGACCTCGGGTCTACACCATGGATACCTGGGATCACCTTCGGAAGATCGGGGTGAACGGGCCGAAGCTGCTTCCGAGCGATCTGGTGTTCATCGCGCTGCGTGATTACGAGCCCGAAGAAGAGGCCATCATCAAGGAACATGGGATCAAAGTGATCAAGGTGTCCGAGGTGCGTTCTAAAGGGGCCGAGGCCGCCGTGGCCGAAACCTTGGCCCACCTGAGTCTTTGTTCCCGGATCCACGTGAGCTTCGATGTGGACAGCCTGGACCCTTCCATTTCGGTGGGTACCGGTACACCCGTGCCCGATGGCCTTGACCTGGACGAGGCTCGGATGCTGCTGAGCCTGTTGTGCGCCAGTCCCAAGACCGTGACCCTTGATGTGGTGGAGATCAACCCCTCGTTGGATACCAACAATGCCATGGCCGAGGCCACGTTGAGCATCCTGGAGCCGCTGTTCCCCATACTGCGTGCGCGTTAAGGCATGAGCCCCGACCCGAGGCCGGATCAGATCGCCGCTTCCGTCATCCTCGTCCGACCGACAGGGTTCGGTTTCGATCCGGAGACCGCCGTCAGCAATTCATTTCAGCAGCGGGTCCACGATCCGTCGGTGAAGCGCCAGGCCGCCGAGGAGTTCGACGGCCTCCTGGAGGCGCTGCGGACGTGGGGCATTCGATCCACGGTGCTCGATCCCGTGGACTCCACGGCCCCCAACGCGGTATTCCCCAACAATTGGTTCAGTACACACGCCGATGGGACCGTGGTGCTGTACCCCATGCTCACCGCCAGCCGACGGATCGAGCGTGATCCACACCTGGCCGGTCTATTGGAACAGGAAGGTGCGCGCACCACCGCGACCATCGACCTCACTTCGTGGGAGCACCAAGGTCTTTTCCTCGAAGGCACCGGCAGCCTGGTGTTGGATCGCGTTCATCGCAAGGCCTTCGCGTGTTTGAGCCAACGCACCTCCGAACGCGCGGTGCTGGATTGGTGCGCGCGTTTCGCCTACACGCCGATCACCTTCGTGGCCACGGAGGATGGGCGCATTCCCGATGGTAGCGGTACACGGGGGATTCCGGTCTATCACACCAATGTGGTCATGAGCATCGGCCAGCGGTTCGCAGTGGTCTGTCTCGATGCCATGCCATTCCCCGCGGAACGACAAGAGGTGGCGGAGGAGTTGACGGCCACAGGCCGGGAGTTGATCCCCATCACCATCGAACAGATGCAGCATTTCGTGGGCAATTTGCTACACGTGAAAGCCTCGCGAAGTGTGGTGCACGGCGTGGATGCGACGACCTGCATACTCCTCTCGGGCACGGCCTTCGGCCAGCTACGGCCCGAGCAGCGGCAGGCCTTGCAACGTCATGGCCAATTGGTGCCTGTGGATATCCCCACCATCGAAGCCGTTGGCGGAGGCAGCGTACGCTGCATGCTGGCAGAGGACTTCCTTCCGCGCCGATAGTGCGTCCATCGACGTCCACACCCTCAAGTCGCGCTTCCTTGCTTCGTGGCCGCTCCAACCTGTTGAACGTATGGAGCCGTGCGCGGCTGCACGCCAGAGGTCGACCGCGGGGATCGGCCTATTTCTTACCCGGTCGGTGAGAAAGGAACGCTCTATGCACGGGTGGATCCGGGTGATAGAGGAGAAGAGGTGACGAGGAGAGGAGGAGTGAGGAGAAGAGGTGACGAGGAGAAGAGGAGAAGAGGTGAGGAAGAAGAGACGAGACGAGGAAGTAACCAGTTGAAGTGGGGTTTGTCTCGTCCACGCTGCCTCACTTTTTCACTCCCTCGCTTCTTTTCTCCTCACTCTTCCTCTCACATCCGATCCGAACGGATCGCTTCTTTGTCGCCACCTCCATAGTGCGAATGGGTGTTATTCCACGGCCTCCTTCCGCAGCACGAAATGGCTCACATTACTTCCATCCTCACGCCGTAGACCACGGAACAGCAAGCCGCTCACGATGGTGAAGGCGCCCAAGACCAGGAAGGTGAGGTGCAGGCCATGGATGTAAGCGGTATGGTCCGTCTGGTCCACACCTCGCAAGAACAACGCGGCCACTAAGGATGCCGTGGCCACCCCGAAACTCAAGGCCAATTGCTGCGCCGTGCTGGCGATACTGCTGGCCTCACTGGCCCGGTCGTCATCCACGTCCGCATACACCAAGGAGTTCATGCTGGTGAACTGGAGCGAGGAGAACAACCCTTGGAACAAGCTGAGGAGCACGATGATGGCCACCGGGGTATGAGTATCCACGAAGGTGTAGCACATGATGTTCGCACCGAGCAGCCAGGTGTTCCAGAGCAGCACTTGCCGGTGTCCGAAGCGGGCGAGGAGGTGGCGGCTCAGGATCTTCATGCCGATGGCGGCCACGGCCAGCGGGGTGGTGAGCAGGCCGGCCTCCAACGGCGTGTAGCCCAGGCCCACTTGGTACAGCAGGGGCAACAGGAAGGGCATGCCACCCACCCCCAGCCGGGTGATGAAGCCACCGACCACCGGGATCCGGAAGGTGCGTACCGCGAACAGGCGCAAGTAGAGCAGGGGGGTGCTCACATGCCTGGCGTGCAAGCGATAGGCGATCAACAGGACCATCGAAGCACCGAACATCAGCGCGATCTCGATGGGTGGCCAGGTGTGTTCCCCGAACACCTCCAGCACATAGCTCAGCAGCGCGATGCCCGCACCGAAGAGCAACATGCCCAGGGTGTCCAGCGGAGGCGTGTCCTCCTCCCGGAAGTCGGGCATGTGCCGGCGGATCATGTACCAGCCCACCACGCCGATCGGTAGGTTCACCAGGAAGATGCTGCGCCAGGGGAGCCAGTGTACCAGCGTGCCACCGATGAAGGGGCCTACGAGCGGGGCCACCAGCGCTGGGATCACCACGTAGTTCATCATGGCGAGCATCTGCGAGCGTGGATAGGCGCGGATCAGGGCGATACGTCCCACGGGAACCATCATGCTGCCGCCCACACCTTGTATGAAACGCGAAGCGATGAGCATCGGTAGGTTGGCCGATACCGCGCACAGCAGCGATCCTATGGTGAACAGTGCCACCGCCATGCGAAAGACCCGGCGTGTGCCGAACCGATCCGCTACCCATCCGCTGATGGGTATGAAGATCGCCAGGGCCAACGTGTAGCTGGTGAGCACCGCTTTGAGGCTGAGGGCGCTGGCACCCATGTCCTCCGCGATCACCGGTACCGCGGTGTTCAGGATACTGATGTCCAGGTGTTCCATGAACAAACCCACCGCCACCAGCCAGGGGAGCACCCGTAGCGAGGAGGGGGTGAGGCCGTGGTGTTCGTTCGCGGACATGGGGCAGACCTCAACCACATCGACCCATGGTGCGCCATGGGCGGATGTGCAGCGGCCGATCAAAGATGGTGCGATACGTGGCCGCGCCGCACCGGCGCACGGACCTCTTCCGCACGGGGGCGATGCCCGATCACCGTATGCTCATGGTTTTGCCGCCACGGGCACGGGCTTCTTCTCCAGCCCGAACATCTTGGTGAGCCATTTCCGACCCCAGGTGTTCATGGGTGCCTCGAAACGCAAGTGGACCTGGTTGGCCACGAATTGGATCCCCGCGAAGACCACGATGAACCAGGGGATGTACATCCAGGCCGGGATGGAGAAGTCCAGCTTCAACAGCACCTGGCGGCCGTAACGGAGCATGAACTCGTGGATCATGTAGAAGGTGAAGCTGGCTTCGCCGAGGAACACCATGCGGTCACTGGCCAGGAACCAGCTCTTCGTATCACGCCGGAAGGCGGTGCCCAACACCACCATCACGCTGCCCGGAAGCATCCACAGGTTGTTGCCGCTTTGCTGGTCGTAGTAGTACTGCCAGGCCATCATGCCGCAGAACCACAGGATGCCCGCTGGGAGAAGGGCGCGTTTCCACCATTCATGGTAGGTCTTCACCCCTTGGAAGAAGAGGAAGGCCATGATGCCCAGGATGTAGTCGGTGAGGCGGAACGGCGCGCGTTCCACATGGATGGAGGCATCGGGATCGTTGTGGAAGGTGAAGAACGCGATGGTGAGCGCCGCCAGGATAACGAACAACGAACCCAGGAACAGGAGCTTGCGCTTGCCGGCCTTCAGCATACCCGCGAAGAGAAAGGGGGTCATCACGTAGAAGAGCATCTCCACGCTCAAGGTCCACGATACCTTGTTGGGGCCCGGGCCCGGGTAGCCGACGGGGCTCCACTCCTGCAACAGGGCGATGTGGATCGGTAGGTTCTGCAACTCGATCCGCGAGGTGTTGCTCATCAACCCCAACGGCATGCACAGCAGCATGGTGAGCAGGTGTAGCGGGAAGATCCGCGCCACACGGGCGATCAGGAAACGGCCGGCGTTGGCGCGCGTGGGCTTCCATTGGTCCTCGCCGTAGTACACATAGGTCATGATGAAGCCGCTGAGCACGAAGAAGACCGAGACCCCCACACGACCTTGCAACTCGGCGTGCGTATGGCCCAGCCACTGCAAGCCCGGCAGCATGTGCGCGTGCAACGAGAAGACGATGAAGGCCGCATAGAACCGCAGGGCGGTGAGCGGGCGGATCAGTTCTTTGTTCATCTCACAAGGGCGAAGGTCCGATGGATCGTGTTGTACGTTCCCATGACCGGTGGGGTTCCTGCGGCATCACCGGCGGGTGGTACGCCTAATCCTGGCGCTGCCAGTTCCGTTCGATCACCTCCAGCAGTTCGTCGTGCACGGCGCGGTTGCTGGCCACGATCTCCTCGTCAAAGAGCGGGTCCTTGCTCGGGGCGAATCCGCTCACCCGCCCGCCCGCTTCGCGCACCAGCAGCACGCCGGCGGCCACATCCCAGCTGTTCAACCCGTATTCGTAGAAGGCCTCAAAGCGCCCACAGGCCACGTACGCCAGGTCCGCTGCGGCACTGCCCAGTCGCCGAATGCCGCGGGTGCGGTGCATCAGCTCGCGAAGCAGGTCCATGTATTCGGCCTCGTAGCCGAAGTCGTCGTACGGAAAACCCGTGGCCAGCAGGCTCTCCTGCAACTCCCGGCGCGGCGAGACCTGGATCCGCTTCCCGTTCAGGTAGGCGCCACCCCCTTTCCACGCGGTGAAGCGCTCGTCGCGGGTGACCTCGTGCACCACCCCCAGTACCGGTTCCGTGCCGTTCACCAGGGCGATGCTGATGCAGTAGCAGGGCACCCCGTGAACGAAGTTCGTGGTGCCGTCCAACGGGTCGATGATCCAGTTCAGGCCTTCGCCTTTCTCCCCACTTCCTTCCTCGGCGATGAAGCCCGCCTCGGGCAGGATCTTCTCCAGGGCCTCCACCAGCCGGTCCTCGGCGGTGTGGTCCACGTGGGTGACCAGGTTATTGGCGCTTTTTTCGCTGATGCCCGCCGCCGTGAGCTTGCCGGCCTCGCTGCGGATGAAGTCGGCCACATCGATGCAGATGGCTTCGACCTGTTGGGTGAGTTTCTTGAGTTCCATGAAGATGACAGAGGGTCAGTTGTCGGTGCTCCCGTTCGTTGCAGTGGCGGTTCGTTGGCGCCTCCAGATGATGCCCGCGATCCCGACGATGATCAGTCCGAGGGAGATCACTTCGGCTTGGGTCCAAGTGCCGGCGAAGGCCACGTTCACGCGGATCTTCTCGATCAAGAACCGCTCGATGCCGTTGAGCAGGAGAAAGAGGAAGAAGATGATGCCGGGCGTGGTGATCCGCTTGCGCAGGGCCCAAAGGAGGAAGAAGAACCCTACGCACACGATGGTCTCGTAGAGCGGGGTGGGCCACACGGGTTCGGGCAGCACCGTGCAATAGCCCTCGAAGCAAGGCTGGCCGGTGTAGGGTATGCCCACGCCGTTCACGTTGTTGGGATACGTGTAGCTCCACAGCCAGTCCGGGATCCATCGCGGGGCGGGGGCGAGGTTCACCACGCCCCAATCCCCATCGCCGCTCACCTGGCAGCCGATGCGGCCTACGCCATACGCCAACATCACGCCGGGCGCCGCGCTGTCCGCACCGTGCCAGACCGGGATGCCGTTGTTGCGGAAGTACCGGATCACCATGAAGCCCGCCACGAGCAGACCACCGTACATGGTGAGCCCGCTGAACACCCCATCGCCGCCGGGGTGCTTGATGAACCCGATGAACTCATCTGGATTCTCCAGCCAATGGAAGAGCTTGGCTCCGATAAGGCCCCACAGGGCCGCCACCATGGTGATGTTGCCGCCATGCTCGTGCGCCTGCATGCGGATCACTTCGGTCCTCGGTTCGGCCAACTTGGCCTTGTCCTTCTCCCGCCATTTCAACCAGGCCAGCAGGGCGCCCACCACCACACCGCCCAGGAAGCTGCCCTTGCCACTGAGGAGGAAGCCCTGCGGGTCGGCGCTGGCCTCTCCGAAGTTCAGGAGAAGGTAGAGGCCTTTCCAGCCCAGTAGGAAGCCGAGCAGTCCGTTCCAAGCCAATTCGGTGGGCGTGGCGGGCAGGCCCACGGTGATCTTGCGCGTGACCGGTTGAAGCAGCTGCAGTCCCTCTTTGCGACGCAGTTCCAACCCAAGTGTCCAGCTGGCGAATACGAAGGCCAACGCCACGAAGAACCCGAAGCTGTTCAGGAACCGCAGGAACGGAAGGTCGAGACCGGTGAGGTCCAGGAGGGCATGGTATATCGTGGGGTACATCGCTTGGTCGCTGGCTCGCGGATCCTTTCGGGCGGTGGATCGGCATCTGACCGGAGTGGGTCAGGTAGGGTTGGTTTCGGCGGGTGAGAACAGGTGGACTTCCCCACGGGACCCTACGGAAGGGGGGGAGGGCTGTGCAGCGCCGATGATATGCCCTTCCCCATCGATGTGCTGCAACTGGACCGGGACGATCGTGTTCACCAGGGCCGGGTCATACGCCAGGTCCACCCGCAGGTAGTTGTCCGTGAAACCGAGCATCCGGCCTTCGTGCTCCTCGGCCTCGAAGAGCACTGGGCGCGTGGTGCCGAGGTGTTGTTGGTAGTATGCCCGTTGCAGCTTGTTGCTGAGGATCCGGAGTTGTCTGGTGCGCTCGCGGCGTACCTCCACGGGAACCACCTCCTCCATGCGCACCGCGGTGGTGTTGGCACGTTCGCTGTAGGTGAACACGTGCAGGTAGTCCACCGGTATGCTGCGGAGGAACGCGTGTGTTCTCAGGAATTCCGCATCGGTCTCGCCGGGGGTGCCGGTGATCACGTCCACGCCGATGCACGCGTGCGGCATCCGCGCCTTGATCCGGTGGACACGTTCGGCGTAGAGCGCGGTGTCGTACCGGCGGCGCATGCGTTGCAGGATGGCGTCGCTGCCGCTTTGGAGCGGCATGTGGAAGTGTGGCGCGAAACGTGCGCTCGAGGCGACGAAGTCGATCACGCCATCATGGCAAAGGTTCGGCTCTATGCTGCTGATCCGGAAGCGGTCTATGCCTTCCACCTTGTCCAGTGCTTCGATCAGTTGAAGGAAGGTCTGGTCGTGCCCTTTGCCGAAGTCGCCCGTGTTCACCCCGGTGAGCACGATCTCCTTCACCCCCGATGCGGCGATGGTGGCCACCTGCGCCAGGGTGTCGGCGATGGTGGCGCTCCGGCTCCTGCCCCGGGCCAAGGGGATGGTGCAGAACGAACAGAAGTAGTCGCACCCATCCTGTACCTTCAGGAAGGTGCGGGTGCGATCGTTGGCGTTGTAGCTGGGCACGAAGTGCTTGAGCTCCTTGATCGGCGAATGGTACGCCCTGCCGACAGGGGCTTCCCCGGCATCTTTGGCGGAGCTCCGCTCACCGATCCGCTCCTCGATGTACGTGGCCAGGTCGAACTTCTCACTGGCGCCCAGTACCAGGTCCACACCGGGAATGCCGGCGATCTCCTCGGGCTTCAACTGGGCATAACAGCCCACCACGGCGATGAACGCTTCAGGGTTGATGGACTGGAACCGACGCACATGCCTACGGCACTCCTTGTCGGCGTTCTCCGTAACGCTGCACGTGTTCAGCACGAACACATCGGGGCGCTCTTCCTGCCGCACCTTGGCATAACCCGCCTCCTCCAGCGACCGGGCCAGTGTGCTGGACTCGCTGAAGTTGAGCTTGCAGCCCAACGTGTGGAAGGCGACGGTGCGGGGCGAACTCATCTTTACCATGCGCCCAGATGGACATGTGCCCATGGCCACGGCGAATGGCCGCAAAGGTATCCAAGTGCCGGTTGGTGGAGCCGTGGCCACGGCATCGCCCAAGGTGGTGAGGCCTTGCGTGGGTCGTTCATCGCTCCCATCCTCCGTGGCCCATCGAAGCAACCATCCCGGAATGTCCCGTCATAGGAGTGTATCGAAAGTGCCTCGCTCCATGCTTCGTACACGCCCTGCCGACCGCACCAACCTGATCAGGATCAGTGTCTTGTTGTTCTCCGTGCTCGCCATCGCCTCGTTCGCACTGGCTTTCGCTGCCGACTGATACCATTGGCGTTCGGGCCTCTTCCATGCGCGTTCTAGCGCATCCCTTGGAACGTCCTATTCCCTTGAAGGCAAGTTGAAGGGCACGGATCAAGGCCAGGCCATGGCCACCCCATGAGCCAAAGGCGCGGAGGGAGCGCCCATTCACTCCCGATCCGTTCTGGCCCGTAGCCCTGATCGGGGAACCCATGCCGCCTTCATTTCTCGCAGGTGGAGGTAGCCCTTGGGACGGATCGTCGCCCGAAGGGTATAGGGTGCTACCTTGGGGCCATGCGCGCCTTCGCCCTACTTCCGCTGTTCTTCGTCCACCTCGTTCCTGCCCAGGACCCCCTGCCACATAGTTTGCTTTGGCGGATCCAGGCATCGGGAACCAGTGCTGCGAGCTACCTCTACGGAACGGTCCACAGCAAGGACGACCGGGCCTTCCAGTTCGGCGATTCGGTGCTTCCCGCACTGGACCGGTGCGCCATCGCCGCAGGCGAGCTCGATCTCTCGGCGGACAAGGAGCTGGGCAAGGCGCTCTTCACCACCATGCGCCTGCCCAACGGCCAGAAACTCGTGAACCTCTATAAGAAGAAGGAGTGGAGCCGGGTGGAGGCCGCGATGAAGGACGAACTCGGGTTCATGGCGCCCATGCTGTCCTCGTTGAAGCCCTTCTTCGTGCTCGCCATCCTCACCGAGAACCAGATGAATGCTGGCGGTGGCGAACAGACGATGGTGTTGGACCAATACCTCCAACACCGGGCGTTGAACAACGGAAAGCGTGTGATCGGTATCGAAACGGCCGCTGAGCAGATCGCCGCCATCGATGCCGTACCGCTGAAGGTGCAGGCGACCATGCTCCTGGATCATGTGGACAACGGTGGTCACCCCGATGCCATGGACGAGATGCTCAACGCCTATGCCAGGCAGGACCTCGAAGCCTTGATGGCCGAGGGCGAGAAGGCCGGTGGCATGCCAGCGGAGTTCGAGCGTGCACTGCTCACCGAGCGGAACCACCGCATGGTGGAACGGATGGATACCCTCTTGCAGAAGGGCGAGCCGGTCTTCTTCCTGATCGGTGCGGCACACCTGCCTTCGCCTCTGGGCTTGATCCACGGGTTGCGCGCCAAAGGGTATGTGGTGGAGGCCGTGATGAGCGTACATACCCCGCCGGTGCTGCTGGAGGAGCCAGCCATCGAGGAGCGTTGAGGGGGCGCTCGTCAGTTCGCTGTAAGCGCTATCCGGGCCGTGATCGCGCGGTGGTCGCTCAGTTCATCGGGCAAGGTCCGGAAATCCCAGGCGTGCAGCCCATGGCCGTACAGGATGTGATCGATCCGTAGGCTGGGCAGGTCGCCGATGTAGGTGCCACCCGTGCCGCGACCGCTCTCCACGAAGGCGTCGTTGAGCAGCGCACGCAGGGTGGCGTACCCATAGCTCATCGGCACATCGTTCATGTCGCCGCAATACAGCACGGGGTGGGGGCTCTGCCGCATGTGTTCCGCAATGCGTAGCACTTCGCCCACGCGCAGTCGGAAACCGTGGAGCAGCCGCTTCAGGATCCGTTCGCTGCCTTGCTTCAGGGTGTCCGTATGCGTATCCGTGTCCAGGGCCTTGAGGAATTTGTAGTCGGCATCGCCGAAATGGTAGCTCGCCAAATGGGCATTGTACACCCGTATGGTGTCCTCGGGCAAGGCGATGTCCGTCCAGATGCAGTTGTTGAAGGGATTCTCCGGGAAGGACATGGCTCCCTTGCCAACGATCGGATAGCGGCTGAAGGTGGCGATGCCGAAGTACTGCTCGTACCGCGACACCGTGTTGGTGAAGCCCTCGTGGTAGGCCTTGTACCCGAGCTCTCCCAAGAGGCTCTTGCGCGTAGGGAAGAACCGCTTGTTGGGGCTGTGGAAGTATTCCTGAAGGCAGAGGATGTCGGGCGACTCGCGCTCGAACACGGCGAAGATGGCATCGCGCGTGGCCTTGTTCCCCCTCCAGTCGTACAGGTCGAACAGCCGCACGTTGTAGGTCATCACCTTCACGCCTTCGCCGCGGATGGCGGTGGTGGGGGCATCGTGGCCAAAGAGCTGGACATGGTCGGCCACATGGGCGTACCCCAGCAACAGCAGGCCGCCCGAAAGGAGCATGCGCTTGCGGCGGAAGAAGAACCACCAGGCCACGAACAGCGCATGGAGGACCACCTGGTACAGGAAGGTCATGGCCAGTAGTGCCGGTATCCACGAGAGGGTGGGGCTCACATGCGGTGCCAGATAGGTCACCAAGAGGACCACGGCGGCCAGGATGTTCAGCCACCACATAGGGGTGAGCCAGCGCGAGGGCCGTGCTCGGGCCATCGTTGGCTTTGCGGGCCTTTCCTCGGTTTCGCGTATCCTGTTCACCGTTGTTCGCACCACCCGGTCTGCGGGTGGTGCCTTCCCTCGCTACCGGCCATCGCTCGCTTTGAAGAGGTAGTCCTTCTCTTCCTTGCTCAAGCTGTCGTACCCGCTTCGCGAGATCTTGTCCAGGATGTTGTCCACCCGGGCCTGTTTCTCGCGTTTATCCGCGTTGTAGCGCGCATCGCTCTGTGGCGTGCTCCGGGTGAAGCTTTTCTCCACCCGCATCCTCGCCTTCCGCGCGCGGAAGGGCCAGAGCCGCTCCAGCAGTTCCACGAAGCCGAGCGACCAATCGCGCCCTTGTTTGAGCTGGAGCGAGGAGAGCAGGCCGTACAGGGCACCACCGATGTGCGCTTCGTGCGCCACGCCATCGCCGGAGCCTATGCCCACCAGGTCGAGCAGCACGAAGACCGCGGCCACATACATCAGTTTCACCGGGCCGATCAGGATCAGGTGCACCACCATGTCCGGTCGGTAGGCCGCGATGCCCACGAACACGCTGAGCACCGCTGCGGAGGCGCCTTGTATGCTCGCATGCAGGCCGCCGTGGAAGCCGGGCAGCAGGTTCTGCGACAGGGCGAAGAGCGCGAATCCGCTGAGACCGCCGAGCAGGTAATTGCCCAGCAATCGCCTATCGCCGAGCAGGTCGCGGAACAGGCGTCCACCGAACCAGAGCAGCAACATGTTCCAGAAGATGTGGCCCAGGCCGGTGTGTACGAACATGTAGGTGAACACCGTCCAGGGCTTCAGCACCAAGCCTCCAAGGTCGGAGGTGGAGCGCAGCCATTGCACCACGTAGCGGTCCAATGCCGCCATACCCGTCATCCGGTCGCCCATGGCGATGGACAGTACCAACTGAAAGGCGATCAATGCCACGAACACCGCGACATTGATCAACAGCAGGCGAACCACCATGCCGCCGGTGCGCCATTGCATGCGAAGGTCGTCTTGGATCCCCATGGCTCAAGTCTTTCGGGTCCGGCGCCGGGTGGTGCCACCGGAGGGCCTACTACCCTGCAAAGTTCGCTTTTGATCGGCCTTGTGGCCTACCGCTCGTACGATCGGGATCACCGGTCGCGTTGTTGATCGTCGCAAGCGGTTGATGAACAGTGGTCTGCTCTTTCACCGATACCAGTCCGAATGGCTGTTACCCCGGTGCCGCCACATCCGGATCAGGATGAAGCCCACCACCATCCCACCCAGATGGGCGAGGTGCGCCACGTTGTCACCGGGGTTGCTGTCCAAGCTATTGAAGATGGACAAGCCACCGAGGATGAGCACGAAGTACTTGGCCCGGATCGGGATGGGCAACGGGAACATGATCAGCTCCACGTTCGGGAAGGTCATGCCGAAGGCCAGCAGCACCCCATAAATGGCTCCGCTCGCACCCACCATGGGTATGTTGAACAACTGGTTGATGCGGCCCAGGGCCGGGTCGGTGTAGTTCTGGTACTGCGCCCATAGGTCCGGGCCGTTGCGCTTCACCTCTTCCACGGCTTGCTGCCCCACTTCGCTCGCCAGCTGCAGGTATTCGATGGCGTGCACCCCGGAGTAGAACAGCGCCGCACCCACCCCGGTGAGCATGTAGAAGGCCAGGAATCGCTGCGAACCCCACTTGTACTCCAGCGGTGGGGCCAGCATGAAGAGGCCGAGCATGTTGAGCGCGAGGTGGGTGAAGCCACCGTGCATGAACATGTGCGTGACCAGCTGCCAGGGCTTGAACAACGGCGAGGAGAAGAAGTGCAGGCCGAACAGGGTATCCATGTCCGTGCCACCGAAGTCGCCCAGTCCGGTGATCTTGATGAGGAAGACGATGCCGTTGATGATGAGCAGGTTCTTCACCACCACGGGAAGTCCTGCGAAGGGGGAGGCGTTGTAGCGCATGGGCTGGCGGGGCCAAGTTAAGGCCGGCCCGTCAGGGCTCCGCAGTGCGCGGTGTGATGGTGACACGGCGGTTCTGCGCACGGCCTTGTTCGGTGGCGTTGGTGGCCACTGGCGCCTGGCTGCCCACGACCACCACCTGCATGCGCCCGGGCTCCATGCCAAGCCGCACGAGCTCCGACCATACCGCTTTCGCACGCCGCTCGGCCAGCTTCCGGTTCGCGTGCTCATTGCCGGTATCGTCCGTATGGCCTTCGATCAGCACCACCAGGCCCGGATGTTCGGCCAACTGGTGGAAGAGGTCCTCGGCCACGGGCAGGAGGTCCGCGCCGGGCACATGGTCGTTCACCGCGAAGTGCAATGCCAAGGGCCAACGTGGTGCTTCGGCGGTGGTGTCCAGCGCGGTCGGTGTGGTCGCCAACTCCTCTGGACAGCGTGTGGTGCACCCTTCCATGGTGCCGGTGCGCCATAGGGAGACATCGTCCACGAGGTAGTACGCGAAAGGCCCGCCCTGCGGATCGTATTGGACTATGGTGGTGCTGTCGTCGCTGCTGAAGTTGCCAACGATCAGCCGGTCCGCGCATCCACCACCTTCGATGGTGCCACAGAGCGTGGTCCAGTCGCTGGCATTATCCATCACCCCGGCCGACCTCAGTTCCCACCGCACCGGGTAGGTCAGCAGGTCGCGCCGCCGGTCGTTCTCTAAGGCTTCGGTGAGCGCTATGCCGATACGGTCCACGGCATAGGCGTAGGTGGCGTCGCGCAGGATCCGCAGGCGCACGGCGTACACCCCACAGGGGTCGAGCCGTTCTTTCAGCGGGGTCTGGATGTATTCGCGGTGATCCTTGTTCACGGCGGAGTACAGGTAGATGCCCGTGCGGTCCTTCAGGAAATCGGGCGTACCACCGCTGGCGTTCTTCCAGGCGGCACCATGCGCGGGCAGGTTCCGGTCGAACGCGGGGTCGGGGACGAGATCCATGGCGGGGGGTGGGGGAGCGGGATCGGCCGGGCAGGCATCCGAGGCATGCAGCACGCGGATCTCTTCGGTATGGCCGAGGGGCACCAGTGAAACGGCGTCCACATAGGCGTAGGCTTGGGTGGCCAAGAGGCGTCGGCGCAGTCCGCGTTCCATGTCGGGGTCGAGGTCGGCATCGGCTTTGCGCTTCATGTTCTGCATGGTGCCGCTGCCTCGGTTCGCGGTCACCGCCTTGCGGCTGGTCCGGTCGCACAGCTGGAAATTGCCCACCTGCACATAACGTTCGCCGCCGCGCGCGTTGTAGATGCCCTTCACCACCATCCAGCCCGCCGTGTCGGCGATGAAGCGGTTCAGCGCATTGTCCACATCCGGGCGGCCGAAGGACGGTGCAAGGTTCCCCTTCCGGCTGCGGTCCTCCACGCTGAAGCAGGCGCCGATGCGGTCGGTCATGTACCCGGAACGGTCGGCGAGGCTCACCCGGAAGGAGAGTTCGTACTTGCCTCCGTTCACCAGCGGCTCGGCCAGCTCCAGCTGCACGAACTCGCGCACCGCGCATTCGCCACCGCCATGCGCGGTGAGGACCAGACCCAGGTAGGCTTCACCCTCATAGGGCTCTTGCCTGCCGGCCCAGTTCATCGGGGTGCCCAGCTGTTCGCTGCAGGCATGGAAGTAGCCCGGCATGCCACCGATGGTCCTCACCCCCTCAAGGCCTCGTGCGGGTTTCGCCGCGATATGCCGAGGGCATCGCGTGTACTGCTCGAACCCGCCGTTCCGCACCAGCTCCTGGGCGTTGAGCAGGATCCGCACCAGCCAGAAGAACAGGCAGAGGGTCGTCCGCATCGGCAGGCCGGCGACTATCGCTCGAACCGTTCGTTCAACTCATCCAGCCCGAAGGTGATCAACGTGGGTTTCCCCGATGGGGCATGGTAGGGCATCGCGCAGGCGAACAAGCGGTCGATGAGGTCGTGCATCTCGGTGGTGCTCAGGCCTCGACCGGGCCGGATGGCCATGCTGCGCGAGAGGCTGCGCGCGAGGATGTGGTGTCGCTCGTTGCGCAGTGTGCCACGTTCGTGTTTCAGCTGTTCCAGCAGGTCTTCCAACAGCCGTGCCGGATCCTCCTCCGCGGCTTCCGCGGGCATGCCGTTCACCTGTATCGTGCGACCGCCGAAGGGTTCCAGGTCGAAACCCATGCTGCGCAGCTCGGGCAGTACATCTTGGAGCAGGGCGAAGTCCGGAGCGCTCAGCTCCACATGGCGCGGGAAGAGTTCAGTCTGGCTCAGCCCGGCACCTTGTTCGATCAGCTTCAAGTTGCGTTCGTACAAGATGCGTTCGTGGGCCCGTTGCTGGTCCACCACCATGAAGCCGCTGCGCAACTGCGCGATGATGTAGGTGCCGTGCAATTGGAACACGGGCCGTTCGCCAGGCGTGCCTTCGTGCTCGCGCCAGGGGATCAGCCGTTGGGCGGGGGGCGGTGCCGGTGTCGCCTCCACGGCCGGGGCGTCGAGGTCGAAGAGCTGTTGCCAGCCTTCGGCGCTCTTGCGCGGCGGGGCCATGAACGCGCCCAGGTCGTTCGGGCGCCAGCTGGGCACGGCCTCGCGCGGTGGTGCTGCGGCCGGCGGCTGTCCGGCGAATGCCGCAAGGATCGCGGGTTCTGGCTCGAAATCGAGGCTGGGCACGATGTTGAACCGCCCCAAGGCCCGGCGTACTGCGGCATGCACCATGGCGTACACCGCACGGTCGTCGCGGAACTTGATCTCCGTCTTGGTGGGGTGGATGTTGATGTCGATCTGGGCCGGGTCTATGGCGATGAAGAGGAACCACGAGGGGTGGTTCTCGCGCGACACCAGTTCGTCGTACGCCTTGCGCACCGCGTGTTCCAGGTAGTTGCTACGCACGAAACGCCGGTTCACGAAGAAGTACTGTTCCCCACGCGACCGCTTGGCGAACTCCGGCTTGCCCACGAATCCCGTCACGTTCACGAAGTCCGTGTGTTCATCCACGGGCACCAGGCGCTCGTCGTACTTGCGGCCGAAGAGGTGGACCACACGCTGCCGTTCGTTGCCCACGGGCATGTTGTACTCCTCGTGATCGTTGTTCACCAGCTGGAAGGCGACCTCCGGATGGGCCAGCGCCACACGGTGGAACTCGTCCAGCACGTGCTTCATCTCCACGCTGTCGCTCTTCAGGAATTGGCGGCGTGCCGGCACGTTGAAGAAGAGGTTGCGCACGGCGATGGTGGTACCTACGGCACAGGCCAGGGTCTCCTGGGTCCGCACGCGGCTCCCCTCGATCAATACACGGGTGCCCAGCTCCTGGTCCCTTTCCCGGGTCTTCAGCTCCACTTGGGCGATCGCTGCGATGCTGGCCAGGGCTTCGCCACGGAAGCCTTTGGTGCGCAGGGCGCTGAGGTCGTCGGCTTCCCTGATCTTGCTGGTGGCATGGCGCTCGAAGCAGGCACGTGCGTCCATGGCGCTCATGCCTCGGCCATCATCGGTCACCTGCACCAGGGTACGACCGGCATCCTTGACCACCAGGATGATGCGTGTGGCGCCCGCATCCACGCTGTTCTCCAGGAGCTCCTTCACCACGCTGGCAGGGCGTTGCACCACCTCGCCGGCCGCGATCTGGTTGGCCACATGGTCGGGGAGGAGCCGGATCAGGTCAGCCATGGCAACGGCACACGAAGGCGCAGGAGAAAGGATGGAACATGATGAACGGCCAAAGGTAACGGCCTTCACCGGTGGTGAATGGGAAAAGCCTCCGGTGAGGGAGGCTCTTCGCTGGGGTAAGTTCGATCAGAACTCCATGGTGGCCCGGCGCTTCGCTGGGGTCACCGACCGGGTATGTCGCACGGCAACGCAGCCCCCGCCGGGTTCAAACCCGAGGTTGCCCACCGGACCGGCATAGGTGAGGCCCGCCATGAAGCGCTCTTGCTCCATGATCACCGCCAACTTGACCTGCCGTCGGCGGGATCCTGCGAAGTCGCCGTCGTTGATGTGGCGCGTATCCACGGAGACCGTTTTGGTCACATGGCCGGGCTTCGCGAAGCGCAGGGTGGCGGAAGTCTCGGCGGGCAGGTCGATGGTGAACCGACCGCTGTTGGAGACGGATGCGGTCCGTACCTCGCCGTTCACATCCACCTCGAGGGTCACGTCGGCCATGAAGGCATCATCCACGTGCAGCCAGCCGGTCAAGGTCACGGTGGTTCCGTTCATATCGCCCACCGGTGGGGCCAAGGCGTGAGAGGGTGCCGCCAGGAGCAGTGCGCTGCTCGCGGTCAGCAGGTAGGTGTGTAGGTTCTTCATGGGTGCAGGTTCGGGTTCCGGGGTGGGAAACGAACCTGGTGCGTGGATGTTGCGCGGTGGGGGTCGAGTTTCGACGGATGGGGGCGCGGGGGCGGTGAAAGGATGCACAGTGCCGTTCAGTTGGTGCCGGATCCGTTGGCCGGATAGGTGGTGATGTCCGCCATCCCCAAGCCCCTGAGCACCCCGTGCGCTCCAAGAAGCTACGTCCCCCATGTTCACAACTGCCTCTTGCATCGGCCGAGAGCCCTTTGGCACGCCGATAGCTTCGCACCATCCCATGAAGCGCAGACTTCCTTTCCTCCTTGTTCTCCTCGGAGCCGCCCTATCCTTCGGTTCCGCGCAGGGCACCCGCTCGGTGGAAGCCGGCACGCCACCGCCCTTTCTCCACCAGGCGAGTCCCTGGGCCGATTCCGTCTTCAGCACCCTCAGCCTCGACGACCGCATCGCGCAGCTGATGATGGTGGCCGCTTACAGCGACAAGGATGCCAAACACGAGAAGGGCATCGAGGACCTCATCCGCCAGCGCAACATCGGCGGCATCATCTTCTTCAAGGGTGGCCCCGGCAGGCAGGCCCGGCTCACCAATCGCTACCAGGCCGCAGCGCGCACGCCTTTGCTCATCGGCATGGACCTGGAGTGGGGCCTCGCCATGCGGCTGGACAGCACCATCCGCTTCCCGCGCCAGATGACCCTCGGCGCATTGAAGAACGATTCGCTGATCGAGGAGATGGGCCTGGAGATCGCCCGCGAGATGAAAAGGCTCGGGGTGCATGTGAGCTTCAGCCCGGTGCTGGACGTGAACAACAACCCCGCGAACCCGGTGATCAACGACCGCAGTTTCGGTGAGGACCGCGAACTCGTGGCCCGCAAGGGCATCGCCTACATGCGCGGCTTACAGAAGGGTGGGGTGATCGCCACGGCGAAACACTTCCCCGGCCATGGCGATACCGATACCGATTCGCATTATGGCCTGCCACTGATCGCGCACAGCCGCACCCGCCTCGATTCGCTGGAACTCTATCCCTTCCAACGCATCGTGGAGGAGGGCATCGCCGCCATGATGGTGGCCCACCTCGAGGTGCCCGCGCTGGACAGCACCAAGGGCCAGCCCAGCACCCTGAGCAAGCCCATCGTACACCAGCTGCTCGAACAGGAGCTCGGCTTCAAAGGGCTCGTCTTCACCGACGCGCTCAACATGAAAGGCGTGGCCAGGGCCGATAAGCCCGGCGAGATCGAGCTGCGCGCCCTGCTCGCCGGCAACGACGTGATGCTCTTCCCGCAGGATCCGGTGAAGGCGATCGAACGCATCAGGCAGGCGGTGGACAGCGGCGTGGTGGACCGCGCCCTGATCGATCACAAGTGCCTGAAGGTGTTGCGCGCGAAGGAATGGGCGGGCCTCGCCCGCATGAAGCCCGTGGAGACCAAGGACCTCCACGCCGACCTGAACACCAGCCGGGGCAAGCTCCTGCGACGCAACCTGTACGCCCGGGCCATCACCGCGCTGAACGACCACCACAAAGCCATTCCCGTGGGCCGTTTGGATACGTTGAGGATCGCCTCCCTGGTGATCGGCGATACCCTCGGCAACCCGTTCCAGACCGGCCTGCAACGCTATGCACCCGTGACCTTGTTCCGTTGCGATAAGAGCTTGAAACGCGACAGCTTGGACGCCTTGCTGCGCAAGCTCGACGCCTTCGACCGGGTGATCGTATCGGTCCACAACACCACCTGGCGGGTGAACAAGGACTTCGGCGTGCCGGAGACGGCGCTGGACATCGTACGCGAGATCGCCGGTCGCAGGCCCACCATCTTCGCGCTCTTCGCCAACCCGTACCGCCTGTCCAAAGCCTACGGCGCCCAGTTGATGAGCTCCGTGATGGTGGGCTACGAAGAGACCGAGGAGACACAGGACCTCATGGCACAGGCCATCTTCGGGGCCATCGGCGTGGATGGCAAGTTGCCGATCACCGCTTCCGCGTTCTACAAGTGCGGCGATGGCCGGGAGTTCAAACCCAACGGCCGCATGGGTTACACCATGCCCGAAACGATCGGCATCGGCAGCGCCGACCTGCGTGGTATCGATGCGGTGGTGAAGCAGGGGATCGAGGCACAGGCCTTTCCGGGGTGCGAGGTCTTCGTGGCGGTGGACGGCCTGGTGGTCTTCCATGAAGCGTACGGCCATACCACCTACGGGAAGGAACGCAAGGTGCGGAAGGATGATATCTACGACCTGGCCAGCATCACCAAGGTGGCCAGCACCACCATCGCCCTGATGCGCCTGGTGGATGAAGGCAAGCTGGACCTGGACAAGCCGCTCGGCCATTACCTGCCCGAGTTGGACGACCTCAGCGCCACCCACGCGCGCATGGGCTTCCGCGATATCCTCACGCACCAGGCGGGCCTCAAAGCCTTCGTGCCGTTCTACACCAAGTTGCTGAAGGACGGTAAGCTGCGCCCGGAGCTGGTCTCCGATAGCGCCACGGAGAAATACACCGTGCGCGTGGCCGACAAGCTCTACATCCCGCAAGCCTACCGCGACAGCATGCTCACCTGGGTGGTGACCACGCCGCTGGGCAGGAAGGGGGAGTATGTGTACAGCGACATGGGCTACTACCTGTTGCAGGAGGTGATCGAACGCATCACCGGCATGCCCTTGGACCGTTACGTGAGCAGCACCTTTTATCGTCCCATGGGCGCCAACACCATCGGCTACAAGCCTTGGGAGCGCTTCCCCCTTTCGCGTATCGCACCCACCGAGAACGACCAGAGCTTCCGCATGCGCCAGATCCATGGCGACGTGCATGATCCCGGTGCGGCGATGAAGGGTGGTGTCGCCGGTCATGCAGGTCTCTTCAGCAATGCCAACGACCTGGGCATGGTGATGCAGATGCTCGCCAACGGTGGTACCTACGGCGGGCGGCGCTACCTGAGCGAGCAGGTGGTGAAGGAATTCACCAAGTGCCAGTTCTGCGCTCCGAACGGCACCGGGAACCGCCGCGGCCTGGGCTGGGACAAGCCCGTGCGCGGCCAAGGCGGACCCACCTGCGACTGTGTCAGCTACGCCAGCTTCGGCCATACGGGCTTCACCGGCACCATGGCCTGGGTGGATCCGGACCAGCAGGTGGTGTACGTCTTCCTCAGCAACCGGGTGTATCCGAACGCCACCACCAACAAGTTGGCCTCAATGGGCATACGCACCAAGATCCAGGAGGTGGTGCACGCTGCGGTGGCCGCGCGTGTGAAAGCGGTGCGTACCGAGGCCAAGCCGACGGAGCGGATCGGGCGGTGAGTGCTACAGCTTCTGGAACTTGGCTTTGGCCAGGAGCTTGTCCTGTGGGCCCAAGACCACGAGGAGATACATGCCCGGTTCCAGCCGTCCTGCGTGGAGTGTGCCTGGATCATCGATGCTTTCCAGCACTTTCCGACCTACGCTGTCGTAAACCTTGAAGCGGTATGTGCCAGTGGGCAAGCCGACCAGCCGCAGTTCATCGGCTACCGGGTTCGGGCTGATCTGAATGGGAGGGGTATGCCATGGATCCGCCAGCCCCACCTGTACCGGTGTGCTACACGCCACGGTGGCATCGCCACCCAACCATTGCGCGACCAGTTTAACCGGCTCGCCGTTGATGTAACTGAATCCACCGGAGATGTAGACACTATCCCGCCAGCTTGTGATACTTCCGATCGTGGTCTCCACCATGTTGGGTAGATGCCCTTGGAAGTCGGCGGGCAGGGAACACCATTGCCTGCCGTTCCACTTGGCCAACAGGGTATCGTTGTGGATGCTGAACTCCTTGATCGGTGCCAGCAACTGGCCCCAACCTGGCACATATTCCCAATCACTTCCGTTGTAGCGCATTAAGCTGCAAGAACCTTCAGTATATGGATCGCGGAACAGGCCTGTCATGTACCACATGCCCCGGAACTCGAAGACGAAGCCGACGTAATTGTTGTGATGATAGGGGATCTGCTGATAGGGTGCCCAACTGGCGTAATTGCTGCCGTCGTAAGTGAACACATTGGCGGCCGGTAGCGAACACGGATCACCCCGGTGGCCGGTGAAATAGAACCCTGTTCCATCTTCCCGGAAGGTCATGGTTCCCAGGCCGCTGAACTGGGGGTTGTAGCACCCCAGATCGCTCCAGCGCAGGGTGTTCTCGTCAAAGCGGGCATAGCCGGTGGTCCATTGTCCGGCATCGTTCTGAAAGCTCCAATTGCCACTGGCATAGAGGGTGCCATCGTAGCGCTCCAGGCAATGGGTCTGCGCTGCTCCTGGCGAAAGGCGATGCCCCAAACTATCCCAACGCTGGCCGTTCCACGCGGCGATGCTGGTGGCTTCCACGGAATCGTTCTCGTTGAAGATGTCCGGGAAGGGCCCTGCGCCTATCAAGCGGTCCAATACGCTATCCCCGTAAAGGAGTTGCACGTCGCCATGGACCTGAACTCCCCGGCCAATACCACGCCAATGCTGCGCGTCCAACGTAACAGGCACGAGGATGAAAGCCAAACAAAGCGTTCTCATGGCCGCAGGAGTTTGGCCGCGTAGTCGAGAGCTGTGATCTTTCGTGCGATCATTCATTCAGTCGATAACGAATGTAGGAATGCTCGCGCTCAGCACCTCGTCCCCATGGCCCTCCGGAAATCCGAAGTCGTAAAGGGGCGTCAAAGGCGTACAACGCTGCTCACCGTGCCCATGGAAGGCCAAGCTGGAGTTCGGGTGTTCCACTGCCTTACCGGCAAGCTGCCTTTTCATCGGCTCGTTGTATTCCCACAGTAGTACTTGGGGCCTGCTCGGTCGTTCCGCCTTTGAGCCGTTCCACCTTTTCCGTGAAGGTGATGGAGGACCGCACCATCCTCATGCCTGCGGAGGTGAGGACCCGTGGAAGGTCGCGAATGGGTGTCACTTCATGCTCAATTCCTTCACGTTCCCGTCCGGGGTGATCAACATGTACTTCATGATCTCCTTGATCTCTTTCTGCTTCTCCTTCTCCTTGAAAGCTTCGGGCAGCTGGCAGTACATGGTGAGGTTGTAGGTGTATTGCACCGGCGGCTCGGTGATCTCGGCGTGTAACACGATGTCGAAGTGTTGGTAGGGCACCTTGTTGTAGAACAGGGTGTTGCTCTTCTTCACATCGTTCACCACCTGCCCTTTCCGACGGCTGTTCAAGCTGGTCTGCGAACGGCTCTGGTAGGCGGTGTAGCGGTCCAGCGGGAAGTAGGCGCCGTTCTTCTCCGCGGCGGTGCGGTGGCTGTCCTTCACCTGCAAGCCCAGCTTCTCGAAGGCATCGAGCTTCTGTTGCAACAGCTTGGTGGCGAACAGGCGCAGGGTGTCGTAGCAGGCGCTCTGTTGATGCACGAAGAAGTCCACCTTTACCAGGTCGTAGATCTCCTCCTTCGCGGCGGCGGTCACGAGCTTGTCCAGGATGCGCGCATCGCGGAACTTCACATGGATGTTCTTCTGGATCTCGAAGCCGGCGGGCACTTCCTGGTAGGTGGTGCTGAAGAGCTTACGCGTGGTCTCGATCTCGTACACCGGTACGAAGGAGAGCATGTCCGCGAACACGTCGGCTTCCTTCACTCCCGCCTTTCCCACCCGTGCCGCGAACCCGTTGATGCGTTCGTTCATCAGGCTGTCGGCCTCTTCGGCGGTCTGCCCCAGTTGCGTGATGTGGAAGATGGCGAGGTAGCTGTCCGCCCGCATGTTCATCATGGCGTTCACCTCCAGCACCAGCATGTTGCCCTGCACCGTGGCTTTCACCGGCTGTTCGGCCTGCTGGAAGAAGATGCGGCTGTTCTGTTCGTACAGGAGGTTGCCCATGGCCTGGGGCCGGCCCACGGTGGCGAGGAGCAGGGTGGGAGCAAGGAGAAGCGCGCGGGTCAGGATGTGCATGATCGGTGTTTTGGCGATCGGTACACGCCACACACCATCGCGTTCATTCCGAGCTATCCGTGATAGACCCGCGACGCCACGATCATCCCTTCGCGGATCTCGAGCACCTCGCCTACGCGCAGGTCCTCCTCGCCCTGCACATGCCGGATGTATTCCATGAAGACCAGCTCGTCATCGGCGGTGAGCCGCACCACTTCGTAGCGCAGGGAGGGAAGGCGGTCGAAGGCATCGCGCCACCACGCTCGCAGGGCGGCCTTCCCCGTGATCAGCCCGTTCGTCTCCGGTTGGCGCACTTTCAATTTCGGGCTGTAGTGTTGTGCATCATCCGCATACAGCGCCAGCAAGGCTTCGAGGTCGTGCGCGTTGAACGCGGCGAACCAGCGCTGGGCGATGCCTTTGTTGGCGGTGCTCATGCCGTGGGGGAGGGCCGCGGGGTGAGCCGGCGGGATCCTTCGTACAGGTCGTACTTCATGAAGCGGCAATCCAACGCACCGTTGAAGAGCTGGATGCGCGGCTTCGGGGTGAGCTTGATGTGCTTGGCGGCTTCGAGGTTCGAGGTGATCACCCACGCCTGCCAGCCGGCCCAGCGCTTCTTCAAGGTGTCGCCGATCATCTTGTAGAGCGCCTGGATGGCCTCAACCTCCGCCTCGGCCTCCGCGCCGCGATGGTCCATGCGTTCGCCGTAGGGCGGGTTGATGATGAGGGTCCCCGTGCCGGGCGGTGGCTCCAGCTCTTCGAAGGGCGTGTGCCGTACCGCGACCGTATCCTCCAGTTGCGCGCGGGCCACGTTCTGACGGGCCATTTCGAAGATGGCTTCGGATCGTTCACCGGCCACGATCACCGGTCGTTCCTCGCTGATGCGTTTCAGCAGCGCGTCGTGGATGGTGCCGTAGAGGTCCTCGTCGTAATCGTTCCACTGCTGGAAGCCGAAGCCCTTGCGGAACAGGCCCGGCGGGATGTTGCACGCGTACAGGCCGGCTTCGATGGCGATGGTGCCCGAGCCGCACATGGGGTCCACCAGGGGTTTGCGCGGGTCCCATCCGCTCAGCGCCACCATGCCGGCGGCCAGCACCTCGTTGATCGGGGCCGGGCCGGTCTCTGTGCGGTAGCCCCGTTCGTGCAGGGAGGTGCCGGAGCTGTCCAACGCTACCTGGCATTGGTCGCCGTGGATGTGGATCTGGATCCGCAGGGTGGGGGCGTCGGCATCCACCGAGGGCCGCTGGCCGAATCGTTCCCGGAACCGGTCCACGATGGCGTCCTTGGCCTTTTGCGTGGCGTACTGGGAATGGTCCAGATGGGGCGTGTTCAGCGTACTGCGAATGGCGAAGGTGTCCTGCGGGGTGATGAACTCCTCCCACGGGATCCGGTGGATCCCGCGATACAGGTCCTCGGCCGACCGCATGGCGAAAGCGTCGATCGGCACCAGGATGCGGATGGCGGTACGGATGCAGAGGTTGGCTTTGTACAGGAAGCCGAGATCGCCGAAGAAGCTCACCGCCCGGTTGTGCCGCTCGATGTCGCGAGCGCCCAATTTGAGCAGTTCGTTCCGGAGCACCTCTTCCAGTCCGAACTGGGTCTGGGCGATCATGCGGAAGGAGGACATGGTGGGGGCAGGTTGCAAGACCCGAGGATCAAGACCCAAGGTTCAAGGTGCGGTTCTCGCGCATCGGGACGGATCGAAGGAAGCGGTCCTTGCCATGATCCGACTCAATCCTTCGCCTTGAAGGCGCCGCTCTGCCAAGCTTGCAGGAACTGGGCCCAAGCGATGGGGTTGAACAGGTTGACAACCGGTGTCCCGCCCGAGTAGTACAGCTTGGTATGGTCCATCGCCATCTGGTACTGGAAGCTCTGGTAGGCATCCGGAGGCAGGTTCTCCATGCGCTGGATCATCTCCGCGGGCGAGAGGTTGCGCATGGCCAACTGGTGGTCGTCGGCCGGTAGGCGCAGCGCCAGGAAGGCTTCGCGGAACTGCTCGCGCGAGGGCCAGGGGTACACGGTGTATTCCTTCAACGTGATGGTGTCGCGGCTCATCACGTGGATCATGGAATACTTGTTGTCCGTGAGGCTGTCGGGGATCACGTACTGGTTCCGCTGGAACCCCACCGCGCTGAAGAGGATCGTGTCGCCCTCCTGGGCCACGAAGCTGAAGTATCCGTACACGTCGCTCATGGTACCCCGGTAGGTGTCCTTCACCAGGATATGGGTGAAGGGGATCGGCATCAAGCTATCGGTGACCACCACCCCGCTGAACTGGACCAGGTTGGGCTTGGGTGTGCCGGGTTGGGCGTAGGTACCGCCCGCCAACAACAGCGCCAGGAGAAGGATCAGGTTGCGCATCGCCCCAAAGGTACAGGCTCCGGGGTATCGGCTTCGGGACCGGGCCGGTCGCCTCCCCGGCTTCACATTTTTTGGAACGGGGTCGGGGGTTGTTCTTTTCCGCTGAAGTCCGGTAGCTTTGCTCAAACTGCTCAACTCCATGCGGCTATCGTTACTCGCTCCTGCGCTGTTCCTCACTTCAGGCCTTTTCGCCCAGATCTCCATCGGAGAGGCCGACATGCCCAATGCCAACGACACCTTGCGCTACCGCACCACCCTGGCCACCGGCGTGGATGTGGCCTTCACCGGCGCCGGTGTCACCTGGGACATGCGTACCCTGCAACCCCTGTTGGAGCAGGCCGACACCACGGTGAGCGTCTCCGCCACACCCCTGCTGTACCAGTTGTTCTTCAACAATCCGTTCCTGTACCCACAGAACCGCGCCGACTATGGGGTGAAGGGCACGGACTTCAGCCTGATGGCCTTTTCGATGACCGATGTGTACGATTACCACCGGGCCGATGTGAACGGCTTCTTCAACGTGGGTTTCGGGGCCAATGTGAACGGGTTGCCTACCAGCGTGCGCCGCCAACCCACCGACCGGATCTTCGCTTTCCCCTTGGAGTTCGGCGCCACCGATGTGTCCAACAGCGCCTTCAACGTGTCCATCCCCGCCGTGCTGTACTTCGGACAGGACCAGGTGCGTACCACCGAGGTGGACGGCTGGGGCACCTTGATCCTTCCGGCCGATACCTTCGAGGTGCTGCGGGTGCGTAGCGTGCTGCAGCGCACCGATACCATCTACGTGAACCAACTGAACATGGGGTTCCGTATGCCTGAGCCGGAGACCATCGAGTACAAGTGGATCGCCCTAGGCATGGGTAAGCCCGTGCTGGAGGTCACCACCATCGCGGGGGTGCCCACCGCGGCCGAGTTCTACTACGATCCGGAGGATATCATCACCAGCGTGGCCGGGACCGAAGCCCCCTCATTCCGCGTGTTCCCCAACCCGGCCGCACAGGAGTTGGTCGTTCCCGTAGAGGCTCGGAGCTTGATCCGCGTGTGCGATGTCGCCGGACGGGTGGTGTTGGAGCACCAAGCGATCGGAGGGCCACGGGCACGCCTCGACCTGTCGGGCCTTGCGCCTGGCACCTATGTGGTGGAGCGCATCGGCGAAGGCCGCACGGACAAGGCCACGGTGCTGGTGGTGCGTTGATCCGCTGGGGCTACGCCCGGCCCGGCCATGGCGCCAGGTCAGGCGCGCCATCCCGGGTATGCGCGGTGCAGCGCGCGGATCGAGGCCTCGTGCCGAAGGAGCCATTGCCGCATGGTTTCCGCAGTGTGCAACTGCTGTTCTGGCGGGTCGGTAGGCGTGTCGTGGATGAGCTTGCTCAACACCCAACGGCCGCGCTCGGCTTCCTGCTCGATCCGTGCGCGACGGTGGGCATGCCGACCGTGCCGCAAGGCGCTCATGAGGTAGTGCCCTGCTGCCCAAAGAACGAACCGCGCTCTTCCCACCGCGCCAAAGCCGAACGGGGCGGCGTGGGGCAGGTGCCCCACCTCATGGGCCAACATCAGCAGCAAGGCACGCCCATCGCCGGGGCGCAGGAAACGCCGGTGCACATAGATGCGGTGGCCCAGGACGAAGGCTCCTCCACCTTGCGCCGTGGGGTACCATGGGAACCGGAGCCAGTTCTGCTCCTTGGGCCGCACCTGCGCCAAGGCCAACAGCGTGTCCGGCACGCCGCTGGCTGCCCCCAGCAACAGCCGCGTAGCATGGGTCAGCCGCCCGTCAGCTTCCAAGAGCCGCATGGCGCGAAGTTCGATCAATTCCACAGTTGGCCTGGGTCTGCGACCACCCTGCCAGCATGGCAGCCGCTCATGGATCGGCATGCGGGTTGAAGACCCACGGCCCACGCGCCATACCTACATTCGTGCGCTAAGAACCACTACCCAATACCATGAGAAAGTACCTCGGACTCTTCGTCGCTCTCGGTGTCATCGCCATGATCGCGCTCTGGGCCATGAACTTCTACAACGGCAGTGTGGGCTTGAACGAGGATGTGACGAAACAATGGAGCAACGTGGAGAACGCCTACCAGTTGCGCGCCGATAAGACCAAGAACCTGGTGGAGATCGTGAAAGGAGCCGCCGATTTCGAGAAGGAGACCTTGACCCAGGTGGTGGAGGCCCGGGCCAAGGCCACCAGCGTGAACATCGCCCCGGGCGACCTTACCCCCGAGAAGATCAAGGCGTTCCAAGAGGCCCAGGACCAGTTCAGCGGTGCGCTCTCGCGCCTGATGGTGACCGTGGAGCGCTACCCCGACCTGAAGGCCGTGCAGGGCTTCCGCGATTTCCAAGCCCAATACGAAGGCATGGAGAACCGCATCGGCGTGGAACGGAAGAAGTACAACGATGTGGCCCGCGACTTCAACACCCGCATCAAGCGGTTCCCCGGCAACATGCTCGCAGGGATGTTCGGCTTCAGCGAGAAGGGCTACTTCGAGGCCAAGGAAGGCACCGAGAACGCACCTGATATCTCCTTCAAGTGATGCCGACCCTCGCAGCGGAGGATCTGCTGACCGAAGCCGAACTGAAGCGGGTCCGTCTGGCCATCGCGGCAGCGGAGGAACGCACTTCGGGCGAGATCCGCGTGCACATGGAGGACCATATAGAAGAGGATGTACTGGACCATGCCGCCTTCATCTTCGAGGAACTCGGCATGCACCGTACGCGCCACCGCAACGGCGTGCTCATCTACCTGAGCGTGGCCGACCGTAAGCTGGCCGTGATCGGCGACGAAGGCATCGATCGGCGTGTGCCCGCCAACTTCTGGAACGATGTGCTGGGCCTGTTGAAGCTGCATCTGGCCGCAGGCCGCCCGGCCGACGGCCTGGTGGAGGCGGTGCATACCGTGGGCGAGAAGCTCAGTGCCCTGTTCCCCCGGGAGGCCAACGACCAGGACGAACTGCCCAACGACATCAGCTTCGGCTCACGATGAGGGCGATCCTGGCGACGCTGATGTTGGTGCTCGCCGTGGGGGCGCAGGCCGCCCGGTTCGATTGCACCCTGGCCAAGCCATCCCAGGCCGAACAGAACAAGCTGGTCTGGCAGTATACCGACTTGCTCGAGCCGCACGAAGCGGAGCAGCTCGATGCCAAGCTTACCCGTTTCGCCCGGGAGACCAGCAACCGGATCCTGGTGATCGTGGTGGACACCCTCTGCGGGCTACCCGAGTCGGACCTCGCGTTCGATATCGGTGAGCAGTGGGGGATCGGCAAGGCCGGGTTCGATAATGGCATCGTCTTCCTGATCAAGCCCAACGGCACCCCCGGCGAACGCAAGGTGTTCATCGCCACAGGCTATGGCTTGGAAGGCGCCATCCCCGACCTGCGGGCACGCCAGGTGATCCAAGGGTATGTGATCCCCAACTTCAAGGCCGGTGCGTACTTCACGGGGGTCGATAAGGCCACCGATGCCCTCATGGCCATGGCCAAGGGAGAGTTCAACGAGGCCAGCACCGACAGCCCGGCATTCCCCTGGCCGGTGCTGGTGTTCTTCTTGATCTTCATCGTGGCCATCGTGCTCTCGTGGCGGGGCGGGGTAAAGCGGTATGCCCATACCAACAATGTGGATTTCTGGACCGCCATGTGGCTGTTGAACGAGATGGACCGCAAACACCGCAGCCGGTGGAGCGGTGGCGGGTGGAGCGGCGGCGGCGGCAGTTGGGGCGGTGGTGGCGGTGGCGGTGGCTTCGGCGGCTTCGGTGGCGGCAGCTTCGGCGGTGGTGGCGCGGGTGGTAGCTGGTGAACGTTCGTAAGGGATGAGTTTCAGCAAGTGGATAGGAGGGGGCCTGGGTTGGGCCTTTGGCGGACCGATCGGCGGTCTGGTCGGCTTCGCCGTAGGGGCCATGCTCGATCGTTGGCAGGAGCCGGAGGTGGAGCAGGTGCGCGGCCAGCGTCGGGTGCACGGCACAGGCCCCACCACAGGAGGCGACCTCACCATGAGCTTGGTGGTGCTCGTGGCCGCACTGATGAAGGCCGATGGCAAGGTGACCCGCAGCGAGCTCGATGAGGTGCGCCGATTCTTCGTGCGCCAGTTCGGACAACAGCAGGCCGGACAACTCCTCATCATCCTGCGCGATGTGCTCAAACGCGACATCCCTTTGCACCAAGTGTGCGAGCAGGTGCGCCAGAACATGCCGCATGCCGTACGCCTGCAGTTGGTGCATTACCTCATCGGCCTGGCCCACGCCGATGGCACCGTGCATCCGGCCGAACGGGAACTCCTGCAACGCATCGGCCACGGACTGGGGATCAGCGACAAGGACCTCGGCTCGCTCAGTGCCATGTTCCGCAAGGCCGACCCCTCCACGGCCTACCGGATCCTGGAGGTCCCCACCACCGCTACGGATGATGAGGTGAAGAAGGCCTACCGCCGCATGGCCATGAAGTTCCATCCGGACAAGGTGGCCCAGTTGGGCGAAGAGGTGCAGAAGGCCGCTTCGGAGAAGTTCAAGAAGGTGCAGGAGGCGTACGAGACCATCCAAGCCGAACGCGGCATGAAATAGGGCACGGCTCTTTGCCGGGCTTCCGCTCTTGTTCGCGATCCCATACAGGCTGGCTCCCAGGATCGGTCGTGCTCACACGATTTACCATTTCGCATTAAGGCGTAGGATAGAGATGCGAAGGGATCGGCCTACGCCTTAGTGCGAATTGGTATGATACCTGCGAAGTGGGATCAGAACCGCACCACCAGCCCGCACGTGATCCGTTGGCTGTTCCATTGCAGGCGCGAGGGGCGCCCGTCCGGGTTCACCTGTCCACCTTCCAACAAGAGCTCGTCGCTGCTGGAAGCCGTGTGGTCCAACGCCACGAACGCCCCCAGGGTTCTGCTGAGCATGCCCAGGTATCGGTAGCTCAACCCGATCACCCCGCCCGTGCTGGTGTAGGGCAATCGCGTCTCCAATGCGAACAGGGACGTGGCCGAGGTACCTATGGCCAGCTCCAGCTCCATGGCCGACCGTGCGCTGATCCAGGGGCGATACGCCACCCCCAGCATGTACGTGGTCAGGTGCAGCCGGTCAAGCCCACCGTTGTGCCCGGTGGATCCCACCCGGTCGTAGTGTAGACCGAAGGACCATCGGTCGCCGATGGCGTAGCCGAACGCCGCCCGCACGGCACCGCTGCCCAGGCCCACCACCTCGATATCCTCACGGTCGCTGAACAGGTTCAGCACGCCGATGCCGCCGCCCAGGCTCATGAGCAGGTGTTTCTTGCGCACCGCCTGGGCGTGGACCGTGGTGGCCCACAGCAGTAGCAGCAACAACACGATGATCGAACTGGGCCGTTGCACGCCCAAAGATGTGGACCGCCGGGGCTGGACACGGGTATTTTTGTGCCGAATGGGGTGGCTCTGGGCGTTGTTCGGGATCATCGTCGTGGCCTATGGCGCGGTGGTGCTGTTCTATGCGGTCTTCCAAGAACGCTTCATCTTCATCCGTTTCCGTACCCAGCGCGACCACGTTTACCGGTTCCCGCCACCGTTCGAGGAGCGCTACATCACCAGGCATGTTGGCGCCCGCCTGCATGCCTTGTACTTCAAGGCGAACGAGCCTCGTGGCGTGCTGCTCTATTTCCATGGGAATACCGGCAGTGTGCGCCGCTGGGGCAAGTTCGCACCGCGGTTCGTGCGCATGGGCTACGATGTATTGATGCCCGACCCACGCGGCTATGGCAAGAGCCGCGGTCGGTTGAGCGAAGCCGCCCTGATCGCCGATGCACAGGCCTGGTACGAGCACTTGTGTGCCGAACACCCGGAGGACCGCATCGTGGTGCTGGGCCGTTCACTCGGCAGTGGCCTGGCCACCCCGGTGGCCGCACAGCACCATCCGCGCATGTTGATCCTCGAAACGCCCTTCGCCAACCTGTACGATGTGGCCACGAACTACCTGCCCGTCCTACCATACCGCCTGCTGTTGCGGTTCCCGTTCCGTAACGATAAGGCCATCAAACGGGTCTCCTGCCCGGTGTACATCCTGCACGGGAAGTTCGATGCCACGGTACCTTACGAGAGCGCGTTGAGGCTGTATGCTGCGGTACCCCCCGAGGTGCATCGTGAGATGATCACCTTCCCCAAGGGGCGCCACAGCGATCTGCCACGGTTCCCCCGGTACCAGCGCTTCCTGGATCGGGTGTTGGGTGCGGCTGGTGGATGATCGGTGAACTCGACACTACCTTCGCGCCCCATAAAACGAACCAATGACCGTCCGCACCCTTTCCGCAGTCGTGGCCGCCACACTGCTTACCGCATGCAGCCAGGGCCAGAAAGGCCGCAACACCGAGTTGAAGACCACCATGGATTCGGTGAGCTACGCCATCGGTGCCGATATCGGGGCCAACCTGAAGCGTGGCAAGATCGATTCCATCAATGTGGACCTGCTCTCCTCCGGCCTTGCCGATGGCTTGGATAGCAACCTCCGCGTGAATGAGGAGACCCTCCAGCAGGTGATGCGCTCCTTCATGATGAAGATGCAGGCCAAGATGCAGGCTGAGGAAGCCGCCAAAGGCGAGGAGAACCGATTGGCGGGCGAGAAGTACCTGGCCGAGAACGGTAAGCGCACCGGTGTGGTGACCACCCCGAGCGGCTTGCAGTACGAGGTGATCACCATGGGCACCGGACCCAAGCCCTCGGCCACCGACGTGGTCAAGGTCCATTACCAGGGCTCGTTCCCCGATGGTGAGGTGTTCGATAGCTCGGTGGAGCGCGGCACGCCCGTGGAAATGCCCGTGGGCCAATGGATCCCCGGTTTCGTGGAAGCCTTGCAGATGATGCCCACGGGTAGCAAGTGGAAGCTGGCCATCCCCAGCGACCTGGCTTATGGGCCTACGGGCAACGGCCGCATCCCCGCCAACAGCACGCTGCTCTTCGATCTGGAGTTGATCGAGGTGGTGAAGAAGTGATCGATGTCCATTGCCCGAAGGGCGCGCAGGCCACGGCCTGCGCGCCCTTCGGCGTTCTTGCCCATGACATGCATCCGGCGCTCGGCCCTCCGATGGCCGTTCCATCGATCTGCGGACGGGAACTGTGGAGCGGCCCTCACGGGGTCTCCGGAAGCGGCATCCAGTGTGTCACTTCCACGAAGAACTTGTTGCTGGTGCCTTCGCCCAGCCAGAAATGGGGTGCGCCGGTGTAGCCCGTCCTGCTGGCGTTCTTCACGAAGTAGTCGTGCATGAAACGCAGGATCACCACGGGGCGCGCTTCGGTTTCTCCGGTCTTGCCCGGAAGAAAGATCACGTTCGCAGGCAGGTGGCATAAACAGCGCTGCCCATCGGCAGGTAGCTGCTCGTGAATGGGGATCCAACGAGACATCGGGGCCAAGATAGGTGCTACAGCATCGGCACTTCCTCCGATCCCACCAGCTCCACAATGTAAACGGTGGCGCGGTCCACCTGTTTCTTGATCACCGGATCGCTCACCTCGAACATCTTATCCGCCTCCTTCTTGAGCATGAACTTCACCAGGTCGATGGTGACGGGCAGGTTGGTGGCGGTGATGTTGCCGCGCGGGCTGTGGACCCATTGCCACAGCAGGCGGATGGCCAACAGAAGCGACGAGCGGTCGTGAACGCGGCCCCCTTGGATCACCCAACCTTTGCCCTGTTCGCGCAACATCAACGTGCGTAGTGCCGTGCGCAGGATGCTCTTGAGGCTATCCACGGTGATGGGGCCTGTGGGGGGGGATACCAGGTCCGCCGGGCTGATCGTCTCATTCCGCTGGTAGCCCATCTGGTGGGTGCGTGGCATGCTCTTGTTGAACTCCACCATCGAGGCGTTCACCATATCCTCATGCACCACCAGTGTGCCGTCGTGTCCATCCACGGCTTCGCGCTCCTTGTCGGCGAGCATCTCCAGGTATTCAGCCTTCACCTTGCTGGTGTCCAACGAGGGCAGAACGAACGACGGAGCACCCATGGCATGGCACCCGCGCCGATGGCAGATCCCGATGGTATACAGGCTCAGTGCACGCAGGAAGGGCGCGTTCAGACCGATCGTCTCCCGGTCAGGAAGCACGGGGCGTTCCTGGCCATGGAACAGGGCGATGTGGTCCGCGGCATATCCTTGCGGGTCGAGGGAAAGCCCGGCGCTATGGTGCTGTAGCTCGAAGAGGATCTCCTCCGCTTCCAACGCCCCGGCGATGGTGTCCAACATCACCGTGCACCGAATGGTGCCGCGTTCCACCCCGAGGTGATCTTCCATCTTCTCGATCGATCGGGCCCATAGCCTTGCTTCCAAGTGGCCTTGCACATCGCGGAGATAGAGCAGCATGCTGCCTTGGCGTACCCCGATCGACGGACCTTGGCCGATGGTGGTCATGACCAGGTCGAAGAACCCGGCAGGTGCGGGGTCGCCATCCACTTCCATGGCACCTTCGAACACGAAGAGTGGTCGTGGTGCCATCGCCAGACGGGTGGGGGTACCGGGGTTCACCCGTACCCGTCCCTCCCGATCGTCGAGGTAGGCCAGATTACGGGCGGCCGCACCGTTCAGACTTTTGTGCGCTCGAAGAATGCTCCACGTGTCCTGCGCGGTGAAACTCCATAGGTCGGCGATGTAGGTCTTCGCTCCGGCGTTCATGCCGTTGATCAGTTCCGAACGGTTCGCCCCGCCGATCAATTCAACACGACGCTCCATCAGGTGCTCCGGTACAGGGGCCACGCTCCACTGCCCCTGCCGAACGTTCGCTGTCTCCAGAAGCCGGTCCACCTTGCCTTCGCTCAGCGCCCGACGACGCTCGGAACGTAGCTGCAAAAGCGATCCCAACCGGCCTCCATAGGCCGCCAGGAGCTCCTTCACCAGGTGCCGAACCTCCGGTGTGATCAGCCGGTCCTGTACCTTCTCCTTCAACAAAGCCAATGATAATGGGTGCGATATTACGCATGACCAAGCTTGAATGTTTCGACGAACTTCGTAATGAAGGCGACGAAGATGGTCGGTATTGGAGAACGCTTTTTGGCCGTCCGTTCCGTGTTCCTCTGATCAAGGGGAGGGGACCGAGGTGGATGATGCGGCCAGGTATCCGAACGGTTCCGTGAGGCCCGTACTGTGGATGACATAAATTGCCCCCGCCTGTTCCAATTGGATCCATGAGAACGTTGCTCATCGCTTTGTCCGTGCCCATGCTCGCTGAATCCGCTCAAGCCCAGAAACCAGCTATCACCTTTTCCGAATTCGACCTCCCCAACGGGCTGCATGTGATCCTGCACGAAGATCACGGCACCCCCATCGTGGCCGTCAGCGTCATGTACCATGTCGGCAGCAAGAACGAAGAGGCCGATCGGCGTGGGTTCGCCCATTTCTTCGAGCATCTGTTGTTCGAGGGAAGTGCCAATATCGGGCGAGGTGAATTCAGCAAGTTGGTGGAGCAAGCGGGCGGTGTGCTCAATGCCAACACCAACGGCGATCGTACCTACTATTATGAGGTGTTGCCGAGCAATCAACTGGAACTCGGCCTTTGGCTCGAAAGTGAACGCATGCTCCATGCCAAGGTGGACCAAGTGGGGGTGGATACCCAGCGCGAGGTGGTGAAGGAGGAGCGGCGGCAGCGGTACGAGAACCAGCCGTACGGGACGCTCACCATGGAAGTGCTCAAGCGTGCCTTCACTGAACATCCCTATCAGTGGCCCACCATCGGCTACATGGAAGATCTTAATGCGGCCAGCGAGGCTGATTATCAGGCCTTCTATAAGAAGTTCTACGTACCCAACAACGCCACCCTGGTCGTGGCGGGCGACATCGATCCGGCGCGGGCCCGAACCCTGGTGGAACGCTATTTCGGGGAGATCCCGAAAGGTGAGCCGGTGGTGCAACCCACCGTGGTGGAGCCGCCCCTGGCCGGCGAGATCCGGGATGTGGTGTACGATCGCATCCAACTGCCGGCCGTGGTCATGGGCTACCGTATCCCCGCCAATGGCACACCGGACTTCTATGCGGTGGAACTGCTCAACCGGTTGCTGTCCGGGGGCAACAGCGCGCGCATGAACACGTCGTTGAAGGACCGACAACAGTTGGCGGTGCACTGCGGTGCGTTCAACTTCCCGTTCGAACAGCCGGGCATCGCCATGCTCTTCGCCATTTCCAACGGCAAGACCACCGCCCCTGAGCTGGAGGTGGCCATGCAGCGGGAGATCGAGGCCTTGGCCACCACACCGATCGCCGGGGCCGAGCTCGACCGCCTGAAAGCCCAGCTGGAGACCGAGCTCATCGTAGACAACAGCCGCGTGGCCGGGATCGCCCACAACCTGGCCAATGCCCATGTGCTTCTGGGCAGTACCGGCCTTATCAACACCGAGATCGATCGCTATCTGGCACTCACCGCGGACGACCTGCAACGTGCCGCAAGGACCTATTTCGTGAACGATAACCGGGTGGTACTGCACTACCTGCCGGCACCCACCAACTGAGCCCATGAACCGCGGATCCACCGCTCCTGTTCGCCGCCTTAAGCACCCCGTGGCTGCCATGGGTGCCATGCTCCTACCTATGCTGATGACCGCTCAATTCGACCGCACCCGGCCACCTGCCCCTGGCCCCGCACCCATTGTCCAGATCGGCGCGCATACCACCATGGAACTGCCCAATGGCATGCGCCTGATCGTGGTGGAGGACCATAAACTCCCCTTGGTGAGCGTTCAGGTCCGGTTCGATGTACCCCCCATCATGCAAGGGGAGAAGGCCGGCTATGTGGACCTCTTCGGCGAACTGCTGATGTCAGGGGCGGGCGATCGATCCAAGGCCGACATCGACCGCGATGTGGATGCCATCGGTGCCAGCCTGTTCACCAGCAACGATGGTCTGTTCGCCAGTGCACTGAAGAAGAACCTTCTCTCGTTGATGGCGATCATCGGTGATGTGGTGAAGGACCCTACCTTCCCTGAGAAGGAGGTGGCGAGCGCCTTGGTCCGCGCCAAAGCCATGGTGCAGCAGCGCCAGGACGACCCCGAGGCCGTGGCCGAGACCGTGGGCCGTGCCATGATGTTCGGCCGCACACACCCGTATGGCGAGGTGACCACGGAACGCACGCTTTCGCGGATCCAGCGCCCTATGATGGAAGCCTATCACCGCCATTTCTTCCGGCCGGAGAATGGATACCTCGTCTTCGTAGGCGATATCACCGAGAAGGAGGCGAAGGAGCTGGCCAAGTCCCATTTCGGGAAATGGAAGCCCAAGGCCTCATCCGTGAGCACCGACGAGCATGGCCGCACCGTGGTGGAGGGCTTGGGCTTCGTGATCCCGCTGAAGAACCCTTCCGTGCCAGGCCGCGTGCGCAAAGTGTACGTGGTGGACCGCCCGCAGGCCGCACAGTCCGTGATCAGGGTGATGTTCCCACTGCCGTTGGTGCCCAAGGACCTCCGCGCACAGCAAGCCCAGGTGATGAACACCATCCTGGGCGGTGGCATCTTCAACGCGCGACTGATGCAGAACCTCCGCGAGAAGCACGGCTTCACCTACGGGTGCTATTCCAGCCTCGATGTGGATCGTCACAACAGCAGCTTCGTGGCCACCGCCAGTGTGCGTACGGAGGTCACCGACAGTGCCGTGACCGAGATCCTTGCCGAGATGGAAGGCATGCGGTCCGCACCCGTGGCCCCCGCCGAACTCGACCTGGCACGCAGCAGCATGATGGGCGGCTTCGGCCGTAGCCTCGAAGATCCGCGTACCATAGCGCGTTTCGCACTGAACACCAAGCTCAATGACCTGCCGACCGACCACTACGCCACCTATCTCACCCGGCTGGCCGTGATCACCACGCAGCAGGTGCAGGATGCCGCATCGGCGTTCCTCTATCCCGATCAGGCCGTGATCCTGGTCGTGGGCGACTGGGCACGGATCAAGGACGGCCTGGCGAAGTTCGCTCCAGACGGCGAAGTGGTGCAACTTACCGTGGATGCCGAACCCTGGCAGGAGGTGCTGACCCCCGTGCCAGGCCGCACCGCCGAACAGGTGGTGGAGACCTATCTGCACGCGATCGGAGGTCGTGAACGGATCGCGCCCCTGCGTCACTTGGAATGGGTGCTGCTCGCCGAGCAGCACGGACAACCGACGGAACGATCGGAATGGTTCGCCCCAGGCCAATACCGCATGCGCCAGAAACGCAATGGTGCGCTCACTGAAGAGATCATCTTCGACGGGAGCCGTGTTCTCTACTCCGATGGAGAGAACAGCGGAGAGCTCACCGATGCGGGCCATGAGATGGTGCTGCACCGCGGTCGTCCGATCCCCGAAATGGCATACGGCGAGGTGCTTGAACAGAGCCGCCTCCTTGGAAGCACCGACATCAACGGACATGCCGCGTACAAGTTGGCCCTCACCCTCAGGTCAGGCACCACCTTCTACCAGTACTTCGATGTGGAGTCCGGATTGAAAGTGCGCGAGATCCAAGACCAGTACATGAACGGCAGGGCCTATCAGCAGGTGGTCGACTACTTCGACTGGCAGCCCATCGCGGGGGTGCTGTTCCCGCACCGCACCATTGCGCACGGTGGGGTGGCCGGTACGGTGGTCTCCAAGCTCACCGCGCCCAAGGTCGGACAGGCCATGCCTCCAGCACACTTCGCCGTGGTGATCCCCGAAGTGCCGGACCTCCCCGTATCGCCGGAAATGCTGCCGCCGGAGTACACGCCTCGCACAGACGAGTGAGCGGTGCCCTCAAGGGCGAATGCCTTCGATCACTTCCGTGGCCAGCGTGGTGCTGCGCAGACGTGAGGGAAGTGCGCTCCGAATGGACCGCGTCAGCGCTTCGATGGCCTTGCGTCGGACGAACGGCTTGCGCACGGCCAGCACCACCTCCCGCACAGGCTCTGGCGCAACGAACCGGCGGACATGGCGGTCCTCGGGGGTGGTGGAGAGCTCGGGTACCAGGGTGAGTCCCGATCCGCTGTTCACCATGCGCTTCAACGTCTCTATGCTGCCCGTGCTGTATACGATGTTCTCGTGACCCGCGGAACTCGGGTGCTGGCAGATGCCAAGGGTCTGGTCCCGCAAGCAGTGTCCCTCGCTCAACACCCACAATGGCGCCTTGCGCAGGTCTTTCCGGTCAATGCGACGCTGCTTCAACAAGGGGTGGCCGGCGGGCAGATAGGCGAGGAAGGGCTCGCGGAAGAGCGCGATGGTTTCCAGGTCCTCATCATTCAAGGGGCCGGCCAGGATGCCGATGTCCAGCCCTCCCGACCGCAGCCCGGCCAGGATCCGGCTCGTACGTTGCTCGTCGATCACGAGCTTCGCATGCGGGTGCTCATCCGCGAACCGGGCCAGGAACAGCGGTAGCAGATAGGGCGCCAAGGTGGGGATGATGCCGATCCGGTAGGTGCCCGAGGTGCCGGTCCTCAACTCCTTCACCAGGGCCTTCATCTGTGCGGCCTCGCGTAGCACCACCCGCGCTTGGGCAAGCAGCGCCTCCCCGTCGGTGGTGGGGCGGATCGGCGTGGACCTCCGGTCGAACAGGGTCACTCCAAGCTCATCCTCCAATTTGCGCACCATGGTGGTGAGCGTCGGTTGCGTTACATGGCAGGCCGTTGCCGCACGGCTGAACTGGCCTGTTTCGACCACGGCCACGATGTACTGCAACTGCTGAAGGGTCATGGGCGCTTGGGATGGGAATGCCCGCGAAGGTACCTCGGTGCTCCCGACCATCATCGGCGCTGTCCGTGCGTGGAAGAGGCTTCACCTCCGCATCTTTGCCCCATGCTCGGCCTACAACTCCCCACCGACCCCCGTTGGGCCCGACTGGTGAAGCAGGATCTATCGGAACTGCTCACCGACCACGCCTGGTGCGAGATGAAGGCCGCCAGCAATGTCATGAGCATGATGGTGCGGTACCCTGACCTGACCGAACTGGTGGGCGAGCTCACCCGGATCTGCCAGGAGGAAGTGGAGCACTTCGGCATGGTCCACCAACGGATCGTGGCCCGCGGCTGGGTCCTCGGACCGGAACGGAAGGATAACTACGTGAACGAACTGCTCCTGTTCGTGCGCAAGGACGGTTCGCGCGAAGAACGTTTGGTGGACCGGTTGCTTTTCAGCGCCATGATCGAGGCCCGCAGCTGCGAACGGTTCAAGATGTTGAGCGAGGAAGCCCCGGATGAGGACCTGCGCACCTTTTACCGGGAGTTGATGGTGAGCGAGGCCGGCCACTACACCACCTTCATCGGTTTCGCCCGGCGGTTCGGGGGGCGTGTGGATGTGGATGCCCGCTGGAAGGAGTTCCTGGCCTACGAAGCCGAAGTGGTGGCACGCTACGGTGTTGCGCCCACCATGCACGGTTGACCGCGTCGGTCGGATGTTCCGGTGTTTTCCGGACCTTCGTACCCCATACCTCTCGATCATGCGTTCCATCGTTGTCGGCATCATGGCGGCCTCGGGCCTCGCCACCGTTCAAGCCCAGAAGTCCTACACCTTCACCTCCGTTCCTGGTGATCCGCTCCAAGCGCGCATCTATACCCTGGACAACGGCCTGCAGGTGTGGCTGAGCCGCAATACCGATGCCCCGCGCATCCAGACCAACATCGCCGTTAGGGCCGGTAGCAAGAACGACCCTGCCGATGCCACCGGCCTGGCCCACTACCTGGAGCACATGCTCTTCAAAGGGACCAGCCGCATCGCCACCAAGGACTGGGAGCGCGAAAGCGCCTTGCTCAAGGCCATCAGCGATGCCTACGAGGAGCGGAGGAACACTGCCGACGAAGCCCAGCGCGCACGCATCTACAAGCGCATCGACAGCCTCAGCTTCTTGGCCGCAGGGTTCGCCGTGCCCAACGAGTACGATCGAATGATCAAGAGCCTGGGCGCGCGCGGCACCAACGCATACACCAGCACCGAACGTACCGTGTACATCAACGACATCCCCAGCGATGAGTTGGAGCGCTGGATGGCTGTGGAGAGTGAACGCATGCAGGAAGCCGTGCTCCGACTTTTCCACACCGAGCTGGAGACCGTTTACGAGGAGTTCAATCGTGCGCAGGACAACGACGGTCGCCGCGCCTATAAGCGGTTGACGGAGATGCTGTATCCCCACCATCCCTATGGTACACAGACCACATTGGGCACTGGTGAGCACCTGAAGAACCCCAGCATGGTGAAGATCCATGAGTTCTTCGATACCTATTACGTGCCCAACAACATGGCCGTGATCCTCGCCGGCGATATCGACTTCGATCGCACCATCGCCTTGGTGGATAAGTACTTCGGCAAGTGGGAGAAAGGCTATGTGCCCGATTTCACCTACACACCAGAAACGCCCATCACACGGCCCGAGGTGGCCGAGGTCTTCGGGCCGGAGGCCGAATGGGTGGACCTCGCCTGGCGTTTCGGTGGGTACCATACACCGGACCCGATCATGCTGCAGCTCATCCAAGGGCTGCTTTCCAATGGTAGTGCGGGCCTTATCGACCTCGATCTGCTGCAGGCCCAGAAAGTGCTAAGCGCCGGTGCCTGGGTCAACGTATCCAACGACTACTCCGTGCTCCAGCTCAACGGCGAACCCAAGGAAGGCCAGACCCTGGACCAGGTGCGCGACCTCCTGCTGGCTGAGGTGAACGCCTTGCGCAACGGGAACTTCGACGAGTGGCTGATCGAAGCCGTGGTGAACGACTATCGCCAGCGACGCATGCGGAGCTGGGGAGAGAACAACGCACGCAGCGCCGGGGCCATGACCGATGCCTTCATCCTGAAGAAACGTTGGAGCGAGGAGGTCGACCTCTACGATCGCATGGCCGCCATCACCAAGGCCGAAGTGGTCGCCTTCGCCAATGCCCACCTGGGCGACAACTACGTGGGCGTGTACAAGCGGATCGGCGAGAAGGGCGATGTGCACAAGGTGGACAAGCCCAAGATCACCCCCATCGATATCAAACGCGAAGGACAGAGCGCCTGGCGTACCGAATGGGAGAAGATGCCCAGTGCCACCATGGCCCCGGAGTTCATCGACTATGCCACGGCCATTCAGCGCACACCCCTGAAGAACGGCGTGGAACTGGTGAGCGTGGTGAACCCCACCAACGACCTCTTCAGCTTGCGCTACATCCTGGAAATGGGCACCAACCATGATCGTGAGCTGGAGGTGGCCACCAGCCTGCTCGAATACCTGGGTACTTCCAAACTAAGCCCCACCGCGCTGAAGAAGGAACTCTTCAAGTTGGGTCTTTCACTGAACGCCACCACCACCGAGGATCGATGCTATGTGACCTTGAGCGGCCTGGAGAAGAACCTCGAGGCCGGGGTGGTGCTGCTGGAACAGCTCCTGGCCGATGCCCAGCCCAACGAGGAGGCGCTCAAAGGGCTCCTGGCCGATATCCGGAAGACCCGACAGGACCAGATGAAGGATAAGAACGCGGTGCTGTACGGGGGCATGGCGAATCTGGCCCGGTACGGTGCCCGCTCCCCGTTCAACGACGTGCTTTCCGATGCCCAGTTGAACGCCCTCACCAGCAAGAGCCTCGTTGATCGCATCAAGGGTCTGTCCGGCTACAAGCATCGCGTGGTGTATTACGGGAAGAAGTCGCCCAAGGAGTTGCAGGCCTTGCTCAATGCCAAGCACAAGATGCCGGCCAAGCTCAAGGAGGTGCCCGCCCCGCGCACGTACGCAGAGGTGCCCACCACCGCGAACACCGTGCTCTTCGTGGACCACGACATGGTGCAGGCCGAGATGCTCCTGGTGAGCAAGGCGGGACCGTTCGACGTGGAGAAGATGCCGTACGCCAGCCTCTTCAACGAGTACTTCGGCAGTGGATTGAGCAGCATCGTGTTCCAGGAGATCCGCGAAGCGAAAGCCTTGGCCTATGGCGCCAATGCCTCCTATTCCACCCCCGTGACCAAGGAGGAGGCGCACTATGTGCGCGCCTTCATCGGTACGCAGGCCGATAAGCTGAACGATGCCGTGGAAGCCATGTTGAAGTTGATGAACGATATGCCCGAGGCCAGTGAGCAGTTCCAAGGGGCCAAAGCCAGCGCCCTGAAAGTGATCGCCAGCACACGGGTCACCAAGGAGAACATCTACTGGAGTTGGGATGCCGCCCAACGCCGCGGGCTGGACTACGACGTCCGGAAGGTGAACTACGAGCGACTGCCGAACATCGATCTGGCCGCGATGAAGACCTTCTTCGACAAGGAGATCAAGGGCCGCAACTACACCTTCCTGGTCATCGGCAAGAAGAGCGCCATGGATATGACGGTGTTGGAGAAGCTCGGCCCGGTGCGCGAGGTGTCCAAGGCCGAGATCTTCGGCTATGATGAGGTGAAGTAGGAGCGGGGAGCGGATCCATGCAGAACGACGTCACGGCAGAGATCATCTCCATCGGGGATGAACTGCTCATCGGGCAAACGGTGAACACCAATGCCGGGTGGATGGGTGAACAGCTCGCCCTGATCGGCATCCGCGTGAAGCGGGTGGTCACCATCGGCGATCAACGCGATGAGATCATGCAGGCATTGGGGGGAGCCAGTGCCGATGTGGTGTTGATCACCGGCGGCCTGGGGCCCACCAAGGATGATATCACCAAGGACGTGCTCTGCCGGTTCTTCGATACCGAGCTGGTGCGCGATCCACAGGTGGAATCCCGCATCGTGGACATGTACGTACGTATGGGGCGAGACCCCCAGGATATCCTGGAGATGAATCGCGCACAGGCCGACCTGCCCAAGGCTTGCACGGTGGTCCCTAATGAGCGCGGTACGGCCAGCGGCATGTGGTTCGAGCGGGATGGCCGCGTGTACGTGAGCATGCCTGGGGTTCCCTATGAGATGAAGGCCATGATGGAGGGTGGCGTGCTCCCCGGCCTCCAGGAGCGCTTCAGGCCGCCCACCATCGTACACCGTACCGTGCTCACCACCGGGCTGGGCGAAAGCCTGCTGGCCACACGGATCGCCGATTGGGAGGACAGCCTCGCGGCGGAGCGTATCAAGCTGGCTTACCTGCCTTCACCAGGCATCGTCAAACTGCGGTTGTCCACCTATGCCGATCGGGATGCGGTGGCCGCCCACCAGCGTGTTGCCCGTAAGGTGGCCGAACTTCAAGCGCTGATCCCCGACCTGGTCTTCGGCGAGGGCGACGACCGCCTACCCAATGTGGTGGGCCGTCTACTGCGCGAACGCGGCCAGACCCTCGCCCTGGCCGAAAGCTGTACCGGAGGTTTCGTGAGCCACCTGATCACCAGTGTTCCCGGCAGCTCCACCTACTACATCGGTGGGGTGGTGAGCTATGCCAACGCCGTGAAGATGGAGGAGCTCGGGATACCCAGCGACATGCTCGAACTCAACGGCGCCGTGAGCCAGCCCGTGGTGGAGCAGATGGCCACCGGCGTGAAGGCCGCCCTGCGCACTCACTGGAGCATCGCCCTGAGCGGGGTGGCAGGGCCCGATGGGGGGACGCCGGACAAGCCGGTTGGCACCGTTTGGATCGCCGTGGCCGGGCCAGAAGGGGTGCGCAGCAAACGCGTGAACTTCCCCGGAACCCGCGATCTGGTCATCGAACGCAGCGCCCTCGCCGGCCTCAACCTCCTTCGGAAGTGGCTGTTGGAGGCTCGGTGATGGGCACCAGCCCCCCCTTGAACCCGCAGCCGACCACGCTCCTCCGTGTCATTTGTGTCGAATTGTTCCAGATGTCGGCCTTTTGTCTATCTTCGCGCCCCGTAATCGCAGAGAAGCCATGTCCAAGGTTTGCCAGATCACCGGTAAGAAGGTCATCACCGGCCACAAGGTGTCCCACTCGAACATCAAGACCAAGCGCACGTTCGCGCCGAACCTGCAGGACCGCAAGTACTTCGTCCCTGAAGAGAACAAGACGGTATCCATCCGCGTGAGCGCGGCAGGTATGCGCACCATCAACAAGATCGGTATCAGCGCCGCCATCAAGAAGGCCAAAGCCGCCGGGTTCTACAACGGCTGAGCCTGCGGCACGTTATTGGAAGGCGCCGGTCGGACTTAGTTTCGACCGGCGCCTTCGCGTTCCACGGATCCCCATACCATGCGGCACTTCCTCCTGTTCCTACTCGTTGCCCCGTCCTTCGCGCTGCCCCAGGACCTGCCCGTTCGGTCGCGCTTGTCCGACGATGTGCACGGGATCTACGATAACGATCTGCTCGGCCCCGCCTTCCACCGCGAGCGGCGCGAGGCGCTGCGCGCGGAACTGCCGACCGGGGGTGTCGCCCTCTTCCTGGCCGCCCCGGTGCGCAACAGGAGCAACGATGTGGACTACGAGTACCATCAGAACCCCGATCTCTATTACCTCACCGGCCTGCGCGAACCGCAGGCCATGCTCTTCATCTTCAAAGAACCGCGTCTGATCGCCGGGGAACGCACCACCGAACTGCTCGTGGTACAGGACCGCGATCCCGGGAGCGAGCAGTGGCTCGGCCGCCGAACCGGGCCACAAGAGGCACGCGAGATCCTGGGCGTGGCCATGGCCATGGGCGCACAGCGCTTCAAGTACACCGAGATCCCTTGGTCCACTACCGATATCCGCTTCGACCACGGAGAGGAGGCCCCTGTCGACGACCCACATTCCAGCACCGACCTGGCCGATCTGCTACGCCAACTGGACACCACGGCCCCACGACCGACCCCCAATGGGGCATCGGCGCTGAACCGATGGATGGCCCAACTGCGCGAAGTGAAACTGGAGGAAGAACTGGTGCTGATGCGGAAGGCCATCGACATCACCTGCCTGGCCCAGCAGGAACTCATGCGGCGGCTGGAGCCCAACATGACCGAGTATCAGACCGAAGCCATCGTGGAGTATGTCTTCAAGATGCACGGTGCGGAGCACGAGGGCTTCCCGAGCATCCAGGGAGGTGGCCCCCACAGTTGTGTGCTGCACTACATCACCAACCGCCGCACCTTGTCCGATGGCGACCTGTTGGTGAGCGACATCGGCGCCGAGTACCACGGCTATACCGCCGATGTCACCCGGACCTTGCCGGCCAATGGGAAGTTCACCAAGGACCAACGCACCATCTACGACCTGGTGCTGGCCGCCCAAGAGGCCGGTATCACCGAAGCACGTGTGGGCAGCCCGTTCAGGGCACCGCATAACGCCGCGTGGAAGGTGATCGCCGAGGGGATGAAGGCGTTGGGGATCATCCAGGAAGAGGCCGACCTGCGCCGCTATTTCATGCATGGCACCAGCCATTATCTGGGCTTGGACGTCCACGATGCCGGCACCTATGGCGAGCTCAAGGCAGGCAGTGTCATCACCGTGGAACCCGGGATCTACATTCCTCGGGAAAGCCCTTGCGACCCACGCTGGTGGGGGATCGGGGTGCGGATCGAGGACGATATCCTCATCACCGAGGCCGGACCGGTGAACCTCTCCGCTGCGGCACCTCGCAAGGCCGAGGAGGTGGAGGCGCTGATGGCGAAGTAGATAGGATTTGGCCAGTTGGGGAACATCCCTTACTTTTGCGGCCCCTATGCCCGTGGCATGGGCTTAGACGAAAAGCGATGGCCAAGAAAGGGAACCGCGTACAAGTGATCCTGGAATGCACCGAGCATAAGACCTCCGGTCAGCCCGGCACTTCCCGTTACATCACCACCAAGAACCGCAAGAACACCACCGAGCGGATGGAGTTGAAGAAATACAACCCCATCCTCCGGAAGATCACCGTTCACAAAGAGATCAAGTAATAGGCGCCTCGCGCAACTATCATGGCTAAGAAGACCGTTGCTACCCTGAAGAAGGAAGGCGGAAAGACCTTCACCAAGGTGATCCGTATGATGAAGAAGGATGGCGCGAAGGGCTATTCCTTCGTGGAGCAGGTGCTGCCCACCGACGAGGCGGACAAGCTGCTCGCAGGCAAGTGATCCATCAACCTTTTCGTGGAAAGGCCGCACCCTCCGGTGTAGGCCTTTTCACATGTCAGGCCCATCCCTAATGGCATTCTTCGGATTATTCGGCAAGAAGAAGGACGAGAAACAGGTCGCTGCGGAAAAGCAGGACCTGGATCAAGGCCTCGAACGTTCGCGCTCCGGCTTCTTCAGCAAGCTGGCCCGCGTGGTGGCCGGCAAGAGCACCGTGGATGATGCCGTGCTCGACGACCTGGAGGAGGTGCTCGTGACCAGCGATGTGGGCGTGGAGACCACCCTGCGCATCATCCAGGCCATCCAGGACCGCGTGAAACGGGACAAGTATGTGAACACCAGCGAGCTCAACGGCATTCTCCGCGAGGAGGTGGCAGCGTTGATGAAGGACCCCGTGCCGGTGGACCCCTCCATCAAGCCCTACGTGATCATGGTGGTGGGGGTGAACGGTGTGGGCAAGACCACCACCATCGGCAAGCTGGCCTACGCCTTCAAACAGGAGGGCAAGAGCGTGATGCTCGGTGCGGCCGATACCTTCCGAGCCGCCGCCGTGGACCAGTTGCGCATCTGGAGCGAGCGTGTGGGTGTGCCCCTGGTGCAGCAGGGCATGGGCGCGGATCCCGCAGCCGTGGCCTATGATACCGTGGAAAGCGCCAAGGCCAAGGGGGCCGATGTGGTCATCATCGATACCGCCGGACGCCTCCACAACAAGGTGGGCCTGATGAACGAGCTCACCAAGGTGCGCAACGTGATGCGCAAGGTGGTGCCCGATGCGCCCCATGAGGTGCTCCTCGTGCTCGATGCCAGCACCGGCCAGAACGCCATCGAACAGGCCATGCAGTTCACCAAGGCCACCGATGTCACCGCCTTGGCCCTGACCAAGATCGACGGTACCGCCAAGGGCGGCGTGGCCATCGGCATCAGCGAACGTTTCGGGGTGCCGATCAAGTACCTTGGCGTGGGAGAAGGCATGCAGCACCTCCAGCTGTTCGACAAGAAGGCTTTCGTGGAGGCCTTGTTCAAGGAGTGATCCCATGAAAGCACGTACCCTTAAGCCCACCAAGGTCAACGTCGTTACCCTGGGCTGTTCCAAGAACACTTTCGATAGCGAGGTGATGATGGCCCAGCTCAAGGCCAACGGCATCCAGGTGGACCATGAGTCGGATAGCGGGGAGCACAACGTGGTGGTGATCAACACCTGCGGCTTCATCGACAATGCCAAGCAGGAGAGCATCGATACCATCCTCAGCTATGTCAAGGCCAAGGACCAGGGCTTGGTGGACAAGGTGTACGTCACCGGATGCCTCAGCCAGCGGTATGCCCCCGAACTCAAGGATGGCATTCCCCAAGTGGATGCCTGGTTCGGCACACGCGACCTGCCCCGGCTGCTGAAGACCCTGAAAGCCGACTACAAGAAGGAACTCATCGGCGAACGCCTGTTGACCACGCCCGCGCACTACGCCTACCTCAAGGTCAGCGAGGGCTGCGACCGGAAGTGCAGCTTCTGCGCCATCCCCCTGATGCGCGGCAAGCACGTGAGCACGCCCATGGACCAGCTCGTGGCCAATGCGCAGAGCCTCGCCCGCCAAGGCGTCAAGGAGTTGATCCTGATCGCGCAGGACCTTACGTACTACGGACTCGATATCTACGGCGAACGCAACCTCCATGAACTCGTGGCACGCCTCAGCGATGTGGAGGGCATCGACAGGATCCGCCTGCACTATGCGTTCCCCAGCGGCTTCCCCATGGAGGTGCTGGAGGTGATGCGCGAGCGCAGCAACGTCTGCAACTACCTGGACATGCCCCTGCAGCACGGAAGCACCAACATGCTCAAGCGCATGCGACGTGGCATCACCCAGGAAAAGACCGAAGCGCTCGTCTCCACCATCCGCGAGAAGGTGCCCGGCATCGCCATCCGCACCACGCTCATCGCCGGGTTCCCCGGCGAGACCCCGGCCGATCACGACGACAACCTGCGCTGGATCGAGCGTATGCGCTTCGATAGACTGGGGGCCTTCACCTACAGCCACGAGGAGGATACCCATGCCTACAACATGGAGGATGATGTGCCCGCATCCGTGAAGCAGGAGCGTGCGCAGGAGATCATGGAGCTTCAAGGCGGCATCAGCCTCGAACTCAACCAGGCCAAGGTGGGCAAGACCTTCAAGGTGCTGGTGGACAAGGCCGAGAACGGCCACTGGATAGCTCGTTCCGAGTTCGACTCACCCGAGGTGGACAACGAGGTACTGATCCCCTTCAGCGATGACGTGCACCTCCGCGTGGGCGATTTCGCCGAGGTGCGCATCACCGAGGCCAACGAGCATGACCTGCGCGCCGTGGTCGTGGGCGCATAGCCCACGTGCCGATCAGGGGGCGCCATTGGGTGGCCCCGGCGGATAAGCCCCTTCCTATCGCTTCTCGATCTCCAGCACGATGGCCATGGCCGCCTTGCTCGCCGCACCGGCAGCACCAAAGGTCTTGCCCATGGTGTAGCGCATCGATGCCGCATCGGTGAGCTCGTTGCCCATCACCGCGTTCAGTTTCGCGTCCATGCCGGGGGCGGTGCTTGCCTTCAGCGCCGCATCCACCTTGTTGAAGTCGATGGCCTCACGGTACACCAGGATGGTCATCACATCGGTGGTGCCCACCTCGTCGGCCGTCATGCTCTGGTCGCGTGGGAATTGCCGTGTGCCGGTGATGCCGCAGTACGGCGAGTGTTTCGGCGTGTTGGGGAAGAGGATGTAGGTGCTGCCGTCCGTCTCCTGCCCGAAGCAATAGGTGTAGCACTCCACGTTGTTGGTCATCTCCACCTTGAAGCGCGTGCCCTTGGCGATCGGCTTCTCCGTGCGGAAGGTGCGGCCACCGACATGGCGCAGGGCGATGTACTCACCGGTGGCATCGCCCGCCGCATCCACCAGAGGCAGCCCGAAGCGGATGTCGAAGGTGCTTGGCGCCACGTCCACGCCGTCGCCCATCGGATACACGGCATAGGCCTCCTTGGTGAAGTGTCGGAAGTCGTCATAACTCACCCAGGCCAGGCCGTTCTTTCCCCACTCCGGTCCCCAGGAGTTCATGATCTGGAAGCCACCCATGCCCGCCTTGTACTCGTCGTTGAACTTGTAGTCGTCGTATCCGATCACACACATGGCATGCCCGCCGAAACCCTGCATCCCGTAGTCGCTCTGCGCGGGCAGCCACTTGTCCTGGCCCATCATGTCCTGCATGAAACTGCCGCCCACCATCATGCCGATCACGATGGGGCTGCCTTGTGAAAGCTGCTGTTTCATGGCTGCCATATCCACCATGCTGTTCGGGTCGCCTGCCTGGGAGAGGCGCTGGAAGCCTTTGATCTTGAACGGCAGGGCCCGCTGCATCTCCGCGGTGGAGGGTTCTTTCGAGCAACTCTGATCGGTATAGCCGAACTGGCTGAAGGGCAAGGCTCCATTGCGGCTCATCTGCTCCATGGCCCGCTGGATGTAGCTGCCCTGGCAGTCGCTGCCTTCGATCTTGATCTGGTTGTACATGTACGCCGGACTGAACGCGGTGCTGTTCGGGTCCTTGTTGCCCTCGGCCGCCTCTACGATGGTGCGTGCGGCGTATGCGCTGGCCCAGGCCACACAGCTGCCTTGTTGCCCTTGGTTGAGTCGCTGCGGGGCATACTTCTCCAAGGAGAAACGCTCGGGCAAGGGGGCGTTCACATTGTCGGTGAGCGGTTCGTAAACCTCCGCCTTGTCGTACACCGCCGGGTCCATGTTGCCGCCCGTGGCGAACTGGAGCAGCTGCGCCACGTTGCCACCGCCTTCGCCCAAACAGCCCTTCAGTCCACCGGTGAAGTAGAGCACGGCACCGATGCCCAGCACCAACAACATCAACTTCGGCTTCTTCATCAACAGGCCGATCAGCATCGGCAACAACGAGCCCATGCCGCCACCACCACCACCTTGGTTCGCCCCTCCACCACTGCTGCGGCGGTCTGCACCGGGGTTGCGCTGGTCATCGGTCATTCGGATCGGCATGGCGGTCGGTTTTTAGAGTCGTGTTAGAAGGGACGTGCAGTGTGCCCGAAGGTCACTTCGATGTGCGGGATGAGCCCTTGCCCGTGAGCGTATGCCACCAGAGGATGAAGTCGCTGGCCAGGCTGTACAACGGGTATTGGAACGTGGCGGGCCGGTTCTTCTCGAAGAAGTAGTGCCCCACCCAAGCGAAGCCGTAGCCTCCCACCGGGATCAGCACGAGCCACCACGCGTTCTTTTGAAGAACAGCCAGCGTGATCCACAGACCGATCAAGGAGGTGCCGACGAAGTGGAGCAGCCGACTCACCCGGTTCTGGTGCTCGCTTAGGTAGAAGGGGTAGAACTCCTTCAGCGAGGTGTAACGGATGGGCGGTGTGGCCATGGGGGCGCCGACGTGGGATCCGAAATGTAGGTCAATGTCTTCAGAATTCGTTAGGTGCCGTTGTGGGGTCGAAGTGCTGCCGTCGCGATAGCATGCCCAACCGGTGTTGCCGTGGGCGGTGGACACACAACTCTGGACCTTGATCCACCCAGCAGGGAGCACACGGCGGTCATAGCGCCGACGGCGAGCCACGATATTCCTCTGGTCGGACCGCTGCGCTTCGCGGCGGTCTTCTGGAGTTGTCCCGGCACTGCGCGGCGTCATTCGCGGTGGAACGCGAACCGCGCTCGTCCAAGGCTGTGCGACCGTTGATCCGAAGGGGTTACCACCCCAGGGCTATCGCGTCCTATTTCTACCGCCAGCACTGAGGATGTGCCGGAACAGGAGGCCCAGCGTACGGCGATCCTGTCCCCCTCGTGCCCGCCGAAGCGGGCTCAGGGTGAGGGGGCGGACCAAAGCGAAGCGGCGGTCCGGGGAGCAAGGAACGCTCGCTGGGCCTACTGTTCCCACCCAATGCCGAAGTCTTGACCCTTGACGAATGAAGACGCGACAGCCCTGGTTACCACCCGGGGCAGCGGACCATGCCTCCTGCTCGGGCTTCTAACTTTGCGCCCCATGCAGGTAGAGCGGATCGCGTATGCAGCCACCCAGCGGTTCACCGCCCCGGTGCTCGATCACCTGGCGGACGATCCATTCATCCGGGAGTTCCTGCCCCTGCCCGCCGATGTAGAGGGTTTGCGACGTGCGGCACAGGAGAGGACCTTTCCCACCGAACAGCGCGCGGTGCTCTGTTCGGTGTTGGAGAGGCAGCTGGCACACCTCGATATGCACCCTGCCGTAAAGGCGAACCTGGAGCGGTTGCAGCGGCCGGATTGCCTAACGGTGACCACCGGCCACCAACTCTGCCTCTTCACCGGCCCGCTCTACGTACCCTATAAGATCCTCAATGCCATTCGGCTGGCGCGCGAGTCGGAGGCGCTGCTCGGGCGTCCGGTGGTGCCGGTGTTCTGGATGGCCACCGAGGATCATGATCTGGCGGAGGTCGATCATGCCATCATCCGGGGGAACACCGTGCGGTGGACCGATGGTGGGAGCGGACCGGTGGGTCGGATCCGGCTTTCGGGAATGGCCCAGGTGATCGATGCGGCCGTTGCCGCGCTCGGGCTCGGAGCCCATGCGGAATGGGTCGAACGCCGGATGCGGGCAGCATACGCCGATGGTCGAACCCTGGCCGAGGCCACCCGGCAGTTCGTTCACGATCTCTTCGGCCACCATGGCCTGGTGATCATCGATGGCGACGATCCAGAGCTCAAGCGCCTCTTCGTACCCGTGATGGAGCAGGAACTCCTGCATCAGGTGGCGCAGCGTTCCGTGTCCTATGCCGACCAGCGGATCGCCGAACGGTACGGTGTGCAGGCCCATGTGCGGGAGTTGAACCTCTTCCACCTTCGGCCCGGTGCCAGGTCGCGCATGGTGCCCAATGCGGATGGGGTCCAGGTGCTCGATGGCGGCCCGCAATGGACCATGGAGGACGCTTTGCAGGCCCTTCGCGCCCGGCCGCAGGACTTCTCGCCCAACGTGCTGTTGCGGCCCATCTACCAAGAGGTCGTGTTGCCCAACATCGCCTACATCGGTGGAGGAGGGGAGTTGGCCTATTGGATGCAGTTGCGCTGGACGTTCCAGGCGCTGCAGGTGCCCATGCCCGTGGTTCTCCTGCGGACCAGCGCGGCCACCATCACCACCAAACACGTACAGCAGTGGCGCGCAATGGGGCTTGCCCTGGCCGATGCCTTCGCCCCGGTGGATCCGCTGAAGACGGCCGTTGCCGAACGGCAGGCGTCCTTCTCCACCGACCTTGCGGACGAGGCAGCCGGGCTGGAAGGGCTCTATGCCGCGATCCTGGTCAAGGCCCATCGCGCCGACCCTACGCTCCGGGGTGCGGTGGAGGCCCGGCGAACGCAGGCCCAACGTGGTGTCGAGCGGTTGCAGACGGCCATGCTGCGTGCGGCGAAGCGGGAGCAGGCGGTGTCCATGCGGCGAATCGACAACGTGCATGAAGCCCTGTTCCCTGGTGGTGGCTTGCAGGAGCGGAGGGATAACTTCCTGCCGCGTGTGGCCGCCGAAGGGCTGGAGGCCGTGGATCGGTGGCTCGATCTACTGAACCCCCTGGAGAAGACCTTCGCCGTGGTGGTGGAGCCGTGATCAGTGCACGAAACGCTGGCTCTCCTGCCGTACGCCGTCGGAGATCCGGAACAGGTAGGCTCCGCGGGATAGCGATATGCCGTTCAACTCCGTACGGCCATCCATCGTGGTCGTCCCGTTCAGGATACGTCGCCCCGTCATGTCCACCAGCTCGTACACACTACCGGCCGCGAAGTCGTGGACGGCCGTCCAGTCGTCACCTTGTCCGAAGAGCACCAACGGCAGCCTATCGTTCCGGCTCATGATCACCGCCACCACCCCCGAAAGCGTACTAGCCCCATCTTCATCCGTCTGGCGCAGACGGTAGTAACTCAGCCCTTCGTACGGGTGTCGGTCCAATTCCTGATAGGTCCTCAAGACCGTGCTGTTGGGCGCACCGGGAACGTCCAGGACATGTTCGAAGTGCTCGCCATCACGGCTGCGCTCCACGGTGAACAAGGCGTTCCGCTGCTCGGTGGCCGTGGCCCAGTTCAAGCGGACCATGGCCCCGTCCGGGGTGGCGGTGAATTCCAGCAGGGTGATGGGCAAGGGGTTGTCCACCGTGGTGGAGGCCAAGGTCCATGGTGTGACGCTCGCGTTGAACAACGATTGCACCGCCGCCGTGGGGATGCTACCCGCCGTGAAGGTGCCCGTTGCTCCGCCATTGCCGCGGTCGCGCCAGATGCCTGGGGCGGGTATGGCCGTATCGTCCCAACGCGCCACGCGCAGGTCGGAGAGGTCGGTGACGCCACAGCTCGCCGGGGCTTCCCACGTGAGCGTGATCACCGCATTGGGTGTGCCTGCCACCCGGTCGATCGTCCAGTACTCGCATGTGCTCACATGGTGAAGTGTGGGTTCGCCGGTGGTGCCCCAGATCGCAGCCGATACCGGGAAATACTCGGCGCGGAACACGTCCGTGGCCGTACCCGTGATGCTGCTGACCCCACAGGGGCGCAGGTCCGTGCCCTTGCCTACGGGGAAGGTGAAGTTGGTGAGCCCCACTTTGGCCATCGGACCCGCAACGAAGCTGGCATCCGAGCCACCCACCACACTGCTGCCCGCCCGCATGGTGAGCAAGCCTGCCGTGGAGTTGATCCGCCCATTGGTGAGGGTGAGCACGTTGCGTACCGCCAAGGGCTGGTTCAGGATCAGGTTGCCCGAAGGTTTGTCCATGACCAGGTTATGGAATACCTCCTCGAAACCGGCGGTGCTCAGGGTCTGGTTGCCCGTACCGTTCAGCCGGACAGTGCCATTGGTCTCGTCCAGGGTGGCTTCGGTGGGGCCCAGGTTGGTGTAGTTGCCCGCCAGGAAGATGGTACCGCCGACCCCGGCGCCTTGCAGGTCCACGGCCCCGCCAGTGCCAATGGTGAGATCGCCCGAGAACGATACCGTGTTGCCTGGCACCTCATTGCGCAACACCGCTTCGTTCGCGGCGGTGCCTTGTACGGTGAAGCTCGTGGCGGTCAAGGTGCTATTGCCCGTTACCGTGAGACTGATCGGGGTTCCGGAGGCGGTGCGCTGCACCACGATCGGGCCTCCTACTGCCAGGCTGCTCGAGTTCTGGACCGTCAGGTTGATCGGGGTGCCACTGTTGGTCTGCACCACCGCCGCACACGTGGCGTTGCCGCCTGCGGTCACACCTACAACGCAGTGGTTGTACGCCGTTTCATCGATCCGTACGAGGGTGGTCGGGGTGGGTACCGTGGCATCGTCCCAGTTCTTGCAGTCGAACCAATCCGTGCCGCCGGGACTCACGTTCCCGCGCCAAAGGCCGGGCGTGAACGTGCTGGAGGTGATCGGCATGATCGGGGCCAGCAGCCAGTTGGGAAGTCCACTATTATAGGCGGCACAGGTCCCATAGCTCGACCAGTTCGCCGTGTTGTCCAGCCGGATGATCCAATCCCGCTGGCTCCCCGGTGTGATCGGCCCCGTGTACTTGTTGAACTGTTGGGTGGAGGTCGGCGCCATGCTGAAGCAGGCCATGCCCATCGGCAGGTTGCTCCAACTGTTGTAAGTGCTATTGCTACAACTGGCCGGTGGCGGCGATGCCCAGACCCCTGTGGTGGAGAATCCGTAGAGCGGGGTGCCCGTGTAGGTGGCGTTGTGCCCACTGGGCGTGTTGGTGGTCCAGGTACCGCCTTGCATGAAGAAGATCTGGTCTCCTCCCGAGTTCATGTCCACCGCGGTGAATCCGTTGAGCGATACGCACGACCAGTTGCCGTCGGGCGCGATGCCCACCACATTGCCCGGGCCTGCGTTGCCACGGATCCGGAAGGTGATCACCTGGCCGGCGGGAAGTGTAGGTCCGGTGCGGGTCAGTTCCACCGTGCCTTCGTTGTTCCCCCAGGTGGTGGCACTGCACCGGGCATATCCGTTGTCCGTTACGATCAGCTTGGTACCCGTGGTGATGGGCTTGAAGCAGAAGAAGCTCACCAGGTCCTCGGTGACATTGCCGCTGCATGCGCCGTTGTTGGTGTTCAGCCCTACGATCACCAGGTCGCCCGGCGCGAGGGTCGTGGGAGGGCTGTCGTCGTCGGCGATGTTCAAGATACCGGTGTTCTGTGCGCCAATGGCGGTGCCTCCAGGTACGGCGGTGATCGTGAAGGTGACCTGTTCCGTGTTCTCGATATGGTAGCCACCGGCGCCGTTATCACCGTTCACCACCACATTGAACGTGATCGAGGTGGCACCTGCCGCGTACACCAGGTTGAACGTCGGGGGGCAGCCCAGAACTTGGATCTGGTAGTCGTTGTTCCAAGGAGCAACGGCCGCGCCACATTGCGCGCCCAGACCTGCGGTGGGCGTGATGGTGATGGTGCCCGCGGCCACCGCTGGCGGGCTGATGTTGATGGTGAAGGTCTGGGTCGATGTCGGATCCTCGAGCACCGTTACATTGCTGGTGGCGAAGGAGAAGGTCGGTGGACCGTCGTTGTCGATGATGGTCATCGTATGGCTGAGCACCGTTCCCAAGGTGGTGCCGCTGGTAGCCGATGCGATCGTGAAGGTGATGGTCTCGTCGGCCTCGTTCAAGACATCGTTCACCAGCGCCACCGGGAAGGTGATGGTGCCCGGGTTGGCACCGAAACTCAAGGTGATGTTGCCGCTGCTGCCGTCCGGAGTGGTCGTGTAGTCCGTGGTGTAGAAGCAGTTGGCGCCGTTGGCGATGTTGATGGTGACCGTGCCGGCCGGTACGGTGCCTTGGAAGGTCAAACCCACCAGGACGGTCCCTGCGGCCTCGCCGGGTGAACTCGTGGCCAAGGTGAAGTTCACCACCGGACTGCAGTCCATGTAATGGCTGCCCAGGTTCGTGATCACATCCACGCCGTTCACGTCCCATTCGCTCACCAACGTGGGGAAAGGGCAGGTCGTTGCCGGGTCGACCGTTACCCCCGTACAAACGGGATATTTCCGTACCAACGACCGGTCCACGGTGGAGTGGCTCCCCGAGGTCCAGGCCGAACCCGGGTCACACCCGATGTTGCCCACGATATCCACGAAGCCCACCGGTGCGGCGGTACGGTACAAGGCGATGGCATCGTCACCATTGAAGTTCACCGCGGAGTTCACTGTGGTGGCTCCACCATAAATGGTGGCCGAAGTATTGCGGTATACGATCGTGGCTCCGGGTGCCAGGGTGCCGGTCATAGCCGGTGTACCTACAGTGGCCGTACCACTACCGTTCACATACAATCGAAGCTCGTATTGGCTCAAGTTGATGTTGGCCGCGGTGCCGTTGTACAGTTCAATGTACTTGTTGTTCCCGGAGCCTTCCACATATTCCGAGATGATCAGGTCCGTGGCTTGGGACCATACCATGCCGGGCACCAAGAACGCCCCCAGTAGCCACGCCGCTCGGGTAGCTCGGATCATTATCCCAAGATGGCTCAACATGTCGCGTATGCTTCGTTAGCCACAGTATCGATCATACAAAGTTCGCATGAAAATCGATCGTTGCTACACCCCTGTTCAGAATGATGACCTTCTGTTCATCATTTTTTCAACTTGAAGGCGTTCGAGATGTCGCAATCATCTGGCGTATAGGATGTTGTTGGTGTGGCTGGGCGTTTTTTTTACCTCGGAATGGGTTGGGGTAGTTCCATGGAGATGCTCCTGGCCCTTACTGTCCGATCGGCCTTGAGAAGGCAGGCTGCCAACGATCCTTGGTGTGGAGCGATCCGGTTGGTCAACCGATGTTCTGCGCGGCCGTACTTTTGAGCGCCCATCGTTCGGGCCACTGATAATCCATCCACCTTGCCACCGTACGTCCTCATTCTCGATCACGGTTCGCAGTACACACAGCTCATCGCCCGGCGGGTCCGCGAGCTCAACGTCTATTGTGAGATCCATCCCTTCTCCAAGGCCCAGCGGCTGGCCAACGACCCGAATGTGGCCGGCGTGATCCTGAGCGGTAGCCCCAGCAGTGTGCACGAGGCCAATGCGCCGGATACCGACCTCGCCGGCTTTTTGGGGCGGGTGCCCATTCTGGCGGTGTGCTACGGTGCCCAGCTGTTGGCCAAGCGGGCCGGTGCCCCGGTGGAGCGCAGCAAGGTGCGGGAGTACGGCCGTGCGCACCTGAACACCATCGTCCAGAACGAGCTCTTCGATGGCATCGAGGCCGGTACCCAGGTGTGGATGAGCCACGGCGATACCATCACCGCCCCCAGCGAGGCCATGGAGGTGTTGGCCAGCACGCCCGAGGTGGCCGTGGCCGCCTACAAGTTGTTATCCAGCCCCACCTATGCGGTGCAGTTCCACCCCGAGGTGTACCACAGCACCGATGGGCTTCAGCTCCTTCACAACTTCGTGATCGGCATCTGCGGCTGTGCCGGCGATTGGACCCCGCACGGTTTCGTGGAGAGCACCGTGGCCAGCTTGCAAGGGCAGCTTGGCGAGGATCAGGTGGTGTTGGCGCTCAGCGGCGGGGTGGATAGCTCGGTGGCCGCACTGCTCCTGGATCGCGCCATCGGCGATCGCCTCCACTGCATCTTCGTGGATAACGGCCTCTTGCGCAAGGACGAGTACCAACGGGTGCTGGAGAGCTATCGGCACCTGGGCCTCAACATCACCGGGGTCGATGCCCGGCAGGAGTTCTACCAGGCCCTCAAGGGCTTGGAGGAGCCGGAGGCGAAGCGCAAAGCCATCGGCAAGACCTTCATCGACGTGTTCGACCGTGAGGCCCACCGCATCAAGGACGTGAAGTGGCTGGGGCAGGGCACCATCTACCCGGATGTGATCGAGAGCGTGAGCGTGAACGGCCCCAGCGTCACCATCAAGAGCCACCACAACGTGGGTGGGCTGCCCGAGCGCATGAACCTGAAGGTGGTGGAACCCTTGCGCCTGCTCTTCAAGGACGAGGTGCGCCGCGTGGGACGGGAGCTCGCCTTGGACCCCAACATCCTGGGGCGCCATCCGTTCCCAGGTCCCGGTCTGGGGATCCGCATTCTGGGCGAGGTGACCCCCGAGAAGGTGGCCCTGCTCCAGGAGGTGGACCACATCTTCATCCAAGGGTTGCGGGAGGAGGGGCTCTACGATCAAGTGTGGCAGGCCGGCGCCATCCTGCTCCCGGTGCGCAGCGTGGGCGTGATGGGCGATGAACGTACGTACGAGAACGCCGTGGCCTTGCGTGCGGTCTCCAGCACCGATGGCATGACCGCCGATTGGTGCCACCTGCCGTACGATTTCCTGGCACGGATCTCGAACAGCATCATCAACCGGGTACGCGGCGTGAACCGCGTGGTCTACGACATCAGCTCCAAACCCCCGGCCACCATCGAATGGGAATGATACTGCGGCCCGCCATCCTGCTCTGTGGGCTCCTTACGACCTTCCTCCTGCATGGCCAGGAGCGGCGTGTGGTGAACGGACGTAAATACACTGTACACGTGGTGGAGGCCGGACAGACCCTCTACGCCATTGCACGTACCAAGGCCGTGCCTGTGGATGTGCTGCTGGCGGTGAATCCTTCGGCCCAGGATGGGCTGAGCATCGGCGAGGAGTTGCTGATCCCCGAGGATGCGGTGGTGCGCAAGGAGTTGAAGTCGGCACCGGTCATGCGCAATGGCGAACTGGTCCACATCGTTCGCAAGAAGGAGACCCTGTTCGGTATCTCCAGGCAGTATGGTGTTGATGTGAACGCCCTGTTGGAGCGCAACGCTGGCGCTATGAACCTTCAGGAGGGCATGGAGCTGGTGATCCCGGTGACCAAGGTGGGCGGTGCGCCTGCCTCGGCCTTGGTGCCGGCGGCCGTTGGCGAGGGAGCTTCCCATGTGGTGCAGCAGGGCGAAACCTTGTTCGGCCTGGGTAAACGTTATGCGGTGGACCCCGAGGAGATCAAAAAGGCCAACGGAGGGCTGCCCGAAGGGCTGAAAGCGGGATCCACCATCCGGATCCCGGGAGCGGCCACGGAAGTGGAGGTGGTGGCGAAACCGCCCGTACGCCTACGCGAACACATGCGGTACAAGGTCGGCCTCATGCTTCCGTTCTCCATCGCCCAGAACGACAGTGTGCTGGCCAAGGCCTCGGGCACCGACCCCGCCGGGTTCTACGAACGCACCGTGATCGCCACCCAATTCTATCACGGTGCACGCATCGCCATCGACTCGTTGGAAAGGATGGGCCTCCATGCCGATATCGAGGTGGTGGATATGGGCGATGACGCGAAGACCTGGAACGCCGTGATCAAACAACCTTCGACCCAGGAGCAGGACCTGTTCATCGGCCCTTTCCACCGTTCGGCCATTGAGCAGCTCGCACGGGCCAACCCACGGGCCCATATCGTTTGTCCGGTGCCCCAGAGCAACAAGGTGATCCTGGGGATGCCCACGGTGAGCAAGGTGAGCCCTACGCGCTCGGACCTGGTGAAGCATGCGGCACGGTTCGTGGCCAACCGATACGCATCGGCCAACATCATCCTGCTCCGGCCCGATATCGCCATGGAGCGGGAGAGCCAGGAGCAGGCCCGCACGGCGATGAACGCCGCCCTGGCCCAGCGCACCGATCGCTTGCGCGACAGTGTGGTGGTGGCCAAGCCCGGAAGGCGTGAGTTGGGCGACTTGGCCGGAAAACTGGATCCGGCCCGCTTGAACGTGATCGTGGCACCCACCGAGGATGTGGAGTTCGTGACCACCTTGGTCTCCAAGCTGAAGCCGTTGGCGGCCAAGTACGACATCCGCCTGGTGGGCATGGAGGCGTGGTACGGCATGCCTTCCGTGGCTGTGGCCGACCTGGAGGTGCTGCACCACACCTATGCGGCCCCCGCCTTCTTCGACCTCAGCGATCCGCGCACCCGCGCGTTCGTTTCCACCTTCCGCGAACGCACGCATACCGATGCCGACGAATTTGCCCTGATCGGCTTCGATGTCACGTTCTATTACCTGAAGGCCCTCCTCACCCAAGGGCTCGGCTTCGCCGAACATTTCGACCAGGTGCGCACCGAACCGCTGTACATGGGCTTCCGGATGTCGCGAACAGGGGTGGAGAACGGCTTCAGGAACGAGTACGCCACCATGCTCGAACAGCAGGACATGCGGCTCGTGAAACTTCCCTGAGCCTGGGGTCAACGATCCACCTGGATCCGTGAAGGACGCAGGGCCAACGCCCGGCGCAGCGCCCATGGACCACCCACGCCGAATACCGTTAGCTCCAGGCCCGCCCTATGGATCCTTTCGGCCTGGGCCGTGGAAAGCCCTCCGACCTCCATGGTGATGCCCCGGCAGCCCAAGGCCTGGGCTTCGGCCACCGCGCCTTCCGCCTCTGTGGCATAGTAGAACGTTGCGATACCAGGAGCGCTTTGGGACATGGCTTTCAGCAGGTCGCCGGTCTGGCATTCCACCAACAGCCGATCGGCCAAACCATACGAACGGTGCAGCGCCGCGATCCCTCGGCAGAAGGAGTGTAGGTAGGTCCACCAGTCCCCAGCGGTGTTCAGTTTGATATCGAAAGTGAATTCCGCCTGCGGATACCGTGCTGCGCAGTACGCCAATAGACTATCCACCCGTACGCCGTGGAAAGTGCCTTCCGGGCCGTTCGGCTGGGCGCAGGAGGCTAGTTCCTGCCACGTATGGTCGTTGATCCGGCCAGCACATGCCTCCCCATGCATTTCCAACGCGTGATGGGCCACCAGCACCGAATCCCTGGTCATTTGCACGTCCAGTTCAATGCCGTCCAGCCCATGCTCCAGTGCTTCCCGCAACGATGCGAAGCTGTTCATCGGGAACGTGCTCTCGGTGCCCGATCCGCCATGCCCGATCAGGCGCACGCCACGGGTGTCCGGTGTGCAGGCGCCCAAGAACAGGGCCAGCAGCAGCCCTGCAACGATCCGGGGCGACCGGCTACCGGTCATGGCCTTCGTTCAGGTGGTGGCGACTTTGCGCCGCGCCTTCGGGTCTTCGGGCATGGTGCCGAAGATGTGGTCCCACAGTGGCGAGCTAACGCCGAAGGCTCCAGTATCGCCTACGTAATGGTGCAGGTTGTGGTGTTTCCAGAGCACCCCGAAGATGTTCTTCGGAGGGTTCATGGTATGCACGGCGTAATGCACCATCAGATACGTGGCATAGCCGGTCATGAATCCACCGCCGAAGGCGATGCCACTGGGGCCCAGGATCAGGCGGAACAGGCCCATGAACAAGGTGGCCAGCACCACCGAAAGCAACGGGGGCAGGGCCAGCCGCTTCTTATCCCGCGGGTGGTCGTGGTGGATGCCGTGCATGATGTACTGTAAACGGACCTTGCGCGCGCTGCCTGCCGTGCCCATGTGGTACAGGTAACGGTGCGCCAGGTATTCGATCAGGGTGAAGAACAGTGCGCCCACCGCGTAGAACGAGAGCGTATGCAATACGCTGTAGCCCAGGACATGGACCGAGACATAACCCGATGCGATCCCTAAGCCATAGAAGATCGTGAGCGGAATGGCGATGTGCGTCTTGGTGAGAGCTTCCAGGATGGGGTTCTGGAAGATCCGGCCACTGGAGGGTTGTGCTGGAGGCATGGGTCGGCGTGTGCGCAAAAATAAGCGCGTCGGGGCTCGGTACGAATGATGGCGGTCAGCACCACTTGTCATGTGGTGGGCGCCATGTCACGGGTGGTTCAACGAAGCACGCCGCACGGCTTAGGTGATGGGAGGTGACGGCAGGAGAGCGCGAAGAACCTCGTTCCGGCGGCGTTCATGGGAATGGAACACAGCGGTCATCGCTTGCTCACATTCGCCCAACCTTTGTTGCTCCTCAGTCAGATACTTCGATCCAGTATCCTCTCTTCGGAGCGCCTCGTTTGGACGAATGATAGCGGCGCGCCATCCGTCCGAGTTTCTTCGAGGCACCCATTCGTTCGTCGGGATCAACGGAGGAATCCTACTTTCGCAGCCCCGAAGGTCATGGGCAATTAGCTCAGCTGGTTTAGAGCACTACCTCGACAAGGTAGGGGTCGCTGGTTCGAATCCGGCATTGCCCACATAGCCTTCTTGTCGCCTGGCGCATGCCGGGAACGAGAAGCGTGCCGTCGCCGCCGGTCGGTGGCGTATATGGCCGAGGCGTATCCTTATGGCCCGACGTGGTCGGGGTCTCGGCTTCGGGGGGGATCAGGATGTGACCTTTTCCTGGAGCTTCGTCAAAAGAACCGGATACGCTCTCCCATAGTGCTGTTCAGGAAGAAGGCCAAGCCGGTTAGTCAGCTGAGTGACGAGGAGCTCGTGACGGAGTTGCAGCGCGAGATGAACGCGGAACGCTTCGGCATCCTCTATGACCGCTATGCGACGAAAGTGTTCCAGAAATGCGTGGGGATGACACGGAACAAGGAACAGGCCCAGGACCTCACGCACGACATCTTCCTCAAGGCGTTCGTGAACCTGACGAAGTTCGATCACCGCAGTCGCTTCGGGACTTGGCTGTATAGCATCACCTACAACTACTGCCTGGATCATCTCCGAAAAGACCAGAAACACAGGGCCACCGACCTGGATGAGGACCTGACCCTTCCGGATGGGGCAGAGGATCGCTATGAGCAGGAGCTGTTGTCCCTGCGTGCGGACAGGCTGGCATCCGTACTCGATGCGCTGGAACCCGGCGATCGAGGGATCCTCTTGATGAAGTACCAGGACGAGTTGTCCGTGAAGGACATGATGGAAGTGCTCGGCCTGGCCGAAAGTGCGGTGAAGATGCGGGCCATGCGTGCTCGCGAACGCGCATTGGCGAAGTATCACCAAATGTACCGGGAAGGATGAGCGAGAATCCGTTCAAGATCATCCGGTCCACGGACCAGCCGCCAGAGCACCTCCGCAACGAGGTGCTGGGGAGCGTGAAGTTCGTGATGATGCTTATGCGTATCCTCCAGCTTTTCGTGGCGGATCCCAGTGCGGTCCTCTTCGAACGGATCCGCGTGGTGGGCGGAAGCCGATCTTCGCGCAGCGAACTGCCTCCCGATCCCCTCATCGAAAGATCATCGTAACCATAACACGCCATGGACCTGAGTTTCTTCCAGGAGCGGTTGCCCCAAGCCTTCAATACCTATGCCGGTGCGTTCATCGACCGGCTGCCTGCGCTGCTCACGGGTGTGTTCGTGTTGGGACTGGGGTACCTGCTTGCGAACGGTATCCGCTGGGCGGTGTGCCGGGTAGGGGAGCGCACCTTGGATCCTCTGGCACAACGATCCGGTTTGGATAGGGTGGTGGCCCGTTTCGGAGGGTTCACCGCCGCTCGACTCGTAGGGAGCATCGTCTGGTGGTTGGTCATCCTACTCGTCATCCTGGGGGCTTCCGAGGTCATGGGGCTCTCGCTGGTGAGCCGGGCCGTGGAGAAGGCCTTCTCCTACCTGCCCATACTGCTCACCGCCCTGTCCATTTTCGTGCTCGGCATCTGGGGCTCCGACAAGGTGAGCCGCCTGGTGAGCCAGTTGGGCAATGTGGTGGAGCTTTCCTCGGGTCGGGTGGTGGGACGCATCCTGGCCGGGATCCTGATCGTGTTCGCCAGCATCACCGCCCTCAATGTGGCGGGTGTGGATACCAGCCTGATCACCACCAATATCCAGATCATCCTGGCCGGGGTGCTGCTCGCCTTCGGCGTGGCCTATGGCTTCGCGGCGCGCGATGTGCTCAGCAATATCCTGGGGAGCTATTACGGCAACGAACGCTTCAAACCAGGCATGCGGGTGCGGATCGGGGAGGACGAAGGGGTGATCGAGCGCATCGACAGTGTGAGCGTTACCATCCGCAAGCACGACCGCTTGGTGATGATCCCCTGCAAACAGCTGGTCACCGAACGGATCGAGGTGCTCGATCCGGTCCGCATGGAGGAACGCCGCCCGGTAGCGGAGACACTGGCGAAGGAGGATCATAAAGCACCTTTCGCCTGAGCAAGGCTTACCTTAACACCACACCTCAACAAGCTCATGGAACCGTTGGAACGCCCCGTGGATCAATTGGCCATCTGGACTGCACGTGGAATGGACCTCTTCGTGGAGTACGCCCCCAAGGTGCTCATGGCCCTGATCGTGCTTTGGGTGGGCTCGCTGCTCATCCGCATGCTCGCCTCGCTGCTCAACAAGGTGTTGGACCGGCGCGGTGTGGAACCCACGCTTAAACGGTTCCTCCACAGCCTGGTCACCATCTCCCTGCGCGTGCTCCTGTTCATTACGGCCATCCAGATGATGGGCGTGGCCACCACCAGCTTCGTGGCCATCGTGGGGGCCGCCGGCCTGGCCGTAGGTCTGGCCCTGCAAGGCACGCTCGCCAATTTCGCGGGGGGCACCCTGATCCTGCTCTTCAAACCCTACAAAGTGGGCGACCTGATCGAGGCACAAGGGGTGCTCGGCACGGTGAAGGAGATCCAGATATTCACCACCATTCTGCTCACGCCAGAGAACAAGACCGCCATCATCCCCAATGGGGCCATGGCAAACGGTAATATCGTGAACTACAGCGCCGATGGCAGGATGCGCGTGGACCTGGCGATGGGCGTGGCCTATGGCGAACCCTTGGACAAGGTGCGCGCTGTACTGGAAGGGGTGATGTCCGCCGACCCACTGGTGTTGCAGGATCCCGCGCCGAGTGTCACCGTGAACAAACTGAACCTCGAAGGCATCGAGCTCGCCGTACGGCCCTGGTGCGACCCCAAGGATTACTGGACCGTCCACTTCGGTATCCTGGAGAAGGGGATCATCGCCCTACAGGCCGCAGGGATCAAAGGGCCCAAGCCAAGCATGAACATCACCAACACGAATAACTAAAGACCCGGAATGAAACGCCCTCTGTCCTTTTTACTCTCCCTCGCCGTTGTTCTTCCCACTGTTGCACAGAACGACGTGGATAAAGGCGCACGGGATGCTTCGCATTCGGCCATGCAGACCGGCCTGCCACCCGATACCGTTCCCGATGGATGGAAGCGCAGCGGTATCATCAACATCAACATGACCCAGGTGAACCTCACCAACTGGGCGGCCGGTGGCTTCAATACCGTGAGCGGGATCGCCATGTTCAACGGCACCGCCAACTGGAAGAAGGGCCGTAGGGCTTGGGACAATAGCCTGGTGCTGGCTTTCGGCGGACAACAGATCGCCAACGCCGACCCGCAGAAGACCGACGACCGGATCGAACTCAACAGCAAGTACGGTTATGAATTGAAGAAGAGCCTCTACCTCGCCGGGGTGTTCCAATTCCGTACCCAGTTCACCGAGGGCTTCAATGCGGATGGCCACCGCATCTCCAATTTCCTGGCGCCGGCGTATGCCATCCTAGGTGTCGGTCTCGACTATCGACCGAACGACAATTTCACGGTGTTCTTCTCGCCACTGACCGCACGTCTGGTGATGGTGAATGACGATAAGCTCTTCGAAGGTGTGGGACCGGACGATCGCGTTTATGGCGTGAAGAACGGCAACACCACTGAACTGGAACTCGGTGGCTATCTGCGCATGCAATACAAACGCGAATTGGCCAAGAACATCACCTTCCTCACCCGTGGCGACCTCTTCAGCAATTACCTGCGCAACCCGCAGAACCTGGATGTGACCTGGGAAACGCTCTGGACCTTCAAGGTGAACGAGTGGTTCGCGGCCACGCTGAACACCATGCTGATCTACGACCACGATACCAACCTGCCCAAGACCAACCCCGAAGGCTTGCCCTATTTCGGTCCGGCCACGCAGTTCAAGGAAACCCTGGGCATCGGCCTGAGCTTCAAGCTCTGACCGTGGGTATATCACCCCCTTCCAAGGAACGGCTGCCGCAGGGCGGCCGTTCTTATTTCAGCCCGCGGAGTACACTTCGCTATGTGGCGGAGTGGTCCATCTCGATCCGGATCAGGTGTAGGCCGATCCACTTGGTCCTGTGCCGAAGGACCTCTCCGTCGGGATCGTTCCGCAGCACAGGCCCTCGGTATCTCCGTTCCCCGCCTTCGGACTTCAACGCTCCTGCGGTATCGTCCGCCGCAATGAGCCCTTGGCATCCTCTGCCTCGATACGAAATGCTATTGCTCGGGGGCGATACCGGAAGCCTGAAACGGATGGTGCCCTAGGTCGTGCACCGGCTCGAACAATCCGTTCACCACCGGGTTGCCATGGCGTCGATACAGCCTGAGGTGCCGGATCCGGGTGGTGGCTTGTTCCTTAGGGTCGTAGGCGAACATGACCAAGGACAACCCATCGGGGCGCGATCGGTCCGGGGGGAGGGATACACTGGCCACCCCATGGCCCAACGTGCCGAGGTTGCTGATCGGTGTGGCCCGGAAAACGAGCGTGGTGTCCCGTTCGCGCAGTTCGAGCACCAAGGCCACGGTATCCGGACCTGGGACTTGGGTGGCCTCCATCTCACCCTCGAACAGGTCACCCAGCGCGTAGGTGTGGGGGGGCAAGGCGTAGGTGGAGGTTAGTCCGAACCCGGTCCGGTCCATGATCCAAGTGGATGTACGGGAGTGCGGGTCGTGGGCCATGGGCAAGGAGGCTACCACCGAGCTGAAACCCTGGTGGTGTCCACCGCGGAGTTCGGCGAGCAGGGTGCGGTCCACGATCGGCTGCTCCCCACGGCTTCGCGTGAGCACGCGCACCTGACCCTCCACATGGTCCTCGAGCCGCATGGTGTACGGGAATTCCGCTTGTACCTGGGCCAGCCGTTCCGGCCAATGGCCATTGGTGGCGCCCAGTACCACCCGGTCGTAGCGCTGGTCGGCCAAGGCCCGTGCCAGGGTCCGCGTACCGTCGGTCGTGCGGGGCCAGTGAAGGGTACAACGTTCGTCCAAGCCATGCCGCCGCACGTGGAACTCGACCTGTGGCCGGGGGGCATCGAACACCACCAAGGTGTTATCGGGGCCGTGCTGCTCCACCTGCTCCATGGCCATGCGCACCATGGCCGCGTAGGGCGAATCGTTGAAGAGGGCGTAGTGTCTGCGGTCCACGATGAGGGTCTTGGCGGAGAGCAGGGCCAGTACCACCACCGCACCGACCACGAACGGACGGCTGGCATGCCGCAACCCCATGAAGAGCCAGCCGAGCAGGAACGGGAAGCTGAACAGCAGGACACTGTATTGCAGCACCGGCTCGCGCCACACGCTGTATGCATGGCCGATCACCCACGGCGCCAGGGCCCACAGGGCGAAAAGCCACGAAGCCGGTCCTGGCCGTGCACCTTGGCGAAGGGTCATCAACACGGCCAGGAGCACCACGCTTCCCACGCACACCATGAGCGGAAGCGAGAAGTGAAGGATCCATGCGAGGTACCGGGGTATCCACGCCGCGTCCGGCGCGCTAAGCCACCCGCCCAACCCGCCATGGCCCAATTGCTTGGCGAAGATCGGGAGGTTGGGCAGGTATGCGACGGCAGCGGCCACCCCCATGAGCAGATAGGGCCGGCGCCAAGTCTTGGGTACCAGCACCAGGGTGGAGATCACCATGATCGCTGCGAGCAGGAGGGTGAAGTGGTGGGTGTACGCACAGGCCACGGCGGCAAGCCCTGCCACGATCAGTGCACCGCGCCTGCCGAAGGCCAGGTACCGGGTAAGGCTATCGGCCAAGAGGGCCACGGTGAAGAAGCCCACGGCGTATGGCCGAGCGATCTGGGCATAAAGCACGGTGTATTGCAACGTGGCCAGCAGGGCCGACATGATCAGGGCCGTGCCGGCGGAGGTCCATGCCAGTGTGGCCCGGTAGTGGAAGAACAACCCCGCCAAGGCCAGCAGGATGAAGGGGATCTTCACCATGGCCTCGGAGGTGCCGAAGAGCCTGGTCCAGGCCCATTCCAGCACCTGCACACCGGGTGGGTGGGTGTCCAGCTCGATCACACCGCGTTGGATGGTCTCGCCCAAGGTGGGGTAGAGGCGCATCAGCGCGCTCAGCTCGTCGTGGGTGAAGGGAAGGTGCGCCAGGTTCCAGAAGCGTAGCCCACCGGCCAACAGGAGAAGGAGGATGAAGGTCCACCGCACCCACGGTTCTCCCGGGAACCAGCCATCACCGTAGCGAGCGATATGGCGGCGCCACTCCATGCGTCAACCCATGCGGTCCATGTCGCGCTTCACATCCTTCGCCTTGAGGCTTTCGCGCTTGTCGAAGGTCTTCTTCCCTTTGGCCAGTGCGATCTCCAGCTTCGCGAAGCCGTTCGGGGCGATGTACAGCCGGGTGGGCACGATGGTCATGCCCGTATCGCGCAGTTTCCGTCGCAGCTTCTCCAACTCCTTGTGGTGCAACAGCAACTTGCGGTCGCGCTTGGGCTCGTGCACATAGTGCGGATTGGTGCCCCACGGGTTGATCTGCATGCCCCGCACCACCAGGTCGTTGCCAACGAACTGGCAGAAGGCTTCGCCGATGGTGGCTCCGTTGTTCCGGATGCTCTTGATCTCCGAACCCATCAGCACCAGGCCGCACTCGAAGGTGTCCAGCAGGTGGTACTCGAACCCCGCTTTCCGGTTCTTGACTTCGATGGTAGGGGCGGTCATGGGGCTGCGAAGCTACTGGATCGGCCTGTGGGTGGCCGTTGTGGCGGAGGGGTCAGCCCAAGGCCACGTCCAGCACCATCATCACGATGAAGCCGCCGATGAACCCCAGGGTGGCGATGTCCGTGTACTTATCCTGCTGGGTCTCGGGGATCACTTCTTCCACCACCACATAGATCATGGCGCCTGCGGCGAAGGCCAACGCGTAGGGGAGGAAGTCCTGCATGTGGATCACTGCCACCGCCCCGATCACCCCGGCCACGGGCTCCACGATGGCGCTGAGCTGCCCGTACCAGAAGCTGCGGAATTTGCTCAATCCCTGGCGCCGCAGCGGCATGCTCACGGCGAAGCCTTCCGGGAAGTTCTGCAACCCGATGCCGATGGCCAGGGCCATGGCGCCGCCCACGGTGGCTTCGGGCATGCCGGCCGCCACACCGCCGAAGAGCACGCCCACGGCAAGGCCCTCCGGGATGTTGTGCAGGGTGATCGCCAGCACCAGCAGGGTGCTCCGGTGCCAATCCGTCGCCATGCCCTCTTTGCGCTTGGGGTCGAAATTGATGTGCAGGTGGGGCAGCAGCTTGTCCAGCACGAAGAGGAACAAGGCGCCCATGCCGAAGCCGATGGCCGGTGCCAGCCACGGGGTATGGCCCAGGCGTTCGCTCATGGCGATGCTCGGGGCCAACAGGCTCCAGAAGCTGGCGGCCACCATCACACCGCCAGTGAAGCCCAGCATGCCATCGAGCCATTTGCGCGAGGCGTTGCCGAAGAAGAAGACCAGCGACGACCCCGCGGCCGTGACCAACCAGGTGAAGGTGGTGGCCAGGAAGGCCGCCAGGACCGGGTCCATGCGGGAGAGGTGTTCAACGATGGTGTCCATGGTGGGCGGCGGTGGTGGCCTGGTCGTGGTGTTCGGCGCGTTGTTCGGTGCTGTGGTGGTGGCCCTTTCAGTGGGCCACGGGCTCCACCTGCAGGTGGTGGCTCACTTCCTTGCTCAGACTGAAGGCCGCACCGCTCTTGGGTTTCACGTCCATGCTGCCGTCGAAGGCATGGGTCTCCTGCACGGTGATCACCGTGCCGATCCGAAGCCCCTTGGAGCCCAACAGCCGGAGGAGCCCATCCGTGGTCTCGCTCACGGCCAGGATCCGCACCACGTCGCCAGCGGCGCAGGCCAGCAGGGGCTTGCTCTTACGGCTGCGGATTCGGCCGCTGCGGTCGGGGATGGGGTCGCCATGCGGGTCGAACCCGGGATGCCCCAGGTACTCGTCCAGCCGGTCGATCAACTTCTCACTGGTGACGTGCTCCAGCTCTTCGGCCACCTCGTGCACCTCGTCCCACTCGAACCCCAATCGCTCTACCAGGAAGGTCTCCCAAAGCCGGTGTTTGCGCACGAGCTTCAAGGCCAGCTCCTGTCCTTTCGGGGTGAGCTTCACCCCGTAGTACGGCTCGTACTTCAGCAGGCTCTTCTCCGCCAGCTTCTTCAGCATCACCGTTACACTGCTGGCCTTGATCCCCAGCCGGTCCGCGATGTCCTTGGTGCCCGCGCTCTGGCCGGAACGTACCAGGGCATATACGGCCTTGATGTGGTCCTCTTCGCTTCGACTGTGCATGCGATCTTGGTGTGGCAAAAATATCATTTTTCATTTCTGTGTTGAAAAATTTTAGATTAGTCTAAAAATAGAATTATTTCGCGGCATGATGCGCGCACTGCTGCTTTTTCTTCTTGGCGGTCCGTGGGTGATCCGGGTCGCCGCACAAACGGGCTCCGTCGCGGGCCGGGTGATCGGTCCGGAGGGGGGCATGCCCTACGTGAGCGTGGTGGTGAAGGGCACGCGGATCGGTGCGTTCACCGATGGCCAAGGGCGTTTCACCGTGCTGCAGGTGCCGGTCGGGGATCACCTACTGGCCATCACCGCGGTGGGCCACCGGTCGGCCGAACGGCGGATCCAGGTGAAGGCAGGGGAGGTGTTCCTGCTCGGTGATGTCGCCTTGGAGCGGACCTCGGCCGAGCTGGACGAGGTGGTCGTGACGGGCACCATGAAGGAGGTGTCGCGCGCCGAGAGCCCGGTGCCCGTGGAAGTCATCACGCCCACGTTGTTCCGCAAAGACCCCAGCCCGGTGCTTTTCGATGCCGTGAGCATGGTGAACGGTGTGCGGTCCCAGCTCAACTGTAGTGTGTGTAGCACGGGCGATATCCATATCAACGGCATGGAAGGCCCCTATACCATGATCCTGATCGACGGGATGCCCATCGTGAGTTCCTTGAGCACGGTCTATGGCCTTAGTGGCATCCCCCTCAGCATGATCGAACGGCTGGAGGTGATGAAGGGGCCGGGTTCCGCATTGTATGGCAGCGAGGCCATGGGCGGGATCATCAACGTGATCACCAAGGACCCTGTGTTGGCGCCGCTCGTTGCAGCCGATGTGATGGGCAGCTCGTGGGGCGAGCTCAATGCCGACGTGGGTGTGCGTATCGGGAAGAAGAAGGTGAACGACCTGCTCGGGGTGAACCTGTTCCACTACGGGAGCCCACGCGACGAGAACCACGATGGCTTCACCGATGTCACCCTCCAGGAGCGTGTCTCGGTCTTCAACAAGGTGGCCCTGCGTCGCCCCGAGCGCAAGGTGGCCAGCCTTGCCGCCCGGTATGTGTACGAGGATCGATGGGGCGGACAGATGGAATGGACCCCGGCCTTCGCCGGGGGCGACAGCCTCTACGGCGAGACCATCCGTACCGGGCGCTGGGAGGCGATCGGCCAGTACCAATTGCCGCTGCCGGGCACCATCATCGTGCAGGTGAGCGCCATCGGCCATCAGCAGCGCTCTTTCTATGGCACCACCCGCTACGATGCGGACCAGTACGTGTACTTCGGCCAGCTCCATTGGAGCAAGCGGCTCGGCGCGCGGCACGACCTGCTCGCCGGTCTCGCATACCGGTATACCCGCTACGACGATAACACGCCCGCCACCAGTTCCTTCAACGCTGAGGGCGAATTCCTGCACAACACCCCCGAACAGCGCCCACTACCCGGACTTTTCGTGCAGGACGAATGGAGCATCACCGAATTGCACAAGCTGCTCCTGGGCTATCGGCTCGACAACGATAAGGATCACGGCTTGGTGCATTCGCCTCGGCTGGCCTACAAGTGGGCTCCCAATGGCAGGTGGGCCCTGCGTGCCAACTTCGGCACCGGTTTCCGCGTGGTGAACCTCTTCACCGAGGAGCATGCCGCCCTCACCGGAGCACGCACCGTGGTGATCGCCAACGCACTGCGCCCCGAGCGCTCGTTGAACGGTGCCCTCAACCTCGTGCGCAAGTGGCCGGGCGAACGGCGCTCCTTCGGTGTGGATGCCACGTTCTTCTACACGCATTTCACCAACCAGATCGTGCCCGACTACAGCGCCGATCCCGACCTGATCGTTTATGACAACCTGGATGGTTCCGCCGTTTCGCGCGGGGTGAGCCTCAATGCCGAAGCGCGGATCGGGCGACCACTACGGCTGCTCGCCGGGGCCACGTTCATGGATGTGTTCAAGCAGCAGCACGGCACGCGTGAAGACCTCTACTTCGCGCCCCGCTGGTCGGGCACCTTCACCGCCAGCTACACCTTTTCAAAGCCTTGGACCGTGGATCTTACCGGTCGGATCTACGGCCCCATGCGCGCCCCCACGCTACCGGATGACTACCGCCCCGAATACACACCCACGCACGCTCTGCTCAACGTACAGGTGAAGCACCGGTTCAACGATCGTTGGGAGGTGTACGGAGGGGTGAAGAACCTGCTCGACTTCGTGCCCAAGGACCCCATCATGCGGCCTTTCGATCCATTCGACCACCACGCCGATGATCCGGTCGCCAACCCCAACGGGTACACGTTCGACCCCTCGTACATCTACGCGCCGTTGCAAGGGGTGCGTGGCTTCGCGGGGGTGCGGTTCACGATCGGGTAGTGGCCCTCCGGCTACCTTCGCGCCGGATGTACGATCTGCTTCGCCCGCTGCTGTTCCGCCTTTCGCCCGAAAAGGCGCATCGCCTCACGTTCAACCTGCTGGAAATGCCCGGCGCCGCGTTGCTAAGCGGTGGCGCGGAACCTCCGAAGGAGGCCGCCGTGGAGGTGATGGGGCTGCGCTTCCCCGGCCCGGTGGGCCTCGCGGCGGGCATGGACAAGGACGCCGAACATGTGGAGGCCCTGGCACGCATCGGCTTCGGTTTCGTGGAGGTGGGCACGCTGACCCCTCGGGCCCAGCCCGGCAACGATAAGCCCCGCCTGTTCCGGCTGAAACCCGACCGCGCCTTGATCAACCGCATGGGGTTCAACAACGGTGGCGTGGCGGCGGCCGTGCAACGATTGCGGAAGCGTAAGACGGGCATCATCGTGGGCGGCAACATCGGCAAGAACAAGGCGACGCCCAACGAACAAGCGATCGACGACTATGTGGAGTGCTTCGAGGCCCTGCACCCCGTGGTGGATTACTTCGTGGTGAATGTGAGCAGCCCGAACACGCCAGGGTTGCGAGCCTTGCAGGAGAAGGCCCCCCTGTTGGGTATCCTGAATGAGCTGAAGCGGCGCGATGCGCAGAAGGACGAGCATCGCCCGATCCTGCTGAAGATCGCCCCGGACCTCACGCCCGAGCAGTTGGACGATATCGTGGCCGTGGTGCTGGAGAGCGGCATCGCCGGGGTGATCGCGACGAACACCACCATCGCGCGCGAGGGACTGAGGACGCCGAAGAGCGAAGTGGACGCCATCGGTGCCGGCGGCCTGAGCGGCGCTCCCGTGCGCCAGCGAAGCACCGAGGTGGTGAGGTACCTGCGCCAGCGGATGCCGCCCCCGATCGTCATCATCGGGGTGGGTGGTATCGACAGCGCCGAGTCCGCCCTGGAGAAGCTCGATGCCGGTGCCGACCTGGTGCAGGTGTTCTCCGGCTTGGTGTATGAGGGCCCGGCATTGTTGAAGAGGATCAACGAAGCTTTCGTGCAATGGAGAAGCCGCAAGTGAAGCTCATCGAATGTCCGCGTGATGCCATGCAGGGTATCATCCCGTTCATTCCCACCGACCTCAAGGTGGAGTACCTGAACAGCCTGCTGCGCGTGGGCTTCGACACCATCGATATCGGCAGCTTCGTGAGCGCCAAGGCCATTCCGCAGCTGGCCGATACCGCCGAGGTGCTGGCGCGGATAGACCGATCCGGATCGCGTAGCAAGCTCCTGGTGATCGTGGCGAACGAACGTGGCGCGGAGCAGGCCGCACAACAGGCCGGGGTGACCTACTTGGGCTATCCGTTCAGCATCAGCGAGACCTTCCAGCAGCGCAACACGAATACCAGCATCGAGGGCAGCTGGGGACGCATTGCCCGTATCGCGGAGATCGCGCAGGGGGGCGGGAAGGAGTTGGTGGTGTATATCAGCATGGCCTTCGGCAACCCGTACGGCGACCCGTGGAACGCGGAGGTGGCCCTGCAGTGGACGGAACGCTTGGTGCGCGAACTGGGTGTCCGGATCATCGCCCTCAGCGATACCGTGGGCGTGGCCCGGCCGGAGGATATCCATGGGATGTTCGGTGCGCTGATCCCCGCTATGCCGCACGTGGAGTTCGGTGCGCATCTCCATTGCACCCCCGACAATTGGCCGGTGAAGACACAGGCCGCCTGGGATGCCGGATGCCGCCGATTCGATGGCGCCATCAAAGGATTCGGCGGCTGCCCCATGGCCGAGGACGAACTCGTGGGGAACCTGCCCATGGAACGGTTCGTGCGTTCGTTGGAAGAGCGCGGTTTCCGCACCGGGTTGGATCCGTTGCTGCTGGAGCACAGCGTGGCGTTGGCCGCCAAGGTCTTTCCCGGATAGGCTCAGGCCCGGTGCAGCTCGATCACCGTGATCTCCGGTGGCATGCCCACGCGACCCGGGAAGCCGATGAAGCCGAAGCCCCGGTTCACGTACAATTGTTGAGCGCCTTCGCTGTAGAGGCCCGCCCAATGCTTGTACACCCACTGCGCCGGGCTGTACACCGCACCGTTCAGTTTCACACCGAACTGTGCGCCGTGGGTGTGCCCGCTCAGGGTGAGGTCGATCCCCGTACCCAGCACCTGATCCTCCCAATGGGTGGGGTCGTGGCTCATCAGGATCCGGTAGGGTAGCCGCTCCGAGCCGTACAACGCCTTGTCCAGGTCGCCGTAGCGTTGGAACCGACGCCCCCAGTTCTGTACGCCCAGCAGGCCGATCTCGGCACCACCGCGTTTCAGCACCACGTGCTCGTCCAGGAGCAGTTTGAAGCCCATTTCGCGCTGGATGTCCTGCAACTGTGCGAGGTTCGCACGTTTCGCCGAGGCATCCTCCCATTTCACGTAGTCGCTGTAGTCGTGGTTGCCGAGGATGCTGTACTTGCCCATGGTGGCTTGGGCTCCGGCAAGGATCCGCACGAACGGCGAGGCCTCATCGGCATAGTCGTTCACCATGTCGCCGGTGAACAGGATCAGGTCCGGACGTTCCGCGTTGATCAGGTCCACACCGTTCTGCACGATGGTGCCATCGCCCCCGAAGCTGCCCAGGTGCATGTCGCTGACCTGCACGATACGGAGGCCATGGAACGCCTCGGGTAGCTCGGGGCTCTGGATAGCGACCCGGGCCACATTGAACTCCCTGCGGCCCTTGGTCACGCCATAGAGCACACCGGCAAAGGGTACGGTGGCCACGATCAGGCCCAACTGGCTCAGGAAGTTGGCACGATCCAACGTTTCACCGGTGCTTACCGGCTGTCCCGTGGGTAACTTGGACCACAGCCACCGCCCCAGGTGCAGCAGGTCGTCCAACCCGTGGAAGAGTACGATGATCAATTTGGGTAGGAAGAACAGCAGGAACAAGGCCACCAGTGAGAACACGTAGCTGTGGTCGCGACGTACGTGGGCACCTTGCATGCTCACGAGGGTCCAGACCATCACGCTCATGATACCGATGGAGATGATCCAGTACACGAACCGAACGATCCTGCGCAGTACGGGTGAGTGGTTGGCCAACGCGGTATTCACACCTTTGTACGCATACAGATCGATCAGGACCAGGATGACCAGGAAGAGGACGAGGTTGCGTACAGCGGCCGGCGACATGGTGGCGAAGGTACTGCCCGTGTCGGGGGGGCGTGGAGCGCTGGGGCTCATCGCCACCCTCTTGCTGGTACCGTGCATGGGGCAGTACACATGGAAACGGGTGTATGGCGGCGTGGAGCGCGATGTGGCCCGTGCGGTGAAGGCCCTGCCCGATGGCGGGGCGGTGATCTGCGGTTCCACCGGCAGTTTCGGCACCGCGGGGGGAGACCTCTACTTGATCCGCGTGGACCAGGAGGGGGACCGGACATGGTCGTTGGTGGTGGGAGGACCCGGTGTGCAGGAAGGACGTGCGGTGGTGCTGCTGCCCGATGGCGGCTTCCTGGCCGTGGGGATCACCGACACCGGGGAACACGGCGGGTACGACGGTTATGCGGTACGGGTGTCGGCCGAGGGCGCCGTGCTCTGGGAGCGGAGCTATGGTACCGCGGCTTGGGACTTCCTTTCCAGTGGTGACTTCGATGGCACGCACCTGGTCCTTGGGGGCACCACCTTCGGCATGGACGACCCGGCGGGCGACCTCTTGCTCCTGCGGATGGACCTGATGGGCGAGGTGCTCTGGATGAATGGCTACGGCACCTCCGGCAGTGACGATGGCGGCTACGTGCGGGTGCTTTCCACCGGGAGTTACGTGGTGGCCGGTACCACCGGCGACGGTGAGGAGGCCGATGGCCTGGTATGCGCGGTGGGGGTGGACGGTACGGCGCAGTGGTGCACACGGGTCGAAGAGGCCGGTACCCAGTGGGTCGGCGGTATCGATGTGGATGACCAGGATGCGGTGTTCTTGGCGGGATACATGTTTGCCGGGGAGGAGCATCGGCGGATGTACCTGGCCAAGGTCTCGGCCACCGGTCAGGTGTTGATGTCACGGCCGGTCTCCAGTGGCGGGGCCGATTGGGAGGCCCGCACCGTTCGGGCTTTGGCCGATGGTCGGATCTCCGTGGCGGGATACACCGAGGAACATGGGGCTGGCGACCGCGATATCTCCATGCTTTTCCTGGATCCCGGTGGTGAATTCCTCAGCGGACCCACCTACGGCGGGGCGCAACGCGATGAGGCTTGGTCCATGGACCTGGCCAACGATGGCGCGTACTACATAGCCGGTTCCACCCGCTCCTTCGGCCCTGGGGCCGAGTCCTTCTTCGTGATCCGGAGTGATGGCGATACCCTGAATGGTCCGGTGGGCTCGTACAGCGATCCGGTCGGTGTGCGGGAAGGAGTTCCCTCCGGTGCGTTCAGGGTCGTGCCCATGCCGCTGGGTGTTGGAGGGATGGCCCAGGTACACGGCGGTGGTGCGATCTCCCGGGTGGTTTTCCGCGATGTCGTCGGGCGCCGGGTGGCCGAGGTGCGTGCCTCTTCCGGCGAATTCCCTGTGCCGACCTTGGCACCCGGGGTGTACACCCTACAGCTGTACGAAGGTCTTCGGCTGCGTTCGGCCCAACAGGTGCTCATCGAGTGAGCTCCCAGAGGTCCCAGTGATCCGTTCCGGTAAGGTGACGATGGCCGGTAAGCTCTGGTGTCGGATGGTCGATCACCAGCAGGTGCGTAGCCCCCATGTCGAGCATGCGTTGTACGCTGGGTTCCGGTGCGGCCGGATATCCGGGGAATGCCCAGCCCATGCGCGCCACGGCCGTGAGCGCACCGTTCGCGCTGCTGTCGCCAAGGACCACCACCCGGGCATCCGTAGGTAGCCCCATGTGGGCGATCGATCCATGGATCCCGCTCAGGTAGGGCGCCACCCGGGCGTGGTCGCGCGCGGTGCCGGTCGTTCGCCGATGGATCTCGAGCCTGCCCAGCAGTAGGCTTGCAATGGCCAGCCCACCCCACACCATGGCACTGCCGGTTCGTGCCCAGGGCTTCCGCAGCCACGGGAACATGGCCTTGGTTCCGAACACCAGCGTCCAGGCGATCGCTGGGAGCAGGGTGAGGAAGTAGTAATCGTGATCGGCGAACTTCCTGAAGAACAGCAGCACGAACGCCGTGGCCGAGGCCCAGAGCAGCGCCAGCACCGCTCGTTCGTTCTGCGCCAGATGACGCCAACGCAGCAGGAGCAGGAGGCAGAGCACCCCGGCCATGTGCCACGCCGATGGATGCAGGTATTTGGTCCACCAGTAGTCGGTGATCAGGAGCCAGGTGTTCCGCTGTTCGTCCGGTGTCATGGCCCAAACGGGTTCGGCCCAGGTGAGGAAGTAGTGGGTGCCGTGGTGGCTGTTGTACCAGCGTGCGTAGAGGTGCCATGCCCCCACCAGGGCGATCCCCAGGAGCAGCGCCGAGGCCTTGCCTACGCCCAGTGGTTCGCGTGGCCGGTGCAGGGCCAGGATCACTGTCCAAGCGATCAGGTGCATCGCCGCAGGGGCTTTGATGGCCCCGGCCAGGGTGAAGAGGACCAGGGCGGCCCACCGGAACCTCGGCCTGTCCGATACGAGCCCGGGTATCACCAGGCTCCAACCGCTCAGTACCAGGGCGAACACCAAGGCATCGGGCAGGTGGTTGAAGGTGTAGTAGGCCAGTACCGGCGAGCCAACGAGGGTAAGGGTGATGGCGTACCCGGTGAACCGTGCCTCGAGCAGCTGGCTCACCGTGCGTGCGAAGTGGACGAGGGCCAGGAACACCGCGCCCAGGCTCAGCCAACGGATGGCCATGGGCATGGGGCCCGCCGCGCGTTCCAGGCAGGCGATGATCCAGTAATGGAGGGGGAACTCACCCGCCGCCGCACCGTGGTCGGGCGCGTTGCGGAGGTCCAACACACCCGGGGCGAAGAGGTTCGCGCCAAACTCGCGGAAATGGACCACGAAGGCCATGGAGTCCGTTTGCCGGATGAAGTGGATCCCCGCCGGGCCGACCCATCCCTGCCCAAGGACCACGAACAGCGCCAGGCCGACCACCGTTGCCGGAAGGCACCACGGCACCAGTCGCCCCCACCGACCTGCCCGATCCAACGCACAACCTTCCATGGCGGCCGAAGATCGGCCATGGCAATGGTCCGTGCGCATTATTTTCGACGCGGAAAGCCTGCCCGGTGGGCAGGCGACCCCACGAACGATGGAGGAGCAGATCCTGGGGGGGGTGCGCGGGTTGCACATCGCGGCGGGCTTCATCGCCTTGGTGGTGGCGCCATTGGCCATGGCCGTGCGCAAAGGCGGCGATGCGCACCGCCGCTGGGGAAAGGTCTATTTCTATGCCATGGCGGTGGTGGCCGTTACCGCCATCGTGTTGGGGGTATGGCTCAACAATTGGTTCCTGGCCATGTTGGCGGTGTTCAGCTTCCACATGGCCGCCTCGGGCTATCGTTCGCTGTACCATAAGCGGCTGCACGCCGGGCAGAAACCCAGCACCATGGACCTGGTGGTCCAAGGCACGGCAGGGGTGGTCAACGGGGGGCTCTTCATCTGGGGCTTCGTTAATTTCATGCTTGGGCACCGCGGCACTGGGACCATCCTCTTCCTGGCGTTCGGCCTCATCGGAAGCCTCCTGGTCTGGCGCAACCTACAGCGCTTCTACCAGCGAAGCCACGAGAAGCACGAATGGCTCTTCGGCCACATGGGTGGTTTCCTCGGTGCCTACATCGCTACCGTATCGGCCTTCAGCGTGGTGAATCTCACCTTCATCCAGCCCGTGTGGCTGCGTTGGCTGTGGCCTACGTTGGTGGGCGCGCCGTTGATCTTCCTCTGGGTGGGCCGTTACCGGAAGAGGCTTTCGCGCGGGCGTCGGGTGCGCGAGGTGGTGGACGTACGTATCCGATAGGTCTTTCGCCACCGGGCGACTTCTACGCCGGCTGGTACATTTGGCCGCTCTTCCTTGTATCTGTGGCTGCTGCGAACCCCTCCCGTACACTGGTGCTCTACACCGAGGTGGCCCCCTATGTACTGGCCTGTCTCGATGCGCTCGTGGCGCGAACGGGCACCCGGATCGACCTGGTGCGTTGGCCGGTGAACGCCGAAGCGCCGTTCGTCATCGGTGCACATCCGGGCATCACCTTCCACGACCGACGTTCGTTCACGGACGAGCAGCTGCTGGCCTTCGCCGAGAAGCTGGCGCCCGATCTGGTGATCGCCAGTGGTTGGGTGGACAAGGGCTACCTGAAGGTGTGCCGCACCATGCGACGCAACGGCATCACCACCAGCATGAACCTGGATACCGCCTGGCGTGGTGGGCCGCGGCAGTGGCTCTCGGTGGCGCTGGCGCCGTTCTGGCTCAGGCGCACCTACAGCCACATCTGGGCCACCGGTGAACGCCAGGCCCTGTACGCGCGCAAGCTCGGGCACGACCCCCACAAGGTGCTCACCGGGCTCTATGCGGCCGATACGGCTCCGTTCGTCGCCGTGTTCACCGGCGCGCGCCGTGCACGGGCCGAACGCTACCCGCATCGGTTCATCCACGTGGCGCGCTACATCCCCTCCAAAGGGCAACAGCTCTTGTGCGACGCCTTCGCCGAACTCTGCGAACAGGGGCGCGCAGGCGACTGGGAGCTCCACCTGGTGGGCACGGGCGAGCTGTTCGATCAGGTGCGCCAAAGTCCCGCAGGGCGACATCCGCGGATCGTACACCGGGGCTTCGTCCAGGCTGCGGACATCCCCGGTGTGCTGGCCGAGGCCGGAGCCTCCGTGCTCCCCAGCCTCTACGAGCCTTGGGGCGTGGTGGTGCAGGAGCATGCGTGCATGGGGCTGCCCTTGCTGCTGAGCGATGCCGTGGGGGCGGGCGAACGGTTCCTCGAGGTGCCCGCCAATGGCCACCGGCATCGGGCAGGCGATAAGGCCGATCTACAACGCGGCTTGCTCAGGATCATCGAGGCCAGCGACGCCGACCTGCTCCGCATGGGCGACCGCTCGGCGCAACTCGGTGCCTCGTGGACCCCGGATGATTGGGCCGCGTTGGCCGAAAGAACACTGCTCAAGCGATGAGGAAGCCCCAGGTGCTCGTCTTCATCGATTGGTATGCTCCCTACTTCAAGGCGGGTGGGCCGGTGCGGAGCCTGGTGAACCTGGTGGAGCACCTGGGGGCGCAGGTGCAGTTCCATGTGGTGACCGGTGATCGGGACTATATGGCCACCACCAACGAGGCCGGTGTGCCCATCGACCAGTGGTCCACTGCCGATGCCGGGGAGCAGGTCTACTACGCTTCGCCTGCGGGAAGGTCCATGGCCGTGTGGCGCAGGTTGATCAACAACGGTGAATGGGACGTGGTTTACATCAACGGCCTCTACTCGTTCTGGTCCACCATCATGCCGCTGTGGATCCTGCGCGGAAGCCCGGTGCGTCGCATCGTCGCGGTGCGCGGCATGCTCGCCGCCGGTCCCATGCGGCAGGGCGCGTTGAAGAAGCGGGCTTTCCTGGCCATCATGAAGGCGATGGGCTGTTTCAAGGGCGTGGAGTTCCAGGCTACGAACTCCGAGGAGGTTGCCGACATCCGGCGGTGGATCGGTGCGGGTGTGGAGGTCCACGAGGTGCAGAACCTCGCGCGCAGCCGGGGGAATGGAAGCCCGCAGCCGTTGCCGAAGCATGCCGGTGAATTGCGCCTGATCAGTTTGGCGCGCATCGCGGAGGAGAAGAACACCCTCTTCGCCATCGAGCGGTTGCGGCAGGTGCGCGGCCGCGTGCGGTTCGACCTGTACGGCACCATCTACGACCAGGCCTACTACGACCGGTGCCTGAAAGCCATCGCGGAACTGCCGCCGGAGGTGGTGGTGCAGTGGCATGGTCAGTTGCCGAACGAGCAGGTGCCATCGGCCATCGCCAAAGCGCACTTCCTATATATGCCCAGTGTGGGCGAGAACTTTGGACATACCATGCTGGAGGCGCTCACCGCGGGCAGGCCGCTCATCATCAGCGATCGTACCCCGTGGAAAGGACTTGCCGCCGAAGCCGCCGGGTGGGACCTTGCGCTGGAGGATCCCGGAGGTTTCAATACCGTATTGCAGGAGGCCGTGGATATGGACCAACAGGCGTATGACCGGCTCGTACACGGTGCGTACGCCATGGGCTCCCGATATTTGAACGATCCCGCTCCCGTGGAATGCAGTTACCGCATGTTCAGGCCATGACCGATCGCCCCAAGGTGGACTTGAGCCGCTTCGACAACACGAAGACCTTCGACCCCGGCGCGGGTGTGGTGAAGCGCACGCTCTGGTACTTCACCAATGCACTGTTCTTCCTTAATCCGTGCTTCCCGTTCCGTTCGCCGAAGCCCGCACTGTTGCGGCTGTTCGGGGCCAGGGTGGGGAAGGGGGTGGTGATCCATCCCGGCGTCAATATCAAGTTCCCGTGGAAGTTGCGCATCGGTGAGCACTGCTGGATCGGCCAGCGCGCATGGTTGGACAACCTGGATCAGCTCACTATCGGCGACCATGTGGTGATTAGCCAGGGAGCCATGATCATTCAAGGAAGCCACGACTACAAGAAGGTGGATTACCCCACCTACACCAGGCCGGTGGTCCTGGAGAACGGCAGTTGGGTGGGGGCCGGTGCCATCGTCACCCTCGGGGTCACCATGAAGAGCCACAGCGTGCTGGCGGCGGGCAGCATGGCCAGCAAGGACCTCGAGCCATACACCATCTACCAAGGCAACCCCGCCCAGCCGGTCCGCGAACGGATCATCGATCCCGCATGAAGGTCAGCCTCATCACCGTGTGCCGCAACGCCGCCCCTGTGATCGCCGGGTCGGTGGAGAGCGTGCTGGCACAGACCCATCCCGATATCGAGTACATCATCATCGATGGCGCCAGCACGGACGGCACCCGGCAACTCCTCGAAGGATACCGCCATGCCATTGCGCACTTCGTGAGCGAACCGGACCAAGGGATCTACGACGCCATGAACAAAGGCCTGCGGGCCGCCACCGGCGAGGTGATCGGCTTCGTCAATGCCGGCGACCTGCTCATGACCCCCGAGACCATCGCCCACGTGGTCGATGCCTTCCAGCGTTCGCATGCGGAGGCGGTGTACGGCGATATCATCATGGTGGACGAGCACGACATCCACAAGGTGCATCGTACCTGGCTCAGCGGCACCTACCACCGGGAGAACTTCCGCCGGGGGTGGATGCCGCCCCATGTGGGCACCTTCATCCGCAAGAGCGCCTACGATCGCTATGGGCACTTCAACACCGACCTCCGGATCGGCGCCGACTACGAGATCCTGCTGCGCTTCCTCTACCGCCACCGGATCGCCACGGTGCACCTGCGCGAGGTGCTGGTGCGTTTCCGTTTGGGAGGGATGAGCAATGGCAGCCTCCGTCATATCCTCAAGGCCAACCGCGAGGTGCGCGCTTCGTGGGGCATCAATGGACTGACCGCACCGCCGTTGCTGGTCACCCGTAAGTTGTGGAGCAAGGTGTTGCAGTTCTTCCACTGATCCCAACAGGTGCAGCGCCACGATCATGTGCATTCATGCGGGGAGATGCTGCCCGCCGCCGGATAGGCCCCGATGGCCCTGCCAGCAGGTGTGGTGAAGCCCCGAAGAACCGGTATTTTCGCGGCCATGAGCCAATCATCGAACTGCCCCGAGTGTCGTTCCGCCATCACCTACCCCACGGGAACCTCGCAGATGTGCGCCGAATGTGGCTACGAATGGAACCCCGAGGAGGTGGCTGCGGAGCTGGCGGGACCGGTGGTGAAGGATGCCAACGGCAACGTGCTCAAGGATGGAGATGATGTGGTGGTGATCAAGGACCTGCCGGTGAAGGGCATGCCCAAACCCGTGAAGGCCGGTACCAAGGTGAGGGGGATCCGTCTGGTGGAGGGCGATCACGACATCGATTGCCGGATCGATGGTTTCGGGGCCATGGGTCTGAAGAGCATCTACGTGCGCAAGGCCTGATCGGCGCTCAGCCGATCCACCGGATGCCGGTATCCTCGATCCGGATGAGCCGCTCTTTGTACAGCGCGCCTACCGCCTGTTTGAACTGCCGTTTGCTGATGCCGAACTCGTCATGGATCGCTTCGGCCGAACTCTTGTCGGTCAAAGCCAGGTAGCCGCCTTTGGCCTGGATCCGCTTGGCCACGAGCGCGGTATGCGCATCGATGTAGCGCCGATAACCGATGGGTTGCAGCACGACGTCCAGCTTATGGTCGTCGCGTACCAGTTTCACGTAGCCGACCAGGCGGTCGCCCACGGATACCGGTTTGAACACATCGCTCGTATGGAGCATGCCGTGATGGATGCCGTTCACGATCACCGCGTAGCCCAGCTCACTCCGGCCGAATACCAGTAACTCCACCTCGTCTCCGGCGCTTACGGTGAGCCGTTCGTTGTCGAGGAACGACTTCGCACGGGTGCTGCCACGGATCTCTCCCGTGCTTTCATCGAGGTACACGCGCACCACGTACGATCGCCCTTCTTCCAGGGGGCGTTCCTGCTCCTCTCGCGGCACCAACAACCACGGTTCCAACCCCCAGTCCATCAGTGCTCCGGTGGGGCGAAGGGCATGCACCCGCATGGTCGCGAAGGCCCCCACCTCAGCCTTGGGCATGCGCGTGGTGGCCACCTGGCGCCCGTCGCGGTCCGTGTATACGAACACCCGCAAGGTCTCGGCCCGGCCCGTGGGATCCGCGGAGGCGTGGAGCTTCAACTCCACCTCGTCCTCGTCGCCGAGGATCAACAGGTCGTGGGAACGGCGCAGGATGCGGAGCTCCTGGATACGGCCGGTGTGGATCATGGCCCGAAAGGTAGGCGGTGGCGCCGTGCTCTTCGGTACGGCGGCGCTGTTCGGCCGGATCCATCGCCTTGCACATGTCCGTTGGACCTGCGGGTCCCGGCACAGAGCATGTCTCCCCGCGCACTTGCAGGCCACCGAAGCCGCATGATCTTTGCACTCGACCCGGTGCCCATGAGCTACGCGGGGATCAACATGAACACCGCTGAACGCCCCGAGGATGTGCCCCGGCTTTTCGTGGAGCACTGGAACGCCCGGCGTGCCGACCTCATGGCCGCGCTCTTCGAGGAGGATGCCGATTTCGTGAACGTGGTGGGCCTGTGGTGGGAGAACCGCGCGGACATCTTCGCGGCGCATGACTACGGCCTGAAGGTGATCTTCAAGGACTCCACCTTGAAGATGGGGCGGGTGAAGGTGCGGCAACTGGCGGAGAATGCGGCCGTGGTGCATGTGCGCATGCGCCTCAGCGGTCAAACGGCCCATGGCGGCCAAGGCGGCACGCGCCAAACGGTCTTCAGCTTCGTGGTGCGCAAGAGCGAGGCGGGCTGGCTGTGCGTCTCGGCCCAGAACACGGACATCGTGCCCGGCGCGGAGACCTATATCCGCACGGAAAGCGGCGAGCTGGTCCCGGCCGACTACCGGAAGAAGTGAACCGCGCATTCATCCGGGCGCGGGCGGGAATGGAGAGGTCCCTTCACCACTGCACTACCTTCGTACCATGCTGCTCACCATCCGCAACATGGTCTGCGACCGCTGCAAGGCGGCGGTATGGCGGGTGATCACCGCCCAGGGCCTCACCGTGCGGCATGTGGAACTGGGCGAGGTGGAACTCGGCGGCCAACCCACGCTGGACGACCTGCACAAGCTGAACAGCGCCTTGCGCGCCGAGGGCTTCGAGCTCGTGGACGACCGCGACGCCGCACTGATCGCCCGCATCAAGGCCGTGATCGTGAAACTGGTGCACCACAGCGGCGATACCGACGGGCGGGTGAAGCTGGCCGAGCACATCGCTGGGGCACTGCACAAGGACTACTCCACCCTCAGCGCGCTGTTCTCGCAAGTGGAGGGCATCACCATCGAGCACTACTTCCTGCTGCAGCGGCTGGAGCGCGTGAAGGAGCTGATCAAGTATGGCGAGCTCAACCTCAGCGAGATCGCCCACCGCACCGGCTTCAGCAGCGTGGCCCACCTGAGCACCCAGTTCAAGAAGCTCACCGGCCTAACGCCCTCTGCGTTCAAGCAGATGGGCCAGGGGCGCAAGGAGCTGGACAAGGTGGGGTGAGCTTACGCTCATCACGGGCATGCCATGCACGAGTTGAATGCCGGGAGCCCCAGGCTCGCGGATGCGATGAATGCGCTATTGTTTCATGAAAGGATGTACGGTCGCTTGTTGCGCATCATGCAACTGAAGCAGGTACACTCCAGGCGGAAGCAAGGACACGTCCAATGTTGATGGCCCCGTGGAGAGGCGGCCTTCGAGCATCGCGCGACCGGTCATGTCGATCATGCGGTACGGCAAGGCCTGTTCGTGCCCGGTCACGGTCAGGCGGTCGGTGCAGGGTACCGGAAAAAGTGTTGGAACGGTCGTTCCAGGCGCCTCCTGCGTTCCAAGGCCGATCGCCTGATCGAACGCACAGATATAGATCTCTTCGGTCTGTACGGTCTGGACCGTCAAGGAGAAGGAGTCGGTCCATGGATCCACGGGTGCCGTGGCGCGGAAAGCACCGTAGGTGATGATGGTGCCATCAGCGGCAAGACGGATCCCATACGCGTTCAGGAAGCCTGTCTCACTTTCCATGAGGCGCGTGGCGAATCCCATCGTTCCATCCCCGGCGTTCAGCATCAGCAGGTAGCAATTGGTACTGCTTACGTTGTCCAATAGATACTCATCGGGTCCGGGGTCGACATCATATGGACCGTAGAGCTTCGCCACGATGTAAACGTTGCCGTACCCGTCGATGTCCATTGACTCGATGTCATCGGAGGAGTCGTCGCCCCAGGACACGCCCCAATCACCTTCCATTTCCGCGTTCACACGTAGGGCGAACGGGTCGTAGACACCGTTCGGCGTATGGATGTTGGTCCCTGGTCCGGGGTCCAGGTCGGATTCGTCCGTGATCGCGCCTGCCATGGTCACGGCTCCATCGGCTCCGATGGCAGCGAAAACGCTCTGGATCCCGGGAACGTAGACCCCTTGCTGCGGAACACCTTGTGCGTTGAGGCGGACGATGCCGTATGCGCTCGACACCGTTTCATCGCCCAGCGTGATGGTGTTCGGTGCCGTGCCGATGGTCCGTTGGCCGCCGAAAGGGAATCCGATGATGATATTGCCGTTGGCCAGCACGCGCATGGTGTTGGCATTCGGGCCGATCACCTGGTACCACTGGAAAGTGCCGTCTGCCGCATATTTGCTCATAACACCGGTGGCGTTAGTGCCGGCTTCGAAGGTGACGGTGGCCGGGCCGGGGTCCATGTCAAAGCTTCCTCTAGCTCGCTGGCAATGGAAGATGTTGCCCGATCCATCCACCGCGATCCTGGTGGCGAGGTCATCATAGGCGCTGCCTTGGCTGAATCCCCACACGAAGTCGCCGTCGGAGGAGTACTTCGTCATGAACACGTCCCAGTCACTGTTCCCGTTGCTCGAGGTGACCGGGGTCTCCGAAGTGGGAGAAGCATCCAGGTCCGCCGTACCGCGGAAAGAACCGGTGAGAATGATGGAACCATCCGGAGCCACAGCAACGTTTGATCCGTTGATGCCGCTCGTGCTGGTCAGTGCTACGGCCCACTCCAAGGTGCCGTCGGCCTGCGTGGTGGCGATGAATGTGGAGTTCCCGCCTCCACCAACGATCTCCATCACACCGGGACCCAGGTCCAGGTCACGTGTACCGGTGAACATGCCCATGACGACCATGCGGCCGTCCGGAGCTTCGGCTACCTCAACGATGGAATATATCCTGCCCAAGGACCTGGCCCAGCCGAAGGTGGGGGTTTGTGCGATCGCTGGAGTCCAGGTTGTGATGGACAGCATCGCCAATAGGGCAGGGAGTAGGGTTCTGCACATGACCGTAGGGTTAGGGTTTCACATTCACATCGGAGAAGGCATGGAATGTGAACAAGATGACCCGGACGCGCTTCGGTTTCCCGGGCCAGTTCCCGGGCGGCGGCGTTGTGCAAGCACCGCTTCGACTTGGGGTCCGCGCAATGTCCGCTCGGGTGAATGGCTTCTATGAGCACGATCAGGGGTAGCACTGGCAGGAGAAATGCTCACCGGCATGACGCCCTCGGCCTTCAAGAAGATCGGCCTTGGGAGGAAGGGGCTGGGCCAAGTGGGGTGAGGGGAGGGTTCCATCACTTAGTTGAATGTATTTAGTAAATATTATTTAGTCGTGTTGTATTACTTTTGATCCATGATGATGGACAACCCCTTCGTGGTGAACGCCTACGCCTCGCCGGAGCTCTTCTGCGACCGGGAGGCAGAGACCGGTGCGATCGCCGGCGCCCTGCGCAACGGACGGCACGTGATGCTTTTCAGTCCGCGGCGCTACGGCAAAACGGGGCTCATTCGCCATGCCTTCGACCACCTCGCGAAGCAGCGCGGCGCCCGCACGGTCTTCGCCGACATCTACGCGGCCGACGACGCGCACGCCTTCAACGTGATCCTGCTGAACGCCGTGCACGAGGCATTGAACCCCACCCCGAAGCTCTTCCTCAAGAACGCCATGGCCTGGTTCTCGGCCCTGCGTCCCGTGGTGCAGTTCGATGAGCTGAGCGGCCAGCCCAGCATCGCCCTCGAGCGCGGCCGAACCAACAAGGAGGAGGCCACCACCCGGGAGATCTTCCGGATCCTGCGCGAACAGAAGCGGACCATCTTCCTCGCCATCGACGAGTTCCAGCAGGTGGCCAACTTTCCCGATGTGCGCATGGATGCCGTGCTCCGCACCGAGTTGCAACGCAGTCCCAACGTGCGCTGCATCTTCTCCGGCAGCCAGCGCCACATCCTGCAGGACCTCTTCAACAACGCCGCGAAGCCCTTCTACGGCAGCGCCGACCAGGTGGAGCTGCACCGCATCGACCGGGAGGTGTACGCCGCTTTCGCCTGCAAGCTGATGAAGCGCCACAAGCGCATGCTGCGGAAGGAGGACGCCCTGTTCTGCTACGACTGGTGCAACGGCCACACCTACTACGTGCAGGTGCTCTGCAACCGGCTCTTCGGCGACGCCCGTGCACTGGAGCGCCCGACCATCGTGGAGGTGATGCGCTCGATCATCCGCGAGCAGGACGCGATCATGGCCACCCTGCGCAGTGCGCTCACCAAGGGCCAGTGGGAGCTCTTCGCCGCCATCTCACGCGAGGGTGAGGTGGACACCCCCACCGGCGGTGCGTTCATCCGCAAGCACAGCCTCTCTTCCTCCGCCGCGCTGGTGCATGCCTTACAGGCCCTGCTCGACCGCGAATTGGTCTATGTGATCGCCCATCGCACCGACAGCGGCAAGCCGGTGTACGCACCCTACAACCCCTTCCACGGGGCGTGGTTCAAGTACCGGTAGCAGAAGGGTCAAGCCAGAAAGAACGAAGTAAGAAAGTGTGAGGCGCGATCAGCCGATCCCTATCTTTGATAGACCATGGACATCCAGGTGCTCAAGCTCCAACTGGTCAGGGAATTGGTGAATACCAACGATGGCCCTTTGCTCGTCAAGATGATGCGGCTGTTGGAGCTTCTGCGCACAAAAGGATCCGAGACGATCGATCAACGCGAAGAGGAACTGTTGGCCGCCGCTGCGCAGTTCGGCGAGTCGGCTTATGGCGATGACGAGCCCGACATCAGCGGGCTGATCCTGAAGGAACCGAACCCCAACTACGGTGAATGAAGGCCGGTGACGTGGTGCGCTGGTCGTTCGTGCAGCAGGATGGACAACGGAAGTTGCGCCCTGCTGTGGTCATAGCGGTGGTTCCCCCATTCAACGATCTGCTGGTCTGCGCTGTGAGCACGCAGTTGCACCGGCGGGAGGAAGGGCTTGACGTGCTCGTGGATGCAAAGCACCCGGACATCCGTCGAATGGGCTTGAATTTCCCGAGCCTGATCGCCTAGTTGGCCACTCTACCCGACAAGGTGATCCAGGGCAGCATCGGTGAGGTCTCTGGATCGACGTTGGCAGAGATCCGCCAGCGCCTACGGAATTGGCTGGCCTGAAGGTGTGCCTTTCGAGCGGAGGATCTAGCATCGATACAAACCTTCCCCATCGCGATGTAACGATCCACCCCCGGGGCCTACGGACCTTTGTGCCGTTCGATCGCACTACCATGAACACCCAAGCCACACTCCCCGCCACCGAGCGGTTCCGCTTCACCACCACCGGCATCACCTGCGGCGGCTGCGCCAACAGTGTGCGCACCATCCTGGGCCGTCTGCCCGGCGTGCTGCATGTGCAGGTGGACGTGCCCGGACACACCGCCGAAGTGGAGGTGGAGCGCGGCAGCATCACCCGCGAGGAACTGGCCGCTGCCCTCAAGCCGTCCGGCTACGCGCTGATCCCCGCTAAAAGCTGAACCCATGGCCAACACCACCACCATCCTGCTGCCCGTGGAGAACATGGACAGCGAGCATTGCGCGCTGATCGTGGACAAGGCCGTGGGCGGCGTGCCAGAGGTGCAGGCGCACCACGTGGAGCTGAACAACCGCCAGGCCGTGCTGGTAAGCGAACGGCCTGTGGAGGCCGTGCGCAACGCGGTGAAGGCCATCCGCGACAACGGCTACGACGTGCCCGTGCTCAAGCGCACCTTCCCCGTCACCGGCATGACCTGCGCCAGCTGCGTGGCCAGCGTGGAGAGCATGCTGCAGGCCACGCCGGGCGTGCTCCGCGCCGCGGTGAACCTCGCCACCAACAGCGTGCTCGTGGAGTACGTGCCGGGCGTCATCGACGAACTGCGGATGCGCGCCGCCATCCAAAGCATCGGCTACGACCTGGTGATCGCCAGCGAGACCGATGCCGCCGCCGACCTGGAGCGGATCGCCCGCGAACGCATGGCCGCGCTGAAGCGGCGTCTCTGGGCCTCCATCGCCCTGAGCATCCCGCTGATGGTGGTGGGCATGGGCTTCATGCACGCGCCGTGGTCGCCGTGGGTGCAATGGCTGCTGGCCACGCCCGTGGTGCTCGTCTTCGGCAGGCAGTTCTTCGTCAACGCGTGGAAACAGGCCAAGCACCGCAGTGCCAACATGGACACGCTCGTGGCCCTCAGCACCGGCGTGGCGTATCTGTTCAGCGTTTTCAACACCGTGTGGCCGCGCTTCTGGACCAGTCGCGGGCTGGAGGCGCACGTGTACTTCGAGGCCGCCGCCGTGGTGATCACCTTCATCCTGCTCGGCAAATTCCTGGAGGAACGCGCCAAGGCCGGCACCGGCAGCGCCATCAAGAAGCTCATGGGCCTGCGCCCCAACACCGTGATGCGCGAAGTTCCCGACGGCCACGCCGTGGAAACGCCCATCGCCGACGTGAACGTGGACGACATCCTGCTGGTGCGTCCAGGCGAAAGCATCGCCGTGGATGGCGTGGTGATCGGCGGCGAGAGCTACGTGGATGAGAGCATGATCAGCGGTGAGCCCGTGCCCGTGCTGAAAGCCGAAGGCGCTTCCCTGCTGGCGGGCACCATCAACCAGAAGGGCAGCTTGCGGATGCGGGCGCAGAAGGTGGGCGCCGCCACGCTGTTGGCGCAGATCGTGCGCACCGTGCAGGAGGCGCAGGGCAGCAAGGCCCCCGTGCAAAAGCTCGTGGACAAGGTGGCGGCCGTCTTCGTGCCCGTCGTCATGGGCATCGCGCTGCTCAGCGCGGTGGCGTGGTGGATCCTCGGCGGCGAGCACGCCTTCACGCAAGGCCTGCTCGCGCTCGTCACCGTGCTGGTGATCGCCTGCCCCTGCGCGCTGGGCCTCGCCACGCCCACGGCCATCATGGCCGGCATGGGTAAGGGCGCCGGGCACGGCATCCTCATCAAGGACGCCGAAAGCCTCGAACGCGCGCGCAACATCACCGCCATCGTGCTGGACAAGACCGGCACCATCACCGAAGGCAAGCCCGCCGTGATCGAGGCACAAGGCCTGGAAGATGCCGAAGCCGCCGCAGCCCTGCTCGCCATCGAATCGCGCTCCGAGCATCCGCTGGCAGAGGCGGTGGTGAGGCATCTGAGCCCTCACCCCCGGCCCCTCTCCGAGGGAGAGGGGGGTGATGCCCCGGAGGTTGTTGCCTTCGAATCTCTCACCGGCAAAGGCGCCCAGGCCACCATCGGCGGCAGCCCGTGGATCGTGGGCAACCGCCGCCTGATGGAAGAGCACGGCATCGCCATCACCGGCACGTGGCGCGAGCAGGAACAACGCTGGCAGGAAGGCGCGCACACGGTGATCTGGCTCGCCGACGACAAGCAGCTGCGTGCCGCCGTGGCCATCGCCGACCGCATCAAGCCCTCCGCCAAAGAGGCCATCGCCCGCCTCAAGGCCAGCGGCATCGCCGTGTACATGCAGACCGGCGACGCGCGCCGCACTGCCCAGGCCGTGGCCCGCGAAGTGGGCATCGCCGATTTCCGCAGCGAGGTGCTGCCCAAGGACAAGGCCGCCTTCGTCGCGGGGCTGCAGCAGATGGGCCACGTCGTCGCCATGGTGGGCGACGGCATCAACGACAGCGAAGCCCTCGCCAAGGCCGACGTCGGCATCGCCATGGGCCAAGGCAGCGACATCGCCATGGACGTGGCCCGCGTCACCCTCATCGGATCCGACCTCACCAGCATCCCCAAGGCCATCACCCTCTCGCGCAAGACCGTCCGCCTCATCCGCCAGAACCTCTTCTGGGCCTTCATCTACAACATCATCGGCATCCCCATCGCCGCCGGCGTGCTCTACCCCGTCAACGGCTTCCTGCTCGACCCCATGATCGCCGGCGCCGCCATGGCCCTCAGCAGCGTCAGCGTGGTGAGCAACAGTTTGCGGCTGCGGTGGGTGAAGCTGTGAGCGGCGGAAGCATTGATGGGGTGAGAAGGATGAAAAAGTGAGAAGGGTGAGAATGTGAGGGTGGCATTACCTTCTCACCACCTTCACCACCCTCACCGCACAACCGGATCGAGCGGGGCAGGTAGCGCGTGCAGTAGAAGGATGCTTTGGTGGGCGTGCCCCTTCCCCCACGCACACCACCCCGCGCACGGGTCGGGTGCTCCGCTGTAGCTGCTTCGTGTCCGCCAGCATCCACGGCGCTACGGGGTCTGCTCGTTCCTCGCAGCCTCCTCGCTGCACGTGGCTGCACAGCGGCCCCTTCAGCAGGCTGCCGCTGCGCCCCCTCACGCGGGCCATGTGCAAAAGTCAGTGTTCAGTGGTTTCCGAAACTATCAGCAACAACGGTTCGGCCAAGACTGGTGAAAGCTCGGGACTATGAAGGAAGGGAAGAGGTTGGTCGGCTTGTTCGTTTCCCATCTATCGGGACCGATCGCTCCGAGCCAAAGCTTCCTTTCAGAACAGCCAGATCCATCGCATCCAAGGAGGTTATACCGTATGCACTGATCTTGTCGAGCACGTTGTCCAGCTTGAGGTGTTGCCAACGGTATGCATCAACAAGGTGGAGGTAGTGTTCGAGCGCTGCATTGTAGGGGGCACCAGGATCACGCCCCAGCAAAAGGTCGAGCGACAGGTCGTCCAGTGTTGCGATCAAGTCCAAACGGGCAAGGCCGGACACAATGGAACGGACTTTTCCTGGATGGATGAAGAAGCAGAGTACCTCGGTGTCGTCCACGACCTCCACCGCCACGCGGTCACCATCTTCAGGTTCCATGATCGTTGCGAACAAGTGCACGAGCTGCTCTTCCTGGTCGCAGGTGTACGGTTTGAGTTGCAGACCATGAATGGTAGCCGGAAGATCCATGGAAAAGTGTTGAGGGGTGTATCGGCTGAACGTGAATGGGTATGCCTGCATTGTGCACATGCCGATCTTCCGGATGATGGTGATCCGGATCAAACGCCTGGACACACCTATGTCCGTAAAAATGAGGCGAACGGCTCATGGGTCGTTTGTTTTGTCCCGTGCAGCAGTCGGACCGGTGTGTAACATGACCAGTTCCGGTCAGCCCTTGAATGAGAGATATCCAAGACCGTCCTTTTCACCCGTTCGTTGGAGCGGTACCGGTCGTTCCACAACGTTTCGTCTGGCACGTTGCGCGCGGTAGCGATGCCGGGATCCGTGCATCGATCGAGCGGTTCGGCTTGCTTGCTGGCTTCAGTGAACTCGGCTGTGTTTTTGCGAACAATCAGTCATCGGACCTGGAGTGCTTCTATCCGTACACGCTCTATGGCCTCTGCGAGTCGCGAGCATTCACGGGTGAGTTCCTTGCGCCCGATGACGACATCTGGAGGGTCGACACCGCACGTTGCAACGCGCGGTGGTTCATCGATCCATTCATGCGCAAGGAAGGTCAACGTGGTCCTTCGCTGTGGTATATCTATACCCGGGCGAATATCCTCCCGACCGCACTGCGCAGGTTCCGGGTGTTGCCTTCGTTGGTAGAACGATCCATGGTAGTGGAGAACGACGGCGTTACCAGCGTGGTAGGACCTCTCATGCCGATCGCACCCTATCCGTTCCGTGAGGAGGACATGGGGGCCATCGTGGTTCGCAGTGTCTGAACATTCAGTTCACCACTCCGGCGATCTCGCATGGACTTCGGGCGTGCTCAGCGTGTCCAGATAGGCCCTTTCATCGTTCCGGCATCGATGGAAGTTCTGAGCGAACATCGCCATGACCTTGAACCGGTCACAACGGTCCGCAGCGGTAATGTCGAACTCCGGAGCCAATGCACCGAAGCAATGGACAAGCACCTTCCGTGCAGGATGCGTTCGCGGGATCCGATCGCAGGCCAACCATAGCGAAAAGCATCGTAGCAGTCCGGTCAGGGGGACGTTCCAGCGTTTGAGAAGCCAATTGCCCTCCAATGTGAAGATGCGTTCATCGAGGAACGCTTGTACCTCCGAAAGCTCTCCCACCAACTGCCCCAACCAATGGCCCGCATTCGCGGTGTGCATGCCCGTGCTCAAGGCGATCCTATTGATCCATCGGTCCTGATCCTGGATAGAGAACCTCAAGACGCGGCTCCTCTGGTCAAGCGTCCATTGAATGGTCAAGGTCGTGCCGGCGCAACAAGGGGTCGAAGGACCAAGGCTCCAGACCGGCTGAATGGAGGTGATCTTCCATGACCTATGTACATGGACATCCTGAGTCGCCATCCCACAGTGTTCAACCTCAGGCCACCCGAAGCCGAACTCGTTCACAAGCGATGACATGCTCGCCGATCGCATCTGCTCGCCGTTCATACGCCGAACCGATCGCCGTGAATGGCGCCTTTTACGGAGTATATCAACTTGGCTATTTCCGTGTAGTCGTCAGCCACTCCATTGAACGCGCCCAGGTACTGTATCACCTCGAAGGCTCTCACTTTCATGAATCCAACGAACTTGTCCTTGTCATCCAAGATGTCGAGCTGACCTTCCGGGTCGACATCCTGCAACGCGGACCTGAGCTTCAACGGGTCGAACTCCATGCAGAGGCTCACGGTCACGTGCGTATTTCCATGCCGATCCTTCATGCCGAACTCGACTGTTCGCAGTCTGGGCCGCATCGGGTCCGTTGAGATGTTCAAGAACTCCACCTGGCCTTCGGCCTTGAAGTGGGCGTGAAGCTGGAGGATCGCAGCCGAGAATGTGGTGGACATGTTCAATGTATTGAGCAGTGGAAGGTGGATGTGCCTCGTTCGAGCCGGGGTATGTCCGGTCACGAGCTGGGTGTTCCGGTAAAGGTGATCGGTACGAGATCATGGGGCTTTCTGCAGCGACACGGGAAACACGCGATCAGTTGTTCGATCATGTCGATCTGCCCATCTATGAGAGTTTGTTCGGCAAGAAGATCGACACGGTGTCTTCGTCTGGGGTCTGACCTGCAGATGAGTTTCACGAACCGGGCACCGGCACGTTTTACGACGAGGAGCCGAAAGTCAGGGTCCAGTGTATCCAGTTCCTGGACAAGCTCGCCATTGCGGATCAGTTTCAACCATTCTGCGATATTCTCCAGTATCTCCACGGTTAGAAGAGGAAGTGGGTACTGTTTGAAGCCATCGGTCGTCCGTATGTGAATGGTCGCCTGGAGCCAATCGCATGCGTTCTGCTCGGCCGTGGCGTCGGGCTCCATGTATCCCGATACGTGGATCTTCCATGCAAGACTCGATGTGGGAAGGTTCGTTCTGGTCATGATCTGAACTTCCGGTCGTACATGATGGGCAGGTCGGGGAAGAGGTCGCGCAACACCTTGAGGTCCCTACGAAGGGTGCGCTCGGTCATCCCGTACAGACCCAGGATCCGGTCGATCTCCACGACCTTTCCTTCGCGCAGGTCATGATAGATCCGGATGATGCGGTGAACGCGTTCGTGGAATTGTCGTTCGCGTTTTAACTGGCCTCGAGTGAGGGCGGTGGCAGCGCTGATCTGCTTGGCAATGATCTTCTTACTCCATACATAAGGAGCGACTTCCGTGATCGCCTTCAATTGGTCCGGTATCGTTGGTACGGTCCCAAGCACGATGAGGCGGAAGCCGGGGTCACCATCCGAGGCCATTTCCGAAAGCGCATCCACCATGCCATCGTCGAGTCGCTCGGCATCGACGTAAGCGAGGCAGTACGGCACTGCAAGGAGGTCCGACTTCAGTGTTGCCTCATGCACATGCACCCCTTTGATGGCCAGGCTGCTGATCAACGTTCGCAATTCTGCGTTCGCGGTAGCCAACAACACGGTATTCTCCATGGTGCGAGGGGACGTTCCTGTGGCTTGGGTGACGGGTGCCTTCTTGCGTACGGCTGGTGAAGGGAGGCGCTTCGGAGGTGACTTGCGGGGCATGGCCATGTGATGAGAACGATGGTGCGGAATTTGGATGGTGTATGATCGGGTCAGAACGGTCGGTCCGGATACATCCAGAACGTGCGTCCTCCTTCCCACACGCTCCAGTCCGTGGCGGTGTTCGACACAGGCCGCAAGGTCGCTCGCCGACGGTTCGAGATGCGTGGCGGACGGGTGATGTAGGGCGCCCGCTCCGCCTCGATCCGTCGTCCTTCGACCGCCCAGCGCTGGGTGATCGCCGATCGCCGTCCACGCGGCAAGGTGTTCCATTGGTTGAGCAGCACGGTATCAGCCAGGAAGGTGGACTCTTCGTCGATCACCACGTATACCCTGAACTCGCCCAGGCGATCGCTAGTGCGATACAGCTCAAAGCAGAGCTCCGAGTTCACGTTGGTGAAGTAGGTGTCCTGCTCTTGGGCGCACGTCGCTGTGGCGCAAACTGCGAGGGTGGCGAGCAATGTCGATCGCATGGGTGGTCGCGGTGGGTAGGTGTGGCCCGTACAGGATGCGAACCTATTGGCATTCGTGCTGCACGTCGAGTTTCCGTGGACATGGATGTGTCCGGAAGATGGCCCTCGTCATAGTGCAGGAGCGTCATTGGGGATCACTCCTTCACAACTACCGCTGCTAGGGCACGTCGACTTCCCGGGTCCGAGCCTCGTTCCAGAGGTCATGTATAAGGTTCGTTTCTTTGGGGAATTGGACTTTGGTAGGCCCGAAGGACCCGGTAGCTTTTGCAGTCGTGTGTACATGGAGTTGCTTGAGTGCTGACTTCACGGCATGCTCAATGGATCTCATTTTGGTCTTGTCCATCCCATCCGCCTTTGATGTTGAAGTGCTACTCTTAGGCAGCCAGTAGAAGAATTGGAAGCCATGGTCGAAGTTCCGCTTGCAACTCTCGATCCGTGCTTTCAGGGACATGGCATTCGATCCCGGGTGTTGCGCATGGATCCGGTCCAGTAGGCCACCCGGCATGATGGCCGACTGGTCCTTGATGTTGTAGGGCGCCACATTATGGAAGTTGTCGGTGCACTTGTGATAGAGGAATCGGTTGTCCTGCCAGAAGATGAGTTTGGGAATATTGACCACTTGCAAGAGCTTCTCGGATCTGTCCATCCGGTCGTATTGCTCCATGCTGTCATACAGTGCTTTGATCTCGTATTTCGTGTACTGGAGTGCGCTGAAATCGAACAATTCTTCATTGTAGGCTCCCCTTGAGAACAATCCGAAATAGTGGGTCTCAAGCCTGTTCCTGAGTTTGCCTTCACCCACGTTCCACGGAGCGAAATATTCCTTTCCGTCAACGACCACCTTCATCCCCCATATGTACACTCCTTGTTCTATGGGAATGTGACTGAAATCCCACGGCCGGTGAACCGGATCGTACTGGTATTGACCTGTTCCCTGGCGTGGTGTCCTTGTCGGATCGATGAAGACGATGGTGCTCATGGAGCCAAAATAGGCGGTCCGGCAATGGGCTGTGTGAGCGCACGGAGAGGATAGATTGGACTTTTCACAGCGGTTCCTGGAGGCAATGACACCTTTTTCCACGCCAGCGAAATGGTGGTGTGCCGACAGTCATAGTGGAGCGCAGGCTTGGGGTTGGATCCCTTTTCAAAGCCGACGAACTGGTATTCTACTTCTTCGCCGTCATCAGGCTCACGCAGCGCCTGCGCCGGGCTGCCGCTGCGCCCCCTCACGCGCATCCCGCAAGTCCCGTCAAGCATCGCTCAATCACGCCCATACAAACCTTCCCCACGATGTTGTAACGCCGCCGCCTGCCCGCACCGGTTGCTTTGTGCCCAGAAACCAGGAAAATGAAAACCCTTCATCTCCCTTCGCTCGTCGTGGCCGCGCTGCTGCTCGGCGCATGCGGCACCGGAACCACCCACAGCCCGGCCCATGGTGACCATGCGACACACATGCACGACGCACCGGCGCAAACCCAAGCCTCCGCGGATCCCATCGGACCGGCGTTCGATGCCTACTTCCGCCTGAAGGATGCCTTGGTGACCGCGGACTCGGTGCAGGCGCCCAAGCTGGCCGTGAAGCTGGACGGCACCTTCCACAACATGGACCGGAACGCATTGACCGCGGAACAACAAGCCGCTTGGGATGACCTGATGGAAACGCTGATGACCGCGCTGCATCCCTTCTACGTCGCCACGGAGCTGGAGCAGCAACGCGCGCTTTTCGCGCAGCTCACGCCCGGCATGGTGCAACTGGCCAAGCTCACCGCGCTCGATGCGCCGGTGTACCTGTTGCACTGCCCCATGTACCACGGCGGCGCGGACTGGCTCAGCCGTGAGCGCGCGGTGCGTAATCCCTTCTACGGCGCGGCGATGATGACCTGCGGGAGCGTGAAGGAGGTGATCGGGTGATCCGAAAGACGGATCCTCGTGGGCTGAGGATCCTCGTGGGCTGAGGCTCTCGAAGCCCACGGTGCACATAGTCTCCGAACCTCACGCTTCGAGGACCTCAGCGTTCGGTGAGGAATCGCTCCACGACAATGCTGATCACAGAGGCTCAAAGCTGACGGTGCCGTACTGAGCGAATTCCGGGATGGCGGTACCGGCCGACGTAGCACCCGTTGCCCTCAGTTCCTTGCCTTCCGGAACGCCGACGGGGTCATCCCCACCCATTGCCGGAACGCGCGGTGGAAGGACGACACATCGCCGTAGCCCAGCCGGAGCCCGATCTCCGCGATCGCCAGCTCGGGATTCGCGAGGAGGTTGCGCGCGATCTCCTCCTTCACAGCATCGCTCACCTGCCGGAAGCTGGTGTCCTCTTCCTGCAACTTCCGCTGCACGGTGCGCGGCGTCATGTGCAGGACGTCCGCCACCAATTCCAACGGCGGAAAGGTGATCTGGGCGTGCCGCAGGATGGCCTGTTTCACCTTCTCACTGAAGGATGCGGGGCCGGCTTGTTCACGCACGCGGGCGTCGAGCAGTTCCTTGAGCGTCGCGTTCAAGCGCGGATCGTAGCCGATGATGGGCGCTTGGAGGTCCTGCGCGGCGAAGACGATGCAGTTGGCGGACTGCCCGAAGGCGGGGCGGCAACCGAGGATGCGTTCATGCTCCGCAAGGTCCACGATGCGCAGGTAGCGATAGCTGGCACGCAGCGGTCGGATGCGCCTGCCGGTGAGCAGGTATAGGATGTGCAGGGCCCCGGAAAAGGCGAAGTCCACGCTATGGCGTGCGGTCTCGGGTGACATGTCGTTCCACACCTGCACCGGTTCGCAGTGGTAGATGGCTTCCTTCCCCTTCAGTTCCAAGCGGAACTCATACAGGCGCGAGAACGTATTGGTGAACTGCTGCACGGTCTGCAACGCCGTGAGCGCATCGCGGCAGCTCTGCATGATGTGGCCGGTGAGTCCCAATACCGATGCGGTGGTACGCTCCCCGACGTGCAGCCCCAGTTGGGCATCGCCGGAGAGGTGGAGCGCGGCGTCCATGATCGCGCAGTTCTGCTCCAGCGTCAGCCGGATGTCCGCGTTGTCGAGGTCAGCCTCCGAGATGCCGGCGTTGGCGCAGATCATGGCCACGCCCTGCGGTCCTTTCCCGGCGAACAGCACGATGCTGCGCAGGATGGGCATGGCCACCCAGAGCGAGGCCGGTGCAGTGGTGCTGAAAGGTCCAGGGTTCATCGGGGGGCGATCGGGCACCGAAGGGCACCCGCCGATCCGAAAGTAACCGGGGCGTCGGAACCGGCGCATGCGCCCACCGCGTGTGCTGGCGTGAAGTGTCAGGCCTTTGTCGTGAACCGTCGATCACCGGGCCCGCCGCACCGGAAAGATTTGCGACCACAACGGAACACCATGCACCACACCGATCGCTACCGCGCCATCATCGGCGGTATCACGCTCCTCTCCGGGCTGTTGGCCGCCGCATGTCTCATCACGGGCACCCTGGCCGTGGAGAACGACTTCGCCGCGTTCTCCGACCCGCTCCTCACGCTGAAGCACGCGCACAACCACGTGTTGGCGTACTGGTTCAACATCCTCGACCTGTTCGGCTACTACCTGCTGCTGCTGCCGCTGGTCTTCCACCTCCATCAACAGTACAAATACCGGTCGGCCTGGATGCCGCTCCTCACGTTCTCCGGGGCGTCCTACGCGCTTGTGGGGGCGGTCGGTGCCGCGATCCTCGCCGCGGTGTGGCCCGCGCTGATGCAGGACCACCTCGGCACCTCGGGCCCGGATCAACAGGCCGTCGCCATGGTGTTCAAGGCCATCACGCTGGCGGTCACGCAAGGTCTGTGGAACATGCTGGAAGTGCTCTTCGGCGGGGTGTGGTGGATCGGGCTGGGCCTGTTGTTGTACCCGGCCTCGAAAGGGATCGGACTGCTCACGTTGGCCACGGGGGCTTTCACGCTCCTCGATGGCATCGGCAACATCCTCGGCCTCGCCGCGCTCGCGGAGGTCGGCCTCAACGGATACCTCGTCCTCGGTATCCTCTGGCCCATCATCATGGGCGTGCGGCTGATGCGCGGTGAGCGCGCCGACGAGCCCATCGCACAGGACTGAACCACGGACCCACTTGCACCCATGACCACCATGAAAAAGATCCTGAAATGGACCGGCCTGGTGTTGGTCCTCGCCACCATCGCCTTGTGGATCGCCGTGCTCGGCCGCCAGGACCTCCGGTACGAAGCGCCGCTGCCGGACCTGCACGCCAGCCGGGACAGCGCCATGATCGCCCGCGGGGCCTACCTGGTGAACGGTCCGGCGCATTGCTCGGGCTGCCATACGGACAACGCGCATCAGGCGGCCTACCTGCGTGGCGAGGACGTGCCGATGCACGGTGGTTATGCGTTCCAGCTGCCCGTGGGCACCGTGCGTTCCGCGAACATCACCAACCACCCCGAGCATGGGATCGGCCGGATGAGTGACCCGCAGATCGCCCGCGCCCTGCGCTATGGCGTGGGCCACGACGGTCGGGCCATCTTCGACTTCATGCCGTTCTATATGTTGAGCGACACGGACCTCACCGCGATCATCAGCTACCTGCGCACGGTGCCCGGCGACGCGAACGAGGTGCCCGCGCA